>JACKQG010002209.1_pt1 | contig 25727 bp, 36 predicted proteins | sample 8237621 | NCBI WGS metagenome assembly JACKQG01 (sample SAMN15677084, study PRJNA649215) | marine metagenome | biome: marine; feature: Black Sea; material: saline water; isolation source: suspended particulate matter (SPM) from the Black Sea western gyre | collected 2013-06-09/2013-06-10 | depth... | reverse complement strand
TAATCTCAGGGCAAGCCTGAGATTACTAAAACAACTTTTTAATGCGACAAACTCGACTATAGCGCAAAATTTAAAAACCCTCAAGTTCAAGATTATTTTTAAAGTGACTAAGGTTTTGATATTGAATCCAGACCCTGATGAGTGGGAAATTAATGCAGCCAATCATGTTCTTTATGCGCTGGAGGGACATGAGGTAGAAATTGTTAATGTTTGCAAAGGTGAATTACCTAAACATTTTAATTACGATGGTTTCATAGTGCCTGGTTCAGCTGTTTCTTGCTATGAAGATATTGCTTGGCTAAGAACTTTAGAAGACTTAATTAGACGAATTCATTCAAGTGGTAAACCTCTTTTAGGTGTTTGTTTTGGTCATCAAGCGATTGCAAAAGCTCTTGGTGGAAGGGTTGTTTTTGCTGGTAGCAGAGAGTTTGGGCCTGTTAATATGCCATTGACAGAAGAAGGTAAGAAAAGCCTTTTATTCAATGATATACCAAATAGTTTTTTGGTCTTGGAGTCACATCAGGACAAGGTTTCAAAGATTCCGCAGGGAGCTGTTTTGCTAGCAGAGAACGATTTCTGTATACAATCATTCAGCCTTGGAAACACTTTCTGCGTGCAGTTTCATCCTGAGATGACTGTTAAAACCGCTAATATATTAGGAACTAGATATGGCAAAGATATTTCTGTTTTAGATAATTTCAAAGAATCTGACCATAGAACAGCTTTAAAGGTTGTTGATAATTTTATAGAATTTATTTCTTAGCTCTCTGCATGACAAGTAAGTCTTCGGTTGTGAGCTTCTGCTTTTTCTTTATCTTTTGTTCGACCTCTTTTTCTTTCTGTTTCAGGCTCTTTCTTTTCTTCTCAATCTCTAAATCTTCAACTTCTACTTTGTGTTTTTTCAGTTCTTCCTTTATTTTGTAGAGCTCTTCAAGTTTCTTTTTCAACTCGTCATTCACAGCCAGGTATTTATTTTTTCCATCTAAGAATTTCTCGTGTGCTTCCTTTTCTTTTTCTTTCAGTAAATCAATCTCCTTTGAGTTTTCTATTAGTAATTCGTGATATTCCTGACTGTTCTTTGCCTGTTCTTTTATATCTTTGTGATATCTGTTGGCTTCTTTCTTGAGCTTCTTAATCTCTTTCATCTTCTTTTTTATCTCATCCCACCCTTCTGCTATGTGTTTGGTCTCATTGTAAGTCTTTTTCAGTTTCTTAAGATCCTTCATTATCTTCTGTTCTTTCTCAAAGCTCATAGGTTCTGTTTCGATCTTTAGTTCGATGGACTCTATTCTTCTCTTGAGAGCTTCTGGTTTGTCTTTTATGGCTTGTTTCTTAAGGTTCTCATTATGTTTTTCCTTTAATTGATTGATGTTTTTTAGTTCTTCAGAGGTCTTCTTGTTTAGCTCATCTCTCTTCTTCTTGAGATCCTTAACTTCAGAAGTAAGATCGTTCCTCTTTTTCTTGGAACCTCTTACATTAGAAATCTTATCTTTAATCTCTTTTCCTATTGTAGACTTCTTTCTAAACCAGGATTCTTTCTCAGAGTTGACCTTGTTTAGCTTTATCTTTACCTGATTTACTTCTTCCGTAGCCTTTTTAAGGTCTAATAATAGTTTTTTCTTATCTACTTCACTAAGCATATTTGCTCACTTGTAAAAAATTAAAAAAAAATTTAGCCAAATAAAGCTCCTAGTCCTGCAGCTGCTTTTTCCTCACTTTTCTCGTCTTCTTTAGGTTTTTCTTCTTTCTTCTCTTCTCTGGCTGCAGGTGTTGCTTCTCCTTCTTCAGCTGTTGCTGGTGCTGCTCCACCTGCTGCTGGTGCTACAGCTGCACTCTTAACAGCTTCGTCAATATCAACACTTTCTAGAGCTGCTACAAGAGTCTTTATTCTGGCAGCATCGGCTTTCACGCCTGCTGCTTCTAAGACTTTTTTCATTGAAGCTTCATCAACTTTCTTTCCTGCTTTGTGCAGGAGCATTGCCGCATACACATATTCCATTTTCAATACCTCCAAAAATGTTAGTTTTTGTGGTCCCAAAAATCTTATTTTTGAGGACCTCTGTTAATTAGGAATTGTTTGAATCTGATTTTGATTCTTTTTTCGGCTCTTCCTTAGGAGCCTCTTCTTTGACTTTCTCTTTTTCAGCAGTTTCTTCTGCTTTTTCTTCTTTAGATTCTTTTGTCTTCTCTTCTACAGTTTCTTCTTTTGGAGTCTCTGGTTCTGCCTGAGGCTCAGAATCTTTTTTTGATTTTGTTGTTTCTTCTGCTGGAGCTTCTTCTTCCTTAACTTCTTCTGCTGGCTCTTCTTTAGGTTCCTCAATCTCTGCTTGAGGTTCAGAAGTCTCAATCTTTGATTGAGAATCAGAATCTTCTGATTCTGTATCTTTTGCTTCTGTATCTTCCTTTACTTCCTCTTTTGCTTTTTCAGTCGACGCTTCGGCTGGTTCCTCTGCAGGAGCTTTTGAGTCCAACTGTGATTTAAGACTGTTAGCTTCACTCTTTGCCTTTGACAGAAGCGTTCCAACATTTTCGTCTGTCAAAATGTTTGCCTCCGTAGCTAAAGCTCTGCTGTCAGCTGCTGCTTTCTGTATCAATAATGTGATTGTTTCTCTTGTTGGATAACCTGCGTTGAAAGCTAGGTTGAAAGCCATCGCAGCACCGCTCTCAAATTTTCTCTTATAAGCATCTTCGTCAATATCAAGTACGTCTTTTGTCAGGATATCCTTGTTCTCATAAACAGCAACTAGGTCAAGGCCTATATCCATTGGCTCAACACCTAATCTCTGGAGTAAACTTGCAAGTTTAGCGTTGACAACTTCGCCTTCTTTGGCAACTACTTTGTCTTCTTTGATAGCTACCTTGCCATCTTCCACTGCTGTTTGTATGCCGAAAGAGCCTAGTTCTCCAATAACAGGTCCTGGTGTGAAGTTGGTCTTTCCAGCAGGGATAACGATGTCGTTTGGCGCTGTTTGTCCTGCGTTTATAGGTGCTTTTGACTTGTTCTTCTTTAATGTTGAGAACAATGAGAATGGGTTCTCCTTTGTGAATAATAGTGCTGGCATACCATTCAGGTATTCTTTTAGCTTTGCTATGTTAGTTTTTTGAGCGTTATCTAAGGAAATGTTTATGAGTCTTCTCTTTGTCATTCTGAGCAAAACCTTATCCCTTAATTTCTCCCTCATCTTCTGTAGTTGTTTTGTTGGCAGGTTCTGCATATTAACAACCCCTATGATTGGATACTCATCTATCAGCTTAGTGAATTCATTTACTTTGTCCTTTTTGTATTGTGCTACATGTGCCATTTTCAGATTTTTTCAGGTTTGCTCATAGTGAATTTGATGAATATGTTGTTGATATTGTTCTTCTCTTTAGGAAGGTGATGAATTAGCTGGTCATAGACATACATTATGTTATCAATAATTTCTTCTTTAGTTTGATCTTCTTTACCAACCATTACATGAACAGCAGGTTCTTTCTTAGCTACTAGATGAACTGTTTTCTGAAGTTTACTGTATAAATGCTTTATCTGTGGTTTTGTAGCAACTATTGCCCCTATTTTTGGGTTTGGCATCTTACCTCTTGGGCCTAGTACGCTTCCAAAAACCGCTGCAACCTGTGTCATCAGGTTGCCCTGTGCTATGAAGTAGTCATACTTCTTTGCTAGTACTTTTGCTTTCTTTTTGTCTTTGTAAGTGTCGAGTTGATTGGCGGTTATTGTCTCATCACAAACATTTTTGCATTCATCAGCAAGTTCAGGACCGACAAAAGCGCAAACCTTCTTCTTTTTATTCGTGGGATGATGAAGGTTAACGAAGAAATCAACCTGTTCCTCAGGATTATTAAGATTAAGATCTTTAAGAGTGAATATTATGTCTATTGACTGAGAAAAATTTCTTTTTTTTGACTCTTTTTTTAACTTTTCTAATGTTTGTAATACTTCTTTTTGGTTCATCTTTCCCTCCTACGTCAAGTAGTACTCACGGGTATTCGTTGGAAATTTAGTCTATTTATAAAGATTCTGATTGAAAAAACGCCACGGCCCGGACTCTCGTCAACGACGGTCATTTCCGTCGACACCATAAGCCTCCTTTCAGTCGGCGACACGTTCCGTGTCAGGTGTGGTTTCGATACTCGTATGCTTGACGAACGAAGTGAGGAAACATACTTCGTTGTCAACGAGCGAAATCGTTGTTTCGAACCGGGAATCCCAAAGGGACCGGCTCTCAAGGCCGGCGCAATACCGGATTATGCGACCGTGGCAACGACTGGAAAAAACTTGGAGTGGTTTATATAATTATCGTTGAAGAATCAGTAGTACCTGTGCATATTCAGGTATGATCTTATTTCGTCGTAGACTTCGTTTGTCAATTTTATTATCTCGTTTTGTACTTCTCTGGTATATGCTTTATAGACGAATTTATCTATGAGCATCCTTATTAGGTAGTAGAATGGTTTTGTTTCCCATGCACCTTCGTAGTCGGTTAGTAGGAAGGATGTGAATATTATCTCCAGCTTACCGTTGTAAAGCTTCTTTTTCAGTCCCTTCTTCTCTACAACTACTTCTTTTAGTTCTCTTCCGGTAATTTCTATCCTTATCTCTGTTCTATAATAATCTGACAGTCTTTTATATGGGCGTAAGTCCATCTCTAACTGCTTGTAACCTTTGTACACGTGTTCTACATTCTTGAATTCGTGCTTGTCAAAGCTGTGTTGCTTGAACATCTGGTCTATAATGGTATAAAGCTCTCTCGGATCGAATAATCCCTCATATTCGAGTCTTCTTCCATCAACCACTGTTAATGTCTCAGCCATTTTAACTAGTTACCTCGTACGAATGCATGTGTATCAGTTTCCATTCCTAAAAACTTTTTTATTTCGTGTTCTATTCTGAGTGTTTCATACTCGTGAACGTCTATGATTAGGAGTTCATTATCCTTTTTCTTAACCCAGTCGTAAAACCGACCCATCATTTTTCTGAATGGACTGCCTGTGAATACGTTCTGCCAGTCAAACTCTACTTCTGTTATTATACGTATTGCTATCCTTCCTCCAGTCATCATTCTCTTCTTTCCATTAATAATTTTTTCTTTTTCTATGTAATCAAATCCTCTTATTCTAAAGGAAATCCATAGTTTGGTATAAGATGTGTGTCTTTTTTCACCGTATATATCTGATTTAATCTCAGCTCCTGCTGGACCAGCAATTTTTTCTTTATATCTTTTATCATGTGTTTCATATTTTCTTTCCATCAACCAGTTCATTATTAAGGCATATAATCCGCCCCAGTCATACTCTCCTTTAAATTTGACTACTGTGTAACCTGATCTGATCTTATATGACATATACTTATTTTTCTGAGAAATAGAGTATATAAAATTTTCGTCTATTTTTTTTATCGTAGTCTTATCGCTTCAAGATTTCTCGGAGCGAGGGTTTCTATCCTGTTGCTCTTATGTAGAGATCTGGCTAGATCAAGACATCTTCTGCTTTCCCCGTGGTTTACAATGACTTTCTTTGGTCTTGGGTTGCATCTGGTAATGAAGTTCATCAGTTCTCTCCTGTCAGAGTGCCCTGTTATTTCCAGTTTGTGAATTTCTAGTTTCAGCTCTAAAACCTCGTTTTTAGAGCCATTTTTAAAGTTTATTTCTTTGATACCTTGCTGTATCCTTCTTCCAAGACTTCCCTCACCCTGGTAACAAGTGAATATAAGTGAGTTCTTGGGGTTGTCGCCTAGTTGTTTTAGGTATTCTACTGATGGTCCTCCTACAAGCATGCCTGATGTTGCTAGTATTACACATGGACCTGTTTCTTCAAGTAATTCTTTTCTTTCCTTTGTGCTTCCAACTCTTTTGATGTTGTCTTGTATGAATGGGTTGTTGTCTTTATGGAATATCTGTTCTCTTACAGTGTTGTTCAGGTACTCAGGGTAAGCGGTGTGTATTGCTGTTATGTCCCATACCATACCATCTATAAATATAGGTATTTTTTCCATTGTTCCCTCTCTTATCATTCTTTCGATGAGGGTTATAACCTCTTGTGCTCTTCCTGATCCTAGGACTGGCATTAGCACCTTTCCTCCTCTGCTTAGTGTGTCTTTTATCATCTTTCCAAGTATTTTGTCTTGCTCGCGTGGGTTTGGCATCACTGACTCCCTGGCTCCGTATGTGCTTTCTATCATAACAGTTTCCAGTCTTGGGAAATTAGTGCTAGCAGGGCTTAGTAGGTTTGTCTTAGCAAATTTCAAGTCTCCTGTGTATAGGAAGTTGTGCAAACCATTCCCTATGTGTAGGTGCACCATTGAGCTTCCAAGTATGTGGCCTGCGTTGTAAAGGGTTATCCTTACATCAGGGGTTATGTCTGTTACTTCTCCGTACTCTAGTGTGATTGAGTGTTTGACCATCTCTTTTACGTCTTCAGTTGTGTATATCGGGTCTTTTCCCTCTCCTCTCTGTATTTTTATCAGGTCTAATTGTAGAAGTGCGGATATGTCTCTTGTTGGCATCGTGCAGTAGACTGGTCCTCTATAGCCGTATTTGAATAGTAGTGGGACAAGCCCTGAGTGGTCTATGTGTGCGTGGCTGATGATCACTGCATCTAGCTCTTTTATATCGAATTCTGGCGCTTCGAGGTGGGGATACGCTTGTTTTTCAGATGCTACATCCACTCCGCAGTCAAGTAACACTCTTGATTCCGGTGTTTGTAGTAATATGGCTGATCTTCCTACCTGTCTTGCTCCGCCTAGGCATGTTATTCTAACCCATTCTTCTTTTCTTCCTCTTAGCCAGCCGTTGTAGATCCTTTGACCTGTTTTGTGTAGGAATTTCTTCCTGTAATCAGAGTTTTGGTAAAGGACTGACCTGATGTTCTCTATCAGCTGGCTTCTTATAGCTGGTTTTCTTTTGATAAGTGGCACCCAGAATGTTTCTTCCTTTATTCTTTGTAGTATATCGCCTTGTTTTCCAATGGCGGAGCCTGGCTTTTCAACTTCTATTATGACGATTGATCTCTGAGGGTCGAATATTATCTTGTCAATCCCCGCTTCTTCACCTATTATCCCCCTGATTTTCTTCTCAGCTTTTTCTAATTCCATACACGCGGATGGATCAGGTCTTAGTTCTATTCTTTTCTTTATCTTGTTGACTATCTCTTTTATCATTCCATGGTCATCTAGGAAGAATTCCTTGTCCTTTGTATACAGAACTATATTTGCGCCTTCAAAGGTGGCGTCGCTTATTTTACCATCAGGTAAGTCTTTTAATATTTCTTTTAAGATTTCAGACATTATTATAAAACCTCTCTCTAAGAGTTTGAGAATTTATTTAATTCTTGTATCTATTATTTTTTGTAAAGCTTTTCTAACTCCTTTTTTGTCAATCACAAAGACATCTATTCCTTCTCCTGAGGCAGAGTCTCTTTGCATTGCTGCGTTAAGGCATTTTATGATTAGGTTAATACCTTCCTCTTCGCTCATGTCTTTCTTATAGTTTGTTTCTAGAACTCCATATGCCATTACGCTTCCGGAACCGCTTGAAACAAAGTCGTCTATTTCTGCGATTGAGCCATCAGGGTATAAATCGAATAATTGTTTGTTAGAATCAAAACCTCCTATTAAGAAGTGGCTTACTCCTGGTATCATTGATATTCTTCTTATATTTGAGTATACCATTCCTGCTAGAAGATTGGCTGCTTCCTTCACGCTTGATTTCCTGTTGGTTCTTATCTCTTTTAGTTTTAGTTCAGCTTTTATGAGCTTAACAAGCAGTTGTATATCTGAGACAGTGCCTGCAGTTGTGAGGGCTATATAATCATTTATGGGCACTACCTTCTCAACCTTTTTGTTGGCTATGAAATGCCCAGCAGTGGCTCTCTTATCTGCGCCTAGAATTATGCAGTCTTTGCAAACGATTCCTACGGTTGTAGTTCCTGTCTTCAAAATCTCATCCATTATCTAATCACCTTTTTAACTTTTGAAGAATTAATTGTTTTTCGTTAATAATACCTTATTTAAAAAGTTTACGTTTTTATTTACTTGACGTTTGTATATATACTTCCGTAAGATAAGTGAGTTACTGACTTTCCTTCTCCACTAAAGTTTAACTCGACATTTATCTCTTCTTTATCTCCTTTTGGAACTATTTTATCACATAGTTTGAACTCAAGCATGCACAATCTTGTAGGCATCCACTCTTTGGTAGGATCCACTAGTGAAACACGTTGATTACTAGGCAAGGCTTGTGCATAGTGACTAGGTTCATTGAATCTACAGTATATCTTGAGAGATTCACACACAATCTCTTCATAATTGTTGTTAAGTAATTTTGTTTTGTTTATGAATATCTCTTTATCCATGTTGTTCTGTAGCAATAGCCACATGTTGAATTTATTAGTTTCATCCTTGTCCTTCTCAATTATGTAATCATGACAGAAGAAATTAACATCGAAAGTGCAGTGTTGGGATGCATACTTTTCTGCGTTGAATAAGTCAAAATATATCAACACACCTATGAAGATAATCATTACTAAAATTGCCCATGTATATGTGGAAAGATATTCTAGACTTGCCTGCCCCTTTTTAGAATTCATCCTTGTACCCTGCTAAAGACCTTTCCTTGGATTGTGTGATTGGTTGCGTCATTATTTTGTGTCTGTCTTCTGAATACTAGAGTAATTGTGAAACTTTGCTTTGCTCCTTCAATGACTTGTTTGTCACAATTTGTTTCAAGCCTGCATGACTTTCCAACACTCCACTTGCCATCGAATTGATTCGGTGTTGCAATTGTCCAATTTACATCTTCGCTTGTGTAAGGGCAGTAGAGTTTTGCAGAGCTACAACTTAGTTCTATATTATCCCTGTCAAACACAAGTACATTGACAGTCTCGATAGACCTTTCAAGATTGTTTTTCAGTTTTATCTTGATGTCAAAGGTTGAAGAGGTTGATTTTCCAATGCTCCAGTCCTCGCATACAATGTTCTGTCCGAACTCGCATTCCTCTGGGATGTACCTCTGCGGGTCAAAGACGTTGAAATAGAACAGAGCGCCTACTGTTACGAGCACTCCCATCAATACCCAGACATAGGTTGATAAGAACTCAAAGCTCGCCTGTCCTTTTTTTGTTTGAATCATGAGCACCTCTTTGTTAATGAGAATTATTGCTATGTTTCTATTTAAATTTTATCTTTTGAGAAAATTTAGAAAAAAAAGAAGAAAATAAAAAAATTAATTTTACTGAATTGTTCCTACAATGTCTCCGCCAGTTGATTTTGTAAAGGTGCGAGTTGATGAAACAATGAAGTACTCAATATCAGCACTTACTTTTTTCTTAAGACCCACAGTCCAAGTCGCTCCACTTGGTTTGGCAACAGTAAGTATAATTATTCCTCCTGCAGCTAACTGTATTTCTGTGTCATTAGCTCCTATGGATCCACTATCAATATCTGTTATTGTAACATTTGTTATGTTGATTGCTTCTAGGTTATTCCTCATCTTTATTGTTACTCTACCTGTGTCTATTACTGCGTCATCGCATAGGAATGCTGCGCCGAGTGTACATGTTTCTGGTACGAATCTGCTTGGGTTCAACACACCAAAGTATGCTAGGGCTCCAATCATGACAAGTATGACTAGGAATGCCCAACCATATGTTGTCAAGAATTCTAAGGCTGCCTGTCCTTTTTTATACATATTCTAACACCTCTTTAAGTTTTTTGATTGTATAAGTTTTTATTCGTATCACTAATATATAAAAGTTTCGATTTATTCATGATTATGCAATCCCTCCAAACAGTTTTCCTAATATATTTGAGAACACAAAGAAAAGGCTTAATGCGCTGCCGATGAATATCGGGATGTATTTCAACCCTCCCTTCACGTCTCCTCTTGTTATTATTGATATTATCATTGCAGAGAATGTTGATATTATGCCTATCGCAATAACTGAGAATGTCTTGAAATCCTTTGGATCGATTCCTGCTTCTCCAACACTTATAGGCATCACACCTGATGTTGTTGCTCCGGCTAATTGCTTTGTAACATTAATTATTATTTGAAGAAGTTGCTGTGATAGTGCAAACAGCGCAGGTGTTATGAATATAACAATTGCAATCATGAATATTGTATATGTTACTGTTGCGGCTGCCATTTCCTGCTTTAGGACAGCTGTTTTTTTTAGGTTTGTGATCACTCGGTCTATGACTTCAACAATTCTTCCTCCGCTCTCAACCTCTCCTATTATGAGGTTCAGGCTTCTCCTAAGTGATGGAGAGTCGTATTTCCTTCCCAGCTCCTCAAGCGCGTCTTTCACATCGTTTCCTGTGAGCACTTTTTTCGATGCAAGGGTGACTTCTTTTGCCAGTATTCCGAACTCTGGTTTTATTGCTGCCCAGAGTGATTTCTCGAACGACAATCCGCCCTTAAGGTTTGTTGAGACAAGGATGAGATACTCTGGCAGAGCTTCTTCTATCATCTTTGTCCTGTTATATATTTTTATGTTCAAGTAGAGATACACACCCATTATTATCAGGAACGACATAACAGTTTGGATGGTGAACCACGAGATAAAAGTCATTATCAGGACAACGAAGCTTCCCATCTCTGAAATAGCTCTGAATATAGCTGTAAAGTAGATTATATATGTAATTACGAGTGTTACCCAGAATAAGCCTCCAAAGAATTTGTATGGCACTTCATCTATTCCTGCTTTGAATAAATAATCACGCAGTTCAGGCCTGAACTTTTTAGGCACAAATGCCTTTCCAAATTTTTCCAGGTATAATATTTCTTGCATCTTATATGTTGACGTTTGGTCTTATTGATTTGAAAACAGTCATGAATATGAATTCTATTATCATCAGGAAAAATGCTAGGACTATGAAGAGGGTCATGTCTGCATCGATGTTCATCATGCTAGCCACGATTACAAACATTGTTAGTCCAAGAGAGGGCATAACCACTGCGCCTAACATGTAGAACATCGTTACGCTGTTCAGTTTCTTTCCATACCTCTGTATCTCTATCAACTGTTCCTCTGCAATCTGATCGAGGGCTGCTTCCAATGATTTAGTGACATCTATCCCTATCTTTAATGCGTTGTTTATCTGGAATAATATTTTTTTCATTCTGCTTGATGGGCAGTATTTCACTGCTTTGTCAAGTGCTTCTTCCACAGGTGTTCCTATATCTATTTCGTGCATTATTGATTGGAAGTATTTATTAGCTACACCGTAGCTTTTAGATGCATCCATAAGAGCGTTTATCAATGGTTTTCCTGCGTTGAGTTTTACTAGTAAGAATCTGCCAGCGAACAATACTTCTCGGTCGATATCTTTTTGTCTTTTTATTACTTTGCTGCGAGCAGTTTTAAACATTGTGAAGAATACAATGGAGAAGAAAGCTAGGAATGACACTAATATCCAAACGTATGATTTGTTCATTTTGTCGACGAGAAAGAATGTTAACACAGCCATTGTCAGGCCTGCCATCAAACCCATTTTTAGCTTCTCTTTAACATAATCTGCTGGACTCTTGTTTATCTGGGCTATCCACAGATCTTTTCTCAGTTTGGGGAAGAGATGGGCTACCCTCTTTGATATTGATGATAGGGATATCTTGTCAAGAATGTCACGAGCTTGCATTTTTGTCTAGTTATTCTAGTTTTAATCTGCCCAGATAGTATTTGGCCATCACTTCTCCGACTTCATCGACCTCTTCAACATTTCTGCTTATCATCCACTTTAATATCTGCATCTTTTGTTTAAGGTCAAATTCAATCTCTTCCCTTGTCATGCCTGTGTATAGTTCGAGTGTTTCCATTGTAGTGACTGATTCGTTTTTCTTCTCCAGTAAATCCTTTTTAGCGTTCAACTGCATTATGACATTTGAATCTCCTGATGGTAGTATCTCTGCTATCTGCAGTGTTCTTCTCTTCCCAGTCCTTCTGTTCCTGTTCTGAACGAGAATCAATCCTAAAGCGCTGAGCATTTGCTTAGGGATGTCTATTGGGGGATTTGACATCCTCATGATGACCTCTTCTGCATTGTTTGCGTGGAATGTGCCGTATACTGAGTGTCCGGTTATCGCTGCCTCAAGTAATACTTCTGCTTCTTTTTTTCTTCTTATCTCTCCGACTATTATCCTGTCTGGCCTCATTCTCAGGCTGTTAATGACAAGGTCAAGCATCGTGACACCCCCTTTGCCTTCAGGGTTTGCGAGTCTTGTTTCCATTGGTACCCAGTGAAGGTTGCTTGGTAATGTCAGTTCACGAGTATCCTCTATTGATATTATCCTTTGGTTTGGAGGAAAGAAGTTGCTCACTGCATTCAAAGTGGATGTTTTTCCTGAGCCTGTTCCTCCAGTCACAAGTATAGAGAGTTCGTTCTGGATTGCTAGCCAGAGAAACGCCGCAGCTTCCAGTGATATGGTTCCTGCCTTCATGAATTTGGTGATTGTCCACGGGTCTGCAGCGAATTTTCTTATCGTGATTGTGTTGCCTTTTGTGGATATAGGCATCAGTGTGGCGTTGACCCTGTCTCCTGTTGTTAGGTGTGCATCCATTAATGGGTTTAGCGTTGTTATTTCCTTTCCGACATCCCTGCCTATCATTGTTGAGTAATGCCTTATCCTTGCCTCTGTAGGTATCCTTATGTTTGTCTGGCACCAGCCATGTCTTCTATGGTATATCCAGACAGACTCCACATGATTGTTGATGACTATCTCCTCTAGGTTAATGTCTCTTAGTAGTATCTCGATTTTTCCAAAACCAAGGTTCTCTTCTATCAAGTAATTGATAAGCATGGTAGTTGTCTTTTCATCTGTTCTTGGGAAGTATCTTCTTATGAGCTTTCTTATCTCGTTATGGAATCTGGTTCTTATATCAGTTATTTTTTTTTCTTCGAGCTTCTCCATCTCTTCAACATCTATCCTTGTCACGAATTCTTGCCTGATCTTTTCAAGTATTAGCTTTGTGGTGTCGCTTATGTTGGTTATTGATGCAATGTATTGTGGGACTGGCTTGTCTTCTCTTGCAATAATCCTTATCTCCACAATGATGTCGTTTATGTTTATGGAGTATTTGTCAATCTCGTCTTCTTTCACAGTTTCTTTCTTTTTTTCCTTTTTTATTAGTTCAGGCATTTTGTATGTTGGATGTTTGTTTCAAAAAGTTTATTCGGTGAGTTATTTCATCTATTAAGTGTTCGAATTGTTCTTTCTCTGATTGTTTATCTTCTGGGAACCAGTTCATCATTCTTTTCACTTCAATAAGTTTTACTTCTGCTTCTTCAAGCTTTCTTTTCTTGATAAGCATTATAGTGTCTTTTACCTCTTTTTTCAGGTTTATGATGAAGTTCAGTGATTTGTTCTTTTCCCTTTCCTCCGGTGTAATCTCTTTTTTCATAGATTTTTTTGTCTTTTTCCTTTTTATTTCTTCTGTTTTTTTCTTAATTGCTTTGTATACTTTTATTGTGTGTTTGTATAATGCTTTTTTTTCCTCTTCGAATTTTTTTGGGAAATTATCGAATATTTCTTTGAGGGTTTCGTATTCCTCCATTGCTTTGGTCAGTTTTCCTTGTTTCAGGAAGATTTCGATCTTCTTTGTTACCAAGAGCACGTCCTCTTTGGTTCTTGATAGGAGTTGTTTTTTCTTTTCATCCTTCTCTTTCTTTGTTTCTTCTTTTTCTTCCTTTTTGATTTTTTCCAGTTTCTTTATCTGGTAGTATGATGATATTAGGTCGTTGAATAGTTCTTCTTTCTCCACTTTTGCTTCGTCAGGGAACTCGTTAAACCTACCTTTCATGCTTTTGTATTCATTCATTGCTGCGGCTAAATCACCTTTTTGCAGGAACTCTGATATTTTTTCGTTGTCAACCACTAATTCATTTTTTATCTTGATTCTCTTCTCTTCAAATTCGTCTTTTTTTGTTTCTTTGCTTTCAATCTCTTTGATTGTGCCCATGCTTGTTATCTCTTTGACGAATTCTTTCTCTGTCTCTTCTTTTGCATCAAAGTCTTTCATCTCAGTGAACATGTTCTCCATCAGGCCTGTATATGTCTCTTTTTCGACATCTGTCTCTGCGTTTGCAAACTTTTGTTGCACTTCTTCGAATAATTTTTTTGCAGTGTAGAGATCCCTTTTCTCGAGAGCAGTCTTGAATAGTTTATAGTAGTCTTTTTTCAATGAGAATTCTTCTATCTCTTCTGCAACAATCTCTCTCTTCTCTTTTCTTTCCAAGTCTTTCTTCTCCAGGAATTCTATGATGTCTTTTTCTAGGAAATTTTCGATGTTCATTTTACATTGTCATTAGTTTGTTCTTGTATTCTATCCATAATTCTTCAGGGTTGAAGAATCCCCTTTTTCTTGCTTCTCGGAACAAGAACTCTCTTTTTTTCTCTACTCTTTGCAACAGATGGTTCTTCCACAGATCGTGTGCTTGGTGTGTTGGTATCTGTTTTTCCGAAGCTTTCCTGTGGAACTCTTCTTTAAAGTTGTCTATTGATATTTCTTCAGTCTCAGCTTCTGCTTTTTTCTCTTTTTTCGGCTTGTTAAGATATATGAATGGCGTGGTGAATTTATATTCCAATCCTATTATTTTTTCCTCAACTAAGAAGTCTACCCATGATTGAACAGTAGATACTGGTATTTTGAGTTTTTTTGCAGCTTCTTCTAGTTCTATTTTGTTTACTTCGTTCAATAGATTTATGAGTGAATCCACACTCGTCGTTATAGTATCCTCTACCACACTCATTTTTATTCTTTCGTTGTTATATAAACTTTGTTCATTATTAGTAAGTGGTTAGCACGTATATGTTTTATTTACTTGTGGACCTGTCAGATTAAAGTCTAATTGTAGATGATGTTTGTCAACGAATGCTTGGTTGGTGTTGTTAACTACTCTTTTTAGAATGGAATCACAGCTTATGTAGTAGAATTCTATGTCGAACATGAAGTCGACGTAGCTTTCATTGTTGTGTTCGCTTAGTGGTATTCCTTTTGCTACTAGCTTTTCTGGGCTAACTATTGATAATATTGTAAGAGTAGAGATATTCTTCACGCTTGGATCATTTGTTAGCCTCCCAAAGAAGCTTAGTGGTTTGAAGTATCCTACTCCAGATATGTTTATTTTGTGTGGTGAGGCAATATATTCGCTGTTGTTAACAAACATCTCAAAGGTGGTTGAATTGAATTTTCTTGGTAATATTTTTGTTTCTTTGAATGTCGAGTTATAGCCTATGTTAAAGTATATTGGATCTTTTAATCCTTCAATGACTACTCTTGTCGATGTAGCGTTTGTTATGTTCCAGAACAGGTCTTGGTTGTTAACAATCAAGCTGAAATTCATATACGCTGAAAGTGTGAATGGCAGTCTCTGGTCTATCCATACGTCGCTTATGTTGAAGCTCATGTTTATGTTTAGTTTGTCCTGGCTGACATTCTTGATTCTGTCCATCAGGACATTAATTGTCAGGTTCTTCATATTTTCTCTTTCAACATCATTTATTGTTCCATTCATAACAAGCTCTTTGAAGGTCTTGTTGACTTCTTCCTCGTCACTGAAGAAGTCGTCCTCATGTATGTATTCTATCATCTCTTGTAAGGCTATATAACTAGCTATCTTTAAGCTGTTGTCAGCGTAAGAGATTACATTTATGAGATATTTATTCGTAGCAGTTACTTTTATTTTTTCCAGTTCGATGTTCTCATCTAAAGGTGTTATCTGGTATGTAGAATACATTGCTGATAGAAGCGCAGCTATCATTACTGATAAGAATGTGAAAAGTATTGCTTTTCTATTCAGTTCCATATCTTCAACTCCGTGATGTCAGGTCCGAAATAATCTGTTTGGTTGATTGCGAAAAAGGTTATCTTTTTTGATGATATAGTGAATTTAGAGATGTTTATCCTGTCTATTGACCGATTATAGATTGTTGTGTTCTTATCTTCTTCCATTATGATGTAGCTTACACCGTACTGCTCTGGTAATAATGAGTCAAGAATGTTCCTTGTTAGATTAAAAGCTAAGTTATCTTCATCTTTGTAGTGAAGTTCTGCAATTTGCTGAAACAGCGTTTGTTCAGGGTTTGTTATGTTTCCATTATCTGCTAGGTATTGTATGAACGGGTCTCGGAACTCAATCACTTTTGTGTTTAACAGCACATTCATCAAATCTTCGGCCAGTACGTAGCTTTGTTTTGTTTGAGGTACATTCATGTATGAGCCCATAATCATTACTACACTGATAAGAAAGATAGCTCCTCCTAGCAGAGCGTCTAGCACAAAAAAATAGGCACCTCTTTTTTTCATCCCGTAGAACTTATCATTCAGTATTAAAAAATTTTTCGCAATAAATAGGGCTTATTCCCAGTAATAAATCCTTATCTTCACAGGCTCTCCTTTATATTTGGCTATCCTCGTTACTTTTATAGCGTTCTCTAGTGTCTCTCCTGAGACCAAGGTTTCAGAGACATTTATCTCTGGGCAGGGTACTTCAAAAGGCGCTCCTTCACAGCAGCTCACTCTTATACACATCTTTTTTTCAGTGTCTAGGTGTGTGAAATTGCCAATATCTAAGAAGTTTCCTTTTTGTATCCCGAGTTTGGTACAGGCGCTGAAGGGGGATTCTATAGTTATATCTCTTGGAGTTGTTTCAGATGTCTGATAAGTTGAGTCTTCGTTGAATGTACATGGAAATCCCGGGTCTAATGGGATTCCATCTCCTTGACAACCAACATCACAGTAGTTGCTGTCTGTTCTTGTACAGTCATTTTCACATGTTCCGTTCTGCAAGGAAAAGTTTACTTCGATACATTCTCCACCGAGGAGTGTTGGATCCACATCAAAGAAAGGCCCTTCTAATACAGGTATATATCCTAGGGCTTGTGCTAATATGTATATCTCGTTTCCTGCTCTGATATCCATATAATAATCTCCAAACTCGTCTGTTTGGGTAGTCTCTGTTATTGTTATCACATCATTTCCATCCCAGACGTCCTGTTCGTATCTTATAGTAGCTCCTTCTATAGGGTCTGGTGGGTTTGGTGGTGCTCTGATGATTTTTCCTTGTACACAAGTCATGCAGTCAGGATCTATGCATTTTCTGTAGCCAGGGTCATCATACCACTTTGTACAGCCTCCATCATTGGCTGGTTCTGAGTCAGGAGCAAAGAAGTCATCCACGCATATAGTGTCTAGTGTTCCGCATGTGAAGTTTGTGTTGCAAAGAACTGATCCCCAACAGCCTGAAAAGTCATAGGTTTTGGCACTAACAAATGCAACTGTTGCAATGACTAAGAAACCAATTAAAAACAACCAACCCCTTTTCATGTCACTTATCTATTTTTACAAGATATATAAAGTTTGTGTTTTAGAAGAAAAAGTTAATCAAAAGAAAATAAATAATAATTAGGGTTAGCCATAGTTAATTATAGTGATTTTCGTAAGATCTTCGGTTTAAAACCAAAAACTTTATATAGCCATAGTATATGCTCTGGCTATATGGTGACTGAGATGATAACTGTAAAGCTGGAAAAGAAGTTTCTGGGTGAGGTAGATAATATCGTGAAGAAACACGGCTATCAGAACAGGACAGAGTTCATAAGAAACGCTTTAAGAGAGAAAGTTGATGAGGCAAAGCTAAGAGAAGCCATGATGAGCATAGCGCACTTGAAAGGAGCTGCAAAGAAGAAGACAACAGAAGAAGAGTATGAAAGGATAAGAGAGCAGGTTTTTGATGAGTTTGATAAGAAGCTTAGATAATATCTTCAGGTTTTACAACTTCGCAAATATCCTTTAGCAATTGAAAGTGTTTGTCTCTTGATACCAGAACTGCGCTATTATCTCTGGCCAGAATTGCATGAATAGAATCCCCCTTTGGAACCCCTCTTTCTTTAGCAATAATTTTTGCTTCTTCTTTTTGATCATATGAAAGGCTTATTTTTATCATCAATTTCTCAAAAGGAAGGATCATTCCTCTTATTTTTTCTAATGAATAATTAACTTCTAATTCTCGAAGAAGAAAATCTGAGAAGATTATCCTGCTTTTTGAAGAAAATAATCTGCTGAATAATTGAAGCGCGAAATCCCCCAAAGGCTCCTGATTATAGCCCTTCCTGTCTTCATATACATCCATCCAGATAGAAGTATCGAGATAAAACCTTTTCTTCATAAAGAAAAACCATTGCTTAACAAATTAATAAGTGTTTGTCAAGAAAAACCGGAGGATATTAGAGAGTGCCAGAAGATTTTCGGGAAAATATCAATCAAAAGGCTTTAATCGAAATCTGCTTTTCTTTGAATATTTATCAACTTCTTTTCCACTTCATCTATTTTGTCTTCAAATTTGTCAACAAATTTCTCATCAATTTCAAAAACTTTGCCTTTAGAATTCTTGATCTTTACTTTCTTACCCTTCCCAACATCATATCCCTGAGCGCAGACATTTCTAATCTCAATAAGTTTTTCAATTTCTCTCTTTAATCTCTTATATCTTCATATCTTCTTTTTTCAGTTCTTCAACTATGTCGTATGTCTTTGTGGCTGTTTTTATGCTTTGGAGTGTTTCCAGGAACTCATGCTTTTCTTTCATTGATGGGAAGAAGGCTTCTGCCAGGATTTTGTCTTCATTTGTTCTGTAGATGTTGTTTATTTCATCTCTTTGTAACAGGAATCTCAAGAGCGCTTCAGGGTTTTCTTTTTTCATAGCTATTAAAACTCTGATTGGAAATCCTGCTTTTGAGAAGTCAGCTATTGAAGTGTGTTTCTTTATTACATCTTTTTTTAGTTTGTGGTGTGTTTCAAAGATTGTTGTTACAGGCACTTTTAGTTTTGTGGCGATGCCTGACAAACTCTGCCTGCTGTTCTTTCTTAACTCTGTTAGAATCTTTTTTTCTTTCTCTGAAATCATGTTTTTGATTAGGATTTCTTTATTTATAACTTTTTATTGATATTTTTCGGAATATTTTTCTTTATATCGGAAAATATTAAAATCCTGGTCTGTTAAGATGCGATATGGTAAGAGTAAAGAAAGTCAAAAAAGATTACGAGAAGATAATAAAGACTCTGGAAGATGAGCTTGTTAGGAAGCAGAAGCAGATTGAAGACCTGAAAGAACAGAATATGCTTCTATTGAAAACTGCGTTGAAAAAAGCTAAAAAGAAAAAAGGATAATTCTGCAGTGATGAAAAAACTTTTTATAATAATTCTTTGATTGTAAGTCATATGATTGGCCTTGAAGTCTTTAGCAAGCTTATACTGGCAATTATATTTAGTGGTCTTATAGGCTTGGAAAGGGAAATAAGGGAAAGACCTGCCGGTCTAAGAACACACATACTTGTTTGCTTGGGAGCCACGCTTATAACCTTGGTGGCTCAGGATTATTTCACTCTAAATGTTGATTCTGTGGCTAGAGTTGTTGCCGGAATAATAACAGGAATTGGTTTTCTTGGGGCAGGAACGATAATAAGTTCTCATCATCATGTACGCGGCTTGACAACAGCTGCCGGTTTATGGGTTGTTGCAGGAGTTGGAATAGTTCTTGGTCTTGGTTATTACTTCATCGCCTCACTTGCTTCTGCTTTGATACTGATAGTCCTGAAACTCTATAAGCTAGAGTCTTATATACATTCTAAAAGGTAGAAATAGTTTTACTCAGCTTTTTCTTCTGCTGGAGTCTCAGGAGTGGGCGTGGCCTCTTCAGAAGGTGTTTCCTCTTCTTTTGGTGCTTCGGCTGGTTTCTCTGCAGGAATTTCTGCTTTCTCTTCAGGTTTCTCCTCTGCAGGTTTTTCATCTTCTTTTTGTGGTTCTTCGGGTTTGGTTTCTTCTGTTGGTGCTTCCTTTACTACAGGTTCTGCTTCTTCCTTCTTTTCTTCTTTGGCTTCTCCTTCTGTTGGCGTCTCTGCAGGAGCTTCTGCTACATCTCCTTCAGCCGGTGCCTTTTCTTTAGGAGATTCTGGTGCAGGTGTGGTCTCTTCCTTCTTTTCCTTCGGCTCGTGTCTCTTCATTACATAATTTGGTTCGCTTCCCTGTAATTCTTTCTCTTTCTTGTAAACATTAGCTTGTATGTTTGCAGCACTTTCTCCAAAGCTCGTTTCTATTTTTCGGACTATAACTACTGATTCATCAACTTTTAGTTGCTTGGCTAGTTGTTTCCTTATTTCGTCTCTTGATGGCGTTGTTCCTGTGAAAGCAATCTCTGCTTCGATCTCTGTTCTTCCTAAAAGTTTATTCTCTGTTTGGTTCTTTATCTGCATCTTTACCTTACCTTTATTGAGTATTCTCCTTTAACATCAACACCCATCTCGTGGGCAATCATGGATCTCTTGGTGTCTAGGAAGTGTATTCTTCCCTGCCAGTTAGTTGAGAATGAGCTCTTCTTGCAGATAGGGCAAATATCTCCGTCCACAAATATCTTACAGGTTTTGCATGCTTTCTTTTTCATTCTTAATCACTTTTTTTCTTTCTTTTCTTCAGCTTTTTTAGTTTTTGCAGTTGTCTTGTTCAAATCCTCATTGATCCAGTCATCTCTTCCAAGGCCTTGCTGTCTCATCGTGAGGCCAATTTTTGGGTTAGCAATATCTTTGTAGGAAATCTGTATTATTCTGGCTTTGCATTTGTCATTAACTTTTAGAACTCTTTTTGTGTCTTTTCCCTGAAGCACTTTGTCTTTGCTGAAACTAACGAAATCATTGATTGTCTGGCTTATGTGAATCATTCCGTCGATTGGTCCCATTGTTATGAAGGCTCCGAAGTCTGCTATGTCTCTTATCCTGCCTGGAATAACTTCTTGCATTTCTGGTTCAAAGGTTAACAGGTCAAAGGATGCTTGGTAGTATGAAGCTCCATCTCCAGGAACTATTATTCCTTCACCTACCTCCCCTAATCCTGATACATCAATAACCATTCCTAAGTCCTTGGATATGAATCCGCTGTACTTCTGTTTTATCTCTTCAACAATTGCCTGCTTCAAATCCATACCGAATTTGTTAGGCGGAACTCTTATGTGGTCTTTGACTTTTACTTTGTAAAACATTTTTCAATCAATAACAAGGTATTTTTTTTGTTTGAGTGTGATTACCTTAGCTTCTTTCTCTTTAACTCTTTTTTTTAACTCCTTATCCTGCGTTGCTATATAAACCTTTTTATTGGCTTTTTTGACAATGGTGTCATCAACGCTCAGCTTTGGGGAACTTGTGATTGTTTTTAAGCTTTTTTGTTTTATAAGACTTCCGATAAGAGCTACTGCGAGCTTTGTAGCGTTCACATCCTTTTGTTTACCAAGCACTGATATTTTGTTTAACTCTTCTATGCTTTTGTCAATGATGCAAAGCTTGTAAGGAACATTCATTATTCTCTCTATTTCAGCGAATATGTTTACATTGAACTGTCCTGGTATTAAGAGGAAGTTTGTATCCAAGATTACTTCGTGTTTAAACATGTTGAGAAGATTAAAAGATAATTTTAAAAAGTTTATTGTTTTGGAGAACGAGGATGTTTATTCTTTTTTTCATTGAGTTTTTCTATCTTTGTCACTGTCTTGTTAAGTTTAGCTATTTGTTCTTTCACTTCTAGCAATATCTTTTTCATGTCCCTTGCTTCTTTCCAGCGAAGGATTACAAGTAGAACGTACAATCCGAATATTCCGCCTATTGCTGTTTTTAGAAGGTTTATCACGCCTCCGACCATATTTGCTACTGGTTCAATCAGTGTGGGTATTGTTTCGTTGACCACGATTATTTTAGAGTACACTATTATTTAAAACTTTTTAAAAAAATTTATTAACTATTACTTTAATATTTTAAATTATGGAAACAGTTGTGTTGAGTCTTGGCGGTTCTTTGATTGTGCCTGACGAGGTTGATTTTGACTATTTGAAGAAGTTCAGACGTGTTATTGAGAAATTCGTTGTTAATGGTTTTCGATTCGTTATTGTGTGTGGTGGTGGAAAAACTGCTAGAGATTATCAGCGAGCTGCTAAAAAAATTGTGAACTTGCATCCTGAAGATGTTGATTGGCTGGGTGTTCATGCTACGAGAATCAATGCTCATCTCTTGAGGACTGTTTTCAGGGATAAAGCTCATCCCAAGATTATTACTAATCCAATAGAGAAGATTAATTTCAAGGAGAAAATTCTTGTAGCAGCTGGTTGGAAGCCTGGTTGGAGCTCTGATTATGACGCGGTTCTTTTGGCTAAGAATCTAGGTGTTAAGAAGGTTATCAATCTAAGCAATATAGACTATGTGTATGACAAGGATCCTAAGAAGTTTAAAGATGCAAAGAGGTTTGATAGTATCTCTTGGCATGATTTCAGAAAGGTTGTTGGTGATGAGTGGGACCCTGGTCTTAATCTGCCTTTTGACCCTGTGGCAAGCAAGGAAGCTGAGAAAGAAGGTTTGACTGTCATAATAGCTAATGGAGCTGATTTAGATAACTTTGAGGTGATATTGCGAGGAAAGAGGTTTAATGGAACAACTATTCATTGATCTTCTAGTTCTACTTTTATGAATTTCTTAGAGTATCTCTCTATGATTGATGATATTATCAATGAATATATCATGAATAGTAGTATGAGATTTATTATTATCTCCATTCCTGCTATTTGTCTTACTGAGAGTGAAAATATCACTACTGCGACAGCTATTCCTTTCGGGATGTTCAAGGTCATAAAGATTTTCTCTCTTAGTTTATAGCTTGATTTTCTAAGTGCTGTTGTGACTGCAAACCATCTAGCCACTATTAAGATTATGAATAGTATCAGTGATTTTATGAAAAACAAGAATGAGAATTCAACTGAGATAAGAAACCCTATAAGTACAAACACAAGAATCTCTAATGCGTTGGAGAATATAGCGCTGAATTCCTGAAGAGTAAGTTTTCTCTTTACGTAGATATTGCCGAAGAATAATCCCATGGTTGCCACGCTTAGAACTCCATTTCCACCGAGATTTTCAGCTAATATGTATGATAGCAGTGCCGCGGTTATTATCGCCATAGGGGATAATTGATGGTGGTAAACATTTTTCATGGCTTTGAATATGATTATCCCGACTACAACTCCTGCACCTACGCCGACTATTATCTGTCTTAGGAAAGGTATTATCTGGTCTATGAAACTTTGCACCACATGACCGTTCCCAGCTGTTAGTAGGTCAAGCAGGATGAATGGTATAAGTACTATTATTGGTGTGTTTATGATTGATTCTATCTCTAAAACCCCTATGACTTTTGTCATCTTTTCTTTCATCATGTAGAAGACGGCTCCCGGGTCTGTTCCTGCCATTATAACCGCGAATATCAATGAGAATATAACGTGTTTAAAGGAGAAGTCAGGGTAGAACATCAGGCTTGTGAACACACTCAACAATAATATGTTGGCGATGATGAACCACATTACTATGCTTGCGGAGTCAGTGGAGAATTTCTCGACCTGTTTGAGTGTAAGTCTTGATGTTCCGTCAAAAGTGATCATGACTAGTGCAAGCACGGAGATTGATATCAGGAAGGTAGGTGAGAAGTCAAATATCGGTGCGCCTTTGTACTTTATGGTTTTTAGTAACATTCCAAGGATTATGAGTAAAAGTACGTTTGATATCCTGAACCTTTTGGATATAATAGTGACTATTAGACCTGCTAATAGAACTATTGCAATGCTTGTTAGAACAGATAATGCTTCAACCAAATACTCACCTCTAGATGTTTTTATTTAGTTAATGGTTTATTAAATTTTTGTTTATTAAGGGATCTCTGTATGGCTTATTTTTGTAATACCTCTTTGCATGCTCTACAATTAGTGCGTGGTATTCCTGGTATATTTCGATGTCTTTTGGAAGATTGTCTTCGAATACTTTTTTTATCTCTTTGTAGCTGGCTTTTTCCTTTATTAATCTAAGATTTACAAATATTCTTTTCGTGTATCCGTCGACGACAAACTCTGTTTGTCTGTAGGCGTATAGCAGTATTGAGTCCGCTGTTTCCTCACCCACTCCTTTTACTGCCAGTAGTTCTTTCCTTGTTGGTGTTTTCCCTTTTAATGAAATGAAGAATTTCGAGATTGTTATCAGGTATTCTGCTTTCTGGTTGAAGTATCCTGCTGGTTTTATCGCTTCTGTAAGTATTTTCTTGTTCAATTTCAATAGTTTTTCAGGTTCTAGACATTTTAATTTTCTAAGGTTCTCTAGTGCTTTCTCGACTTGAATCCAGGATGTGTTTTGTGTTAGGATTGCACCAATGGTTGTCTCGAATTGCTCTCTTGTGTTTTTTGGAAAGTTATAATTCTCTTTGTGGTATTCTTCGTTTACAGGCCACCAACCCTGCAGACCGTATGTTTTAAGAAGTTCTTCGTAGATTCTTAATATTTGATTCATTTCTATTATGAATAATAAAAGTATTTAAATAATTTAACTCAATAATTTTATATATTCATTGTTATGGGGGTTATAAAATGGATTTGAAAACATATCAGAAAAAATGCACTAAAACAGCTAAGGTGGGGAGGAATCCTGACATAGAGATAATGAACTGGGGTTTGGGTGTTGCCGGAGAAGCAGGTGATCTTGCCGGCTGCATAAAGAAGACAGTCAACCATGACAATGACCAAACGCAGGGCATAAGAGAGAACATCGGTGACGCAATGTGGTATCTTGCCATGATATGCAATTTCTATGGCTGGGATTTCGAAGAGATTCTTGATGAGAATATTGAGAAGTTAAACAAGAGATATGCTGATGGTAAGTTTACCTTTAAGCATGCTCGAAGGAACAATACTAGAATTGATTGGAACGAGTAGCGGATTATAGAGCTTATGCGAGGTATGTTTCTTTTAACAGTTTGAATTGATTCATCAATGCACTTGGGTTGTGTGCATTAATAATTGCTAGTTTGTCAACAATGTCTAGTCTTCCAGTTTCTGTGTAGAAAAGGTTTAATGTATAATATGCGAGTTCTGCCGCGAATCTTTGTTCTTCTAACAGATAAATGCCTATAGTTTGCAGTTCTTTTAGGGTCTGACTACGAAGGTTTGTTGGGGTTTCTATGTCGTTTTTCTCACAGTAATCATTAATAAACCTGATATAGTTTGTCTTTTTCCAGTTTACTGTTATAGGTTCGTTTCTGATCTTCTGGTCTGCTTCATTCATGCTTTTTGCAAAGGCATCTCTAAAGCTTTTCTTCTCAGCCAACGTTTGGTCTATTGTTATCTGCTCTCCCACTTATTAAATATTGGATTTTAGAGTATTTAAATTTTTTTATTGCTTTTTTTGACAGCAATTACTGTAGAACAGCGTTGACAAATCCTTCCTGACTTGGCCTGTTTGTTATTTTGGCTTTTCCTTTTGGTGTCTCTATGATTGCTCCTTTTGTCAGGATGTTTCGCCTTTCGAAGTGTCTGTTTGCAGGGTTTTCTAGGATTGTTTTCAAGCTTTCAACTGAAGCTTTCTTTGTTTTTGGGTTCATCAAGTTGACTTTGTCGATGTGTAGAAGTTTTATCTTTCTATTACCACCTAATCCTCTCTCTACTCTCACTTTTTTCTTACCAATGGTTGTCAAAGTAGGCACCCTACCCATCTGTGCTCTTCTCTTTGTGATCTTTGCTTTATACCTGCCTCCTGTTGGCTTTCTCTTTGATTTTTTCTGAACAATAACCATGTCGCTGTGGAAAAAGAAGGTATTTAAAAAAGTTTTGATTAAGGGTGTTGTCAACTTAAGTGGGAAATCTTAAATTCTCTTTTTCTTTAGAAAAAGTC
>JACKQG010001927.1_pt1 | contig 25729 bp, 20 predicted proteins | sample 8237621 | NCBI WGS metagenome assembly JACKQG01 (sample SAMN15677084, study PRJNA649215) | marine metagenome | biome: marine; feature: Black Sea; material: saline water; isolation source: suspended particulate matter (SPM) from the Black Sea western gyre | collected 2013-06-09/2013-06-10 | depth... | reverse complement strand
TGGAATACAGAATGGCGGAAACTTGTTTTAAAGCACTGCATTCATCAGGCCCGCAGGAAGTTTTCGCCGGACACCTTCAAGGCATTTGAGTTGCATAGCCTTTCTGAAATACCAACTGCCGAAGTTGCGAGACAGCTAAGCATCTCAACTAACGCAGTCTATATAGCAAATTGCAGAGTTTTAAAGGAGTTGCGTCAAATAGAACAACAGTTATTGAAAACTATCTGAAAGTTTAAAGCTAAATGAGTTGCCCTGAATCTGACAAAGTAAAATTATATGCTACTGAAAGCCTAAGCAAAAGTGAGGAGCATAAATTCCAGGCTCATTTAGCCAGTTGCCCACAATGTCAAAAGGAAGTTGAAATGCTGCTCAGGAACGATACTTTAGTTAAGGAATTGAAGGCTGAGTACAATCAAGCTAATTGGCAGAATCCTTCCTTGTCCAAAGATGTTTCTGTAACAAATTTCTTTCTTACCGGCTTGACAGGGAGAAAAAATATTCTTGAGCTTTTGCCAGGTCAATATCTTGGCATCAAAGACAGATATCGCATTATTAGAAGGCTCGGTCAGAAGGATGCTAATGTTTATCACACTTATGATACCGAACGAGGGCATGAGGTTGTCTTAAAGATAGTAGTTAGTGACAGCCGTCAGGTAGAAAAAACGTGCAATCAACTGAGTCGGGAACTTGCCTCTCGAAGCTCCATTGACGATTATACTAATATCGTAATAACTTATGACATCCATACCGCACAGTATGAAGGCTTTTCTCTGGTTCTATTGTCAATGGAGTATGCTGACGGCGGAAGTTTAAGGGGCTGGTTGAGCGAAAACCGTCACAATAAAAACAGAAGAATAACAGAAGGCCTAGCCTTGCTGGAACAGAGCTGTTCTGCTATCAGAGTAATTCATAAGGCAGGTCTGGTACACAGAGACATAAAACCTGAAAATATCCTTCTTTGCAGAAATGGTAACAACTTTATAGTCAAGCTCACTGATTTCGGCATATCCTGTAATATCTCAGATATATCTTCTGCAACTGAGCATAACTTAACTATCGCTGGAACGCCTTTGTATATGTCTCCTGAACAGTTTTCTCATGACGAGCTAAATATAAGCCCTGTCAGTGACATATACAGTTTCGGAGTTGTAATTTATGAGATCATGGCGGGCAAGCCTCCCTTTTATGGAAATTTTAAACAGCTCAGAGACGAACACATAAATAAACAACCACCAAAGTTAACCGGTGAATTACATAAATGGGGACAGATCGTTGGCAAATGCCTTCAGAAGGATCCTCAAAAACGGTACGGTAATATTGATGAACTGATAAGCGACATTAATCGACTAAAAAAAGGCCTGGCAATAAGCGTAGATATTTCCTGCCCTGAATGCGGCCATGTTAATTTGAATATTGATACAACCAGCTGTGAAAATTGTCATACATCTTTGGATTCAATATTTCGCTTATGCCCTATCTGCAATAGAGAGGTTCGTCTTGACGTAGAACATTGTCCTGGCTGTGGTCAAAATGTGGCTTCATATTACACCCTGAAAGAAAGACAGCAGAAAGTCGAGACGCTCAAGGACGAAAGTCCTGTGGAAGCAATCAAACTTCTTGAATTAATCTTGCGGGAAGGTGCAGGAGACTTTAATAAACGTGCTGTTGAACTCATCAGAGATTTGAGAGAAAAACAGCAAAGGTTAGAATCACTTATACAAGAGGCAACCGAAGCAGAAGCTAATGGCAATCCTGAAAAAGCCATCAAGCTCTGGAATGAAGTATTAAAAATTGTAGCTCGCCATAAAACCGCCAAACAACAGTTAAAAAGATTGAGGTCCCTCAGTACCCAGTTTGGTAATCAGTGGAAGGAAGCTATCGGTTGCATGGACAGAGGAAATTTTGAGCAGGCCGAAAAGCTGCTTGAAAATTGCCTTGATATTACGCCCAATCACAGTGATATACTAAAGTTGCTTGATGACTGTAGAAGCAGATCAACACATTACAATCAGGCTTTGGAGAACGCACTTATTGCGGGTAAAAGCAAAAGGCTCTTACGGGCCAAAGAACAGGTTTTGCAAGCTTTAACCCAAGCACCTAAAAGCAGTAAGGCCTTAAAGCTGCAGAGCGATACTGATTCTAAACTAGAAAAAGTTGAATCTCTGTTTTACCGATCAGTAGATGAGTTTAACTGTGCCCAGTTCAATAAGGTAGCCGAAACAATTAAGAAGATTGAAGTAATTCAATCAGACAGTGAGTTTATTAGCAACAGCAAGAAGGAAAACATTTTCAGTAATCGCGACAAATATCTTGATTTGCTAAAACAAGCTCAAACATCGTTTGACTCTGGAAAACTCGATAAAGCGGAAGCAAAGTTAAAAAATGCCTTGAAGATTTGCCCAAAATCCAATGAGGCCAAAAGAATTTATGATGGTATCAATTCTAACAAAACAGAAGCTAACCATCTTATAAACAAAGCAATCTCTGAGATTAGAGCATCCAGATTTGAACGGGCCCATGGGCTTTTGGACAAGGCAGCAAACCTATACCCATCATTGGAAGAGATAAAATTAGCTAACGTAAATCTACTGGAAGTCGAAACAATATACTGTCATTCCAAGCAGAAAACCAAAGAACTTTTCTTGAAAAGAAACCTTGATGAAGCCCTTGGATCGGCAAATACAGCCCAGCAATTATGTCCGGATTCAGAGGAAATTGCCGCTCTTATTAAAGATATCAAGACTGACCAGAGAGTTGCGGAAAAAACCCTGAAGGATGTACAAGAATATTTGCTATCAGCCAAATTTGATAAAGTCAGTGAAAATATTAAAAAAGCGAAAAATCTATGGCGAAGTTTTGATCTTTTATCTGAAATAGAAGCACAAGCAAAGCAAATTGCCGACAGCTTTAATTCCAGGATTTTATCCGTCAAGCAGCATCAAAAACAAGGGGATTTAGAGATAGCACTTGAGGTTTGTCAGGGTGCACTGGAAATATGCCCGGGATCAAAAGACGCATCCGATCTTCTTAAAATTATCCAGACTGACCAGGCTTATGTAAAAAAATACATAGAGGAGGCGAGGGTATTATTAAGATCAGCTGATTTTGATAAGGTCCGGAATAAGATTGAAGCCGCAAAAAAGATTTGGTCAGAATATGAAAAACTATCTGAGGCTGAATCACAGGCAAAGGAAGTTGCCAAAACTTTTAATCACGAAATGTCATCTGCGGAACAACTTCTGGAAGCAAACTCTTTGGAAAATTCACAGGCTGCGTGTCAGGCAGCTCTAAAAATATGTCCTGATTCAGAAAAGGCCGATGAACTTCTAAAAAGAATAAACAGAGCAATAGAGGAAGATAAGGCAAAAAAACGCCGTAAAGAAGACATTAAAACAACTATTCTTGACATAGTTTTTATGCCTTACGCGATTATTGTAACTATTGTCGTATTTCTTGTGCAGCATTGGAAAATCGGGCTAACTGTAATAGCAATTGCATTGCTTGGATACGGTGCTTTTTTAGGATTTTTTTGGTTTGCTGACCATCTGAAAACAACAATAATGTTATTTATAGGGGTTCCTGTGATAGCGTTGATAGTTTTCAGGTCTTAAAACAGTCCACCAATAAAATAACATCAATATAAATTTTCATATTTTCTGATTTTCTCTGAAAGATTTCCCCGTCCAAACTCCAATATACTTTAGCCGAAAAGCTCTAATGACCAAATAGAGCACCTAACTAACTGCTAAATATGGAGATAACTAAAAATGGACAAGGCAGAAGAAAACGAATTCAAAAGCACAATATTTGCAATATCCCAGGTTCCCGATGTGAATTTTTCTCAGTTCCAGGCCGCTGCAGATGGCGATGTTCGCAAAACTATCTGGCAATCCTTTGAACACATAGCAAGGGCTTTTTCAAATATAAGAGCAGACCAATCTGCGGCAGAAATACTTTATATCTACAATCCTTCGACAAAACTGGCGAACAAACAGGACAGATTGAAACTTTATTTGAAGCTGTACGCAAAGAAATCCCAAAAATTGAAAAATTTAGAGCGTCTTTTAACGGGAAGTATGCTCGGAAGATTTTATGAATTCGAAAAGGTGTCTAAGTTTTTCTTTGAGCCGAAAGGTTTGGAATCAAGTTGCTCTATTATACGCAGGGAAGATTTTGTTCAGCCTTTGCATAATTCAATGTTCAATGCCAAAATCCCCGCCTGCTATTACACTATAAGTCCGTTTGAGCCTAATCAAAAGAATGATTTCCTCACACTTGACAGGGTATTGGATAAAGTGGACGAGCCGGTAGTGGTTAAAATAAAGATCCAACCTGCAAACGTATCTGAGCAGTTACATGCCCATACAGGATATCTGGCACATCTGGGGAGTATTAATCGCAGCTGGGATGAGGAGTATGAACCCTGTGGTAGTTTTGAAAGAGTTGATTTTTCAGAAAACAAATCAAGATTTGCAAACCCAGCTCAGGCTTTAAAGCCTTTTACGTACAAAGATCCTCTCGCCGATGACATTTTCAGGCAGCAGAGAAAATTCCATGAATCTCTTCGCAAACCACATCTAAGATTTGACATTAGCATAACAGCCCAAAGCGATGCGTGCGTAGAACTTCTTAGTTCGATAATCGCTGAGGCTGCCTTTACAAAAGGTTCTTACAAAATCGTTCAAAATAACAACGAAAAACTTGGCACAAGCAAACCGGAAGCAGATTATGATGATTTACGGTCTTTGACGAAACATGCTACTGTGGATGAACTGATTGGAGCGTTCCGCCTGTTAGTTGCATCGTCAAGGCCACCATTTTGTATCAGAAAAAACACGGATCCTAAATTCATAGACCCCAAAGACTTGATCTTACTTGGCCATGATGACTACGGGATTCCCAGGGGGATAGCCTTGAACGTCTTAAAAAAACACCTTTCTTCTCTTGGGCTCCCCGGAGCAGGAAAAACGACAACGAATTTTAATATAATGCTCCAGCTATGGGAAAAGGGAATTCCTTTTTTGGTAATTGAGTCTGCAAAGACCGAATACCGTGCAATAAAGAAATTTTTTGATCATACCGATCCTTCTATCCGCAAATTGGCAAAAGATACGCAAATTTTTGTCGCTGGCGGGCAAACCAGCCCCTTGGCGATAAATCCTCTAAAAAAACTTGAAGGGATATCGGTTAATGAACACATAGAAAACACCTTGGCCTGTTTTAAGGCTGTTCTTCCAGTTTCATGCGGTTCATTGCCGTCACTTTTAAGCGAGGCTATGGAAAGAATATACGAGAAATATCCTGACCGAAACAAACCTCCGGTCATGTCGGACCTCATAGCTGTGGTTCAGGATGTACTGGAATCAAAGGGATATTCAGCAAATACCCGTTCAGATATGCAAACCGTCATCGAGGTAAGACTAGGTGTTCTTACTCAATTGCTTATAGGTGAAGTGTTCCGGCATAGAAACGGACTTGATATAGAAGAATTAATGAAACACCCTGGTATTATTGAACTGGACAAATTGACCACAGAAAAGAAATGCCTGCTAACGCTATTCATATTCAATTTAATAAGGACAATTCTTAAAACTTCACCAAATTATAAGGGCCCTTTGAGGTATGCAATCATTATCGAAGAAGCCCATAATATCTTTGGCTCTTCAACTAATTCGGTCGCATCTGAGCAAATCGCCGACCCAAAATCTCAACTATCCGATTTTCTTTACCAAATGATGGTCGAGCTAAGAGCCCTGGGAGTAGCCATAATACTAAGTGACCAGCATCCATCAGCTCTTGATTCGGGTGCACTCAAAACACCGGCCTCTAAATTAGCTTTCCTGCAGGTTCATAATGAAGACAGGGAACAACTGGGCAGCAGTATGCTTTTTGACGGCATTCAGATGCAGGATATAGCCAGGCTTGAACCAGGCCACGCATTTTTCTTTACGCAGGGATATCACTATCCTCAGAAAATAAAAACTATAAATTTGCACGAAAAGTTAGATATCTCAACTATTCTTGATGACACCCAGTTATGCAAAATCATATTAGATCAGAAATGGTTTAAAGAAGCCCAAATCAGAAAAATATCAGATGAATTGGATCAGTTCAAAGATCATATGGACAGCTTCGACGAAAAAAGATCTGCTACAATTGCCCAAATCAAAAAACTAATAACACAAAGAGAAAAAATCGCAAAATTAGCAAAAACACAAGCAACGAGTGAAGGATTAAACACTATTATTAAAAAACTGCGTGTAATCAAAAATAAACTCTGTGCCAACTACCAGGAATTAGTCAAACACACAGAAAAAAAATTCAGGCATCTTCTTGATGCCGATCTACTACCAGATGAGGCATTAGGTGAATATGCCGAAAGCTTGTTCAATCGCTTCGATAAGACCATGAAACCATGTACCGAAAAACTAATCTCTTTTATCAGTATAGGCATTAAAAAATCTATCAGACTCAAATTTAAGGAGCAATCAAATGGCTAATAAATCAGATTTACCGACTCACAACGAAGTTGAGGAGACTGTGGAAGATTTCGACAATCAGATGGATGAAAAAGAAGAAGAACTTGAAGTACTGACCGAAGACACCGAGACCGTTCGCGATGTGCATGAACAGCTCGATCTTGAGACAACTGCCGAGGGTACGGAACAACTGGAGTCACTGGTAGATGCAGCTGAAGATGAAACTGTAGAAATATTTGATCAGGAAGATAACGACCTTGAGGGTATTCAGGAAGAAACACAGGATTATGCAAATGAAATTGACGACCGGCATGATTCTGCTCAGTCTGATCTCGAGAAGTTATCAGATGCAAGCAGCCAGATACGTACAACAGAAACGATAAACGAGCTTGCCAATGCCAAAACATCGGTACTGGAAGAGATGGATTTTTTGAAAGACAACAACCAGCGAGCAGAAGATGCAAAAGCAGAAAGTGAGCAGGTACAGCAGGACCTGCAAAGCAGAATAAATTCTGGAAGGAGATCGTAATATGTCAATATACAAATCAGATGCAGACAGGATCGCAGCTCCGGATATTGAAGAGTATATGCCGGCAGCTAAACGCCATATTGATGAAACTCTCAGGGCTACCAGGCAACTGCCAAAGGTAGACGAAGACGGTTTTTCTGAATGCCCATTGGCCGAGCAGCTTTATGCCAAAAAAGAAGAAGCTGTAACAGGAGCTGAACACTGCCTTCAGAAATTCTACGAATATAGAGATTGGATAGATGAACAATTGGAGAAATGCCAAGAAAATCTTTCTGTTATTTCGTCCGGCAAAGGATCTCTTAATACCGAAAGTCCACATGACAGGTTATCTGAAGCCGAAGTGCAACAGGAGGCTTTTATAAAAAGACTTGAAAATCTTGCTGAGCAAATCGATGAAGCTTGTGAGCAGCTAAATGAAGCGATAAGAGAAGCTTCCAAGAAAGAGTATCCCGGTGGAAATCCGAGAAAATCTCCACAAGATGATTCGGACTCGTACGAAAGAAATATAGGTCGGGATTTACTGGTTGATGATGAGCTCAAAGATATTATTGAAATGGGACCTTCAAGTGAAGATTAATCCAAAGAGTAAATTATGAAGACTACATTTAACGAAAAAGAAAATTTGTCGACAGATACACTTCTTATAGGTAGCGGTGGTATAAATCCGGGCATTTTTACATATTGCACAGAGTCAGGAGAAGTCAGGAAAATCCTGGAACTGTCTCTTGGTAACAGTATCTATTCGATAGAGGCAAGTAAAGACAAGCATACCATTGTTGCAGGAACCAAATCCGGCCTGCTCTATCGGCTCATACGGAGCAGCCAGGATGGTACTGAATATCATATTGACAAATTTATTCAGGGTTGCTCCATACTCTCAGTATGCATGCTGGACAATTATACTATAGCGACCAGCGACATTTCAGGCAGGACTCTTTTATGGCGTCCGGATATTTCCAGAAACCCTCAAAAGCTTCCCACGGAAAATAATATTATTGTTTGTTCGTTATTCAAAGCAGCCAAAGACCGACTTGCCGGCATAACTAAAAATGGAAAGCTGTTATTGTGGGATATAAACAGCAGCGACATTATTGATACTTTACCAATTCCCAAACTGCCTTCAATGGCAGCTTTAATCAGACCTCTATGGTGGGCGAAAGCGGGTTGCTGGCTATGGCCTGGAACTGATGGGGTAATTGTATTGTTTGATCCTTGCGGAAATAAAATACATAAGTTTCCTGCTCATCATTTGGGTTTTTATGCTATCTGTCTTTGCGAAGATAACATCGTATCGGCCGGGCACAAAGATGGTAGCCTTAAATTATGGCAGTCCGGAAATAACGAACCTGTCGCAATTTTTGATATCCCCAAAGGAATTATCTCTGCCGTTTGCTGGCCGAAAGACAACTCGATGAAAATTCTGTTAGCAAAAGAGACCGGCGAATCTGAAGTTTATACTTACAAACAGCGGCAACTTGAATTTTCACATACAATTCCGGTAAGAAACTGCAGGAGCTTTGCAGCTGTGGATTTAGAAGCTATCAAAAACAGGCGGCAGCAAAGAATCAAAAAGGAAGCTGAAAAGCTCTGCCTTAAGATCACAGAGCACATAGCAAACCGCGAATATGACCAGCTCGATAAACTTTATGAGAAAGTCGAAGCTCTCGGATTTGAAAAGGCAAGCCTTTTCTTAAAGGCCAAGGAGGCCCGTGAAAAGACTGATATAGTCTCAGAGATTAATGCTCATGTCAAGCTGAGCAAAATATCAGAAGTTTCTCCAGAAACCTTGCCAAAGGTTTTTGAAAGGTACGCAGAGCTTCTTAAAAAGACATGGTCCCTGCAGCAGGCTTTATCAATATATACACAGCTGAGTAAAATTTATGGCCAAAGAAAATATCAAAAGGATATTCGCCGTCTCACTAATTATGTACAGATAATGCAAAATAAGCAATATGTCATAGAACCGGACATCGCCCCCATAATTTTAGCGAAAGCAAAAAATCTTTTTAACCAGCCTCTTACGGGTAAAGTTGTAATCCGAAAAATAAGTTCTGCCCGATTAAACAGCAGAATAGTTTTCAGGGAGTTTGCTGATTCCTATAAAAAACTCGATATTCAAAACACTGCTTCACCAGCTCCTGAAGTTATAGAGCAAATCCAATGGCTTTTAGAAGATCAGGGCACTTTGAGCGATGTCGTTCTATTCAGTGACAGTTCAAATAATCAATTAAACGGCGTGGAATTGTGCCTCAGGTTTATCAACAGTGGCATCGAAACAACTGCTATGACTTCGATTGTGTTGGATTTTGGAAAGCTGTCCTATGACTTTCGGGAAATTGACGAAAAAATAAGACTTATCGAAGATACACCAGATGCGATCGGACTTTTCAGATCAGTTCACGAAAGAATCAACTTTGTTGTACGGCAGCTAATAACAAAAAAACTGGCCCAAAAGAAAGCCTTAATGAGGAGCTACTGAAAATGCAAAATTCATTAACCAAAATCAGAGAAAACGTCCCGGCTGTTAACGACTATAATCAACTGTCCCTGATTGAACTGACTTCCAGAATCGCACAGTCGGGCGACAAAAAAGCTCTTACCGAACTGCATCAAAACAGAGACCTTTTCAGGTTTAAAGATTCAAGGGCACTTGTCATAGTTGATTTTCTTGTAAAACTCAAAAATCAGCCTCAGTCCAGAAGATGGTGTAACAATAACCAGATAATCCTCGAGAAGGCGTTTGATCTTACATTGTCAAAATTCCTCAATATCCCGGATAAGAACTCCAATTCTTCGGATAAACCTGAAACTAACGGCCCTGACTGCCGCTATTATTACAAGGCATATAACGGCCGTGTTTTATCAGATATACAGTCAAAAAACCTGTCAGATGAACTGGAGATAGAGTTTATGGCGGCCAAATTACTGCAGAATCTTGTTTTCAGGCATTTCTACCTGTCCTGTCTGGAGTGCAGACGCGTAGAGCAAAAGTTTATTCGAAGAATCTGTTATCAGTACAACAGCCAGAATTTGTATTTGTGGATACCTTGTGCGATGACTTCAAAGATGTTCAAAAAGTGGTTCAATCAGAATATTACCAACGGCTGCGGCCAGCAGGACATCCAGGAACTGATAGACAGTTCACTTTTTAGCGGAAAACTAATCACACTACAGAGCCTTGATAGCATTGCAAAGCAAAATATTGAAGCAGACGTGTTTCCCGCACTGATAAAAGAACAGATAACAACAGATGGATTGGCCCGAACGGTAGCTGATGAAAAGGCAGATAACATTGATTACCAGAGACCGGCAATAAAAAGTCTTGGTAGAGCAATCTTAAAGAAACTGATACTGAGAATATTCACCTCCCTTGCTGAGAGCACAAACGACTATCAAAGTATCCTGAGCGATTTTGGCTTGAGTAAAGCGACGTTCAGCAGATTTGCGGGCACAAGGTGGACTAATAACAATGGCAGCCAAAAGCAGGTCTCAATTCCTGATCTCTGGAAAAACACCGCCCAAATTCTGGCACATCATCCCGACTTTACTGAGGCCGTCAAAAAAGCTGGCCTCTGGAAAAATGTGTGCTTAGCCGCAGAAAATATAAATTAGGAGCTTATCGTGAACAGAGAACTTTTCTTTATACCGATACTACAAAAAGCCCTCAATGCCGACAATACAATGACGGCATTGAAAGAGGCCTTTTGTGAGATTAACCGCTTGGGCAAAGAGGATAAATACAGGCAGGGTTTTGACAACTTTCGACTCTTCCTGGAAGAATTTTGTAGCCATGACAATTTCCTCAGGGCCGAGCGATCTGAGGATTTAAAAAGCTATCCACAAATACTCTCAATCGCAAATCAGGGCCTTGACCGCAAACTTATCATCTTCAGGAACAATAGAATGCTCGAGACCTTAACTTTGAATAAAAAATCCAACTACAGAATCGGCAAAATCATAGCCGGGACATATACAGTAAAACTTTCAACGGGGAGAGTGTTATGGGAAGGCAGGCTTACTGAAAATGACCTGCTGATTGAAATGGACGGCAAGGATGAGAACATCAGATTAGCGGCAGATTCAGAAAAATCTCAACCTGTACCACCAAGATCAATCAAACTTTTGGATGGCATGGTAATCCTTAGAATCTTTGCGGGTTTTAAAGCAGGAACATTGCAAATTGAGTTGAAATGATTTCAATATGGAAAATAAAAAAAACAGAAAAATCGGGAAAGCCAAGACGGTGCTTATCTCACAGCAGTCAACTGATTTAGTGGCAATCTCTGAGATTATCGCTAAAGCTTCATATAAAACTGGCGTTCCCCGCATCAGATTCACAGGCTCTGTGATTTTCAGCGATAAAACCCAAAAGCATATCCAAAACAATATCCTGCCGCTGACAGATACAATCATACAGACCCTTGGACTACCAGAGCCTTGCTATGAAATATCTGCTGTTAATCCTGATATCGCCTCACAGCTCGATACTGCTGTTAATGTAAGTGGGTTTTCGGCGGATTTATCTGTGTTTATGGCCATGTTGTCTGCGGCACTCCATATTCCTGTAACTGCAAATACCCTCTTTACGGGCCATATTTCCTCAGCTGATGGCGATATCGGGCCGGTAGCATCTGTAGAAGCCAAGATGTCGACAGCAGCAGAAGATAATACTATATCAAAATTCATCTATCCTCAAAGTAATCTGATTGAGCAATGCTTTGATCGGGATACGCTTTGCATCATTCCGGTTACTACTATCTCAGAATTAATAGAGGCCGTTTTTGAAAAAGAAGATGTCATTATCAGTTCACTTAAAAACGGTTTTTTCTTAATAGATTCAAATACAGAGCAACTCGGGGATTGTATAAAAAGCAGTTCACATTACCTTACTGCTGATAACAGGAATCATTTCTGGCGGATTATAAGGCGGAACCTTATGACATCAAAAACATCCGAGGCCAAAGAAATGCTGAGTTGTTTTGCCATGTTTTACATCAAACAAAAATGTTATCCCGAATACTTCGGAGACAAGCTCTTTTCCATTATCTGCGGGACGCCGCCAGTAGTTAGAAGACAAAGGGAATTCTTCCCATTGCTTGATATAGGCCTGTGTATCAAACTGGCTGGTTTTGCGAAGAAAAGCGACTATGATGATGTTTTCAAGCTTTTCGATGCCGTCAAAGCAAAGACACACAGAGATTTAATTTCACAGGATACCAGCCTCCAATCTTCTAACAATCAATCCCGGCAGCAAAGCTTTAATATCTTCGACAAAGTAATAGCAGAGATTGATGAACTTGCTATAGCTCAAAACTTTGGCTGTAAAATTGATTCAGCAAGAGCATCTTTTATTCTGGACTCTGTGATAGTGGAAAATCATCAAGAGTTCCTGGAAACGATAACGGCTTTCTATATTCATCTTCGATGCTATCAGGCAACTGACCGGATCGAATCGATAGATCAAAAGCAAAGTCAAAGCCAGGCTATTGAGCTTGCCCAAAACACTTTCTCCAATGACGGTGGCATAGAAACTGCCCTCCAAAGAGCAAAGGATGGCACCGCTGGCGGGATGAGAAAAATATTTGATGAGATGACCGACTTCTACAAACAAGACCGTCGTCGAAAGTACATAATTGCAGTTTTTAGACAGTCCGTAGATAACCTCAGCTGGTCAGAGAAAGTAGAGTTTATGCGATGTGCGATGGAAAGGCTTGCAAATTATCTACCTTTGGAACTGAAAAACGAACCGGCTGAGCGGTTCGCCCGGGATTATGAAGCTATCGCTCTGGGCTATGTAAATAGTATGGAAAAATTTAACCAGTTGATAAAAAGATTTTAAAAAGAAAGGAAACTATCATGGCACTAATAGATTCACTTATGGCAGAGCTGGATGAAAGAACTATCGCAAGCCGGATAGGCATTGTCCACGACGAGGCCCGGATGCAGTATCAGCTCAATTCAAATACTGTTCAGGATTTCAGGCAGTTTAGTAAAATCATTACCGATTACTATAACTATCATTATACCCAATGTGTCGGCAGAGGAGGCAGACTTGCTTCAAGCGAGGCTTACGGCAGAGCAAAAGAGTTGCTGGAAAGAGAGTACCGCAAAAGATCTGGTGATATAGCTTCAGCTTGCCAGGATGCACTGGATGGGACGAACGGAGGTATGCGAGGTGTACTTGATATTATTGCGGATGGCCTTAAGGCCGAAGTCTTTGAACGTTACGTGGCAGATGTGTTTGACAGGTATATAGCTCCCAACAGCTGGGACCAGCAGGTCGAGATCATAAGGCAGTTTATAGCGTACAGCGGTAATACACTGTCATCTTCGATTGACGCAAACAATCCTCAGAAATATGCCAGAGATTACAGCATCCTTATAAGATCTTACACCGAGGGGCTTCAGAGAACTTCAGCAATGTTTAGAAGATTATAGAAAGAAATGCAGATGAGTAAGCTTGACGGATTATTGGAATATATAAGTCCTCAGAGAACGATTGAGCAGACTTACAATTTGGCCAACGAGGCGGTAGGCAGCTTCCAATATAATAAAGCCAGAATAGAAACCTGGGAGGAATTTAAGTTGTGTATAGCAAAATTCTTCAAACACATTAATGAAAAGGTATTGAACTTAAAAGAACCTCTCAATATACCGCTTACCGAATGTTGGAAATTTTGCATAAGGCCCCTAAGTAAAATCTACGGGAGCAATGGCGACATCGCTGCATTTACCATAGCCAATACAGGCAATGAAGGAGGTCTATATGCGGTACTCAAGGCCTTTGCAATGCAGCGAGCTGAGGAATACACCAAAAATGAGATTTCAGCTAAGGTTTCTTTCTACTGGCATAGTCTATCGGCATCTGAGAAACTTTCGGCTGCGGATGAGTACCTTTCAAAATACAGGAAAGTTATTCCGTCAGAGCTTCTGGAGTCCAACGGAGCAATTCTGAAATGCACCTTCTGCAAAGTACTCCAGCAGCACCCGTTTATAATACAGAAACTTCAACAAACAGGGCGTTAAACTATGGGAGAATATGAAAAACATCTACTTGCCCAGGCCGGACCGTTTATGCTGGCTTCTCAGGCAAGACAGATAATCCAGACAGAATTGCCCAAGGGCTGCAACCCTGAAATCTGGCCTGATCCTGTGGCATTAGAGCCACCCTATACTCCCATCGTCATCAACAAACAATCACAGTTACAAAGCCTTGAAAATATAATTACCTACGAGCCCAAGCCATCTGCTGAAGATATTGTCCGGTTAAAGGTATGGATATCACCGCAACAGCCGTTTAATTGGCAACGGGCGGAGCTTTTCTTAAAACAACTTTCCTGCTTAAAAAACAGAGCAGGCCTGGAGATCATTGGCAACCAGGTATCAATCTGTCTAAACCTTCTCTGCTCAAAAGAAGATGCTGCCATAATAGAGGCTTCGTTTTCCGGCAAAATGCAAAATTGTAAGCTAAGCCTCGTCGATCAGGATATTTTCTCAGATATAAGTTTAGGTGACTGGTCAAACATACAGTTCTTTGATTATTTCCCGCCGGATTCGTATTTTCATCTTCTAACCAGGCCGGATGAGCTCATAAATTCGCCATTTGAAAGTCTTATCAGCAGTATATCCCATATCCCACCGGAAGGACTCGGCATGTGCCAGGTACTTTTCCAGCCGTCCAGACCTGAGAATAACTGGCATCGCAACGTCCAGATATTGACGGATATGGAATACCTAATAGGCCAGATTAATAACTTAGGTGTACTTGCCAGGTATGCCCAGCAATCACCATCGGCAGACCTTCACAATATGGCAAGCAGAATGGAATCAAAGGCCCATAATGACAAGCCTTTTTTTGCGGCATCGTTTCGGGTCGCAGTACTTGGCACAGAAAATAATCCACAGCACTTAAAACAGCTTTCTGTTTTTGCTGGTCTGTTCCAATATGGAGGCAAGGCCCTAGACTTTCTTAGCGACCTTGACTATAAAAATAAAATTTCTGTTTATCAGATAAAGGATATGTTCACTCTTGGGCTGACCTTTCGAAATGGTTTTTTGGTTAATTCTTCAGAGCTTGTCGGACTTGTTCATGTACCTCCTGCTGATATATTTGAAAACTACCAGATTGCTTTCGACATGTTGGAACCTTTATCCAGAGAGCAGATCGATTTAAGCTGTGGTACTCTGATCGGCCATGCATCCATAGCAAACCGCAAAGAACCTATCTGCATACCGGATAAGATGAGATCAAAGCACATCCATACCATAGGCAGGCCAGGCATGGGCAAATCACTTCTTGAAAAAAATATGATACTAAGCGATATCGCAAACGGTTTTGGCGTAGCCGTATTTGATCCGCATGGGGATATGGCAGAGGATCTGCTCGAATTTATACCCAAAGAAAAGATTGGTAAAGTAATTTATTTTAACCCGGCAGATCCTGACTGGGTGCCTATCTGGAACCCGATGTATCCTATAGCAGGTCAGGATATTGGAAGAACTACAGACGATCTTATTGGGGTTTTGAAAAGCTTTGTTACAGGCTGGGGGGACAGGATGGAGCATCTGCTTCGCCATGGGATATTCGGCCTAAAACATATTACAGGTACCTCTCTCTTAGATGTATACGAACTCTTACAGAAAAACTCAGCGGTAAGTGAAATTAACAGAAAAATGATTCTTGAAGTCATAAACAGCGAGGTAGCCAGACAGTTTTGGATAAATGATTTCTCAAAATACACGGCAGCCGACCTCGGTCCGCCCAAGCACAAGCTCAGCAAACTACTTGTCGGCGGCACGGTCGCTCTTATGCTGTCCCAGCAGCACAGTTTTATTGATTTTACACGTATAATGAATGAGGGGTACATATTCATCGCCAATCTTTCAGGGCTGGGCTCTGAGGTACTTGAGATACTAGGCGGATTTCTGCTGGCAATAATGCACATGACCGCTCTTGGCCGAAGTGAAATACCGGCAGAAAAAAGAAGACCTTTCTATATCTATCTCGATGAGGCCCATAGATTTGTCACCGATTCCATGGAAGATATCATAGCGGAGACCAGAAAATACAATGTCGGCCTTACCTTGGCCCATCAGTATTTAAAACAATTCAAAATAGAAAAAATTGATGCCCTTGCAAGTACAGGAACAACCATAGTTTTCAATGTAGATACGAAAGATGCATCCTATCTATTGAAAGATTTTCAGGAAAAAGTTCAGATCAAAGATTTCCAAAACCTTGGTGTCGGCGAAGCACTTGTAAGAATTGCAAGTAAAATAACCAAGATCAAAACACCAGGTCCGACCAAGGCTCCTCAACCCAACTATAAGCAGCAAATTATCGACAACTCAAGACGACTCTACTACAGACCTGTTGAAGATGTACGCAAGATGATTGCAAAAAGGATGGACAGGGCCTCGCATCCATTTACGCCTCTGACAGATAATGACCCAAAAGAAATCACTAATAAAGCAAAAAAAAGGACTTATGATGAGTTCACAGCCCTCTGAAAATCCCCAGGATATAATTGAGTCGATAATCAAAAAACTCGACGAAACAGTTCTAAAGAAAGCAATCGATGAGCCAATAGATACAGCAGCAAAAAACTTTAAGTATAACTGTCAGAAAAAGCAAAACCCCATGCAATTACAGGATATATTGTCAGATTTTGTAAAACACATTTATCGGGATGGAACGAACACAGCATTTGCACCTGACGATACTTTAGCTCATACAATATCTTTGCTGGACAGATACTATCAGGGCAATTACTCAAATGGCTATACCGCTGCGATACTTGATGCAATCAATGGCGGACCAGATGATGTAAAAATAGTTCTGCACCGAATAGCCGAAATTATAAAAACTGTAGAAAGAGAAAGATATATCAGTGGTATTTTCAAGAGCAGTATAGACATAAGCGACTGGCATCTTAGATGCAGGATAGTCAAATATTTGCTTAGCAAATACAAATCCCACCTGACACCAGCCCTCTACAAGTGCCATCCCTCACAGTTGGTGGATGAAATCCCTTATATTTTGAGTATTATTATCAGCAGTACTTCCACTTTACAACAAGCCATAGATTTGTTGTAAAAATACACCTGCCCTGAAACTTATCCGCAATTCTATCCGCTATTTCTTTGAGAACAGAGAAATAGCGGATTTTAAATAAAGGAGCAGGTTCAATGCCAAAACTAAATACTGCTGAAAAGACAAAACTATTCAAGAACTTTTTTACGGGCCTTGAAAACGTCTACGGCACATACGACCTGGAATCTGACAAAGTCAGGCAGGTCAAAGAGCCCGTAACGGACAAAGTCATCCTGGCACATCTTAAAGGCGATCAGCCTTATGGTGTTTATCTTCTAACAGGCGATAAAACAAAAACTTTGGCTGTGGATTTCGATGAAAATGAATTGACGTTGCCTATAGCCTTTGTCGCAGGTGCCAAACGCTATGGTATGTTCTCATATATCGAACGCAGCAAATCCAAGGGTTTTCATGTCTGGCTGTTCTTTGAAGAGCCTGTAGTGGCTAAGAAAGCAAGAGTTGTCGCAAGGAAGATCCTTACTGATATGGGCAGGCCTGAAACTGAAATATTCCCCAAACAGGACTGCCTTAATAATCTCTCATATGGTAATTTCATAAATGCACCTCTATTCGGCAAACTTGTGCCCAAAGGTAGAACCGTATTTGTAGAACCAGGCGAACCTGTAAAGGTCTGTGACAATCAGTGGGAGCTTCTTCAAAGAGTTCAAAAGGTGCCGCCAATACGTCTTGATGCCATAATCCAAAGCTGCAATCTTGATATAAGCAAAAATCCCGTCTATAGAAAACCCGAAGATACAGGAAAGCATGTATTGGAATCCACCTTTGGCCTGCCACCTTGTGCCAGAAAGATACTCACCCAAGGTGTTACATTCGCTCAGAGGGTCTGTACATTCCGCCTGGCGGTTCATCTTAAAAAGACAGGCCTTCCACTGGATCTGACTATAGAGACCCTCAAAAGCTGGGCACAGAAAAATAAACCCACAGAAGGCAAACGCATAATCACCGACAAGGAAATCGAATCCCAGGCAGAGTATGCCTACAAAAATGATTACAAAGGCTGCGGATGCGAAGAGCCGGTAATCGCAGCGTTCTGTGATGAGAATTGTCCATTGGCTTCACATAAAAACGGAGAATAGCCTGATGAAAGCAAAAATTGATAAAAACAATCATGACCTTGCCACTGAAGTACTCAATAGCAGATACGTAATGAAAGATGCAAGTGGCAATATTATCGAAACCCCAGATCAGATGTACTGTCGCGTGGCAAAGTTTATTGCCCAGGTAGATAAAAAATATGGTGCTTCGGATTCTAAGATTAACGAATTAGCTAAGAAGTTCTACAAGCTTATGGCAAATGGTCTATTTCTTCCAAACAGCCCCACATTGATGAATGCCGCGCGAGAAAATGCCATGCTGAGTGCCTGCTTTGTAATCCCTGTCGGCGATAGTATTGCTGACATCTTTGAAGCAGTTCGAGTAACAGCACTTGTGCAAAAGGGAGGCGGCGGAACTGGCTTCACGTTCGACAGACTCAGACCTACAGGAGATATAGTGTCTTCGAGTGGCGGCACCACTTCGGGACCGATTAGTTTCTGGAAAGTTATTGCTGAAACCACCAACGCAATTCAACAGGGAGCACACAGAAGAGGTGCGAATATGGCCATGATGAGCGTAGAACACCCGGACATCTTAAAGTTTATCAATGCCAAACAGCAAAAAGATGCCTTCAACAACTTTAACATATCAGTCAAAGTTACAAATAGTTTTATGGAGACCTTACGAAGCACTCCTGAGAGAACACATGTTGTTACCAATCCACGAGACAAGAAACGCTATATAATTCCCAAAGACATCATTCTGAGTTCGTATACCATCCAGAATTTGAGAGAAGCAGGAACAAATACTGATAATTGCTTTACCACCAGAGATATCTGGAACCTGATTGTCAAAAACGCTCACGCAACTGGCGAACCAGGTCTCTGTTTTATTGACAGGGTAAATAAAGATAATCCAACGCCCGCTCTCGGAAAAATAGATGCTACTAACCCTTGCGGTGAACAGCCTCTATTAGATTTTGAGGCCTGTAATCTCGGCTCGTTAAACGTTTCGCAATGTGTTCTGCCCGACAGTAGTGATCTGAACTGGACAAAACTTGCTGGGGCAACAGAACTTGCTGTCAGATTTTTGGATAATGTCATTGATGCCGCCAACTACTGGCCAGTTGAAAAAATAAAACAGATGACACTCGGTAACCGCAAAATAGGCCTTGGTATTATGGGCCTTAATGATGCCTTTATCCTTCTTGGCATAAGATACAACAGCAACGAAGCCGTTGAGTTTGCCCGAAAGCTGGGCAAATTCATCAATGAACATGCCCATAACGCAAGCCAGAAACTGGCTGAAGAGAAAGGATCTTTTCCTAACTGGAAAGAAAGCACTTGGGACACTAAATACAATCGCCCGATGAGAAATGCCACCTGTACCACAATAGCACCTACAGGCAGTATAAGTATCATTGCAAAATGCTCAAGTGGAATAGAGCCGGTATTCAGCTTCGCTTACAAACGTAGAGCCTTAGACGGAAAAGAGTTTGTCCAGATTCATCCATTGCTTGAAAAACTTGGTAAAGAACAAGGCTGGATGAGTGATAAGCTAAAGATAAGGTTGTTGGCCGGAGAAGATATAAGACAGATTCCTGATATTCCCAAAGATCTGGCTGACGTTTTGGTAACAGCTCATCAGGTTGCCCCTGAATGGCATGTAAAAATTCAGGCAGCATTCCAGGAAAATGTAGATAACGCCGTTTCAAAAACGGTAAACCTGCCACATGATGCGACCGTTGAAGATATTGATAAAATACTTCGACTTGCCTATGACCTCGAAACTAAAGGAATTACGGTTTATCGCGACAGATGCCGTGAAAAACAGGTAATATCAGCGGTCAATGAAATACCAGATTCCCCTGTGCCCACAAGTTCGCCTCGAGCCCGCCCAAGGAAAACTACCGGTACTACAATAAAGGCAAAGACAGGCTGCGGTAGCCTGTTTGTTACTCTCAACAAAGATGACAAAGGCCTTTTTGAGATATTCACCAATCTTGGCAAAGCTGGTGGATGCCCCTCGCAGAGCGAAGCGACTGCAAGGATACTTTCAATTGCTCTTCGAAGTGGGGTAGAACCTGAAATTCTCATTGAGCAACTTAAAGGGATCAGATGTCTGTCAACCGTGGCTCGTAGAAAGTCAAACAGTGAAATCAATGTTCTCTCTTGCCCCGATGCGATTGCCAGAGCCCTGGAAGAAGCCCTTGGAAACGATTTTGTATCAGTGTCAGAAGCATTTATGCGAAAATGCCCTGAATGTAATTCTCAATTACGCAGAGAAGCGGGATGTAATGTTTGCGACAACTGCGGATTTAGCAAGTGCGGATAAAGAGAGGCCCAAAATGAGCATGAAATTTAAGAGAGCTAATGGCCGGGTAGTTTACTTACCTACAAATATTAACTGTAACAAATTTCGCACAGTAACAGGGGATGATGATTTTTTTGAGAAGGTAGAGTGCCTGGCCCGAAAGACAAAAGCTGAATGTAAAACATGTAGTTTAAACAAGGCCGGGAATAGTGGCTATTTGAATAAATAAGGATAATGGAATTGGTAAAATCGATGTTGAGTTCAAACGAAAACAATGGATATTTACTAAAAACACCCACCGTATTACCGGATGGCCAAGGCGGGTTTACTCCCTGTCCGCCACTTCTCACTGAAAAAGAGCTAATCCATCTGCTTCGTATACCAGAAATCAGCAAAGCCAAGGACCACCACAATGTAATTGCTCACCTCAAGCGTGTCCATGATTTGCCATGTATCCATATATGTCGCCAACCCTTATATCCGCTTGAGGCAATAAGCCAATGGATTCGAGATAGACTGGAAAAAGAAATAAGTTGATTTTTTGTTGCACATTTCTGCCGTTATGCGCTATGCTATGGCTGGATCGGTTTTACCAGTTATAGCTCGACAGAAAGGAGATGAATTTATGAGCAAACAGCTGGTAAAGCTAAGAACAAGGACTTCACGTGATGGCCGAAAGTTTACATATTTTCTTGATTATCAGGATGAAAATGGCCAGAGACAAAGGATTGCATTAGGCCATGCTAACAAGCGTAACGCACAAAGACAACGTGATCAGAAAGAACGCGAAGTAAGCATGGGAATTGTCGAGCCGGCTTCAATGAAACTTAGCAAGTTTCTGGAAGACAGTTTGGCGAGGACAGGAAAGCAAATTAGAGAAAGCACAAAAGTGGGATATAGATTTGCAATGAGAGATTTTATTGGCGTAGTTGGTGATATTGACTACAAACGCATAACGCACAAGCATGGTGAGGTCTTTCTCCAGAGTTGCCTGGACGTTGAAAATAGTCCAGCCACGGTAGCTAAAAAGCTGCGTGAGCTTAAAAGACTTTTCCAATTAGCAGTGCAGCGTAGTCAACTTGAGGGCAACCCTCTAAAAAACATCCGATCACCAAAGGTACCCAAAAAAAAGATCAGGGTCTATACCCCAAGTGAGTGCGAACGTATTCTGAAAACTGCCCGTGAAATCCAGAAAGATTCTGTGCTGCAGTGGGATTTACTAATTACCATTGCATTAACAACAGCCATGCGAAAAAGTGAATTACTGAATACCGTTTGGAGCGACATTGATTTCGAGAACAAGGCAATAGAAGTTAGTTCGAAGAAAGAGACCAAAGAAACCTGGGAATGGTACGTTAAGGATACCGACCATAGAACACTGCCTTTAACCGAGCAGACTATTGTACTGCTGGCGGATATTCAGACCAAACGCCCAGAAGGTTATCCTTATGTTTTCCTGCCTCCCGAACGCTATGACCATATTCAACAGCTTCGCAGGCAAGGCAAATGGACACTTACTTCAGCCAGAATCAAGGTTGTCAATAATTTCACACGTCTGTTCAAGCAGATTTTGCAGAGAGCTGGTGTCAAAAGTGGTCAATTCCATGATTTGAGAAGGACTGCCTTGAGTATGCTACTTGCCAAAGGCTTGAGCAAATATGATTTGATGGTTATCGCAGGTCATGCAAAATTCGAGACGACCCAACAGTTCTATCTGGCAGTGGAAGACAAATTGGTCGACCGTGCCCGGGTTGCAACCTCAGAAGGCTTCGGTGAAATTTTGGCACGCATTTGGCACGCACCCTGTTTCGAGGGCCAAAACGAGAAAGGCCAGCAAACATAAATGCTTACTGGCCAATCACTTACGCAACGAGGCCGAAGGGACTCGAACCCTCAACCTTCGGATCGACAGTCCGATGCTCTAACCAATTGAGCTACGACCCCGAATGCGAAGCAGGGATTAAACATAATTTCCGCCCCACTGTCAACGAATTTTTGCTGTTAAACGCAAAAATCTTTACTTTCATCCCCAAAAACAGGACTTTGACGCCTGATTTCGAAATCCGCCGCGGGCTTTATTTCTTTTTAGCCCCGGCCAGAGCCGCCTTCAAGGCGTCCGGGGCCTTGGATACGAACACAAACTTCATCCCGGATTTGGCCTCCCGCGGCACCTCCACCAGGTCTTTTTTGTTCCGTGCGGGCAGGATCACCGTCTTGATCCCCGCCTGTTTAGCCGCCAGGATCTTCTCTTTCAGCCCGCCGATCGGCAGAACCAGCCCCTTCAGTGTGATCTCCCCGGTCATCGCCACATCCGGACGAACCGGCGCATCGGTCAACAGCGAAACCAGCGACGTGAACATCGCCACCCCGGCACTCGGCCCGTCCTTGGGAACCGCTCCGGCAGGCACATGCACATGATAATCATATTTCGAAAACTGATCGCCATCGATCTTCAGCGTATCCGCCGTCGCCTTGACAACCGAGAACGCCGCCTGTGCGCTTTCCTTCATCACATCGCCGATCTGCCCGGTCAGCAAGAGCTGTCCCTTGCCCGGCATTCTGGCCGACTCCACAAACAGGATCTCCCCGCCGGTGGGCGTATAGGCCAGTCCCGTAACCACGCCCGGCATCGCCGTTCGCAGTGCGATTTCCGACTCGAATTTTTCCGGCCCCAATATCTCCGACAGGGTCTTACGAAAGATCGTCGCCTTGCGCCGCTTTTTCTCAGCAACCTGCGTGGCGATATACCGGCACACCGACCCGATCGTCCGTTCCAGATTCCGCACGCCCGCCTCACGGGTGTAATTGTTGATGATATCGATGATCGCCTCGTCACGGAAAACCAACTGCCCCGGCTTCAGCCCATGCTCTTTCAATTGCCGCTTCACCAGATACTTTTTGGCGATGTTCAATTTTTCCTTCTGCGTATATCCCGCCAAACGCAGGGTCTCCATCCGGTCCATCAGTGCATGCGGGATCGGCTCGGTATAATTGGCCGTACCGATAAACATCACGTCCGACAGATCGAACGGCTGGTCGATATAATGATCCGTAAACGAATTATTCTGCTGCGGGTCCAGCACTTCCAGCAGAGCCGACGCCGGGTCACCGCGAAAGTCCTGTCCGATCTTATCCATCTCATCCAGCATAAACACCGGATTGCGCGTGCCGCATTTGCGAAGCTCCTGCAGGATGCGCCCCGGCAGCGCACCGATATACGTGCGGCGATGCCCGCGAATATCCGCCTCATCGCGAATCCCGCCCAAGGAAATACGCACGAACTTGCGCCCCATCGCCCGTGCGATAGATTGCCCCAGGCTGGTTTTGCCGACCCCCGGCGGCCCCACAAAGCACAGAATAGCCCCCTTGCCCTGCGGATTCAGTTTCCGCACGGCCAAAAACTCCAAAATCCGCCGCTTTATTTTTTCGAGCCCGTAATGGTCCTTGTTCAGGATCCGGCGAGCCTTATCGATCTCGATCCGGTCCTCACTATAAGCCGACCACGGCAATTCACACAGCCAGTCCAGATACGTCCGGATCACACCGTAATCCGGAGAGGCCGCCGGTATCTTGCTCATACGATCCATCTCACGCAGCGCCTCGCCCTCAACCTTCTTGGGCATTTTCGCCGCCTTGATCGCCTCGTACAGTTCACGCATCTCCTCGGTCCGACGGTCGTCCTGACCCAACTCCTCCTGGATCGCCTTGAGCTCTTCCTGCAGAAAATATTCGCGCTGGCTCTTATCGATCGAGTCGCGCACCTGCCCCTGGATCTTATGGCTCAGTTCGAGCACTTCCAACTGATTGGCCAGTGCCAGCGAGATCACCTGCAACCGCTTATAGGCGTCGGGCTCCTCGAGCAGTTCCTGTTTTTCGGCAATGCTGATATTCAGCGTGGCCGCCAGAAAATCCGCCAGCGCCGACGGGTCCACGATATTCTCCAAAAGCAGCCCCGCCTCTTCCGGCACATTCGGACTCAGTGCGATCACTCGTGTGGCGGTGTTGCGGACATTGACCAGCAGCGCCTGCAGTTTTTTGGTATTGCGGACCTGCACCGGCAGCAGTCTGACCTTCGCTTTCAGGTAAGGTTCCGTCGCCGTAAACTTCACGATCTCAAAACGCGCAATGCCGTGCACCACGATATTCACCGAGCCGTGCGGCATCTGAATCACCTTCAGCACCGACGCCGCCGTTCCCACACGATACATATCCGACGGCGACGGCGATTCGATCTCCGGATTCTTCTGAGCCACCAGACCGAAGACCGTTTCCTTCGGCGCGATATCCGTCACCAGCTTCTTGCTGCGGTCACGCCCCACCGCCAGCGGCATCACCGTTCCCGGATATGCCACCGCGCTGCGAATCGGCAAGATCCCGATCTCGTCAGGCAATTTAAATGACTCCGGGTTGCTATCACTATTTGGAGCCCGATTGTCCATCTCAGGGTCCAGTTCGATCAGTTCCAATAAACGCATAGAAAAAAAGTCCCGTTTGCTAAAAACCCTCATTTCCAGTTGAAAAACAATGCTGTGGGCAATTTTACCCGATTCTGATCGCCTTGAAAAGGAAATACCCAATTGAAATTTGATCCCGGTTACGGTTACAATGCCTGTCAGGAATAGTGTCAATTATTATTGAAAACGGGAGTTTGCTATGAGTCAAAACGTATTGGTGCCGATCGCAGACCAAATCGAGGAGATTGAAGCGGTGACGATCATCGATGTTCTGGCCCGGGCCGGGGCGAACGTGACGGTCGCATCCGTGGGTGCGATTCAGATCACCGCCTCGCGCGGAGTCAAACTGGTTGCCGACAAACTGATTGCCGACTGCACCGACGAGTCATTCGACCTGATCGCCCTTCCCGGCGGGATGCCGGGGGCCGAGCATCTGCGGGATTGTGCGCTGTTGATCGAGATGCTCAAGGCGCAAAAGACCGCGGGCAAACTGTACGCGGCGATCTGCGCTTCGCCGGCGATGGCACTGACACCGCACGGACTGCTTGATGGGAAAAAGGCGACGTGCTATCCATCCCTGCAGGATAAACTGCCGGAGTTGGCAAATGGACGGGTTGTGGTCGACGGCAACTGCATCACCAGCCAGGGTCCGGGTACGGCGATGGAGTTTGCGGTCGAGTTGGTACGTCAACTATGCGGCGACGAAAAAGCTCAGCAGGTAGCCGGGCCATTACTCATGAAGCCGTAGCCCCCTGCATTTGTAAATACCCCAGTGGTTTTTCTTTCGGCAAAAGGACAAGAATCA
>JACKQG010002208.1_pt1 | contig 25731 bp, 20 predicted proteins | sample 8237621 | NCBI WGS metagenome assembly JACKQG01 (sample SAMN15677084, study PRJNA649215) | marine metagenome | biome: marine; feature: Black Sea; material: saline water; isolation source: suspended particulate matter (SPM) from the Black Sea western gyre | collected 2013-06-09/2013-06-10 | depth... | reverse complement strand
AGGCAACCCACCTTATTCTTGCCGCCATCCTGTCCGAACAACCGGGGCCACCTCTCACCTAAGCCAAAATTTCGCCCCAATCCAAATCTCAAATTAATGGATCAAGTAAGAGAGGTTCTCCGCTACTACCATTATGCCTATCGCACTGAAACCACTTACTGTCAATGGATACTGCGTTACATTCATTTTTACGGTGGAAAAACCCATCCTCGAGAACTTGGCTCCAAACACATTGAACGATTTCTCTCAGATCTTGCGGTTCAGGGAAACGTTGCAGCTTCAACACAGCGACAGGCTTTAAACGCCTTGATTTTTCTTTACAGAAATGTCCTTCATATCCATATTGATAAAGAAATTGCACCAACAAAATCAAAACGTAAAAAACGCCCCCCAGTAGTTTTAACTGGCGATGAAGTAAGTCGACTTTTGCAGAATTTGAACGGTACGCATCTGCTCATGGCCAAAACAATCTACGGTTCGGGCTTACGTATTATGGAATGTATTCGCTTGCGCATACATTCCATAGACTTCGGTCAAAAAAACATCTATGTCCGCGCTGGCAAAGGTGGCAAGGATCGAGTTACTGTCTTACCCCAAAATATTGAACATGAACTACAAGCACATATCTGTAAAGTAGCGGCCTTACACCACAAGGATCTTGAAGAAGGCTACGGTGAGGTTTATCTTCCTCATGCCCTCGATAGAAAATATACCAACGCAGCAAAAGAAACCGCTTGGCAGTATATTTTTCCCGCAAAGAAACGATCTATCGATCCTCGCTCAGGCAAGGAGCGACGCCATCATGTATCGGAATCCGGTTTACAGAAGGCGGTCAAAACAGCTATCCGGCAGTCCGCTATCCAAAAACAGGCAGGCTGCCATACCCTTCGGCACAGTTTTGCCACCCACATGCTCGAAAAAGGTGTCAATATCCGTATCCTTCAAGAACTTCTCGGCCATGCCGACGTAAAAACGACAGAAATATACACCCATGTGATGAGCAAAAGTACTAATTCTCTCCCTAATCTGCTCGATGACCTCATCTAATACTCAATCCTCACTCCTCAAGTTTTTTTGAATCCCTATAAGGCCTATCATACTTTTTCCCCGTTTGCCAATTTATCTACACCAAAAACAAAAGGCTCATGTTGGATTCCGGGATCTTAATGTGGTAAAGGGAATGGACAGGAGGGTTCCACATGTCCACAAGTCTACTCTCGTCATGGTTTTGGTATTGTTGGGTATCCACTATATTCGCACAGAGTGCAGGGAAGGAGAGGTGATTTTCACCATATCCAGGAAGAAGTTCAATCTCCGTTGCCCGGTATGTAAAAGCAGAAGAATTTTAAAGCGTGGCTCACATCTTCGATGGTTTCATTCTCTACCTATCGGCAAGAAAGAGTACCTGAACAAAACACGACGTTACTTTCTATAAATGTCAGAACAACACGATTTCATCTGACATACATCTGATTAAACAAAAAAGCCCTCAACTCGAAACGAGCTAAGGGCTTGATTTTACTGGAGCCAATAAGCAGAATCGAACTGCTGACCTACTGATTACGAATCAGTTGCTCTACCAACTGAGCTATATTGGCTGGTGTTTAAATATTGGATGACAATTCAGTCCTACTGTTAGCAATTTTATGGTATTGTGTCAAGCGAGGAACATCTTCTAATCTTGAATCATTCTACAGGAATCCAGCATGCTTCGTCTACTTGTTGCCTTCACTTGCCTGTCATTATTTGTTGCCTGTTCCAGCAACGATCCAGACGATATCCCCTCCTCAGACCAAGCGCCCCAAGAGGCAGCGATTATCGTAAAACCCACCGGTTGTAAACAGTGTCACCCCGTTCAGATGGATCCGCAGCATGATTTTTCCTGCTCAACCTGTCACGGCGGAGACGAAAGCGGCAATGACCGGCAGACTGCCCATGCGGGCCTCATTTCCCAACCAGCCCATCCGACAGTGATGGCCGAAACCTGTGGCAGTTGCCATCCTGATCAGGTCTCGGGTGTTGGCCAATCACTGCATTTCACTCTGAATAACAGCGTCAACCTTGTGCGGAGGGCCTTTGGTGCCACAGAGGACGTCGCTGATCTCACCAGTATTCCTGTTCACGCATCTCCTGCATCTGCACTGGAGCTCGCCGACGACATGCTTCGTCGCAGGTGCCTTCGTTGCCACGTCTACACACCGGGTGACGATTATCCATCCACCTCACGGGCCACGGGCTGTGCCAGTTGTCATCTGGAATACTCCGGGACCCGGATGGTCTCCCATGCCTTTCTTTCAACACCTGACGATCAACAATGTCTCCAATGTCATTACGGCAACCGGGTTGGCTTTGACTATCATGGGCGTTACGAACAGGACCTTAACGAAGAATACCGGACCCCGTATATCACCCGTGATGAATATATCCGACCCTATGGTGTTGAAAGTCACAAGTTGAGTACCGATATTCACCAGCAACGCGGTATGATATGTATTGACTGCCACCAGGGCACGAATCTCATGAACACCGACGACCAGGAAACGCTCAGCTGTGCATCCTGTCATGATCCTGATCTGCTGGCCAGGAATCTGCCGCCACAGGTGTTTAAGGATAACGGAAAATACACCCTGTTATCACGAGCAAGTGGCCAGGAACACAACTTGCCGCTCATGAGCCATCCCGCACATGCCACGTACAACCGGACGGTCGATTGTCAGGTCTGCCACGGCCAGTGGGCCTATAACGATAGGGGAACCCACCTGTTACGCAGTGACACCGACAATTACGACGATTTTCTGTACCTGACTGTTCAGGGAAGTTCGGTGGTCGAAAACTTTTTGGACAACAATCTTGATTTTGATGCAGATGAGATTGATCCAGTGATGGCAGACACCATCACCAATGAACAACGACAGGGAATCTGGTATCGGGGTTTCACCACCAGGCGATGGGAAGACCCAATATTAGGTCGAGATGAGACAGGGAAGATCCGGGTAATGCGTCCGATCCTTGACCTGCATCTATCATGGATTGACGAAGACGATGAAGTCCGTTTTGATTCAGTATCTGCAACGGATCACAACAAAGGGTTGCGCCCTTACACCCCTCACACCACGGGACCTGCCGGGATGTTCTACCAGCTGCGGATTAATACATTTCTTGCAGGGGAAAAGGCTGCAGTAGATCACATACAGGAATCGGCAGCAGACAGCAAATAAAGAAATCAGCCCCAACCCCGAAAAGAGAGGTCAGGGATTGTCGGCCGCACGCACGGCATTCACGAAGGCGTGCAGTTTTGCGTAATCCTTGACTCCGGGTTCAATCTCAATACCGGAATTAACATCCACTCCAAATGGACGCAAGGCCAGTATAGCCGCAGTCACATTATCCGGGTCCAGACCACCGGCCAGGATCAACGGTCGCTTGAGTTGCAGACGTTCAACGATGCTCCAATCAAAAGTCTTCCCTGTACCACCGGGCATCCCCTTGCTATAGGTGTCCAGGAGATAACCACGAACCGAGCTTTCATATGGGATAAAATCTGTAGCCTTACTTTGAGGTTCCACCCTGAAGGCTTTGACCACTTGACACGGGGATGAAAAACGAGCCAGTCGTTCGCAATATTTAGGGTCTTCGCAACCATGCAACTGGGCATACGACAGGCCACAATATTCGACAATCTCCTCAACCTCTTCCCGTTCCCGATCAACAAAAACACCAACACAGTCAACAAAGGGTGGCAACTCGGCGATAATATCCTTTACCAGCTCGGGGGCAATATTACGTGCACTCTGCTCAACAAAAATAAAGCCTAAGGCGTCAACTCCTGCCCGTACTCCTTCCAAGGCATCTTCGATATTGGTGACGCCGCACATCTTAATCCGCGTCCTTTTGATCATGGTTTCTCCCTTGGTTGAATAAAGACTATGCAGTGTCTAATCCGCGCAGCCCGGCCAGAGTATTACCACCATCTGCGCCACGCATCAAACTCTCGCCAATCAGGGCGGCCGTAACGCCATGCGCCTGCAGCCGTTCCATATCTGCTCGCGTTTTGAGCCCGGATTCGGCCACCAGAGGCAGCCCTGGGGGCAACAGCTTTTGCAGACGATAGGTCGTCTCGGTATCCATTGAGAAATCCTTCAGATTTCGATTATTGACCCCGACCAGTTCAGCACCAGCTTTCAAAGCTGTTTCAAGCTCTGTCTCATCATGCACTTCAACCAACGAATCCATGCCAAATTCCCTGGCGCATGCCTGAAAGTCACGAATCTGCATACCATCAAGAATTGAAGCCATGAGCAAAACAGCATCGGCTCCATGGGCTGCGGCCTGTTCTATCTGCAGAGGGTCTATCATAAAATCCTTGCGCAGTACGGGTAATGCAATAGCCTCACGCACTTGCAGCAGATACAGAAGACTTCCCTGAAAAAAATCCACATCCGTGAGAACGGAAACTGCCTGCGCCCCACCCGCCTCATAATTCCTGGCAATTTTGACAGGGTCAAAGTCAGGACAGATCACCCCTTTGGAAGGTGATGCCTTCTTGGCCTCGGCAATAATGGCAACCCCTGGATAATCAACCAGCGCCCGAATAAAGCCTCGCGGTGCTGCAATTTCTTTATCACGAAAGCTCACCGGGAGCACGATGCCTGTCTTCTTCAATTCGGCAACTTCTTCTTTTTTTCGAGCGACGATGGTATCTAATATCATCTCATAATCCGGGATAATAACAATGGGGAAATGAAGATTAATTGAACATTTGATTCAGGCGGCCAGCTGCCTGCTTAATGAAACCAGGGCATCAAGTTTAGCCAGAGCCCGGCCTGAGTCAATGACCCCGGCTGCCTGAGCGATCCCCGCATTCAAATCATCTGCCAGTCCTGCCGCCATAAGCGCGGCACCACTGTTCAGCAGTACCATGTCTCGTTTCGCACCGCTCTCACCATTCAAAACAGCGCGCATCTGTGAAGCTGAAGCCTTTGCATCTTCTCCTGCTGCAAGATCAGCAAGAGACGCACGATTGAGACCAAGTTCTTCAGGCGTTATGGTGTAGGTCCTGACCACATTGTCTTTCAGCTCTGACACCCGGGTACTGCCGGTTACGGTCAACTCATCAAGATTACCTTCACCATGGACAACCAGGGCACGCCTGGAACCTAACTCGCCCAAAACTTTGGCAAGAGGTTCTGTCAATTCTGCCGCAAAAACTCCCAGGACCTGAACATTAGCAGCCGCCGGATTAGTGAGTGGACCCAGAATATTAAAGATGGTCCTGATCCCAATCTCACGACGGGGGCCAATGGCATGTTTCATGGCACCATGAAGGGCCGGAGCAAAGAGAAAACCAATCCCGGTCTCCTTAATGCAACGGCTGATCTGATCGGCTGTCAAATCAAGGGAGACACCGGCTGCCTCCAGAACATCGGCGCTGCCGCAGAGGCTTGACACCGAACGATTGCCATGTTTGGCGACGGGTACACCGGCTCCCGCCACAACAAAGGCTGAAGTCGTTGACACATTAAAGGTTCCTGAGCCATCTCCGCCAGTCCCGCAGGTATCTACAAGAATATCGCCACCAGCCACATCAACTCCGGCATCTATGACTGTCACCTTGTCGCGCATGACGCGAACAGCGCCGGTGATTTCGGCCACGGTCTCACCCTTCATTCTGAGCGCGGTGATAAATGATCCGATCTGGGCTGATGTCGCCTCACCGCCCATGATCTGATTCATCACCGTCACCATCTCAATCTCACTCAAATCCTTACGGGTCACAACCCGGCTGATGGCTTCTTTGATATCCATAATATTTTCTCCGATTTAGCCCCTGAGCAGGGATTCGTAATCGTCATTCATGAAATTCTGCAGCAGGGTGATCCCGGCGGGTGTCATGATCGACTCCGGATGAAACTGTACACCTTCGATGGAAAGCTCCCGGTGGCGGAGGCCCATCAATTCCCCCTGATCGGTTCGCGCCGTAATCTCGAGGCAATCGGGCAAAGTCTTTTCATCCACCAGAAGTGAATGGTAGCGCATCCCGTCAAAGGGATTCTCAAGGCCATGAAATACGCCTTTGTTATCATGCCGGACAGGTGACGTCTTACCGTGCATGATTCGGTCAGCACGAACAATACGACCACCATAGGCCTGACCGATGGACTGATGACCAAGACAGACTCCGAGGATCGGAATCTGCCCCGCAAAGTGCCTGATGGCGGCAATGGAGATCCCGGCTTGTTCAGGAGTCTTGGGGCCAGGAGAAATCAGCAGACGATCGGGCTGCAGGGCCTCAATCTCGTCAAGGGTGACTTTGTCGTTGCGAAAGACCTTGATCTCTGCCGCACGGCCTGCAGCAAGACTGCTGGCCCCGATGGTCTGAACAATATTGTAAGTAAATGAATCGTAGTTATCAATGATGACCAGCATCTTCTAAAACCCTCTTTCGGCAAGCTCAACGGCTCGACGCAAGCCCATGGACTTATTAATCGTTTCTTCATACTCCTTTTCAGGATCAGAGTCAAAGACGATCCCGGCCCCTGCCTGGACCCAAAGATCACTGCCCTGCATCACAAAGGTGCGGATAGTAATACAAAAATCCATATTCCCGGAGAACCCGAAATAACCAACCGCCCCGGCATAGGGGCCGCGTCGCTCAGGTTCCAGTTCATCAATGATTTCCATGGCCCGGATCTTCGGTGCACCACTCACTGTCCCTGCAGGAAAACAGGCGGACATGACGTCAAACTGATCCAGTCCCTGATTTATCAGTCCGTGGACTCCGGAGACAATATGCATCACATGGCTATAACGTTCAACCACCAGCAGGTCACGCGTCTCAATACTACCAGGCCTGGCAACACGGCCAACATCATTACGACCCAGGTCGACCAGCATCAGATGTTCGGCTCGTTCTTTGGGATCAGCCAGGAGTTCACGCTCCAGGGCCAGATCCTCTTCAACAGTTGCACCACGTTTTCGGGTACCGGCGATGGGCCGCAATTCAATGTTTTCACCGTCTTTCCGCACCAGAATTTCAGGAGAGGAACCAATCTGAACCAGGTCATCAAGCTTCAGGAAGAACAGATATGGACTTGGATTAATATGTCGCAGAGCCCTGTACAGGGTAAGAGGTGCAAGATTGGTCCGGGTGTGAAAGCGCTGGGATAAAACCACCTGGATAATATCGCCAGCCTTTATATACTCGCGGGCCCGCTCCACCATCTGGTGAAATTCAGGCTCTTCCATATTGGAAACGAATTCATGACGAAAATCACTCCCTGCACAGTTTTGAAAAAGGACATGTTCAGCGGGAAGTGGTGCATTAATCCGCTCAACAACCTGTTCGATTTGCGCTGCTGCATCGTCATAAATTTCCTGAGCCATTTGCTCAGGTTCCGGCCTGGCCCAGCAAACAACCGTTACGGTCTGGCGAAAGCTGTCATGCACCAGAACCATGCGCGGAATAATAAAAGAGGAATCCGGCTGCTCTAAAGGAGGCTTATCATCATATAATTCCTCCATGAAACGAACCATGTCATAGCCAAGAAACCCCACGGCTCCACCACAAAAACGGGGCAGATGCTCATCTTCGGCGGCTCTATATTCGGCCAGAAGGTTTTTCAGGATCAATAAGGGGTCGCCCTCTTTTACCTGGACATCCCGACCGCTTCGATTCACAGTCTCCAGAGTCACGCGACTGCCGTGTGAAGTGAAAATCAGGTGAGGATCAAATCCAATAAAAGAATAACGTCCCCATTTTTCACCACCTTCCATACTCTCAAAGAGGAAGGCGTGACTGTCGTGAGACGCCACCTTGGCAAACAGAGTCAGCGGTGTGTCAAGATCTGAGATAATAGTTCGATGAACCGGAATCAGACCGCTGGTCTCCAGCAGGGTACGAAAGGATTCAAGATCTGGCGAAAGGCTCAAGTGCGACATCAGCTACCGGCAGGAAACAGGGTTGCACTGTCATTGATGGCCACCATGCAGTCATCAATGACAGTGCAAAAAAAAAGGCCATGAAATCTGACGATTTCATGGCCCATACTTCTTCCCAAAGTTCATTTGTAATTCAGGATTGCCCTCAATCGCTCAGGCTACTGCCTGCATCGCATTGACCCGAAGGGTCAGACGAGATACCTTGCGAGAGGCATTCTTCTTGTGAATCGTTCCCTTGGTGGCTGTCTTGGCGATTACCGGAATGGCGACCTGCAGAGCTGCGCGAGCCTCCTCAACGGAACCGGCAACGATAGCCTCTTCCACTGCACGAATGGAATTTTTCATACGGGTCTTATTGATCCGATTACGGGCCCGGCGGACCAGGGACTGACGATTTCTTTTTTCAGCAGATTTATGATTGGCCACGAAATTCTCCTCTAATTAACTCTCTAATATACCAGAACGGGTAAACCGTTTTGCTTTACACACTCACGACAGGTCCCCACGGACAAAGACCCTCTCAAAAGAGATTTTAATACTCAAAATAGTGTCCAAAGTCAACAACTTTTGTAAAGAGCCAAGGGAGAGTCCCCATATCATAACACAACGCTTTATTGTAATCGTCCAAGATAGTTAAAGGTTGGCAGTTTGGAAAAGTGACCGCTGTTCATGACTCTGGCAGAAAGTTCTTCAACTTCCCGACGGCCAACAGACTGGCCGCAAAGATCAATCACAAGGTAATGAAGGCCCATTCCGGCAAGCTCGTCACTGTAGGGCAGCAGGGAAAAGGGCCGCTCAGCCAGAGCCGCAGTCAGGCTGTCACGACGCTCAAGATGGTAACGTTCCCCCTTTGGACTTTCAAAACTCCGACCATATTGAAAATGCGGGGACGATAACCTGGACAGAAACAAAGGCGGTGTGCCATAAACTGTCAGGCCAAGACGAAGGTTTGGGCAGACCATGCGCACACCCCGAACGGCAGCGGCAAGGGCATCACGATCCGACTCGATGGACAGTTGCGCATCGGCCACTTTATGTGCCTGAACCCAGGCCGCGGCCTGACTGTTGAGAATGTTCACCGTATAATCTGTGGAGATCGACACCTTCTCGCGGCGAAAAATCTGGCCCTGACTGATATGACCCAGCTGAAAAAGACGGAATCCTGAACGGATCAGGATCTGGATCTGCTTCCGTATCCGGCCAAACTCCTGGTCAAAGATGACCGGCGGCAGACACCAGACAACCTTTTTGGCAGCAGCACCTAACTGACGTTTGATCTCTCCGGATTGTGCTGCGTTTTGCCGGGTCAGATTAATCAGATAGCGATCCACCGTAAAGGGCAGCTGCTGCTTGAACAGCTGGGTGGAATCGGTGCGCACCCATAGTTCATATGATACGCGCGGGCGCGGACGAGTCTTGCCTCGAACAGGTCGCCTCGTAGCCTTTCCAGCTGGTTTAACCGGTTCCATCGCTACAATCGGCTCCAGGTTCCTGGCACAGACCTCACTGCGGATCGTGCCTAGCCTCGCTGATTGTTCCCGATCAGCCCGGGAAAGAAGCTGATCAGCCGCTGCCCGTTCCGCAGGTGATATCGATACACGTCCGGTGGTCGCCACATCCACCTGATACACCTCAACCGGGCTCCCCTGACGAACCGAACTCACCCCTTCCGGCAATCCCAAAAAGACCTGCTCTCCAGCATTGGCCTTCTGGGCCGTTTGCGACCCAACCTCCAGATCTTTCAGGGTAAAAGCGTGCCTCTCGCCTGTTTTCTCAACATGACAACGGAGACGGTCACCGACGGCAAGATCCTGTTTCAGCAGAAGCTTGCCCCAGCACTGATCTGCCCGCTGTCTGATGGAACCAATACGTCCCAAATGCAGGCCCATGTTTCCCGAATGATGTGGGGTAATCGCTGCAGCTGGTTGTGGCGAAAAGAAATAACCGGGTGTCGTGCGGCGGCTCATGGCTCGTTCCACCAGATGACGGGCTTCGGTCAGGGAAGCTGCCGCTTCATGTTCCTGACAATCCATGACCAAACGATACGCCTTCACCACCTGAGCCACATAGTTGGCCGGACGCAGGCGACCCTCAATCTTGATTGACTCAACCCCGGAGGCACGCAGACTTGGAATTGCCTCCAATCCTTCAAGGTCATTCATGGAAAAGAGATAGCCCTGGCCACCTCCCTTGCCGGAGCCGGACGCCTTCCCTCCCCTCTTTTTTCCACCCTTACCTGTCTTACCGCCCTTACTCACCCCACCTGAACGTTTCTGCCAGGCATAGAGTCTGCGGCAGGGCTGCACACAACGCCCGCGCAAGCCGCTTTTTCCACCAAGGCTTGAAGAGAAGAGACAGAGGCCGGAAATACCATAACACATTGCACCATGAACAAAGATCTCGATTTCAACTTCAGTCTGATGACAGATTCGATCAATCTCGTTTAAGGTCAGCTCCCGGGCAAGGACCACACGCTCAAACCCCTGATCGGCCAGATAGCGAACAGATTCAACACTGTGAGCCGCCATCAGGGTTGAGGCATGGAGAGGCAGGCTCGGGAAATACCTGCGAATCAAACGGGCAAGGCCCAGGTCCTGAACGATCAGGCCATCTGGGGCCAATGCGTCCAGACGCCCCAGAGTCTGGATGACTTGAGGCAGTTCTTCTTCTCGGACCAGACTATTGGCGGCCAGATAGAATTTTTTCCCCAGGTCGTGGCAACGACCGATCATTACCGCGATCTCTGTAAAGCTCAGATCACGGGCCAGATTACGGGCATTTATGCCTGGCGCACCGACATAGACAGCGTCAGCGCCATTATCCAATGCTGCCTGAAACGATTCAAGATTACCGACAGGGGCAAGAAGCTCCATAAATTAAAGACACAAGGTCCGGGGGAGGAAAAGGAGGAACGACTGGCAGTGCAGCCCAGCGCTCAGGGGACAATATCTAGTTCTGGAGCACGACTTCATCGTCGCCGCCATGCTCTCGAAGCAGAACCTGGATATGTTCATTGGGTCGAACCAGGATTTCCAATCCGACATAGTCTGCCTGGATGGGCAGTTCACGACCACCTCGATCCACAAGTGTCGCCAGCTGAATAGACTGAGGTCGACCGTAATCAACAAGTGCGTCCATGGCAGCACGGATGGTGCGACCAGTGAACAGGACATCATCAATCAAGATAATCCGGCTGTCTTCAACCACAAATGGGATATCTGTGGTACGGACAATGGGATTTTGTGAATGCAGGCTCCAATCATCACGGTGCAGTGTAATATCCAGGCTTCCGTATGAAAGTTCAACACCTTTCAGCACCTTAATCGCTGAGCGAATACGCTGGGCCAGATCAACACCACAGGTATGAATGCCCACGATGCAAAGGGTGCTCACATCTGAATTTCGCTCTAAAATCTGGAGAGCGATCCGCTGGATCGCAATCTCCATCTCTTCAGCGTTCATGATCACCCTGCCCGTCGCAGTCATCAGCCGACCCGCTTCCAAAAATAATCTACACCCAGCTCATCCACCCGATTAATGGCTTCGGGAAAGGCCTCGCACTCAGCAGCAAAAACCTTGGCGGCGATATCATCAGGCGTGTCATCATCACTCAAGGCCACGCTTTTCTGCACGACGATTGGGCCTTCGTCGTAAACCTCATTGGCAAAATGAACCGTACATCCAGTAACCAGACAGCCTCTGGCCTTAACCGCCTTATGCACCCGGGAGCCATAAAATCCACCACCACAGAAGGCGGGGATAAGCGATGGATGAATGTTAAGAACAGCACGAACCAGAGCTGACGGCGGTGCATACAGCTTGAGATAGCCAGCCAGACAGATAATATCGATATCGTAATCGGCTAGAATGGCGTTAATGGCCTCATTATCTCCACCGTGAAAAGCGGGGTAGCCATAGCCACGCGCCTTATCAAGACCAAGTGCATCAGAGACATTGGAAACAACCACCTTAATTTCAGCCTTGAGGCTGCCGTTAACAATCCGCTCATGAAAATTATCAAGAGTCCTGCCGCTCCCAGACAGAAGCACCGCCACCTTGAGCATGGTCTTACTCCTCACCTGCGAAGTAGGGGTTGGCGTCAACATCAACTTTTTCAAGCCAGGCTGAAATCGTTGTATCATACTGGGCTGTCAGGGCAAAAACCTTGGCGGCCAGACGAAAACGGGTTTTGAGCGTGGTATTCCCGGTCTCTTTCATTTCCTTGAGAACCTGAGGATAATCAGCGGGGTCAACAATAACCGTAACATCGCGGAAATTCTTGGCCGAGGAGCGAAGCATGGTCGGACCACCAATATCGATATTCTCAATGGCATCGCCAAGAGTACAGTTTGGGTCGGCAACGGTCTTTTCAAACGCGTAAAGATTCACGGCAACCAAATCCACGTTCTGAATTCCATACTCAGCACATTGGCGCTGGTGATCAGCATTTTCACGCTGGTTGAGGATGCCACCATGTACTTTTGGATGCAGGGTCTTTACCCGACCATCAAGCATTTCAGGAAACCCTGTAAATTCAGAGACATCCTTTACCGCAATACCATTTTCACGCATCTTTTTAGCGGTACCGCCGGTGGAAAGGATATCTACTCCCAGGGCCTCAAGCTCACGAGCAAAGTCTTCAATTCCAGATTTATCCGTCAGGCTAATCAGTGCCCTTTCAATCTTCTTCATGACACACTCCCTTCATTCTATTGAATTATAAATTCACCCCAGACTCAAACCGGGGCACAGACAATATACTGTTTCAACCGGTCAGGAACCCCAACCCGACGAAACCAAAGCAACTGGCAATCCCAAACACAACGCGCCTGTGTTGTGTCTCAAAAATTAATCCTTACAAACAAAATGTCTGATTTTACGACGTTCCCGTTTGTCAGGTCGACCGGCCTGGCTCCCGCCTCCACTGGCCTGCATATCACGACGCAGTCGAACCGCCTCTTCACGGGCACGAATAGATTCCCCTGACTCCTCATAGAGAAGCCGGGCCTCAACTGCTGGTCGCCGATAGGGCGAAAGAGCAAGGACCGTAACCAGGAAACGAATCTCACCCCGGGTGATGGCAAGCTGGTCACCACATTCAAGCAAGCGGGAAGGTTTACTTCGATTGCCGTTCACATGAACTCTACCGCCGCTTACAGCCTGGGTCGCAAGGGAGCGAGTTTTAAAAAAACGAGCTGCCCACAACCACTTATCGACCCGGATCTGTTGTTTACAATCTGCCATGTCTCACCCAGAACCAAAATTATTGATTTTCGCAAGCGACAACAGGGACGGTCAGGACGCAGTATAACAAAGGGCTTCAACACTGTCCTGAATTTCATTTGAAGCGAATCAGTCAATCTACAATAAACGAAACCATATCGCTTGAAAAATCGATCCCCAGACCAGCTTCCACATCACACTGACAGCACATTCTGTGCTGCCTTCTTTTGACAAAAAGTGCAGAAGATGATATTAAATTCAATGCAATACCCTGCTATAATAAAAAGAGAAAATATTCTGCGCCACAAAACAAGAACCCAATCAAAAAAGCGATACATATGAACAGCAAGTGGAAGGTCATCACCCTAATTATGGCCCTGATTCTTACCAGCTGTGTCATCTTTTCCTCCATCCTCATCCACAACAACCAGACAGAGTGTGAGAATCACCTGGCACAGCAGACGAAGAATGTCCGCGAACTCACAGGTCTGATGGTCAACCGAGACCGCCAACATTACCTGTCACACTTCACCAACTTACTCAACAATCCGAGCAACCCGGCGAGCATGGAGATTATTCATGCTTTTGCCAGCGGGGACCGTGAAAAACTCCTGAGCAAATCACTGAAACTTTACGAAGTTCTTCAAAGCGAAAATCCATATTTTTCCACACTGGGTTGGATTCTCCCGGACAACAAGGTGTTTCTCCGCACTCACGACCCTGAACGTGACGATCAGCACACTGTCAAGTACCGGAAAGACATCAGAGAAGCCAACAACACCCTACAACCCAATTCCGGCTTTGATTTTTGCCAATATGGTCTCAAGTTTCGACTGGCCCTGCCTGTAAGTCTGGACAATCGTCATATCGGTGTCATCACCATCGGCATCGATGAGACTCAACTCACAAAAATGATTCACGATCACCTGAACATCCCATCTTTTCTGTACATCCCCTCCAGCATATTTCAACCAATAGAAAACACTCACAACATATTCAATCAGCCGGACACTCACACCCATCTTCACCAAGGTGGTGTAGTCACATCACCAAATATACCAGACCTCAATGACATGCTCACCCAGGTCAACCTGGGCCTAGAGCCTCAGGAAATCACCCATTCAGGCAAAAATTATTTTATAATCAAAGCCATGGAACTCAAGAGCTTTGATGGTGAAGTTCACGGGGTCATTTACACGGCCATCGATATCAGTGCCCAAAAAGCCACCACTCGCCGATTACTTGTGACCATCATTCTGACCACCCTGATCATCCTTCCCCTGTCTTTCATTATCCTTTTTTTCAGTTATGACAAGTTGACCAGAGAAATAACATCTCTCAACGCAGCTCTCACTGACACAAACCTCCATCTTGAAGATCAAATACGTGTACGTACGGCCAAGATCAAGGAGGAATTCAATGCTCGAAGAGATTCGGAAAAATCCCTCCGCATTGCCAAAGAGCAATGGGAAAACACATTTGACGCCATCCAGGATGTGATCACTATCCAGGACAGTGAAATGCGGATTGTCAGAGCTAATACCGCAGCAGAAAAACTATTCAAACGCCCCCAGGACAAACTTGTGGGTCTCAAATGCCATGAAATATTGCATCAGCTCAAGGCTCCTTGTCCCGACTGTCCAATCCCGACAACCATTGCAGACAACTCCCCTCACCACGCTGTTATCCATTATGACTGTCTGAATAAGACATTCGACGTCACATCTGCACCCATCTTTGATGAGAACGAAGAAGTGCAACACATAGTCCATGTGGCCACAGATATCACGCAGCAGGTACTCAATGAGAAGAGCCTGACCAGGCTTGCCACAGCCATTGAACAAGCCTCGGAAACCATCGTCATCACCAGCACAACCGGGCTGATCGAGTATGTCAATCCTGCATTTGAACTATCCACCGGATACTGCCGTGCAGAAGCCCTTGGGCAAAACGTATCCATTCTCAAAAGCGGCAAACAGAATAATCTTTTTTACAAACAGATGTGGGAACAAATTGCCAGCGGCCATATCTGGAATGGTCAACTGACAAACCGCAAAAAAGACGGTACACTTTACAAAGAAGAGATGACCATTTCGCCTGTCCTGGACAAATCAGGTTCCATCACCAACTTTGTAGCCGTCAAACGAGATGTGACCCGGGAAATCGCTCTTGAGAAACAGCTTAACCACGCCATGAAAATGGAGGCCATTGGTACTCTGGCTGGCGGCATTGCTCATGATTTCAACAATATCCTCTCGGTTATTCTCGGCTACGGCAATATGATTCTGGCTGGCCTGACACCTGAAAGCCCACTTCGAGATGACATTAAACAGATACTGCAGGCCGGCAATCGAGCCACCGATCTTGTCCGACAAATTCTGACCTTCAGCCATCAGGGAGAAGGAACATTTCAACCAACTCACATTCAGGAAGTTCTGTCTGAAACCGTGACTTTCCTGCGCTCATCACTTCCTGCCACCATTGAAATCACAACCGAGATAGACCAGGGCTGCCCTTCAATCATGGCCAATCCGTCACAGATTCATCAGGTTGTGATGAACCTCTGCACAAACGCCAAACAAGCCATGGAGGGCCATGCCGGCACTCTGAGTATTCAATTACAGACAATGGAGATCAAAGAAGAGGGTCAGGTTGCAGCCTGCCCGACCCTTCCAACGGGATCCTATCTGCTTCTCTCTGTTGACGATACTGGTTCCGGTATGGATCAGGCCCAGATTGAGCGAATTTTTGACCCCTTTTATACCACTAAAGAAAAAGAGAAGGGAACCGGACTCGGGCTGGCAGTCGTGCATGGAATTATCAAGAAACATCGGGGAGAAATCAGTGTTACCAGTGAACCGGGCTTAGGCACTTCCTTCAATATTTACCTGCCAACGTCGGGCGAAGCCATGCCTGAATATAATCATGAGGTCAAAGATTCAGAGCTCGGCGGGACCGAAAAAGTCCTGCTGGTGGATGATGAACAGCCTGTCCTTGATATCGAGCAGAAAATCCTTTCTTCACTGGGATACCAAGTCACAAGTTGTTCAAGCCCTATCGAAGCCATAAAACTCTTTCAGAAAGCACCGGAGTCCTGGGATCTGATCATTACAGACATGACTATGCCAATACTCACCGGCTCGGCACTGGCTCAGCAGTTACTCAAAATCAGACCTGACATACCGATCATCCTCTGTACAGGATACAGTGAAAATATCGATGAGCAGAAAGCACATCAGCTGGGAATCAAAGGGTACTTAACCAAGCCCATTGAGCAACAGAAACTTGCCGGCATGCTTCGCGACTTGCTGGAGCCAGGAAGATGAAGCACTCACCAGTATATTATTCGATGCAGTAATATCACGTGTGAAAGACAGTAATCCTGCCATGGGGCTCACCGGGAATCTACAGTATGGCAGGTGAAGGGGTCTGTTACACGAAAGCGTTTCCAGACTTGAGAGTTGTCGCCAGCTCTTTTTTCCGGTAAGCTCTTCACAGATTTACTACAGTAACCCAATCACCACCTGAGCGTCTCATCAAATCTGCCCCCCATGACCCCACGACTTCCCAGACTGCCAATGCTCCTCTCCGGGTACCTCGCAACAGAGATGCTGGCACCTTTTTTTGCATCCTTTCTCATCATCAACAGCGTCTTTTTTCTGGTTCGACTTATCCCCTTTCTCAATGTAGTCCTTGACCTGGGTATTGGCGGGACGGATTTTATTCGCCTGTTCAGCTATCTCTTTCCCAACATGTTTCTTTACTCCATGCCCATGGCTGTCATGCTGGGCGTGATCATCGCATTTACCAGACTCTCTGCGGACAATGAAATACTGGCTTTAAAAGCCGGGGGAATCAGCCTCTATCACACCATGCCCGCACTGATCATTGTCACCCTGGGCATTTCCTTACTCACCGCATACTGCTCAGTAACATTAATACCTGCCGGTGAAACGGCCATGAAGCAGTTAATGCTGCAACTCGTACGAGAGAAGATCAGCAAGGGAATCCAGGAACGTCAGTTCACAGATAGCCTGGGCGATATAGTCATTCATGTGGAGCATATTGAAAAACAGAGCGGAGAATGGCAGAAGGTCTGGGTTTCGGACAAGCGCAACCAGGATCAACCTACGATCACCATGGCTGATACCGGGCGAATGGAGATCCATGACGCAACCATGCAAATCAGCCTGATCCTTCATAACGGCAGCCTGCACCGCCCTGCAGAGAGCAAATCACAGATCATTGCCTTTGAGCGGTATCAAGTAAATATTCCAGTACAGATCCCAACGATCATCGATGGCGACGACCTGACAAAACTTTCAGCCCGTGCCATGACCATGGATCAACTCCAGGAGTCGGCTCATCAGCTCGGGCGCGACACCCATGGGGGACGGAATCGACTGATCCATTACCACAAGCGGCTGGCATTGCCTGCAGGCTGCTTCATCCTGGGCCTGCTTGGCCTCCCCTTGGGATTGCAATCAGGACCAGGACGCAGAGCCGGGGGGATTCCATTGGGCCTGACCGCTTTTGTCTCCTATTATATTCTGTTCACCCTTGTCAAGAATATAGCGGAGTCATCCTCCATGCCCATCTGGATGTTGCTCTGGACGCCCAATATTATATTGCTTGGGGCCACCCTTTATTGCATCAGACAGGTCACAAATGAGAAGGTCCTGATTCCAGACGTGGTCATGCAGATGTCCACCGTGCTGAACAATAAATGTTTTCTTCCACTCATGCGTTTGAGCAGCAAATTGATTCCCCGGCAGAAAATTGAAAAAACCATTCCACCTGCCACCTCCTGCGAAATCAGTATACTCCTGGACGACACCATTCACGGAGACATACACAATCGCATTTACCACCTGCCCGGATGTACGTTCTATGACTGCAATCAATGTACTCTCGAGTTCAAAACCATAGAGCTTGCACAAGCTGCAGGCCTGAGCCCATGCAAGCTTTGCCGGAAAAGCTCCCCCACGTCACCTTCTACTCAAACGACTTAACAGCTTCAATATTCACGCCACCGTTATTGAAGAGCCGTTTCAAGAGCCTTTTTTAAAGCAGCAATATGGACATAACCGGCATAATGTACAGGACTCTTGCCTGTGACCGGGTCAAACCCGCTGGGATCGGCAGCGCAATTATACTGTACCAGTCTTGGAAGCAGACTCATGGCCTCTTCCACCGAGGTACCTACACATTCATCAATCGCCAGCCAGGTGGCTCCGCATGGTGCCCCGCGCAACACCACAATCTCCCGGATCACCCCCTCTTCCACGCGAACACGATACTCTGGCAGTCCAAACTGGCGGCCATATTCACCCAATTGTTCATGGCGCCCCAGACCACAACAGGTAAAGGGGGTAAACCCACCACCCTTATACCCCGATGAAACAATGGGAATCTGCTTTTGTTCGCAGAGTGAAATCAGGTGATCAACAAGATCTGGATGTTTCAGAAAATTCAGAACAAGATCACCTTCAAATGAAGGCGAGATCCAGTCACCAGGTTCATCAATAAATTCCGGCAGAGGACCGTCGATATCTATGACCTGAATGATCTCAAGCTGATTTCCATACTCCCTGAGCCCCTTAATCTTGCGATTACCAGATCCTTTTTCCTGAAAGACCACAATCCTCATGACAGATTCCCCACTTCTTTAAAAAAGAAAATAACCTGACTGCGCTCACCTTGACAGTCCACAGGCAGACCGCTACACTAAAATATGACAAGGTGTTGAACATCAAGAAAGATTTCAGTTTTAACCTGCGACCGCAAGGCCCCGCAATCCCAGGCACCCAAACTCATAATGACTGCTCTCAATTCCACGACTCACTCAATCAAACTCACCTCCGGTAAAGAAATGCAGGCCCTTGACCGGCGGGCCATAGACCATTACCACATTCCGTCCATCGTCCTCATGGAAAATGCTGGCCTCGGCACGGTCAGAATGCTTGAGCAGGAACTGGGACCTGCCGCCAATACCTTTGCCCTGATCTTTATTGGCCCCGGCAATAACGGCGGAGACGGTTTAGTCATCGCCCGCCACCTTCACCAAAGAGGATGCCATCCTGTTCTTTGTTATCTTGTGGACCCAACCCATCTCAAAGGGGATGCATCCATCAATGTGGAAATCGCCACTCGCCTTCAGCTGGAATGGTTCCTGCTCGACAGTGACCTTGCCCTGGCAGAACTCCCCGGCCTTTATTGTCGCTTAAGAGAAGCCCATGGTCACTGCTATGCTGTACTCGACGCACTCTTTGGAATCGGCCTGACTCGTGAGATCAGCAACCATTTTGCCACAACCATTCAACTGATCAATAAACGGACATTATCTCAGGATGCACCTGTTATTGCCGTGGATATCCCATCGGGCCTCGACGCTGACAGCGGTCAGATCAGAGGCTTCTGTATACAGGCTGATCATACCGCAACATACGGCTGTGCCAAATCAGGACAAGTGCAAAATTATGGCCAGGAACACTGTGGCCGGTTGCATATTATTGACATCGGCATTCCACCCGAGGCAATCTCAGAGGCTGACATTCAGGCCGAATTAATCACAGATTTTCAGGTCAACAATTCCATGGCTGCCATTCGACGGCGCCACGACACACACAAAGGCAGCCAGGGTCACCTGCTCATTGCCGCAGGTTCCGCTGGTAAAACCGGGGCTGCTATCCTCTGTGCTCAGGGTGCCCTCCGTTCAGGCTGCGGACTGGTCAGTTGCTGCGCGCCCCATTCCCTGAATCAAATTTTCGAAACGACTCTGCTCGAAGCAATGACCGTTCCCCTGCCCCACTCCCAAAATCTCTTTGACAACAGAGATCTGGATCTCATCAAAACACTACTGACAAACAAGCAGGCTCTGGTTCTTGGGCCGGGCCTGGGAACAGAGGCTGTGACAGCCGACCTCATTCTGGAACTTTACGAAACTATTCCTCAACCTATGGTTGTAGATGCTGATGCCTTGAATGTTTTGGCCACAAAAAAATTATCAATAAAAGCACCACCAGGACCACGAATATTCACCCCTCACCCTGGTGAGATGGCCCGTCTTCTCGATCTAACGCCCCAGGAAGTCCAATACGATCGGATTTCCGCTGCTCGGCAGGCATGTACCATTTTTGACAAGAACAGTGACCAGTGCGTCATGGTCCTTAAAGGTGCCGCCAGCATTGTCACAGCCTCAAATGGTCAGACCTGGATCAACTCAACAGGGAATCCGGGGATGGCATCGGGGGGAATGGGAGATGTTTTAAGCGGTCTCATTGGCGGCCTTCTTTGCCAGGGATTGACTCCTTTGGCCGCTGCAACCACTGGAGTATTCATCCATGGTCGAGCCGGTGATCTGCTCGCGTCCCGCCAGGGAATCGGCTATACAGCCTCTGACCTGGCCTGCACACTTCCTCACGCCCTCACACCTTACCGATAAACACAGGAGCCACCATGCAAACTGCCAAGCAACTTATGACCACTGCAATTATCAGTGTAACACCAGACACCACAGTCAAAGAACTGGCGGAGATTCTCTCCAAAAATCAAATCAGTGGTGCGCCGGTCCTGAATAGTGAAGGCGGATTATTTGGCGTGGTCACTGAAAACGATCTCATCGATCAAAGCAAAAAACTCCACATCCCTACAGTAATTACTATCCTGGATTCTTTTTTCTTTCTCGAAAATCCAGACAAGATGGATAAGGAGATGAAAAAAATTGCTGGTGCCACGGTGGCCGATATCTGCAGTACTCAGGTCATCACAGTTGGGCCGGACGCACCACTTGAAGACATTGCTACGATCATGGCCGAAAAGAAAGTTCACACCCTGCCGGTTGTGAGCGATGACGAGCTGGTTGGAATTATTGGCCGCAAGGATATCATACGGGGGTTGATCGCTTAAGGTGCAGGTTTTAGTTCTGCAGGACTAAATCTGACCATTTCCTCCCGGCCTTCCATTTCATGAAACTCCTCGTACCCATACGCCTGGAGCCAGTCCACCACACTGGTAACCAGGCGTTCAGGTGCTGACGCTCCGGCTGTGATTCCGATCCTGTTCTTACCCACCAGCCAATCTGGTTCAATATCACTCTCATCATCAATCAGAAAAGACGAGGTCAAATTCCGAGTAGCAACTTCGCATAATCGGTTCGAGTTGGAACTATTTTTAGAGCCAACAACCAACACAAGATCACACTCCTGTGAAAGGGACCTGACAGCATTCTGACGATTCTGGGTGGCGTAGCAGACACTGGCGCCGGGCTCCCTTATTGCAGGAAAGCGATGGAGTAAAACAGCACGAATCCCTGCCACTTCATCCTGACTGAGAGTCGTCTGCGTTACATATGCAACCTTTTCCGGATCGCGAATCACCACATCCCCAGCCTCTAACTCATTGGCAACAATATAAACCCTATCTTTCACCCGTCCAGCTGTACCCTCAACTTCCGGATGTCGATGATGACCTATTATAATGACATCAAACCCCTGACTGTGATATTTTTCCACCATCCGGTGAACACTTGAAACCAGGGGGCAGGTTGCATTAATGGTGAGCAGCCCCTGCTTGTCAGCCATTATCTGCACGTTACGTGACACTCCGTGAGCGCTGAAGATACAGATTGATCCAGCCGGCACCACGCTTAAATGTTCCACGAATAGAGCCCCCAACTTTTGCAGCTCATGAACGACATGCTTGTTGTGAACAATTTCATGCAAAACATAGACAGGGGCACCATGGGTCTCAATGGCCAATCGGACAGTGGCTATGGCTCGCACCACTCCGGCACAGAATCCGCGGGGGTTTGCCAGTATTATTTCTTTTTTATGGACAGTCATTTTTTCACACTATTTCAGCCAATAACATTTCCTGACACAAAGGGACCACCCTTATGTATCAAAAAAGAGATGAAAAATAGCCGTAATTTTTTTATAAGGAGTTTACTTTTAACATTGAGTGACTTTACCAAGATATTATCTTAATTGTCAAAGGTTCACGACCATTTATGCGGGAACTACAATGAGGCCTGTTTTTACTCCTTTTAAGATCAATTCATATATTTATTTTTCTGTTTGATTCAAAGAAAATCGATCAATATTATACAACATAATCCTGTCTGTTATTCAGGAGTATGTCGTTCAGGCAAAACAGAGGATATCAGCTAACCGTTTCGACACCACGCAAACCGATACTTTTTAGGGTGCTTTGAAAAATCAGGATTTTCGTTCACGATCAAGGCACGCGAAAAATTTTCCGCAGGCATATATTCGATATTCCGAGGATAAAATTTTGAGCGCAACGCAAATCTTGGGTGAAACGACAATTTTTCAAGGTAGCTTTTAGTCTTATTAACTTAATCGACATGTCCACCAGGACATGTCAAATTTAACACAAGGAGAAGAAGCATGAACAAACTGTTTAGTGTTATGGCAGCAACCTGTCTGAGTCTGTCCATGGTCATGGCCGCGGCTGTAGATTCATCTGCCAAAGAGCGTATTGTCTTTGGCGGTGGCCCAGCCGGTGGTACCTTCCAGGTTGTAGCCAATGCCATCCAGGTCTACGATCCTGTTAAAGCCATGACCGATGTTACAGTCAAGGCTCAGAGTTCAGCCGGTTCAGTTGAAAATCTGCGTAAGGTTAATTCCGGCAAGTCTGATTTCGGCGTAGTCTACTCTGGGCACGTTTATCTTGGCGCCAACGGCATGATGAAAAATGATACCAAAAAATATGAGGACGTTCGCGCAGTTTCTTTCCTCTATGGCGCCCCAGGACAGCTCGTTGTTCGCAAGGGTTCCGGTATCAATTCCGTAAGCGATCTGGTTGGTAAAAAAGTCGGTGTTGGTAATGCTGGTTCCGGTGCATTTGCCAACTGCGAATTGTTCTTCACCCACATGGGCGTTTGGGACAAGATTGAGCGTAACGCCATGGGCTATAATGATGCGGCTGCTGCTTTTGGCAACAACCAGCTTGATGCTTTCTGGCTGTTCACCGCATTTCCCTCTGGAGCTGTTATCATGGCCGCCCAGACCAACGACATCGACCTGGTTGATCTTGATGCCGATGCAGAAGCTTCAGGATTCTACGAGAAATATCCTTACTTCGGCAAATTGTCCGTCCCTGCAAATACCTACAAGGGTGTTGACGCAGATCGTGGATCCTTCCAGGATTCCGCTCTCTGGGTAGCCAACAAAGATGTTTCTGACAAGGTCGTTTATGACCTCCTCTCTGCCATCTACACCGATGAGGGCCTGGCCCACATGGTCAGCCAGAAGAAAACCTTCAAGGCAATGTCTATTGAAAATGGCGTAGTAGGTATTGTTACCCCACTTCATCCAGGCGCTGAGAAGTTCTGGAAGGAAAAAGGTGTCCTGTAGAGTCTGAATTTGTTCCAGATTTGCACAAGACAGGGCAGGATCTCCTGCCCTGTCTTCTTTTTTTGCCCTATCGCCTGTTGCATTTTGGATGCTGACTGGTTATGAACCATTACCGTTATGAACGGTGAACTCGTTTATCATTCATCATCCACAAGCCAACAAATTTATTCAATCATTCATTTCTTGCTCGCTGGAGTTAATCTGTGTACGAAAAATTACATCGTTTCGAACAAATAGTTTTTGACATTTGTGCCTTGGGTTTACTTCTTTTCTACTCATATGCGGCAGTCATTTCACCTGCAGCGACCCAGTACCATCGTGGTATTTACGTCATCGTGACCTATGTTCTGGTCTTTTTGTTATACAAATCCCAAAGCAGAATTATGCGGGCGGTTGATTACTTCCTGATTCTCTTATCAATCGGAACCATTGGCTACTGGATTGTAAACTTTGAGGTCATCAATTACCGAACAGGGGCGGAAACACCACTGGACATGACAATTGCAGTTATCGGTGTGTTGCTAGGCATTGAGCTTGCCCGACGAGTTGTCGGCAATGTTTTTGTCTTCATTGGTATCTTAATGCTTCTCTATGGTGTCTATGGCGACTACATGCCCGACCTGGTCTCCCATGCAGGTGATACCTTTCCGGCGCTTTGTACTTCAATTTTCTACAAGAGTGACGGCATTTTTGGCATCATGGCCAATGTCCTTGCCACCTATATTCTTCTCTTTGTTTTATTTGGCGCGTTTCTTGAAAAATGCGGCGCCCAGAAATTTTTCATCGACTTTCCCCTGGCTGCAGTGGGGCATAAAATTGGCGGGCCCGGTAAAGTTGCAGTCATTGCCTCGGGACTGTTTGGTTCTATTTCGGGCAGCGCCATTGCCAACACTGTTTCTACTGGCGCTTTTACCATCCCAATGATGAAAAAGGCCGGATTCAGACCACATGTAGCAGGTGCCATCGAGCCTGCAGCCTCCATTGGAGGAATGTTCATGCCCCCTATCATGGGAGCAGGTGGTTTTATCATGGCTGAGCTGACAGGACAGCCCTATTCACGAATCATGCTTGTTGCCCTGTTTCCGGCAATAATGTACTTCTTTTCTGTCTTTGTAATGGTTCATTACGAAGCAAAAATGTACAATATTGTTGGAGAAAAATCCGAGCAAAGTGCCATGGCTATTTTCAAAAGCGAATGGTACTACACGCTGCCCCTGGTTGTGATCACTATCTTCATGCTCATGGGCTATTCTCCAGGCTATTCGGCCATTATTGGTCTTTGCTCCTGTATTGTCGTAAGCTGGTTTAAGAAAGAGACCCGGATCGGACCAAAAGAATTTCTCGAAGCGTCTCGCAAAGGAGCGGAAAGCAGCCTCAAGATTGGTGCGACTGTGGGTGTCATTGGCATTATCATTGGCGTACTCACCTTCAGCGGGCTTGTCTTGACCTTTGCCGATATCGTCATCGAACTGGCTGGCGGTTCACTGGTGCTGACCATCCTGCTCATTGCCTTGGCTTCCCTGGTTCTGGGTATGGGTGTACCGGTCACAGCAGCCTACCTGATCACTGCAGTGGTCGCAGTCCCTGCACTGACCCACCTCGGCGTTAATGAACTGGCAGCACATATGATTGTCTACTGGCTCTCTCAAGACTCCAATATTACGCCTCCCGTCTGTATTGCTGCTTTTGCAGGTGCAACGATCGCCAAGGCCAACATGTGGAAGACTGCTTTTACAGCCTTTAAATTTGCCAAATTTCTCTACCTTGGCCCCTTTCTGTTTGGCTTCGTCCCTGGTTTTTCCCTGGATGGCACATCCATGGATATCATCAAAGCCTTTGTCATGATTATCCTTGGTACATGGGCCTATTCATGGTTCTTGAGCGGCATCTGGATTAATCCTCTATTAGGCCGTAAGAACGCTGCATAAGTTCAGCTGGATTGATCCCAATAAAAAAAGGCGATCTCCTAAATGGAGATCGCCTTTTTTTATTGGAGCAAACCAAAAGACATTTCTCCAGAAATCCTCTTCACACTTCTGAATTGTCAGCAATGACGGTAGACGACTCCCGCCTTTCTGCCACCCTGCCGACTGATTCGCACCCCTCAGACCCAAAAGCTCTTTTCTATATATTTACCGGAGCAGTCCAACCACCGGTTCAGATTATGGTTCGCTACGCTCTCACAATCTAA
>JACKQG010001529.1_pt2 | contig 25733 bp, 21 predicted proteins | sample 8237621 | NCBI WGS metagenome assembly JACKQG01 (sample SAMN15677084, study PRJNA649215) | marine metagenome | biome: marine; feature: Black Sea; material: saline water; isolation source: suspended particulate matter (SPM) from the Black Sea western gyre | collected 2013-06-09/2013-06-10 | depth... | reverse complement strand
GAACTCCTGTTGGTAGGTTGAAAACCTACTGTCCTAACCACTAGACGAACAGGCCTCATGTAATTGGTGAGCCGTGAAGGATTCGAACCTTCGACACCCGGATTAAAAGTCCGGTGCTCTACCAACTGAGCTAACGGCCCTCCTACCCGACTATATATTCAGGCTGCATATTACAATTTAAACAACACTTTTCAATATATTTTTATCAAAAATCAACTTATCATTAAATTAGCAAACACAAAGTTTACTATAGTAAAATTCCTATGTCAACAGAATCCAGCACAAAAACCAGTAGCAATATACCATGAATTTTGCCAGGAAAAATTTAAAGGATAAAGACTGTTTGTAGTGTATTATTTACACCATATTATAATTAAAAACTAAAAAAACAATAACAGAAAAACTCAAACAGAGACTTCAATATATTCTATAATACTACCCTTATACTGCATACTACTTCTTTACTGCTTTTCAGTTTCTTTCTTCTTTTTAATCTTAGAGGAAACTTCTTCAACCTTTTCCTTACTTCTTTCAATAAATCCCTCACCAATCACTTTTGCCTCAACCAGTGTAAATTTTCCTCTATCAATTAAATCTCCAATCTTGGCAATTAAATTTTTCCTAAATTTCCTGCCTGTCTGAGGGGCAAAAAGTAATCCCAAGAAAAAACCTGAAATCATAGAAATTAAAGCTACCAGAAATACACCGCCGACATTTCTTTCTGCATGTACACTACTTCCATAATTTCTGTTTTCCATTTTACTATTCTCGTTTCTATATTCAGCCATTATTCTTCTTATCCTTTACCAATTAATAATAAATTTTATAAAAATCTCCTATTTTAATATCTTTATTATAAACTACCTAAGACATATATTAAAAGGTGTATTCATAAAAAGTGTATAAAAAATATATATATGATATTAAACCAAGAAATATTGTTTCCAGAGTAAATTATTTTAGAGCAAGCTATAAAATCTTATTCTTTATACTTATTGCTTTACCCCTTTCCCTGTAATAATCCCACCTGCTTATCAAATATTCCTTCATCCTTTCAAACACTCCTGCGTTACCTTCAACCACAGCATCTGCAATTTCATCATCAAATAATGCAGCTTCCTTTATAAATGATGCTGTTCTAAGAAAATACAGAGGAAGCATCGATTCTAAAACTAACTCTTTCTCACCATCTTTTACGAAATTATAAGCACAAGCATAATTATATACAATCTTTGCCCAGAGTCCGATTGGAATAATAATTTTTTTACTTCTGGAGGAACCAAGACTTGACTTAAATTCTATAAGAGTATCCCTGTCAAATATACATTCCCATACTCTACTATATTTATCCAGGCCTGAATAAAACTTTTTTAATAACTTTTTAAAATTAACCTTTATTTTTTCAACTTCAACAAACTTAAATTCACCAAATATATACCCCTGATTGCTGCCAATAACATTTTTCCATCTATATTCGTAACAACCAATAAGATCAAACATTGTACCTACTACCTGAATAAACATAGAAGATAGATCCTTCCCTGGATCTTTTACATCATGGATTTTAGCCCCTAAAACAGTCTGGCATATCCTAAATCCTTCATTCATTGCAGTTGTGGTCATCCAGATATCTATACCAAATTTAGATAAATACGAATATCTTTCCCAGTATTTTTTTCGGGTTAAAATTTGTAGAACTCCATTTGAAAACGAAAAATCTCCGCCAATTGGCTGACGCACTCTTAGCCCATATAAAGCTCGGGTTGTCGGATAAACAAGAGCATTTGTAATAGTAGCATCATGCTTGTCCCTGGTATAATAAGGAGTTACATAACCATAACCTAAACAAAGGACAGGGTTTACAAGTGCATAACACCACTGGGGGTTTATACTTCTTGTATCAGCATCGGAAACTACGCAAACTTTAGTATCTAATCTTCTTGCTATTTCAAAAATTGTCCTAAAGGAGCTTCCCTTTCCTGAAGGTCCTCTGTAGTAAGTAACTATTTTTTTTATACCTTTGGGAACTTTAATATTTCTTACTATCTCTGCAGTTCCATCCTTAGAATTGCCGTCAGAATTAACAATAAGACACCTAAAACCAGGGTAATATTTTTTTAACCCTTCTCCAAAACTCTCAATCACTTTTACAATAGTAGAAGCATTATTATAACTTGGAATTCCTACAACTATATCCACTTCTTTAATTTTATTTATTTCTTTCTCTACAAAATCTTCAAGCGGCTGTTCTATTATTTCTGACATTTAGGCCTTTCTAATTATCAACCAATCCCTGGTTGCTAATTTTAAATTACTACAGTCAACTTATTTTTACTAATCCGCAAGAAACTCCATAACCTCAACCCATCCTCTATTCATATAACCTTCTGTTACATAAACATTATCAAGCTCACTCAATATATTTAAAATATCTCTATTGTGTTCTATTGCATCTCTCATAAGGAAAAAAAACTGAACTTCCTTTGCAATCTTTAAGTCCTCTACTGAATCACCCAAGGCTATGCAATTTTTTCTCTTAAGATTTCTGATCTTTTTATCTAATTTTACCCCATTGGATTTATTCACTCCGTAAGGTAGTAAATTATATATATGTAATTTTTTAACATTTATATCCAGATCCACCAGTGATGAAAATCCATTATCCACAAGAATTAACCCGCTGTAACCATTATCTTCAAGTATTTTATTTGCTAAATCCAGATCAATCTCTCCAAAAAATAAGGCATTATAAGATCTATTTATACTCCATTTCATATTACTATCTATCTTACCGGGAAATTTTTCTTTAAATAATTTTATTATATCTAATAAATCTTTACTTTTATAAGTTAAATCATAGTGATATTTTTTATTATCAAATGTTACAAAAACCTTCTTGCCAAGATCATAGACCAATTCACTTCCAAGTTCTGCAATATAATTTTTAACTCCAATAAACTGCGCATTATACTTTAACTGCACCTTATTCCTTCCTGAAACCAGAACAATATCCCAGTTTTTTTTAGAAATTTTCTCTAATTGTTTAATAACCCCAAGATAATAATCACTGCGCCAGTCCTTTACCAAACAACCTTTATCATTCAGCAATGTTCCATCCAGATCTGTATATATTACTTTTAATTCTTTTAAATTCTTTTTTATATATTCCTTATAATCATAAAATCTTTTATATTTCCCCATTTACTTACTTTCTATATCAATTAATGATTCATTTTTAATTTGTATTCTTCTATATCAGAAATTGGAGGCCGATTTTCCTCAACCAGTTTCATTGGTGTAATTACATACTCATAACCAACACGATTTACCTGATTATAGATTTTATTTATATCATCATCTACAGATATTTTTTCGTAATATTTTAATTTCTGAAAAATTGCCTGCATTATGCCAAACGACATTTTAGATAAAGCCAAAAGTGGCTGATTTCTATGAATCCTTCTAATAACATTCACCTGAGCAATCGTATCCAATCCAAATTTCTCATAAATATCAATCAGCATACCAATCTCAACCCCATATCCTGTATAAAAAGGAATCTGCTCCAGTATTTCCCTTCTACCAGCATATTCTCCCGAAATAGGTTGTAATACCTTGCTCAACTCAGGATAAAAAAGATTAAGTATTGGTCTAATCAGTATCTCCGTTACCCTTCCACCTTCACCTTTCATATAAGAGCTATCAATTTTTAAAGGTCTTAGATAAAATGCTTTTACAAAAGAAATATTATCCTCCAACAGGAGCGGACCTATTAACCCATAAATAAACCTGGGCTTAAAATTTTTAATATCTGCATCACACCAGACAACAATATCACCATTTAAAACATATAAACTTTTCCATAATGCATCCCCCTTGCCTCTGTAGGAACCATATTTGGGTAATATCTCTTTATGCTGATAAATTTTAAACCCCAATGATTTAACTATCTCAGCAGTACCATCATCTGACCCGGAATCAATAACAACCACTTCATCTATAAGTCCTGGACTATATAAGTGCTTTTCTACTATTTTTAAAATTGTACTAATAGTTTGAGCTTCATTTAATGTTGGGAAGCATAAACTTATCTTAAGATTTTTTCTCATCTTTATATTAATCAATTTTTTTACATTAAACTGCTTACAGTGAAATGTATTCTTTAAGTACCATGTATCTAAATCCAAAGATACCACCTCTTTTTGCAGCTCTCTGATTAAATAGCTAATTTTTTAATCAGTCTTTTTTGATTAGTTAATTTTAAATTTTATCACACTTTTAAAAATTTATAGCCGCCATTACCATATTATAGTTATATTTTTTACTTTTTTATCAATTATTCACCAGGAACTGACAACCTCAATGTCTCCTTAAATTATTTTTCAGTTTATATTTAAAAGCATTTTTAATTTATCAATCAAGAAATCCATTGAATAAAACTTTTTAGCCACATTAAAATTATTTTCCAACATTTTCATTCTATATTTTTTATCTCTAAATACTTTTATTACCTTTTCTATACAATCGCTGTCTACTTTCCCATCTATTAATATAAAATCAAACCCCTTCTTGAGCATATCTTTAAGTACCGGATAATTATTGACAAAAAGTGGTCTCTTAAACGCACTAGCCTCTATAACAGGATTTCCAAAACCTTCAACATCACTGGGTAGAGTTACCAGATCACAAGAAATATAACCATCGTAAATACTATGAGACTTAAAAATATCAATCCAATTAAAGCTTTTATTACCGCGCTTATAACTCTTACTTAAAATTAAATTCACTTCCTTTTGTCTCGCTAAATCCAATATCCAGTAAAAATAATCTATTTCATCCTTTTCGGGCTCACCACTTATTAGTAAATATATTTTCCTATCAACTCTTTTAGATAATTTCTCTACTAGTTCAATACTTCTTTCAATTCTTTTTCTTTCAATTACCCTGGTTGGCTGCAAGAGTAAATAGTCCCTGCTGCCAATCTTCAGAGCCTTCCTAAAATTATTACTACCTAAATCATTACTTGTATTTAAATTATCAATTATCTTAAAATCAAAAACATTTGGTATATATTCAGCCTTAATTTTCTTTTTTAAATATATTGATTTCTGGGCAATACTATTTATAACAACATGTTTTATAATATCTATATCAGGCGGGAAGTATTTACCTAAAATATCTTCAATATTACTGCCTAAAAACTCCTCTCTCTCCCAGTAAAAATCATGATGACGTGTTATAGTTTTTATTTTTTTTTCCATTATTATTTCACTAAGAGCTATTCCCAAAGGTATATTAAGAGGTATGGAGAGAGCATTTTCTATACTTAAATATTTGATATTATTGTCACCGATTATTTTTAAAATTTCTCGTTTTATTTTTCTCTTTAGGTTATCTATACTTTTTTTTAAATTACAATAATCATATAGTTTATTATTGGTGTCCTCATTGGCATCTTTATTTATACTTTTATCGGTGTTTTTATTAAAAGCAATTGACCTTACCCTTAAAACTTCAGGATGATAATAATCCATTTCCTTTATTTTAAAATACTGGCTCTCAGGAGTTTTTATAAAATTTCCTGCAATATAGACAGGTGTAAATCCTAATTTAACATATGCTTCCGCCCATTTCCCAGCTTCAATTGAAACTCCATCAATCCCGCAAAGCCTTGTAGATATAATTGCAATCTTGGTCATTTTAAAACTCTTTCTCAATGAAGTTCTGACCGAATTTTTATGAACTTCATAACATCACTTTTAGTAATTAAACCTGTTAATTTATTTCCAGTCATCACAACAAGATGTCCAAGGTTATTGCTGCTCATCTTTCTTATAGCATCTGCTACTTCCATATCCATATTTATAATTTCTTTTTTTGATACAGACTTAACTATATCCCCAACCTTTGTTGTACTCCACTGGTCTCTGGGGACAGTTTTTATATCATGGATAGAAATCACTCCTATTATTTCTTCTACATCTATATCTTTAACTACTGGGAACCTCCCATATCTGTATTTCATAAAATAATTATTTACCAAATTATCTAAAGTAAGATCTTTAGAAATACTTACAATATCTCTATTCATTATATCTTTTACTTTAATACCTTTAATTGAAGTTTCAAAAATAAGCTGCTTGTAGCCTATACTAGCCTGTGTCTGAAGGAACCACCCTATAAATGCAAGCCATATACCATTTAAAAAGTTACCTGTAAATATAAAATAAATACCAGTCCCAATTATTAAAAAACCTATAACTCTTCCAATATTTGAAGCTATGAATGTTGCCCGCTTAAAATTACCTGTAACTTTCCATATTATAGCCCTTGCAATTCTACCTCCATCAAGAGGATAGCCGGGAAGTAAATTAAAAACCCCCAGGATAACATTAATTAAAGCCAGGTATTTCACCGGTTCCCCAATAATACTTACAAATCTGGTAAAAACCCATATTGTTCCAAATATTATAGCCAGGAAAAAACTGGCAACAGGCCCAGCAATTGCCATTACAAACTCACTATATGGATTATCAGGCTCTTTCTTAATTTGTGCCATTCCACCAAATATAAAAAGAGATATCCTCTCCACTGGAATTCCTCTCTTTTTAGCAACCAATGAATGGCTCATCTCATGAAACAGAATAGAAAAGAAAAAAAGTAAAACAGTAATTATAGTAATTATTATTAATAATCCTTGATTAATATCTGGTAACAGATCGGGAAAGTAAAAAAAGCCAAAATAATAAACAAAAAGAGCAAATATTATAAACCAGCTATAATCCAGTCTGATTTCTATACCAAAAATTTTAAATAATCTTATGGAAGACTTGAACATCTTTATCCTCTTAATATTCCCAGTATAAAAATAATAACTACGGTTTGGGAATTTTTACTTATATTTAAATTAATTTTATACAACATATATTATATACTATTTAATATAAGAATATAAAAATTTTAACTTTCAAGACTTGGAATTTGTATGAAATTCATCGCAGATGTAATGGTAGGAAGATTGGCTAAATACCTTAGAATGGCTGGTAATGATGTAATGTATGTAAATGATATAGATGATGATCAGCTTCTAAAGATAGCTGCAGCAGAAAGCAGGGTAGTAATAACCCGTGATACACTCATGCTTGAAAGGCGAGAATTTAAAAATGGTTTGCTGAAGTCAATATTCATAAAAGATGACAAACTGGTAAATCAATTAAAACAGGTTAAATCAGAACTGAAAATCTCACTTAAACCCAATCTTACAAGGTGTCTTATCTGTAATGGATTATTATCTAAAGTAGAAAAACCTGATATAAAAGGTAAAGTTCCTCCATATGTATATAAGACCCAGGATAACTTTTTATTTTGTAAAAAGTGCACTAAGTACTACTGGAGGGGAACTCATTATGAAAATATAAAAAATATATTCCATATTGTTAATAGAACAAATGATTGAATACTTATGTTAATTTTAGTAGTATTATTACAGATTACACAGATACTATAGACTATTAATAACAGAATCATAAAACCGGATATAATATTATGTTTTTTACATTAAATTTTATATTAACAAGGATTTTTACAGATGATTAAAGTAAAATCACTACTAAATAAAGTTGCCAATTTTTTTTACAACATCCCCAGAATTTTATTTATAAACTTCTATAAGCTATTCATAAGACTGAATGTTTTTAATATAAAAAATATACCAGAAAATGGTCCTGCAATCCTTGCAATTAACCACGTTACCGGTGCTGATCCAATAATCATACTTGGCGCAATAAAGAAACAGATCTATTTCCTGGCTGAGAGTGAAAATTTTAAAAGCAGGTTTACAAACTTTTTTATGAGAAGATTTGCAAACAGCGTTCCTATTTTTAAAAAGCAGTTCATGAAAAATATTAAAAGCTTCAAGGAACTTTTTACAATCTCTGCAAACAAAAAAAAGTTCTTTTTGGGAATATTTCCTGAAGGAGATTTAAACAAAAAAGGAAAATTAAAGAAATTTCACAAGGGTGCAGCCTACTTCAGTTATAAGACAAAAATACCTATAATTCCCATATATATCCACAATCTTCGAAAAGGCCCAAGTAAAAAAAGATGGGTTGGAAGAAATAACGTAACTGAAGGAATTATTGCACTTTTTATTAATATATTTAAAAAAATAAATATCTTTGTAGGAGACCCGATTAACCCAATGGCTGAAAATATAATTGAGGATTTTAAGGAATTAAAAGATAAAAAGACTTACAGGGAAATTACACAGAATATTAACAAGACTCTAGAAGATGAGTTTTTAGAATTAGAAGCTGAAGCTGAGAAACTATTTGGAGAAGATAAAATGCTAGATGATATTGAAGAAGAAGACGGTTATCTAATCAACCCCTGATAAAACACCGACTACCTTAAAATCATATTAATATATATTCAATATGCTCTCTCTTTAAAACTAATTAATTTTAAAATCTAATTTTCTTCCCTCGGGGCCTGTTACATCAATTGCAATAGAATCTCCTTCTTTCACTTCGACATTTAAGAGTTTCATAGCAAGAACATTTTGAACCTCATTTTGTATAACTCTTTTAAGCGGCCTCGCACCATATGCAGGCTCAAATCCTTCTTTTGCTAAAAGTTCTTTAGCCTTTTCGGTTATTTTTAAAGTCAATTTCTTTTTACCTAAAATTTCTTTTAAGTTTTTAATCTGAATTTCAACTATCTTTTTAATTTCATCCATACCCAGCCTATGGAAAATAATTGTATCATCAACCCTGTTTATAAATTCAGGTTTAAAATTGTTTTTCATAGCTTCTGAGATTCTCTTTCTCATCTCTTCTTCATCTTTATCTTTAAGTTCTGTAATCCACTGGCTTCCAATATTTGAAGTCATTATTATTACAGTATTTTTAAAATTAACAGTTCTTCCATGACCATCTGTAAGCCTGCCGTCATCCATTATTTGAAGTAATATATTAAAAACATCATTATGCGCTTTTTCAATCTCATCAAGAAGTATTACACTATATGGTTTCCTCCGAATTGCTTCAGTTAAGAAGCCGCCCTCCTCGTATCCAACATATCCTGGAGGAGCACCAATCAGTCTTGATACTGTATGTTTTTCCATATATTCTGACATATCAATTCTAACCATAGCCTTTTCATCATCAAACATAAATTCAGCTAAAGCTTTTGAAAGCTCAGTTTTACCCACTCCTGTAGGTCCTAAAAAAATAAATGATCCTATTGGACGATTGGGATCCTGCAGTCCTGCCCTTGCTCTTCTGATAGCATTTGATAATGCAGTTATAGCTTCATTCTGACCTATAACTCTTTGTTTCAATCTTTCTTCCATATGAACTAATTTTTCTATTTCTCCTTCTATAAGCCTTGCAACAGGAATTCCAGTCCATTTAGATACAGTCTCGGCAATATCTTCTTCGTCCACTTCTTCCTTCAGCATTTTCTTATTCTTTTGAAGTTTTTCAAGTTTAGTATTTTGCTTGTCCAAATCCTTATTAAGCTTAAGTAATTTTCCATACTTTAGCTCTGCGGCTTTTTGTAAGTCTGCATCCCTTTCTGCCCTGTCGGCTTCCACCTTAGTTTTTTCTATCTCTTCTTTTATACTTCTAATCTCATCAATTATTTCTTTTTCTTCTTTCCAGTGAACCTTCATGCCATTGCTCTTTTCCTTAAGATTTGAAAGCTGTCCTTTTATTTTTTCTAATCTACTGCTGGAAGCTTTATCCTTTTCTTTTTTCAATGCCTGTACTTCAATTTCAAACTGTTTAATTTTTCTTTCCACTTCATCTATCTCTGTAGGCATACTATCTATTTCAATCCTTAGTTTTGATGCAGCCTCATCCATTAAATCTATTGCCTTGTCAGGTAAAAATCTATCTGAAATATATCTATCTGAAAGTACTGCTGCAGAAACCAAAGCCGTATCTTTTATTCTAACCCCATGATGTACCTCATACTTTTCCTTAAGCCCCCTAAGTATAGAAATAGTATCTTCAACAGACGGAGCATTAATCAGAACAGGCTGGAACCTCCGCTCCAAAGCTGCATCTTTTTCAATATATTTTCTATATTCATCAAGAGTAGTAGCACCTATTGCATGAAGCTCTCCGCGTGCGAGCATCGGCTTTAACATATTCGATGCATCAACAGCCCCTTCGGCCGCCCCTGCACCAACAACAGTATGCAGCTCATCAAGAAATAGGATTATCTTCCCTTCAGATTTTGATACTTCTTTAAGTACTGCTTTTAATCTATCTTCAAATTCACCTCTGTATTTAGCCCCTGCTACAACAGAACCAATATCTAAAGCAATAACCTTTTTATCTTTAAGTCCTTCAGGAACATCCCCGGATGCTATCCTTTGAGAAAGCCCATCAACTATTGCAGTTTTTCCAACTCCTGGATCCCCTATAAGCACAGGGTTATTCTTAGTCCTTCTTGACAACACCTGAATAACTCTTCTTATTTCATCATCCCTGCCAATTACAGGATCTAATTTACCCTTCTTTGCAAGCTGGGTAATATCTTTTCCAAACCTTTCCAGTGCCTGATATTTACCTTCAGGATTCTGATCGGTAACTCTTTGATTTCCCCTTACATCAACAAGCACCTTATAAATTCTATCTTTTGTTACTTCAAGCTCTTTTAAAAGCTGCCCAACTTTTCCTGTGCTTTGAGCCATGGAAATTAGAATATGTTCAGTACTTACATACTCATCTCTTAATCGTTCAGCTTCTTTAAAAGAACTATTTAAAACATCGTTAAGCTGCTGACTGATATAAACCTGAGCAGACTGGCCAGTAACCTTGGGGTTCTTTTTAATTAAATCTTTAATTTTATCTTTAAACTCACCAATATTTACCCCCAGCTTCTGCAATACAGGCAGGACTATGCCATCTTTCTGCTCCAGTAGTGCAGCCATTAAATGAAAATCATCTATATTTTGATGCCCGTATTCAGAAGCAATATTTTGAGCCCTTGAGATTGCTTCCTGAGCTTTTATAGTAAATTTATCTATTTGCATTATTTTTATACCTTATATTTTTAAATTATAGAACAATACCTTCTCTTGGATTTTCATCATAAATCTTTGCAAAATCCTCAAGATGTTTTTTTTGCTCCTTTGTTAATTTTTTCGGAAGCATTACTTTAATCTTTGTATATAAATCCCCACAACTACTGCTTTTTAATTTAGGCATTCCCTTCCCTTTAAGTCTTAAAGTCTTCCCTGTTTGAGTCCCAGAAGGAAGTTTTACAGTTACGCCTCCATTAAATGTTGGAACATCAATTTTAGCGCCAAACAGCGCTTCTTTTATAGTTACCGAGATTTCACAGTAAAGATCGTCACCTTTTCTTGTAAAAAAATGATGAGTGCCTACATTAATAACCAGATATAAATCCCCATCTTTAGCATCTCCTGGTCCTTGTCCACCTTCTCCAGCAATTCTAATTTTCCCCCCATTTTTTATTCCCCTGGGTATTTTCACATTAATATTTCTTGCTTTCCCTTCTTTTTGCATTCTAAATGAACGCTGTGTTCCAGAATATGCTTCCTTCAAGGTAATGCTTAAATTAGATTGAATATCCTGGCCTTTCTGAGATGCAGCACCCGGTCTCCAGAAACTTCGCCTTTGTCCGCCATTTCCAGTTCCTGCACCCGATTGTTTGGAAAAATTGGAGTAAACTTCATCTGAACCTCTCCCAAAAAACATTTCAAAAAAGTCAGAAAAGCCGCTCCCTAAATCTCCAAAGTCAAATCCACCGCCTTTAAAATCATAAGTATACGTGCCTCCACCACTTCCAGGCCATCCCTGACCCTGGCCAGCTCTTGCATACTGTTTCCAGTTTGCCCCAAGCATATCATACTTAGATCTCTTCTCAGGATTCTTTAATACTTCATAAGCTTCTCCAATCTCTTTAAATTTTTCTTCTGCGCCAGGATTATTTATATTAGCATCAGGATGATATTTTCTTGCCAACTTTCTATAGGCTTTTTTTATTTCATCCTGAGTAGCTTTTTTATCTACTCCCAGTACATTGTAATAATCCTTATACTCAACCATTTATCCTCACCATTCACCTTCAACTATACTGCTCGCTCCTAGTTTACTCTTATTAATAATACCAGCCCACAGCTTTTCAATAAAACCATGGGCAGGTATTTTGTGTTAAGCTAATGCTTCCCAGTCTTTTCTATCTATCCGATTATTGCCAATTATAATATACCAATTAATCAAGCTTTATTTCTATTTTCTTTGGCTTCTTAATCTCTGCTTTAGGGATATTGATTTCAAGTACTCCATTCTTATAAGAAGCTTTTACTTCATCAGATTTTACAGGAACCCCGATGTTAAATAATCTATAAAATGAACCATAATTTCTTTCAACTTATTTTTTTCACCCAAATTACTTTTTCTTTTTATCATCTTCATCTTTTGCTTCAAACTCAGCATCAATTACTTCCTCATCAGCACCACCTTGCTGCTGCTCACTGCTACCAGTCTGCTGTTCTCCAGCACCAGCTCCTGCACCAGGTCCGGCTGGTCCGCCAGCACCTGCCTGTGCATAAAGAACCTGCGAGAGCTGCTCCTGGAGTTTTCTTAATTTGTCAGTTTCAGCTTTTATTTGATCCACATTTTCAGATTCCAAACTCTTCCTTAATGCTTTAACCTGCTCATCTAGTTTACCTTTTATATCTGCTGGAGCCTTATCCCCAATATCTTTTAATAATTTTTCAGTTGTATAAATTAAATTATCACCATTGTTCTTTGCTTCTATTAAGTCTCTCTTCTTTTTATCTTCCTCTGTATGATCCTTCGCCTCTTTTACCATTTTTTCAATTTCGTCATCAGTCAGATGAGATGTTGCTGTAATAGTAATTTTCTGCTCTTTCCCAGTTGCTGTATCTTTAGCTGTAACATTTACTATTCCATTAGCATCTATATCAAAAGTTACTTCTATTTGTGGAATCCCCCTTGGCGCAGGTGGAATACCATCCAATCTAAATCTACCAATTGTTTTATTATCCGCTGCCATATCACGCTCACCCTGGAGAACATGGATGTCCACACTTGTCTGGCTATCTGCTGCTGTTGTAAAGATCTCACTCTTTTTAGTAGGAATCGTAGTATTCCTCTCGATAAGCCTTGTTGTAACTCTGCCTAATGTTTCAATTCCAAGTGATAATGGAGTTACATCAAGCAGTACCACATCCTTTACATCTCCTTTTAAAACACCTGATTGTATAGCTGCCCCTATAGCTACAACTTCATCAGGATTTACACCTTTGTGCGGCTTCTTCCCTGTATAATCCTTAACCAATTTCTGAATAACAGGCATCCTTGTTGAACCGCCTACAAGTATTACCTCATCAATATCTCCTGATTTAAATCCGGCATCTTTTAGTGCCTTTTCTAGTGGTTCTTTACATCTTTCTGTCAAATCTTCTGTCAATTGTTCAAATTTAGCTCGTGTAATTTTCACATCAAGATGTTTGGGTCCATTAGCATCAGCAGTTATAAATGGCAGATTTATATTAGTCTCCATTACAGTAGAAAGCTCCACTTTCGCTTTCTCTGATGCCTCTATTAATCTCTGAAGAGCCTGCCTATCTTTTCTTAAATCAATACCCTGCTCCTTTTTAAACTGACCTGCCAGATAATTCATTATCCTATCATCGTAGTCATCTCCACCAAGGTGCATATCGCCATGACTTGCTTTTACTTCAAACACACCTTCTCCAACCTCAAGTATTGAAACATCAAATGTTCCGCCACCAAGGTCAAATATTAAAATCCTCTCTTCTTTCTTTTTATCAAGTCCGTAAGCAAGTGAAGCTGCAGTTGGCTCATTTATTATACGCAGTACATTAAGCCCTGCAATCTTTCCTGCATTTTTTGTAGCCTGTCTTTGAGCATCATTAAAATAAGCAGGTACAGTAATTACGGCATCAGTAACTTCAGTTCCTAAATAGCTCTCAGCATCGGCTTTTAATTTTTGAAGTATCATTGCTGAAACTTCTTCAGGAGTATAATTCTTGTCTCCCATTTTTACTTCTGCAAGCCTGTTTCTTCCATCTATAACATCATAGGATACTATTTTTCTTTCACTTTCAACCTCACTATATTTTCTTCCAATAAATCTTTTTATTGAATAAATAGTATTCTCAGGATTTAAAGCTGCCTGTCTTTTTGCCAACTGTCCAACCAGCCTTTCTCCCTTTTTTGTTATACTTACTACTGAAGGTGTTGTTCTACCGCCTTCACTGTTAGTGATTACAGTTGGCTTCCCGCCCTCCATAACCGCAATACATGAATTTGTTGTACCAAGATCAATTCCTACTGCCTTTCCCATAATATATTTTCCCTTTCTTCTTAATTAATTTAGTAATTTAAAAAATTTTTATTTAATAATGCAACCCAATTTTTAATAATATTTATTAAAACTCCTTTACTCCTCTTCCCCGCTACTGGCCTGCATTAAATAATTCATAAAACTATCCACAACATCTTCTGGGCACTTATCCAAGACCACATTGTCTCTTCTCCTTATCAGAATAATTATAGATCTTAGATTCATCCCCTGTTCATACATAAGTTCCCTGACATATACTAACCATCTTATATCCATCTTAGAATAATATCTCTTTCTGCCCCTTCTCAAGGGACAAACCAGGCTGAATTTTTCATAATAATACAGTGTTCTGCTGTTAACTCCTAAAAATTCAGCTACTAACTCTATTGGATAACTTTTATCTTCATCACTGAACAATTCTTTCACCATCCTCAATTACTTGTTTTAAAGTTTACCAGGTAAAAATAAGAATGTAAAGTATATTATAAAAGATTTTAATAAGATTGCAAAATTAATTTTTCACTTTAACTGAAAAAAGTTTTTTACATTACAATTAAATAATACTATATTACATTACCCGAGACTCGAAACTTTTTTTCATATAGCTTTTCTGATAATATAAAGTAAACTCTAAAAAAGAGAAATTTAATTAGAAACATGTTTAATGAATTTAAAGTTCTAAAAAATGTTGTTAATAGATTGTTTATATTTTACTGAAAGAAGTTCTTAATGAATGATACAGATAAGAAGATAGATGATATTTATAGAGAAATGATTAGAAAAAAAATCCTAAATTCTATTTAATCAAAATATACTTGAATTACTGCTCTCCAGCTCCTCATACATAGCAAGTATATTTTCCAGGGGGACATCAGGCTGGATATTATGTACCTGGCAGAATACAAATCCACCGCCTGGAGCTAAATCATTTACTCTCCTTTTCACTTCTTCCCTTACATCCTTTTGGGTTCCATAAGGAAGTATCCTTTGAGAATCACAACCTCCACCCCAGAATGTTAAATCCTTTCCAAATTCTTTTTTAAGTTTTGCTGTATCCATATTCTTAGCTGATACCTGAACAGGATTTAATGCATCAACCCCAATTTCTATTAAATCAGGGATAATTTCATATATTGATCCGCATGAATGAAAAAGCAGAGGCTTTCCGCTTTTTTCTTTTATATATCCCCACAATTGTCTGTGGTATGGTTTTATCATCTCTCGGTAAAGTTCAGGCTTTATCTGTAGACCATTCTGAGTGCCAAGATCATCATTTACCAAAATAATTTGCAGGTAAGGCCCAACTGCCTCTATATATCTATCAATACGCGGCATATATGCCTCCACCTGTTTCTGAAGCAATCTGTGTGCAAGACTTTTATTTATTACTAAATCCATCATAAAATTCTCAAAGCCCCTTATTTCCTGACCTGCTGCTAAAAGATGCACACATAGATTCCCCACAATTGCATACTGAGTTTCCTTATAAAGTTTTTTAGCCTTTTTAGCAATATCAGAAAAATCTTCGTCCCAGTAACATGGCCAGTCAAATCCTTTAAAAAAAGCTTCCCCTGCATCAATATCTTCAACTGTCCTAGCATTTTCTAAAGGATGATATACTGAATCAAAATAAAATCCGCCCCTGGGCAGCCTGGATAGAACTGTTCTATTTTCACTTTTCATTACAGTATCTCCATTTGAAAGTCTTTCTAAATCTGCTTTCTTGGGAATTTCAACTATAGTTCCCTCTTCAAACTGCCAGGGTTTCCACTCTCTGGGTTCAATAAGCAAAGGTACCACATCTACTCCAACAGCATTTAAAACCCCAGGTTCAACTTTCGCAATAAGCTGCATCATATCAAAGACTTTGGTAACAGTACTTATGTTTAAATGATTTTTTAATTTATTATAAGGTATCCATGTAATTCCGGAAGACTCCGTAGAGCCAAGATCTACAGGAATTCTATCTGATTCTTTATGAGATAGGGCTGCAATTATTCTTTCTCTAGGTGTCATAATAGCAAATCTATTTTTTCATAAATTTTGTTTATGATATAATTTAATACTATATATTGTATATGAATTTTAAATATTGGTATATATAATAAAAATATCACTTGTCCCTAATTTAAGTTATTAGCAATTAAAAGTAACTTAAAATATTTTTAAGGATAAGGAGGTAAAGTGATCCTGGAAAATTTTTATCTCAGTACCGCTATTATATTAATTGTTTCATATCTTTTAGGTTCCTTCCCATCAGCATATATCGCAGGAAGAATAAAGAAAATAGATATTTATAAAACTGGAAGTAGAAGCATTGGGGGTATGAATACATTTACAAGTGTTGGAAAATTGGCAGGAGTCTTAGTAATAATTACAGATTTTGGGAAAGGTGCTCTTGCAGCATATCTTGCAACAAAATTTTCAGGCAACCATCCTTTTATACCACTCTTAGCAGTTGTAGCCGCTGTTATCGGGCATAATTGGATGATTTACATCGGTTTTAAGGGTGGAAAAGGAATATCCACTTTCCTGGGAGGGTTGTTATTTTTCTCACCATTATCATTTCTTTTTCTCTATTTATTATTTGTCCCAGTAGCTCTATTTCTTATAAAAGATTCTTATGTTGCAACATCTGTTAGTTATTTTTTCTTTTCATTTTTCCTCTGGTATAGAGAAGATAGCTACTACTACGCAATATTTGTTATTCTGGTTGCTATAGTATACAGTATTAAAAGCTATAGCCTGCTTAGATCTTATTTTACAAGGGGCAGGAGAGATGTAAGTCCTGTCATTAAAAGAATATTTAAACCTTTTTTTAGGGGAATGTAAAATGAAATGTCCTTATTGCGGAAATCTAGATAATAAAGTTATAGACTCAAGACTCACAGACTCCAGTGACAGTATTAGGAGAAGAAGAGTATGCCAGAACTGTGGTAAAAGATTTACAACTTATGAAAGATTAGAGCTTGTAGCAGTAATTAAAAAAGATGGTACCAGGCAGCCTTTTGATAGAAATAAAATATTAAGCGGTCTTATAAGAGCATGTATTAAAAGAAATATAAGTAAAAAAGTGCTGGAACAAATTGTTTATGATGTCGAGGGTGAAATTAGAAACCTGCCTTCAGGTGAAATCAGCACCAAAGAAATAGGAAACTTAGTCCTCCAAAGACTAAGAAATCTTGATAAAGTTGCTTATATAAGATTTGCATCTGTATATAAACAGTTTGATGATATTGAGCATTTTACAAGTGAACTTTCAAAACTGAAAAATTCTTAAAAAATTTTCAAAATTAGCATATCAATCATTAGAATTCCCACAGGTTATTACTTTTCCTAATCCTATTCTCTTTTTATAATTTATATCTAAGCACAGCCCCGATACTGCCAGCTTCATTTAATTTTTCATTACCTTCCGTATCTATTACTTCACAATTCTGATTCAATGCATCTTCAACTATCTCATCAACTATATCATTGTAATAAATCAGATCACTTTCACAGTAAGGGCACTTTTCTTTTGATTTTATAGTCATATATTTACAAGAATTACAAATATACCCTTCCTGTTTGAAATATCTATCGTATATAATTGTTCTAATCTGTTCTACAAGAAGAGAACTAATAACTGCTTCAATCCCAAGTACACCCCAGCCATTTGGATTATATTCATCAAATAACTTATTTATCAGATTATTCTTAGTTTCTATTTCAAAGCTTCCAATAATTTCTTGTACTTTCTCCTTAATAAAAGATTCTGATGAATCAGGCTCAGCATAAATACTACCAATACATTTTGACTGCAAGTAACTATGGAGATAATTTGCAAACTGTGGCAATATACCTTTTCTCCCCGCAAGAATTAAATTATCAAATTTTCCCTCCCTGAACAATTCAAGAGTTCTATCATTAACTGACTTAAAGAAATGGTGAAGTTTTTCTTCAATCCTGCTTAGGATTTTTTTCTCCCTGAATGCAGCTTGACTCCTAAAATTAACTTTAGAGGGAACTTCGCTGATAAAAGCTGCAAGATATTCTTCAATTTCTCCAATATAAACAGAATAAATCTGTGCCTTCTCCCTATTAATTAATAAAACTCCATACTTTTTAGAATTTTCAAGCAAAGTTCTCAGACTCTGGGTATGTGGTTTTGGGTCTATTACTATCTTTGATCTTAATATTACTGGAAGCCGCAATACCTTCCATAAACCATCTTCTGCTGCATATATAAGAAGTGCTCTTGTTGAATTTGCCATAAATTTATCATTAACATACTTTTTTATCTTTTCCAGTAGATTATAAATATTTTTCTTTTGCGCTTTTTCTATTTTTAAATCAGATTCTATATTCTCTTTACTCTCGGTAATCATAGAGTTAAGCTTGGTAAGATAATTCTTTTTTAATACCCTGGTGCTATCTACTAATAAATACATACTGATTACCAAATGATTGGATGGCTTGTAATCCAATACTTCTGATAAATCCATTAACTTGCTTTTCTGTTTTGCCATTAATAAATCACCCCTTGTTTAAACTTTACATAATAAAATTGCAGCTAGTCATATAAAAAAATAATTGTAAATTACATCTTGCTAAATTTTAAAAACACTTTTATTTAAATACAAAATCTAATATTATTATACATTATCATAAAAAAAATATTTATACTGTTCTATTAATAATAATTAATAAAGAGGTGTCGTAGGTGCTAATATTTCTTGGATATAAATTTGTTGAGCTTATTGCATTTACAACACCATATTTCTTTACTTACTTTATTGCCATAATAGTTGCCAAGCTCTCTTTTACATTTGGGTTATATTTAGATGAACTTAAAACTAATGTCTCTAATGTACTAAACCTGGACAAAAATAGCAGGAGAGTTCACCGTATAGTTGGAAAAATCTATATCAACTGGCTAAAAAATGTAGCAGATTTTTTAAAACTGCCTATAATCTCTAAAGAAAAACTTAGAGAAAGGGTTGAAATTGTTGGTTTGGATAATTTAGACAAAGCTTTAAAAAAAGGCAGGGGCATAGTAATCTTTACAGCCCATATTGGAAATTTTGAATGGGGAGCTTGCAGGGTTGCCATAGAAGGTTATAAGATATGGGGGATAGGCCTGGAAAGGCCATATCACCGCACAAATAATTTTTTCGAGAATAGAAGGCTTGCAAAAGGATTTAAAATAATTTATGCAAATAAGATTCTTCATGTATTTAGAATTTTAAGGAACAATGAAATAATCGCAATACCAACAGACTTGGACCCTTTTGGAAATGCAAAACCTACTGAATTCTTTGGGAAAAAAGCTTACCTTCCAACTGGAGCAGTTCAAATTGCACTAAAAACAGGCGCACAACTTATTCCAAGCTTTGTTATAAGGAAGAGTAAATATAACCATTACCAAATAATTGGAAAACCTATTGAACTTCAAAGAGAGGGAAATAAAGAAGAGTTAATCAAGATCAATATGGCAAAGGTGATAAGAGTTATGGAAAAATATATAAAAGAAAATATTGAAGAATGGGAAATGTTCCATAACATCTGGGCAGAATAAATAAAAGAATTTAACTTTAATAATATTATTAAAAGTTTGGATAATGAATACAAGCAAACAAAAAATATTAAAAAACAAAACAGAGCCCAGCAGTCCGAATCAAAATTCTCCTGGCAGAGCAATCTGGCATACAAAAGCTATTGCTGATATATCAGCCATTTTAAAAACTAATTTAAATAATGGAATAAGTAGCAAGGAAGCACAGGAAAGAATTAAAAAATCTGGACTTAACGAATTAGAAGAAAAAAAAGGCCGCACTCCGTTTAAAATATTTATTTCTCAATTTAATGACTTTATGATCTGGATACTTATAGCAGCAGCTTTTATCTCTGGAATTCTTATAAGAGAAATTTCAGATGCAATTGTAATTGTAGTAATCCTTGTAATAAATTCTACTCTGGGATTTATACAGGAATATCGCGCTGAAAAAGCCCTGCAGGCGTTAAAGGAACTGGCTTCCCCTACTGCAATAGTCATAAGGGATGGCAAAGAAGAAAATATTAACTCCAAATACCTTGTCCCAGGTGATTTAATAAAATTAGTATCCGGGGATTTAGTTCCAGCCGATTGCAGAGTTATTAGTGAAGTAAATCTTCAGGCAGACGAATCTATAATTACTGGTGAATCAATGTCAGTAGATAAAATAACTACCCCATTTAAAAAAACCAACCTCACACTGGGAGACAGGAAAAATATGCTTTTTAGTGGAACAACTATTGTTAAGGGAAGATGTAGCGCAATAGTTATTGAAACTGGGGGAAATACCGAAATTGGTAAAATTGCAAATCTTGTTCAGCAAAAAGAAGAATTAACGCCACTACAAATAGAATTAAAAACTGTTGGAAAGAAAATTGGCATCATCTGTATTATTGTAAGCGCTATAGTTTTTGCCTCTGGAATACTTAAAGGAAATGAACTTGGCGAGATGCTGCTTGTAGCGGTTGCTCTTGCTGTTGCTGCCATACCCGAAGGGCTTCCTGCAATAGTTACTGTTTCGCTTGCTCTTGGTGTTCAGAAAATGGCAAAAAATAATGCTATAGTCAGAAAACTAAGTTCAGTTGAAACTCTTGGAAGTGTCTCAGTTATATGTACTGACAAAACAGGAACACTAACTGAGAATAAAATGATGGTAAAAAAAATATTTTCGGGTTTGGAAGAAGAAATTGAGTATAAAAAATTATTTAAGAATAGAAAGTTAAGAAAAAAGAAAGATACTCCAGTTACAGGTAACTTTGAAAGCAGCATTGCTCTGAAGCTATTAATTGAAAATGCTTTGTTATGTAATGATGCATATTACTCAGATGAAGAAAGCACTAAAATCACAGGCGAACCTACAGAAATTGCTTTACTAGAAATGGGAAGTACTTACTGTGTGGATAAAAAAAATCTGGAATTAAAACTGCCCAGAAAATTAGAAGAACCTTTTGATTCAGACCGTAAAATGATGACTACAATCCATGAAATTTCCCCGGATAATTATTACCTTGTAACCCCCGAAAATAGTCTAAATAACAAATCCATACCCTCTTATATATTATTCTCTAAAGGAGCTCCTGAGATTATAGTTAAAAAAAGTAAAATGATAATTAAAAATAATAGAATTGAAAATTTAACCTTTAAGGACAAAGAAAAAATAATAAATATCAATAAATCTCTTGCCAATGGCGCCATGCGAAATTTAGCTTTTGGCTTTAAATACCTTGACAGCCTTCCAGATGAAAAAACCCTAAAAGATATAGAAAATAACCTTACATACTGTGGAATGGTTGGAATGATAGATCCTCCAAGACCAGAAGTATATGATGCAATTAAAAGATGTAGGAAAGCAAATATTAAAGTAATTATGGTAACAGGAGATCATAAGCTTACTGCTAAAGCTATAGGAGAAGAGCTGGATATTTTAGATACTGGAGATAAAATTATTGATGGTGAAGAATTTGCAGCTCTAACAAAAGAAGAATTAGAAGAACAGATTGAAAATATTAAGATATTTGCAAGAGTTTCTCCATCAAATAAGGTAGATATTATTAATGCCCTTAAGAAAAATAATCATATTGTTGCAATGACTGGTGATGGAATTAATGATGCGCCTTCCCTTAAAAAAGCTGATATTGGTCTTGCCATGGGAATTTCAGGAACAGATGTAAGTAAAGAATCAAGCGATATGATTCTTACCGATGATAATTTTGCAACAATTGTTAAAGCAATAAAAGAAGGAAGAGTAATATATGATAATTTAAAAAAATTTATACTATTCCTGCTCTCCTGCAACATCTCTGAAGTTCTGCTGATGTTCATTTCCATAGTAATTGGCGACTATATTTTTTATTTAATTACAGGAGAGACAGGATTACTGTATATCCCGCTGCTTCCAGTTCAGATTCTATGGATGAATCTTATTACAGATGGGCTGCCAGCCATGGCTCTTGGGATAGATCCACCTGAGAAAAATATTATGGACAGAAAAGTTACTAAAAAAAGGGAACAGATCCTGAGCAAGAGAAGATTAATTACAGTCCTGTGGCAGGGTTTAATATTAACACTTGGATCACTTTTTATATACTTTACCGGTCCTCTTTTTTTCAATACTCATAACTTTTTTAACAGCAGAGAAATATTTCAAACCTCTGTTTTCACAACCCTGGTTATTTCCCAACTCCTGCATACTTATAACTTTAGATTTGAAGAGAGAGGCATTTTTAGAAAAGGAATTTTTGGAAATAAATACCTAAATCTTGCAATAATTGTGTCTTTCCTATTGCAGATAACAATAATTTATACTCCTTTTCTTCAAACTATTTTTAAAACTACCAGCCTGGGCATTTATCACTGGCTGCTTATTATAGGAAGCTCTATCGTGTCAGTTCTTTTGATTAATCTTATAAATGAAATAATATATAAAAGAAAGAGAAGAAAATCTGACAATATATAACATATTAGTTTTTTTATTTCTTTGTTTTGCTATAATTAAAATTATAAAAAATCATATTATATAAAAACTACCAAAATACAATTTTTAAATGATAAAAAAAGCTGAATTATTAGAAAGATTTGAATATAAACAGCTGAGAAAAGAGACTTTGCCGTACAAGGATGCACTAAAAATTTTTGAATCCATGTGGCTTGAAGCAAAAGCTTTAGGTGTACTACCTCTAAAAAACCCCATGGATGGCATTGAAGTAAAAATTAGAATATCGAGAATTTTAAATTCATGTTCGAAAACCTTTTAAAAAAAATAGCAAAAGAATTAGATAAAAAATCTGTTAAAAATAGTTAAATATTATCTTATCATTGAAAGGTGATGATAATGTCTAAAGAGATCTCATCAATGCTCAAGGAAGAAAGGATTTTCTATCCTCCAAAACAGCTAAGTAGGGAGGCCTTTGTAAAGAATCTAAAGGAATACGAGAAGTTATATAAGAAGTCAATTGAACATCCTGAAGAATTCTGGAAAGAGCAGGCACTTGAGAACTTAGAATGGTTCGTATCTGGAGAGCAAGTGATGCAGTATGATTTTTCAAAAATCGGCAGCAAGAAAGAGCCTTATGTGAGTTTTTTCCCTGGATGGGAACTTAATGTCTCATATAATTGCATAGACCGGCATTTAAAAACATGGAGGCGCAATAAAGCGGCGATTATCTGGCAGGGAGAAGATGAAACGGAAAGGCAGACCTATACTTATCAGCAATTACATACTGAAGTCTGCAAATTCGCAAATGTTCTTAAGAAACATGGTACTAAAAAAGGTACAGTTGTCACATTATTTCTACCCATGATCCCACAGCTGGCTATTGCCATGCTGGCCTGCGCCAGGATCGGGGCCATACATTCAGTAGTATTTTCAGCATTTAGTTCCAGTGCTCTAAAAGACAGGATACTTGATTGCGATTCAAAAATTCTGGTTACTGCTGATATTGGATATCATGGTGGAAGAATAATCGATCTAAAAAGCAAGGCGGACGAAGCTTTGCACGATTGTGGTGGGGTTGAAAGAGTAATTGTTTACAACCGGGGAAACACTAAGATCGATATGAAACCAGATAGGGATTTCTGGTGGCATGAAGAAATGAATGCTGCCAGCATATTTGACAAATGTACACCTGAAAGAATGGATGCGGAAAACCCTCTTTTTATTTTATATACCAGTGGCAGTACCGGAAAACCAAAAGGTGTTTTACACACTACAGGCGGGTATTTGTTATATACCCATTTAACTTCTAAATTGATTTTTGATATTAAAGACAATGATCTGTATTGGTGTACTGCAGATATTGGCTGGATCACGGGCCACTCTTATATTGTATATGGCCCTCTTTCCAATGGAGCTACAGTGATGATGTTTGAAGGAATTCCTACTCATCCGCAACCAAACAGGTTCTGGAAGATCATAGAGGATTATAAAGTAAACATATTCTACACCGCTCCAACTGCCATAAGGGCACTTATGAGGTTAGGCAATCGATGGCCTGATTCCCATGATCTTTCCAGCCTTAGAATTCTGGGGACTGTGGGGGAACCAATAAATCCCGAAGCATGGATGTGGTATTATCAGGTAATTGGCAAAGAGAGGTGTCCGGTCATGGATACTTGGTGGCAAACTGAGACCGGGGGGATACTTATCTCACCTCTTCCTGGAGCCATTCCAACCAAACCCGGCTCGGCTTCAAAGCCATTTTTTGGGATAGTCCCTGAAATATTAAAGGAAGATGGATCCCCGGTCGGTATCAATGAAGGTGGTATGTTAACTATAAAGAAGCCCTGGCCAGGGATGATCAGGGGAGTCTATGGCGATAAAAAGAACAGTTTGATAAAAAAAGTTTATTTTTCCATGTTTGATAAAAAATATTTTACAGGTGATGGCTGTAGGATAGACAAAGATGGATTTTACTGGTTGATGGGCAGAATAGATGATGAAATAAATGTATCAGCACATCGTTTTTGCACTGCTGAAATCGAAAGCGCCTTTGCATCCCATGAAAGTGTGGCAGAAGCTGCAGTTGTAGGTTTTCCCCATGACATAAAAGGTCAGGGGATCTATTGTTTTGTCATTCTTAAAAAGAAATATAAACCCAGCCAGGTTTTAAGAAAGACTCTGGTAGGTCATATAAGAAAAGTAATCAGCCCTATTGCTACTCCTGATATTATCCAGTTTACGGAAACTTTGCCAAAAACCCGGTCCGGGAAAATAATGCGCAGGATCTTGAGGAAAATTGCTACTGGAGATGTTGAGACCATAGGGGATACCTCCACCCTGGCTGACCCTTCTATTGTTGATTCTCTCATAAAGGGAAGGATGAAATTAATACCAAAGAAGGTTTGAATTCAAGCCTTTTTCCCGCTATGGAAAAAATAAATTAAGTTATTCATATTTCCAGCAGTACCTGGTATAGACTATTAGGCCTGCAATAAAGAAGACCAAAGAGGTTATAATTAAAGCCATAAATGAGGGTACTGCGCTATCAATGTAGCCTCTTCCTCCAAATAGCGGAGCAGGTTCATTACCGTATATGAATCCAAAAATAAACAAAATCATAGGAGCATAGGCAAGAGTAAAGAAAGCAGCCATTGGTTTTCTTAAGTACAGCTTCATCTCCACTATGGTAAGTTTTAGTAGTGATTTCAAAACTTCTCCTATGTGCGTATCTCTTTTCCAGTAAGAGTTTACTCATAATATTAAGCAAACTTAATTATTAACATTTAAGATTAAATTTTTTTAAAAATATAGTAAGAATTCTTATTTGTCAACTTTATTGCGAAGTAAATTTAGAGTTGAAACCAGAATAGTATTATATTATCATAA
>JACKQG010002207.1_pt1 | contig 25737 bp, 11 predicted proteins | sample 8237621 | NCBI WGS metagenome assembly JACKQG01 (sample SAMN15677084, study PRJNA649215) | marine metagenome | biome: marine; feature: Black Sea; material: saline water; isolation source: suspended particulate matter (SPM) from the Black Sea western gyre | collected 2013-06-09/2013-06-10 | depth... | reverse complement strand
TAATATCTTTTTTACTTCGGAGCGGGATGATAACTGGGGAGGCGACACCAACGGTGATGGTGCATCCACCGCTCCTGCAGTAAGCAATTGGTATGGTGTACGCTTCTTTGATGAAAGTGATGACGCAAGTATAATGAGGAGATGTCAACTCAGGTATGCAGGCTATGGCAGTATAGGAGGTATAACTTTATACGATGCAAGCCCGACGATTGATCTTTGCGAATTACAATTTAATTATTATGGCGCTTATTTTCAATATGCTTCCAATCCTACGTTTACTAACAACACAGTAGGGTCAAGCTCTTTAACCCCAATTGCAATGTCATTTGAAGCTAATCCAACTTTTACGAATAATGTCCTCTCTTTCATGGATAATCAGTATGATGCTATCGGATTAATAGGCGGTACGCTTACTGCCGATGCGCACGTGATCCAGCGTGATTTTACTACTGTCAGCAATATTACTTATTATATGTTATCGGAAATAATAGTTCCTTCAGGTTTAACATTGACCATTGATCCGGGAATTGTTATAAAATCTTCATCTTATACAAGAAGGATCCGGATTCAGGGAAAATTAATTGCAGATGGAACTGTAGCTGATTGGATCACCTTTACCTCGGTAAAAGATGATAACCATGGAAACCCTGGTGATACTAATAAAGACGGAACCATTACAACACCCAGCACCGGTGATATGAGCGCTATTATATTTGAAGATGGTTACGATCCAATATCAATCGTGGACTACGTAAGAATAAAATATGCAAGTGTTTATAACTATGCTTATTCAAATGGCGGCTCAAATCATTATTTGCATGGATGTGCAATTGCTACTTTAAGCGCAGTGGCACCAGCGCCTGCCGGTCCAACCATTTCAAATTGTGAAATCCGTGAATCTGCTTATGGTGTTTCAAGCTATCAGGCTTCAAATCCTGTTGTTTCAAACAATAGTTTTATTAATATAACAAATACACCTTTATCACTTGCAGGTTCTGCTGATCCCACTTATAGCGGAAACACTTATACCAATTGCGGTATCAATGCCCTGGGTCTTATTGGCCATAATGTGGTTGTAAACGGAACCATCAGCAAACGAAATGTTGCCGGCTATACAAACATCACATACGTTTTACTTGAAGATATTACTGTAATGAACGGGACATACTTAGATATTGACCCCGGAGTAGTTATAAAAATGCTTACCAGATACTGGTATATTTACGGAGGATTAAAACTGAACGGAACTTTATCGGAACATGTGGTTTTTACATCGTTATATGATGACAATGTAGGGAACCCAATGGATACTAATGGTGATGGAAATGCAACTACACCTTCTCCCGGTAACTGGCGGCGAATAGAATTTGAAGAAACCAGCGATGACGCTTATTGCGAATTTAATTATGCTGATATTCAATATGGAGGTTACAGCAGCTATGGGGTCATCAGGACAATTAATGCATCACCTGAAATAAATAATACTTTAATTGATCAGGGCTCCGGTTTTGGTATCAGGTGTGACGGTAATTCGGCACCGGTATTTAATACTGTTGATATTCAGAATTGCACCAGCGATCCTATCGCAATGTCTTTGACCTCAAATCCAACTTTTACAAATATTACATTTACTGCAAATTATAGTAATGGAATTTTTATTCTCGAGGGGACATTATCAACCAATGCTACACTAAATAAAAGAAACGTAGCAGGATTCACCAATATACCATATATTATTGATGCATTAACAATTAGTGCCGGTACCGAATTAACCCTTGAAGAAGGAATTATCATCAAGTTCAGGGGAGGTTATTTTGACGGTATTTATGTTCATGGTGGTTTGAGTGCTATCGGTACTGCCGGCCAAAAGATAATCTTTACTTCATTCAAAGACGATTCGGCAGGCGGCGATACAAATAACGATGGAAGTAGCAGTGTTCCGGGAACAACCGATTGGGATGGTATATTATACTACCCTGAGGGAGATGATGCCGTTAATAAACTGATCTATTGTGAACTCAGATACGGCGGCGGAGGATACGGTTCTCCCTTTGGTTCAGGATCAGGGCATGGGGTAGTCAGGATCAAGGATGCCTATGTACAAATTAATGAATCCATATTCCAACAGGGCAACGTCAGTGCTATCGGAATATATGGGTCAGCAAATCCTGATATAACCAATTGCCAGATTTATAATTTTAATACATATCCGGTATTCATGGCTATGTTTTCCAATCCGGTTTTTTCAGGTAATACAATTGCCAATGTAAAATATTCGGCACTTGGAATCCAAAACGAAACCTATTCTCAGACAGCCACTATACCACAGCGAAATTTCGCCGGATATACAAATATTACATATTTTTTCAATGGTGCTACAATAAATTCAGGTACAACTATCAGCATTCCTGCAGGAACCGTGTTTAAAAGCTATGGTCCCGCTTTTACGATCAACGGAAAAATAGAAGTTGACGGGATATCAGGCAACCCGGTAATTTTTACCGATTACAGGGATGATGATTACGGGAACCCGGCAGATACTGAACAGAACGGTTCTGCAACTTCTCCCGGAACATATTGTCCGTACTTTATTTTTAATGATGTAAGTGACGATGCAAGCTATATTGACCATGCTATCATACGTTATGGAACTGATATTGTACGGCTCAACAGCGCTTCTCCATCTATCACTAACAACACTTTTTATAAAGTTGATTACGGCATTACTAATTCCGGAGTTTGTGCACCGGTTATAGAAGACAATACATTTGACGACCTTGATTATGCACCGATGAGTATTTCACTGGTTTCATATCCTGCTTCAACTTCCGGGAATATAATTTCAGGTTCAACTTATAAAGGCATAAAAGTTAATTATGAAACACTGACACAAGATGTAACTTTACCCAAACGTTCATTTGGCGGAGTTCTGAATATCCCTTACATTTTTGGTGGATACACCATTGGAACAGGAGTAACATTGACCATTGATCCCGGGGTAATTTGTAAATTTGTTCACAGTGCTTGGATGACGGTAAATAACGGGCTGATTGCAGAAGGAGTGGCATCTTCAGGTGGTTATATTATTTTTACGAGCCTGACGGATGATTTTTACGGAGGTGATTCAAATTCAGATGGCACAGCCACATCTTACGGATCGAATACCTGGTATGGAATTACTATTAATGATGTAGCATTGGATCCGTTAACAAGATTTGAAAACTGTATATTCAGATTTGGGAAATATAGTACAGGTTACGGAATTAAAACTGTTAGTGCAAGCCCGTCAATATTGAATTGTTCTTTCAACAATTGTGATAATGGGGTCTATGCAACTGCGGCTTCTAATCCGACCGTTAATTATTGTGACTTTTTTGATATTACCTCTATGGCAGTTAACAATGTAAACCAGTCATTTGTTATAGACGCTGAAAACTGCTGGTGGGGAGATAATTCCGGTCCAACTCATTCAGGGAATCCCGGAGGTACAGGCGAACCTGTTTCCGATGCTGTTGATTATGATCCGTATGGAACAAGCGGTGCTATTAATCCGTTGTTAGGTGACGTTAGCCTTAACAGCATCATTCAGGCTTATGATGCAACCCTGATTCTTCTTTGGATCGTTGATCCTGGCACTTATCCACTCACTGCAACACAGCAAAATGTCGCGGATGTTACTGGTAATGGTAGCGTAACAGCATTGGATGCCTCAAATATTTTGCAATTTGTTGTTGGACTGATAAGCTATTTTGATGCAGCTTTACTTAGTCCTGTTCCAAATATTGTTTCCGAAGTTGAATTAGATATTGCAAATACTGCTGTTGAGCCAGGGGAAGAATTTGATCTTCCATTAAGCATCTCCAATGTTTCAGGCGTATTCGCTATGCAAATGACTATTAATTATAATCCTGAGTATCTTACAGCACTGGATATCGAAAACCTGATACCCGGAATGAATGCAGCCTATAAAATTGATGAAGAAGCAGGATTGATCAATATTGCTTTTGCCGGTATTGAGTCATTAGAAAGTGATATGACCATAGCAAATCTTAAGTTTATAGCAACAGAAGAAATGGGATTGGCAATTGAAACTCCGGTGGAAGCTGAATTTTTTATGGCGAATGAAACAGATTTGACCTGGAATGTACATAATGGTACGGTAATCATCAATGGATTTGCAACAGGCAATGAAGAGCTTAATAATGAGAATACTAAGTTGTTATCCTGCTACCCGAACCCATTCAGTGATTTTTTGACTATTGAATATACAGTACAGCAAGATGGTAATCTTCAGATAGCAGTTTATGATATATACGGTAAAATGGTTGCCGAAATTGTAAATGGCAGACACGCTGCCGAAACCTATCAGTTAAACTGGAACGCTGAGGACCTGAATGGTATCCGCCTGAACCGGGGAACATACTTCGTACGGATACTTACCGGCAGTAAGGTTGAAACTGAAAAAATCCAGCTTGTCAGGTAAAATAAATTGATTACCGGTAAATAAATAATTGGTTTAACTTAAAAAACTGACAAAATGAACTGGACAAAAAATATTATCTTAATCTGTATGGTGGTGCTTGGATTTAATATCCAGGCACAGCCCATACTGCTTCGTATACCGGATACTACGGCCACAATCGGCGACATCATTGACATCCCGATTTATGTGGATAGTTCGCTGACAGGACACAATGCACTTTCTTATCAGTTTAAAATCTATTTCAATAGCACTCGATTAAACTTTATAAGTGTTAATGTAAGCGGAACCCTGTCGCAATCGTGGGGAACTCCTGCATCAAATGCGGTTGGCAATTACTTATACATGGCTAATGCCGGTGCCTCAACATTATCAGGAACCGGGAAACTGCTTTATATGCGTTTTGAATGTATCACCTCAGGAGCAACGTATTTAAATTTTGATGGAGGTACTGCTAACAATTATTTTAATGAAGGTACCCCGGAAATGAGTTTTGATAATGGATACATTACGATATATGCTTTACCGACAATTACGGTTTCACCTAATAGCGGGCTTCTATCTGTTGGAGAACAATTGCAATTTTATGTTAGTGGCGGAACTGCACCATATACCTGGGATGTTACTGATCCGGCAATAGCAAATATAAATGCCTCAGGATTGCTAACTGCATCAGCGCATGGATTAACAAAAGTTTCCTGCCTTGATGACAACGGCATTTACGATGAAACAGATGCTTTTATCGAGATAAGGGCAATGCAACTTACTATTCCAGATACCAGTGAATGGCAAGGTGGTACAATAGAAATTCCAATTTATACATCTGCATTAAATGGATTAAATATTCTATCCGGTGATATTAGTATTACTTTTAATGGAAATATTTTAACATCAACCGGATACAATAAAACAGGGACTTTACTTGAGGGATATTCAAATATTGTTTTGAATAATACTGTTCCGGGGGTTCTTAATATAGCCTTTGCAGGGACAACTCCTTTGACAGGAAGTGGCGTTTTATTATACCTTCAATTCGATATCTCTCCTGTTAATACAGGTAATACCTGGATAAGTTTTTCAGAAGCTTTATTTAATGAAAGTTTACCTGCAAAAACTGATAACGGTTATTTTACAATGATCACATATTCGCCTATTTACATTACTCCCAATACATGGACAATGATGGCAGGGGAATCAAAACAATTTGTTGCTTCAGGTGGTGTTCCCCCTTATAATTGGAGTACTACCGACCCCGTAGTTGCCACAATTGACGGCGCCGGAATATTAACAGCACACCAAAGCGGAGTGATACAGGTAGTTGTAACTGATAATGTTGGTACTGTTAAATCATCCGGAAATGTTACTGTGTATGATTGTTATGTTACATTACCTCACGTAAATGCTTCACTTGGTTCGCAATACGATATGCCGGTTCTGATCTCTTCCTTTCCTGTCGGGCAAACAATATATGCAGTTCAAGGATCAATTAGTTGTGAATCACCCGAATTGGAAATTCTCGATTTAATTACGAGCGGTACTTTAACCAATGGGTGGACTTTTGCCAAAAGCATTGTTGGTAACGCTATCACCTTTGCCGGCGCAGGTACGGTTCCTTTTACAACCTCGGGAGCTATGTTTAAAATCAGGTTTCAGTTAACTCCCGATTTAACATCTGGTGAAAATGCGTGGGTAAATATTAACGATTTCATGTTGAATGAAGGATTTCCGGTACCAACTTTACAAAACGGCAGCATTACCGGATATGGTGGTATTATCCTTAATTTAACAGCAAATCTGGAAGGACCATTCAACGGAACTGATATGAATACCGACCTTAATCCCTGGCTTATCCCTAATAATCAACCATACAATACATCTCCCTGGAATTATGGCGGAGGAGAAAGTTTCGGAGCTGTACCAAACGGTGATGTGGTTGACTGGGTTTTGGTTGAATTAAGGGAAACCGCCGGTAGTGCAGCTACCGCTCTTCCGGCAACAATGATTGCACGGCAGGCAGCATTGATTTTGAATAACGGCGATATTGTCGGAACGGATGGAATTAGTAATCTGGTTTTCGGAGTAGCGGTTTTTGATAATTTGTACGCTATTGTCTGGCACCGTAATCATTTGGGGATAATGTCTTCTGTACCACTTGTAATTGGTGGTGGTATTTACAGTTATGATTTCACAACCTCAGCAAGCCAGGCATATTTAAGCGGACAAAAAAACCTCGGCGGAGGTGAATATGGAATGTTTGCAGGCGATGCAGATGGAAACGGAGATGTGCATCAGGATGACATTAACAATGTTTGGACATCTGATGCAGGCAAAAACGGTTATTATCCGGGAGATATGGATATGAACAGCAATGTTAATAACCAGGATAAAAATGATGTTTGGCTGCCGAATAATGGCACCGGCGGGTTTGTACCGGAGTAGGAATTACGATTTGGCAAAGACCTTCCAGAGTTTAAAGCAAGGGAATTTTCAGGACGGAAAACCTGGAAGAGTCTGAGGGACTGTCGAACAAATAAGGATTAAAAATTAGGTTTGCAAAATATTCACTAATTTAGCAAAACCAATTATTTTTAACTTTTATGTTACGTCCGGGTTGTTTATATAAATGTATATTATTGCTTTTTCTGGCGCTTATTATTTCTTTTCATGTTATAAGTCAGCAGCAGGAAAAAATTGACAGCCTGAACCGGGAACTTAATAATGCCATTGAAGACACCACAAAAGTCAATATTTTACTTGGTCTGTTCTGGGAATATAGAAGGATTGATCCGGATACCGCACTTAATTATGCTTTACAGAGTCTTGAATTGTCAAAAAAAATAAATTATTCCTTTGGCATTGCAAATTCTCTTTTCAGCATTAGCATTATTTACAAAAGCCGTAGTGATTTTAAAAAGGCGCAAGAGGTATTATCAGAATCTATTTATTATTACGAAAAAACTGGTAATTCTCTTGGTATTGCTTCTTGTCAAACAGAGATAGGTGTTATTTATAATAAACAAAATAACTATCAAAAAGCACTTGAGTATTTACAGAAAGCACAAAATATTTTTATAGAATCAGGTAATAAAATAAAATTATCAAGAATTTATAACATTTTGGGAGGTATTTATTCATCGCAAAAGCAATTCGATAAAGCATTGGAATATCACCAAAGATCATTAAATATCAATAAAGAAACAGGATTTGAATTGGGCATGTCGGTTAATTATAATAACATTGGAAATGTCTATCGCGAAATAAAACTCTATCAGAAAGCTATTGACAGCTTTTTACAATCACTGGAAATCAAGAAAAGAATTAATGATAAAGTTGGAATAGCCTCCATTTATAACAATTTGGGATTGTCCTATTTTGAACAGGAAAATATAGAGAAAGCTATAGAATATCATTTCCGTGCTTTGGAAACATTTGAACAATTGGGGGATAAACGTGGGATATCAATGTGTTTTATAAATCTTGCGAGTGATTATTTACAATTTGCTCAACCTGAAAAAGCCATAAATTATGCAAAAAAAGGATTAGAGTTTGCAAAAAAAACAAATTATAAAGAAGCTTTTAAAGAAGCTTATTATGTTTTGGGAGAAGCTAATGCTAAAATGAAACAATTTAAAAAAGCATACAAATATTATCAGCTTTACACAGCTTATAAAGATAGTTTGTTTGATGATAAAGTTATCAGGCTTATTACAGAAATGGAATCCGGGTTTGAAATGGAAAAGAAGGAAAAGGAAATTGCCATTTTAAATGCCGAAAAGCAAAATCAGGAATTAAAGATACAGAAACAAGAAGCACAGCGAAACCTGATAGCAGGCTTGGCAGTACTTATTCTTGTTGTTGTATTGTTTTTGTATGCAGGATACCGGAGCAAACAAAAGATCAATAAACAATTACGACAGATAAATGAAACTAAGTCGAGATTTTTTGCCAATATTTCACACGAATTTCGCACACCTCTGACTTTACTGCTTGGCCCTCTGGAAAAATTAATGGATCATCTTAAGAAAGAAGATAAAAATCTTGTCAGAATGATGTACCGCAATGCTACCCGTTTGTTGTTTCTGAATAATCAGTTACTGGATCTATCCAAGCTGGAATCGGGAAATCTGAAATTGGAAGTAGTTTATGCAAGCATTACAGAGGCGCTGAAAGGCATGGTTATGTCATTTCAATCTTATGCCGAACATCGCAAGATAGATTTTCAATACCATTTTCCGAGAGAAGCCCTCTATACTTATTTTGACCGGGATAAAATTGAAAAAATCGTTTATAACCTTCTTTCAAATGCATTTAAATTCACTCCCGAAACAGGTAAAGTAACATTTAGCGCTACTGTTTTTACACATCAAAACAAGATTCAATTACCTGTGAAATTAAAAAAATTATCAGGAACCTTTTTAGATATTACAATAAAAGATACAGGTAAGGGTATTTCAAAAGAACATTTATTACGCATATTCGACCGATTCTACCAGGTTGACAATGCTTTAAGTCGTCAGCATGAAGGAACGGGTCTGGGACTGACATTAACAAAAGAGTTAGTTGAAATGCATCACGGAGTTATCAGCGTCGATAGTGAAGTTGATGAAGGTAGCACCTTTACAGTAATTCTGCCTTTAGATAAAAAAGCCTATTCTGATGACAAAATAATACCAACGGAAGAAAAAACAAGCGAATCATTCACAAAGGAAATCAGTGAATTGAGTTCATACGAAAAGGATAGCAGTTATTCTGATGCTGCTAAACCTTTATCTGATAAAGCAGAAGAAATAATACAGGTTTTAATTGTGGAAGATAATGAAGATATGCGAAATTACATCAGCGAGTGTATGAGCGATTCATCCAATATCATTAAAGCCTCCGACGGAGCAGAAGGTTTTGAAACAGCGATTGAAAAGCTACCCGACCTGATAATTACCGATCTTATGATGCCCGGAATGGATGGTATGGAACTATGCCAAAAACTTAAAACTGACGAAAGAACCAGTCATATCCCTGTAATAATGCTTACTGCGCTTGCAGAAATTGAAGATAAAATAAAAGGACTTGAAACAGGCGCAGATGATTATATTGCCAAACCTTTCAACAGACAAGAACTAATAACAAGGGCGCAAAACCTTATCGGGCAGAGAAAAAAATTGAGAGAACGTTTTAGCAGGGAAGTAAAAATTCAGCCTAAAGATATTACCGTTACTTCTGCAGACGAAAAATTTCTGTTAAAGATCATATCAGTAGTTGAAGATAATCTTTCCGACCCTGACCTGAATGTTGAGCATCTTGTTACGAAGGCGAATATGAGCCGTTCGCAACTCCACCGTAAAATTAAAGCCCTGACTGACCAAACCACAACAGAATTTATCAGGACAATCCGGTTAAAAAGAGCAGCAAAATTACTTGAACAACATTATGGTACAATAGCTGAAACAATATATGCAGTTGGTTTTAACAGTCTTTCCTATTTTACAAAATGTTTCCACAAACAATTCAACATGACCCCGAAAGAATACATTGAGAAAAAAGAAAATGAATAGACTATGCTTTCAATAATACAGACCCTTATACATCTAACGAGGTAAATTTGTACATTTTTCTCCAGTCTTCGGTCTCCAGTCTCCAGTTTTTAGTCCTTAGTCAACAAACTACCGGCTGCCGATTGCCGATTGTTGACTGCCGACTGTTGACTGCTGATTGCCGACTGTCAACTAAATGTTTTTCAACATGCAACATACGTGTTAAAGATTGCAACATTTGTGCTTTACTTTCCGCCATTGCAAGCAGTATCTTTATTTACTGAAAAATAATCAGCAATTCTCAAATCAAATTTAATAATAATTTAAAATTTACAGTTATGAAAAAGTCAGTTATTTTACTCGTTCTGGCAATTATATCGGTAATTGCCGTTAATGCCCAACCACCACAAGCCTTCAAATACCAGGCTGTGGTGAGAGACAATTCAGGCGAAATCTTACAAAACCAGTCAGTAGGAATCCGGATTAGCATCCATGATTCTACATCAGTTGGAACCATTATTTACCAGGAAACTTTCTCTGAAACTACAAACCAGTTCGGATTGGTAAATCTTGAAATCGGAACCGGTACACCAACAATCGGAACTTTTACCGGTATCGACTGGAGCAGTAATTCTAAATTCATCGAAACAGAAATAGATCCGTTAGGTGGAATAGCTTATGTTTCACTGGGGACTTCTGAATTACAATCGGTTCCTTATGCCCTGTATTCAGACCGTTCAAAACATGCTGCATGGGAAAAAGCCGGTAATGAAATCTTTTATAACGATGGCTATGTTGGAATAGGAACCTCATTGCCCGGAACTAATCTTCATATTCAGAAAAGTAATAATGAAATTGTTCGTTTGCAATCAGAATCTTTGAATGGATGGATGTCATTTTATAATTCAAATGGATACATAGGATATTGGGGACCATATAATGGAGAAAATGATATTGATATTGGTACCGGCGCTTCCAATAACATCGGGAAATTACATCTGGTAACAAAAGCCACTCCACGAATGACGATTGATGAAACCGGCAATGTCGGTATTGGCACTACTACACCTAATGCATATCTACATGTGAATGACCGTATTCGTGTAGGTGAAGATCCAACTTATGGAAATGTGTTTGGCGAACTCATCCATGAGGGAGGCGGAAATGGATTTAAAATTAATGCCAATGCAGGTGGCGGTTGGGCTGACATGCATTTTCAAACTGACGGAAATACCAGAATGTTTATAGAAAGCGGTGGTAGTGTGGGTATTGGAACTACGAGTCCAGGACCAAGACTCACAGTAAAATCATCCGGTTATACCGGCGGCATGAATGTCCTTGCCGATGATGACGACCGTATTTTCAGGGTAAGACAATCATCAAGTGGAGCCGGAGGGGTTTATGTATATGATAATGCCGACAATGCAACGATAGCTATTGCCGGAGATGGTAACAGCTATTTTAATTCAGGTAATGTTGGCATCGGTACATCTTCACCTTCCAGTAAGCTTGATGTACGCGGAAATATTACAATCCGAAGCGCAACTACCGGAAGTATAGTAATGGAATTAGGTACCGGCCTCGACTATGCAGAAGGATTTAATGTTTCAAATAGTAATACCATAGAACCAGGTACTATTCTTTGTATTGATCCTGAAAACCCCGGCAAATTAAAGATCAGTGAGAACCCTTACGACAAAACTGTAGCAGGAATTGTTGCCGGTGCAAACGGACTGGGATCAGGAGTACGACTGGGTACACAGGAGTTTGATTGTGATGTTGCCCTCGCCGGCAGGGTTTATTGCAACACCATTGCAACAAACGAAAATATTGAACCCGGTGACCTGTTAACTACTTCATCGGTTCCCGGCTATGCAATGAAAGTTACTGATTTTGAAAATGCACACGGGGCTATTCTCGGCAAAGCAATGGAAAGCCTCGAAAAAGGTAAAAAAGGACAAATATTAGTTCTGGTAACTTTACATTAATTTGGAGGGATTTGTTATGAAAAAAGTACTTATATTAATATTCGGAGTTGCCATCCTTTTTGGGATTAGGAGTCCTGGCATTGCCCAGATGGCAGATATCAATGAAACCTCAACTGTGGCTGATAACTGGATAAAGTTGATCATTGCTGAAACAGGAAGCTGGGGTATCCATAATACTGCTACTCCTGAACCTATGGTTGAATTCAAACGGAATGAAAGGCTCCTCGGATACCTTTATCCGGTAAATCCTTCAGGTTATATTTTAATTTCCTTAAGAAAGGAACTGGCCCCGGTAAAGGCTTATTCTGCAACCGGCAGCCTCAATCCCCTTTCGGATGAAGGTATGGCCGACCTACTTAAAGTTTGTTTGGAACGGATTTTAGATACGATAGAACAAAAGCTTGGGACAATAGAAATGGTAAATACTACTGATTTGGAAAAAATGGTGGAAATTAATTATAAACCGGCATGGAGTAATTTACTTAAAAGTAATCCTGTAATCAAAACTAAAAATAAAGAAAAAAGCAAGGATAACTACGAGGAAGGAGATATATTGCTTTCCTCTGACTGGCATCAAAGTCCGCCATACAATGATGATTGCCCCTGGATGGATTGTCCAAATTCTAATGGACGGGCAATTGTAGGATGTGTGGCAACTGCCGGGGCCCAGATCATGCATTACTGGAACTGGCCGCCTTATGGTTCCGGTGCAGGTTATAGCGATACTTATGACTGGCCAAATATGCCTGATGCAGCTACAACATCCTCGCCGCAGGCTGAGATTGATGCACTGGCAGAACTCAACCACGAAGTTGGAGTTGCTGTAGGCATGAGTTATGGCTGTAGTTCATCCGGGGCATATACTTACAACATGGTTGGAGTGTTTGAAAATAATTATCGCTACAGTACCAGTTGTGTTGTCAGGAACAGGCCAAGTTATTCGGCTGCAACCTGGTTTGCTATGATGCAAACCCAGTTCAACCAAAATCGTCCGGTTCAATACCGAATTCCCGGACATTCAATTGTAGGCGACGGATGGCAGATAATCGGAAGTAGTCTGAAAATGTATCACATGAACTACGGTTGGATGGGAACAGGTGATGATGTATGGTATATCCTGGATGCGCTTCAGGGAGGAAATCCGAGTGAGGAATATATGTTAGAAGATATTGTTCCGGTTCAGGCAATGGACAACTGGGTTACAGGCACCTATTATACACCATCATTTCCGTACAGATATTTTGATAAAGATGCACTGGGAAGCGATGCTAACTTTGGCAGCGGTCATTTCCTCCAGTTTTTACCCGAAATTATACTTTCCGGTATTAGCCCAACCCTACCTGTAAGGTTTAACGGATCACCAAGCTATAATACAAGGTTATTTACCGCAGGGGATGTCTCAACGGGTATTCGTATTTATAATGGTGCAATAGAGATGACAAACTTTGGAAGTATCAAATTGTATGAAGAATAATAAATAGTTAATTATCATGAAAAATCTATGTTTAATTTTATTCCTGTTTTTTACTATATCTACAATTGTAGCACAACCACCACAAGCCTTTAAATACCAGGCAGTAGTACGGGATAACACAGGTGAAATCTTACAAAACCAGGCAGTATGTGTTCGAATTAGTATCCATGATGTTATAGCAGGCGGCACCATTGTGTACCAGGAAACCTTTACTGAAACAACAAACCAGTTTGGTTTGGTAAATCTGGAGATCGGAAATGGAATCCCAACCATCGGGATTTTTGACGGAATCGACTGGAGTACCAATTCTAAATTTATCGAAACGGAAATTGACCCTGCCGGAGGAACAACGTTTGTCTCAATTGGCACTACAGAATTATTGGCGGTTCCTTATGCTCTGTATTCAAATCGCTCAAAAGATGCAGTCTGGGGAAAATACCTTAATAGTATTTATTATAATGATGGTAACGTAGGAATAGGAACCTCAAACCCTGTAAGGAAACTTCATATCAAAGGAACCACCGGTGAAGTTGTACGGTTCGAATCAGAAGGCGCTGACAACTGGAATTCAATCTATAACTCCAATGGATATATAGGCTATTTCGGAGCATATAATGGAGATCATGATATAGATGTTGGTACCGGTGGTGGAAATAGCCTTGGGAAATTACATCTTGTAACCAAAGCAAGTCCCAGGCTAACCATTGATGATATTGGTAATGTAGGTATCGGCACAACAAATCCGGGAGCAATGTTAGAAGTAGCCGGCCAGGTGAAAATTACCGGGGGTGATCCTGCTAACCGAAAAGCGCTCATTACTGATGCAACAGGCTTTGCTTCATGGCAATATTCCGCAATCAACGACCTTTCAGATGGTAGAACTGATGCAATGAGTGTTTTCCTTGGTTCAGGGTCAGGTATATTAGACGATGGAAACAACGGCAATACAGCTATTGGACAAGAGTGTTTAACAAACAATACGGAGGGCTTTAATAATACCGCAAGCGGATATCAGGCCTTGTATTCCAACACGGGTGGCGATGATAATATTGCAATCGGCAGTGCGGCTTTGTATAATAATACGACGGGCAGTTATAATACCGCAAGTGGAAGGACAACCTTGTATGACAATACAACGGGCCATGATAATAACGCTATTGGTTATAGTGCCCTGGCAAACAATACAACTGGCAATTATAATACAGCGAACGGCAGTAATGCTTTAAATAATAATTCAACAGGCAGTGGCAATATTGCGATTGGATTTCAAGCGTTGTTATTTAATACAACAGGCGAGGTAAATACGGCTTGTGGGATGTCTGCCATGCAATCCAATACAACGGGTAGCTGGAATACCGCGTATGGACATTCAGCATTTACAAATGGTGAGAGCCATTCAAATTCCACCGCTCTTGGATTTGATGCCGAACCTGAGGCATCCAATAAAATAATTCTCGGAAACTCCAGCGTATCCTGGATAGGAGGACATTCTTACTGGTATAATACTTCTGATGCCAGGGTAAAGACTAATATTAAGGAAGATGTGAAGGGCCTGGATTTTATCATGGAATTGCGCCCGGTTACATACTATTTTGATAAAGATAAAATGGATGAATTGACAGGAACGGTTGATTCTACCCATTACCCTGAGAAATATGATGTTGAAAAAATAAAACAAAGTGGTTTTATGGCTCAGGAAGTAGAACAAGCGGCACAAAACTCAGGTTATGATTTTAGCGGGATCAGCAAACCAAAAGGTGATGTAAAATATTACAGTTTGGCTTATGCTCAGTTTGTCGTGCCTTTGGTGAAAGCAGTACAGGAGCAGCAGGGAACAATTGAAACACTCAAGGAAATGAATAAGGAGCAACAAACTATGATTATAGAACTAAAATCACGAATTGAAAAATTGGAAATGAACAAATAACTAACGCTACTAACATGAAAAAACTAACATTTACTTTTGTAATAGTAATTGCAGTGACAATAGCAGCCATTGCTCAACCCCCTCAAGCCTTCAAATACCAGGCAGTGGTCCGGGACAACTCAGGTGAAATTCTGCAAAACCAGGCAGTTGGAGTTCGTATAAGCATCCATGAAGGGTCTGCTATTGGTGAAATTTCATACCAGGAAACCTTTACTGAAACAACAAATCAATTTGGAATTGTAAACCTTGAAATCGGTAACGGGATACCAAGCTACGGCACATTTTCAAGCATCGACTGGAGCAACAACTTAAAATTCATCGAAACGGAAATTGATCCTCTAGGTGGAACAGCATATGTTTCAGTTGGAACTTCAGAATTATTAGCGGTTCCTTATGCCCTGTATTCTGATCGTTCAAAAGAATCAATTTGGGTAGAAGCCGATAGCAAAATCTATTATAAAGATGGTAATGTCGGGATTGGTACAAGCAGCCCGCAGGGAGAATTACATGTTAACAATCAGGGAGAATGGCTGGGAATTACATTCAACGGAACCGGCCTAAACGACCTTACCGTAGATCACAGCAACTACAATGGATCCGGTACTACTCACTATATTGCCGAAGTAACGAATGCAGGCCCAAATCCAAACTTATTCAAATGGAGTAATGACAATGGTACTACATGGACAGAGGACGTACAAATGGCAATTTCGGGAATTGATGTTGGATTTGAGGTTACAATAGGATTTGGGGCTGTGTATGGACACACTTATGGAGATCAATGGTTATGGGAAGTTTCGTCAGGTTTTATGGATGGATTAATTGTGAAAGACGGAAATGTCGGTATTGGAACAACCCCTGTCAACGGAAAATTTTTCGTAAAGTCTGCAGGATATACCAATGGCATGTATGTATTAGCCGATGATAATGACCGGATTTTCAGGGTCAGGCAGCAGGCTGGTGGCGGCGGAGGAGTTTATGTATTTGATGGTTCGGACAACCCAACTGCTGTGATGAATGGTGAAGGCGACAGCTGGTTTATAGGTGGTTATGTTGGGATAGGAACTACGAACCCGACGTACATGTTGGACGTAGGTGGGGGGCTTCGGGCAAGTGGCGGTGTATTAGTTGACGGGTGGTATAATTTTGGGATCGAGGTTCTCAATGCACATGATGAAGGTCTGTTTGTTTATGAATCCGATGATGATGGAGTCTATTCTAGTACTGAAGGTATTTTTTCGTATGGTTTTTACACACCAGATCGAACATACTCAGCCGGTGGCTATTTTCCTGCAAAGTCAGGGACATTTGCAAAGAATGATGGTCATGCTACATTAGAATCCGGAGACCTGGTTTGTATTTTAGGTGGATATGAAGAAAATGTGCTTGGAGAAGCAGGAGTTCATGTTGTTAATGTTACCAAAGCCAATGAAAAAAACTCACATTCAATATTCGGGGTTGTAGAAAGCCGGGTTTATATCCGGGAAAAAACAAAAGAGATGGAAGATGGTGAAACACTGGTAAGAAAAAGTTTTCGCTTTAAAGATGGAAATGTAATACCTGGCGATTATCTGTCTGTGATTATAGTTGGAATTGCTGATGTAAAAGTGGATAGAAAGGAAAATATTGAAGCCGGCCAGAAATTGACTGTATCGGAAATCGACGGAAAAGCCAGGCAAATCAAAAATACGGATAGCTGGACAGTTGGCATTCTTGGAAAAGCATTAGAAAATTCAGATGGCAGTGGAGCACTTAAAGTATTTGTGAATTGTAAATAACTCTAAACACATAAAAATATGAAAAAATTATTTTTAACTGTAACAGCTTTATTATGTGCGCTTATTTTGTATACCCAACCCCCACAAGCCTTCAAATACCAGGCAGTGGTGCGGGACAACTCAGGTGAAATTCTGCAAAACCAGGCAGTAGGTATCCGAATAAGCATTCATGATATTACATCGGGAGGAACCATTATTTATCAAGAAACTTTTAACGAAACAACAAACCAGTTTGGACTGGTGAATCTGGATATCGGGACTGGTGTTCCAACTATCGGGACATTTGCCAGTATCGACTGGTCTGCCAATTCAAAATTCATTGAAACAGAGGTCGATCCTTCCGGTGGGTCAACGTATGTTTCAGTAGGGATTTCAGAATTACAATCGGTTCCATATGCCCTTTACTCCGACCGCTCGAAAGACGCACCATGGGAAAATTCGGGTAACGATATTTATTATGACAACGGTAATGTAGGTATTGGAACTTCTAGCCCGGTTTATAAACTGCAGGTGGCTGATCCTACCATAGGAGGTTATGTAGAATCCGGTGTCAGTACCGATGATGCTGCTGGTGCAATTGCTGCTTATTCAAGTACATTTCCTGCTCCTTTTACACATTTTGCCGGTAGAGTCAGTCTCTGGTCCAGTGCATTTACAGCAACAGGACTGGACCTCCGGGCAGATGGTAGTTCGAGTGATATTCGTTTCTACTCGGGAGGATTATTTCCGGTAAATGAAAGAATGAGGATCACTTCGGCAGGTAATGTGGGTATTGGGATTACTTATCCCTCATCCAAATGTCACATTAGGCAAAGTAGTAATGAAATTCTTCGTCTGGAATCAGAATCTCTGAATGGTTGGACATCATTTTATAATTCAAATGGATATATTGGCTATATAGGTACATATAGTGGAGATTTTGATTTGGATGTCGGGACGGGTTCATCAAATATTAATGGAAAATTAAATTTGGTAATCAGGGGCATTCCAAGGATAATAATTAATGAGATTGGCAATGTGGGTATCGGAACTGCTGACCTTGCTTCAGGGTATTTACTTTCAGTTGATGGTAAGGTTGCTTGTGAGGAGGTTTTGGTTGAATATTCAGGTTCCTGGCCTGATTATGTTTTTAAAGAAGGATACAATTTGCCAAAAATAGCTGAACTCGAAGATTACATTCAATCAACCGGGCATCTACCTGACATGCCTTCTGCAAGAGATGTGGAAGAAAATGGGTTCCAACTGGCTGATATGCAGAAACGCCTTTTGGTAAAAGTGGAAGAACTAACCCTGTATACCATTGAACAGGATAAACTAATTAAGAAGTTGAGTCAGGAAATCGATCAGCTTAATAAAGAAGTTATCAGGATTAATTCAAAGGATATTCATTAAACCCGGTGTTTCTCACCACAATATCTTATTGATATGAAAAAGATAATTATTTCACTGCTGATATTAATCACTTCATCCGGGTTTTTACTCCTGGGGCAGAAATCTTCTTATGATATTTGGCTTAATTCTGAAACCGATGATTTTGAAAGCATCCGGCAAAACACTGAAGCTTATTTCGAAGGAAAATACAAGGGAAGGGGATCAGGGTATAAACAATGGAAACGTTGGGAATATTTGAACGAACGCAGGCTTTCTCCCGACGGAAAGGTCACTAACCACACATTATTGAATTGGTTAGCCTATCAGGAATACCTTGATCAAAATCCTCAATACAAAAAGCCTGACCCAACAGATGTAGCCAACGGGTTCTGGCAATTTCTTGCACCTACGAGTTACATAAATGGTAATGGTTGGAATCCCGGTATTGGAAGGGTCAATTGTATTGCTTTTCATCCAACCGATCCATATACATTTTATATAGGCACTCCTTCGGGTGGAATATGGAAAACCTCTGAAGAAGGTGCTAACTGGACGAGCCTTTGCAATGGAATTCCCAGTATTGGTGTTTCCGGTATTGTTGTGAATCCTGCAAATCCGGATATAATTTATATCCTCACAGGCGATGGTGATGGAGGTAACACCTTTTCCATTGGAGTCTTAAAATCAATTGATGGCGGGATCTCATGGTCTGCAACAGGCCTTACGTTTGATAAAGAGGACAAAAAAGTAGGCTATAAACTAAAAATGCACCCCACAAATTATAATATATTGTTTGCTACAACAACTGATGGTACTTATAAAACTACCGACGCAGGTGTAACATGGACTGAAGTCCATAACTGGTTGTTTTATGATATTGAATTCAAACCCGGAAATCCGTCTATCATGTATGGTTCTACAGGTTGGGGATTTTTCAGATCAACTGATACAGGTGACACATGGACTGAAGTTACCGCTGGAGTTCCGACCAATGCATGGCGAATAGAGATCGGTGTATCACCTAATAACCCCACTTCCGTATATTTAGTTTGCGGGCCGGCTTTTGGAGATTATACTTTTGTTGGTCTTTACCGTTCATACGATAACGGGCAAAGCTTTTCTCTTATATCCGATTCGCCCAATATCCTTGGCTATGAAACTGACGGTAACGACAGTCTCCACCAGACAATGTATGACCTGGCCATAACAGTTTCAAGGACTGATTATTCAAAAATTATGGTAGGGGGGATCAATACTTGGGTATCAGATGATTATGGCAGTAACTGGACCATCACCTCCCACTGGTATGATGATAATAATCCAATCGGTTATACACATGCAGATATTCATGCATTGGAAATAAATCCCCTCAACAACCATTTGTATTGTGGTAGTGATGGCGGTATTTATAAGTCAACCGATTTCGGAAATAACTGGACCGATCTGACTCCGGGTATTTCTAACACTCAATTTTATCGCATTGCCGGTTATGAGCCCGATGAATACCTGATTATTGGCGGCACCCAGGATAATGGCTCCAATAAATGGACAGGAGGGACATACTTCAGACACATTTTAGGTGCCGATGGTATGGATTGTATGATTGATCATACTAATCCCGATATTATGTATTACTGTGCCCAGAATGGCGGTCTTCATAAATCATACAACGGGGGTATTAATGCAACGAACATTATACCTGATACAGCTGCAATAGGTTCATGGATAACCCCCATCATTATGAATCCTGTAGATCCCTTAATTATCTATGGTGGTTATAATGATGTTTATAAAAGCTATGACGGAGGAGAAAACTGGGTTAACCTTGGCGTAGATGGACGTGAGGCAATGGCAATTGGCACGGATAATCCCGACAGGGTTTATGCATCGGACGGATATGATTTCAATAGCTCTCATGATGGTGGATATACCTGGTTCAATTACAATGATAATGGCTTACCCGCTAATAGAATCAGTTTTATAGCTGTTAATCCGAATAATTCAAAGGATGTATTTGTAACAATTGGCGGATTTAACGATGGTAAGAAAGTGTATCGTTCTACTAGTAATGGAGAATCCTTTACAAATATCACAGGCTCCCTGCCGAATGTCATCGTAAACTGCATAGCTTACGAAAATACAGGAGCGGACCCTGATGGTGCCGTTTATATCGGAACGGATGTAGGTGTATTCTATCGTAACAATAGCCTGGGAGATTGGATCCCTTACTCAAACTGGTTGCCCACTGTACCTGTTTTCGATCTGGAAATCAACGAAGCCAATGATTTGATTACTGCAGGAACATTTGGCCGGGGATTGTGGAGATCACCAACATATTCTCCTTGTTACGTTTCACGGACCTTAGGAGGAACAGGCCTCATCGGCTATAGTTATTACCAGGCAGAAGATTGGATTAATTCTACAAGGATCTATAACCAGGGAATTGGTCAGGAAGGTTATTATAAAGCAGGCAATACCATTCGGCTTCAGCCTGGTTTTCATGTGACCAACGGATCAAAATTCAAGGCTTTCCTGGGTCCGTGTGGGGCAGGTATTCCTACTGACCCAGGAACGAAAAATACAGAATCTGATAAGAAGAACATAGAGTGATCATTATTTAAAATTCAATAAAAAACAAAGGTATGAAACGAAACATTTTAATTTTACTAATCGTCCTTTGTGGAACAATGGCGGTAATGGCACAGCCCCCCCAAGCCTTCAAATACCAGGCAGTGGTGCGCGATAACTCAGGTGAAATCCTGCAAAACCACGCAGTAGGTGTCCGAATCAGCATCCATGATGTAACAGCAGGAGGAACTATTGCTTACCAGGAAACTTTTTCTGAAACAACCAATAATTTCGGATTGGTAAACCTGGAAATCGGAACAGGCACACCAACCATCGGAACATTCACAGGAATTGACTGGAGCAGTAATTCTAAATTCATCGAAACAGAAATCGATCCGGAAGGTGGAATAGCATATGTTTCAATGGGGACATCGGAATTGCTATCAGTACCTTTTGCTTTGTACTCCGATCGTTCAAAGGATGTTGTATGGGAAAAGTCAGGAAATGAAATTTTCTATAATGATGGCAAAGTTGGTATTGGAACCTCTGCTCCGGCCGGTTCACTTGATGTCAGAGGCTCCGGTACTGATGAAGGAGTTGTGATTAATCTCGGTAATTCCGATCTTTCTCATAAATTAACATTATTTGGAGGCAAGGAGACCGATCCAAACCCATTTCTGATGTGGAAGGATGGCGATCCCTTCAGGTTTGTTACAGATGCAGCTGGTTTTTCAGAAAAGATGAGAATAACATCGGACGGCAATGTGGGTATAGGTACAACAACCCCTGGAGCCATCCTTGAAGTGGCAGGACATATCTGGCAAACAGGAACAGGGATGTCTGTTTTTTTAGGTGAAGGTGCCGGTACTCTTGATGACCTATCTGACAATGAAAATATTTTTATCGGCTCTAATGCAGGAAGCGCTAATACTTCCGGTTGGCGTAACACCGCAATTGGAGCCTCTTCAATTCGTTATACCACTACTGGAAATCGCAATACTGCAATCGGCGCTTATTCACTTTGCACTAACACAACCGGAAACTTCAATAGTGCAATCGGATATAAATCCTTGTTCTCGAACACAGCAGGAAATTCCAATACGGGGACGGGTTACTTATCACTTAATTCTAACACATTAGGCTCTGGTAATACAGCACATGGTTATTTAGCGCTTTATTCAAACACAATTGGTATCTCTAACGTAGCCATTGGAAACAGTGCACTATTTCATAATACCAATAGAAGTAATCTGGTTGCAGTTGGTGATTCGGCACTCTTTAATAATGGTATTGGAGTAGTTTATACTTACGAGGCAAATCAAAACACTGCTATTGGTTCCAAAGCTCTTTTTTCCAACACAAGAGGGGTTCATCAAACAGCGAGTGGGTTTGAATCGCTTTACTACAATACTACTGGAGAGTATAACACTGCACACGGCTCTAATTCGCTTTATTACAATACTGCGGGAGACTATAATACAGCCACCGGGTTTCAATCACTTTACTCGAATACAACAGGAGAGTATAACGCAGCACACGGTGGTTCTGCGCTCATATCTAATACGACAGGAGACTACAATACTGCCTGTGGTTTTTGGTCGCTTCCCTATTTCACAATTGGAGATTTTAACACCGCAGTTGGATATTTTGCATCGGTTTCTGGAGGGATTTCTACCAGTAATTCAACTGGAATTGGCTATAATGCACAACCCCAATACACCAACAGAATTATGCTTGGAAATACTGCTATTACTTGGATAGGTGGTCATTCTTCATGGTACAATACATCAGATACCAGAGTAAAGAATAATGTTAAGGAAGATGTGCAAGGCCTGGATTTTATTTTGAAACTACGCCCTGTAACATACCATTTTGATAAAGATAAAATGGATCAATTAATGGGTATGGTGGATGCAAGTGATTATGCTGAAAAATATGATAAAGAAAAAATAAAACAAAGCGGATTCCTGGCACAGGAAGTAGAACAGGCAGCTATAGATTCAGGATATGATTTTAGTGGGGTATGTAAACCCACAGATCATATTAAATATTATTCTTTGGCCTATGCTGAGTTTGTAGTTCCCTTGGTAAAGGCAATGCAGGAACAGCAAGTTCTTATTGAAGAACTAAAATCACGCATTGAAAAATTGGAAAGGAATAAATAAATTGAATTAGAAATATAAAAAATAATAATATGAAAACATTATCAGTTTTAATAGCTGTTTTAAGCTGCTCAATTCTTTTGAATGCACAACCACCACAAGCCTTCAAATACCAGGCTGTAGTCAGGGATGTTGCAGGAGAAGTCATTTCAAATCAATCTGTGGATATAAGAATCAGTATTCACAATGAAACACCTGGAGGCACAATCATCTACCAGGAAACTTTTTCAGGTACAACCAACCAATTTGGCCTCATTTCTTTAAACATTGGTTTAGGAACACCGGTAATAGGCACATTTGGTAGTATTAACTGGAGTGCTGATTCAAAATTCATAAAAGTAGAAATTTATAATTCTGCAGGAGGCGGCTATGTTGCATTAGGAACGTCTGAATTATTTTCTGTTCCCTATGCATTGTATTCCGACCGGTCGGCTGATGGATTTTGGGAATTGAACAACTCCGATATTTACTACAATTCCGGTAGTGTTGCAATTGGTTCAACCTATCCCATTGCAAAGTTACATGTTGATGGAGGGTCAGGAGCAGGAATTTATGGTTTTAGTTCCAATAGTTATGGAATTGTTGGTAAAAGTTGGGCAGACAATTACCCTGGTGTTCAGGGAGAAGCACTGTCCGCAAACAGTTATGGAATATATAGTCAAAATCAATATGGTGGCACAGCTTTTCGTTCATGGAGTGATGGTGGGTTGGCCGGCCATTTTGAAGGTGATGTTTATATGGAAGATAATTTAGGTGTTGGGACATCTAGCCCAAGCTATCCGTTACATGTTAAAAGCAGCCATGATGACTGGTTGGTAGGAATCCATAACCAGAGTTGGTCGTATAGTGCCAATGGACTTGTAACTCGTTCCGAAGGTGGAGATCCATTTCTTGCCCAAAGCTCCTATGGAGATCTTCTTATTGTAAAGAATAATGGTAGGGTAGGCATTGGAACCTCTACTCCGGATGCCGTGCTGCATGTTGATGATCATATTCGAGTAGGAGAAGATCCTTCCTATTCTACAGTGTATGGTGAACTTTTTCACTACGGTGGAGGAACAGGATTTAAAATTAACGCACACGCAGGAGGAGGAAGTTGGGCTGATATGCATTTGCAGACGAATGGATCCACGAAAGTGTTTATTGAGAGCAATGGACAGGTTGGGATTGGAACGGATAGCCCTTATAATCGCCTGCAAGTTGTGGCTTCCGGATCTGAAAACGGATTCCAGAGTTATAGCCCGAGTGGAACTGCTGTTTATGGATTATCTGGTTCCAGTTATGGAGTATTTGGCCAAAGTACAAGCTATTATGCAGGTTATTTTTCAGGACCTGTACATGTAACCGGCAACCTTTCAAAAGGAAGCGGCTCGTTTGTTATTGACCATCCGCTTGATCCTGAAAATAAGCTGCTCCGCCATAATTTTGTGGAATCTCCGGAGAACCTGTTGATTTATCGGGGAAAAGCTGAACTAGATGAAAAAGGGGAAGCTATGGTAGAGTTATCTGATTACTTTAAAGCCCTTACCAAAGAAGATGAAGCCTCTATTCATCTCACTCCTGTTGGCAGACCATTTTTAACCGGGGCTGAATGGAACAGCGATTTTTCAGCAATTATCATTTATGGAGAAACAAACCGGGCAGTTTTCTGGGAAGTTTTGGCGGATCGTGATGATCCGGTAATTCACGAACTTGGCCGTCCTGTTGAAGAAGAAAAGGGAGGAAAAAATACACTTTGCGAAAAGGGTAAATTGCTTTATCCCGAAGCTTATGGTTATCCTGAATCAGCAGGAAGAGATTATGACGAAATGATAAAAATGAAAGAGCAAATAAACAGAAATACAACTAAGTAATATTATATATGTATGTCTCAAAAAATTTATTTGACTTTTTAAATATAAATGCTTATTTTTACATCTTGAAATTTTTGACTTAAACATATAAAACTATAAAAAAATGAAAAAAATCAGCACACTTTTAGTAGGATTGGCTATTTCCTTAACCATAACAGCCCAATCAGTTTCTCCGGAAGTAGTGGCTTCGGCAGGAGATTATTTTGAAGGAACAAATGCAAGCCTCAGTTGGACACTGGGAGAAATTGCAACAGAAACCTATTCAAACGGGAACATTATTTTAACACAAGGTTTTCAACAACCGGTATCTGTAACGATTCACGGTGTTGATCTTGACCTGCTCGTTTTTCTCGAAGGCCCCTATTCAGGCTCTCAAATGACTACAGGACTTAATGCCGGAAATCAGATTCCATTATCTCAACCTTATAACGCACCTCCGTGGAATTACACAGGAACAGAAAGCGTAGGATCTATTCCAAACACTGATGTAGTTGACTGGGTTTTAATAGAACTTCGCGATGCTGCAAATCCTGGTGCTGCTGATCCTTCCACTACAATTGCAACACAAGCGGCTTTTATATTAGATAACGGTTCTGTTGTGGGGCTCA
>JACKQG010002205.1_pt1 | contig 25754 bp, 20 predicted proteins | sample 8237621 | NCBI WGS metagenome assembly JACKQG01 (sample SAMN15677084, study PRJNA649215) | marine metagenome | biome: marine; feature: Black Sea; material: saline water; isolation source: suspended particulate matter (SPM) from the Black Sea western gyre | collected 2013-06-09/2013-06-10 | depth... | reverse complement strand
CCGCAGCCGGCCCCCGTGCCGCGGCCGCCGGTGACGACGGGGGGCTTGTCCGTTGCGAGAATCCCCGCCAAGCCGCCGCCTTGCAGCAACTCGCCGGAAGTGCGGCGGTTCTGTGCGGGCGGGTGGCGCAGGGCAAAATGCGCGCGGGCGAGATCGCGGCGGGGGACCTCCAGGTCGCGGGGAAATTCGGAACCGCCGGTCAGCGCGATGGCGTCGAAGTCGCCAAGTAAGTCTTCAACCGGAAAATTGACGCCGACGTGCGTGTTGGGCAGGAAAACAACGCCTTCGGCCTGTAGCTGGCTCATGCGCCGGTCAATCAGGCCCTTGTCCAGCTTGAAATCGGGAATACCATAGCGCAGCAGGCCGCCGATCTTGTTGTTTTTCTCGAAGACGACGACCCGGTGCCCGGCACGGGCCAGTTGTTGCGCGCAGGCCAGCCCGGCAGGCCCGGAGCCAACGATGCCAACACGTTTACCGGTGCTGTGGGCGGGCACCTGAGGCGCGATCCAGCCCTTCTCCCAGCCTTCATCGATGATGGCGCATTCGATGGTCTTGATGGTCACCGGCTCATCGGTGATGTTGAGCGTGCACGCCGCTTCGCATGGCGCGGGACAAACCCGCCCGGTGAATTCCGGGAAATTGTTGGTTGAATGCAGGGTGTTCAATGCCCCCCGCATGTCGCCCCGGTAGACCAGGTCGTTCCATTCCGGAATGATGTTATCGACCGGACAACCGCTGTGACAGAAGGGGATGCCGCAATCCATGCAGCGCCCGCCCTGACGCGTCAGTTCATCGGCGGCCAGCGGCTGGACAAATTCCCCGTAGCCTTTGACGCGCTCCTCGACCGGCGCATAGGTGCGCTCGGCGCGGTCAAATTCCATGAAACCGGTGGGCTTGCCCATGGTGCGTTCTTCCTTCTTATTCTCTATTCACCGGCGGCGAGGTTGATCGGGCCCTCGTTCCGGGCGGTCTGCATGTCCAGCAGCGCGCGGCGGTAATCGACGGGCAGAACCTTGACGAATTTGGCAAGGCTCGTCTCCCAGGTGTCGAGGATTTCACGCGCGCGACCGGAGCCGGTGAGTTTCGCGTGGCGGTCGATCAGGAACTTGAGGCGGGCCTCGTCCTCACCCAGCATGTCGGCTTTGGCGGCGTCCATGTCCGCATGGGCTTGGGCGCCCGTGGGCTCGATGCGCTCAATGACCACCATCGCCGTGTTGCAGCGTTTTTCGAAGTCGCCCCCTTCGTCCAGCACATAGGCGATGCCGCCCGACATGCCGGCGGCGAAGTTGCGCCCAATGGAACCAAGAACGACGACACAGCCGCCGGTCATGTATTCGCAGCCGTGATCGCCGACGCCTTCGACGACGGCGACGGCGCCCGAATTCCTGACGGCGAAGCGTTCGCCGGCGACACCGCGGAAATAGCAATCGCCTGCGATGGCGCCATAAAGCACCGTGTTGCCGATGATGATATTGTCTTCCGGCACAATCTGTCCCTTGGGCGACGGGCTGACGATGATGCGCCCGCCGGACAGGCCCTTGCCGACGTAATCGTTGGCATCGCCCTCCAGTTTCAGGGTGACGCCGTGGGCCAGCCATGCGCCGAAGCTCTGGCCGGCCGTGCCGGTCAGGGAAATGTTGATGGTATCGTCCGCCAATCCCTGATGGCCATGGCGGCGGGCTATTTCGCCGGACAGCATGGCGCCGACGGTGCGGTTAATATTGCGGATCGGCATTTCGATGCGGACAGGCTTTCCGGTGTCCAGCGCCGGGCGGGCCTGTTCGATCAGTTCGTTGTCCAGCGCCTTGTCGAGGCCGTGGTTCTGGGTCTCGGAATTGAAAATTGCGATGTCGCCGTTGACGTTCGGCTTGGCGAAAATCGGCGCCAGGTCGAGGCCCTTGGCCTTCCAGTGAGTCACCGCTTTACGGGTATCGAGCCGGTCCATGCGGCCAATCATTTCGTTGAAGGTCCTGAAACCCAGCTCGGCCATGATTTCACGGACTTCCTCGGCGATGAATTTGAAGAAGTTGATGACGTGTTCGGGCTCGCCGGTGAACCGCTTGCGCAGTTCCGGGTCCTGGGTGGCGATGCCCGCGGGACAGGTGTTGAGGTGGCACTTGCGCATCATGATGCAGCCTTGGGCGATCAGGGCGGCGGTAGCGAAACCGAATTCATCAGCCCCCAGCAGCGCGCCGATGACGACATCGCGCCCGGAGCGCAGGCCCCCGTCGACCTGAACGGCGATGCGTCCGCGCAGCCGGTTCAGGACCAGCGTCTGGTGGGTTTCGGCCAGGCCCAATTCCCAGAACGACCCCGCGTTCATGATCGAGGTCAGCGGACTGGCCCCGGTGCCGCCGTCGTTGCCGGAAATGGTGACGTGGTCCGCGTGCGCCTTCGACACGCCCGCGGCAACGGTGCCGACGCCGACTTCGGAGACCAATTTGACGGAAATCCGGGCTTCCGGGTTGACGTTCTTGAGGTCGTGGATGAGCTGCGCCAGATCCTCAATGGAATATATATCGTGGTGCGGCGGCGGCGAAATCAGGCCCACCCCTGCTGTCGAATGACGTACCCGGGCGATGGTTTCGTCGACCTTGTGGCCGGGCAGCTGGCCGCCTTCGCCGGGTTTCGCGCCCTGCGCCATTTTGATCTGAATATCGTCGGAGTTGACCAGATATTCCGTGGTCACGCCAAAACGCCCGGACGCCACCTGCTTGATGGCGGAACGCATGGAATCGCCATTTTCCATAGGCTCGAAGCGCGATGCATCTTCGCCGCCTTCACCGGTGTTGGACTTGGCCCCCATCCGGTTCATGGCGATCGCCAGATTGGTGTGGGCTTCCCACGAAATGGAGCCAAACGACATGGCACCGGTGGCGAAGCGCTTGACGATCTCGCTGGTCGGTTCGACCTCATCCAGTGACAACGGCACGCCGGCGCGTTTCAACCGGAACAGGCCGCGCAGGTTGCGGAACGAAGGATCGCGTTCGTTGATCTTGGCGGTAAACGTCTTGAAACGCTTGTAATCACCGGACCGCACCGCGTGTTGCAGGGCGCCGATGGTTTCCGGCGTCCACATGTGTTCCTCGCCGCGCAGCCGGAACGCGTATTCGCCGCCGACATCCAGCGCGCCTTTCAGAATCTGGACCTCGCCGAAGGCAGCCCGGTGGCGTTGTACGGTTTCTTCGCCGATTTCATCCAGGCCGATGCCTTCGATGATGGTCTGGGTCTTGGTGAAGTATTTTTCGATGAAGGCGCTGCTCAAACCGACGGCGTCGAAAATCTGCGCGCCGCAATAGGATTGGAACGTGGAAATTCCCATTTTCGACATAACCTTGAGGATTCCCTTGCCGACGGCCTTGACGTAGTGGGCGTGCATCTCTTCTTCGGTTAACGGTTCAGCCGCCTGGTTGCCGAGGGCCGAGATCGTATCGAAGGCCAGATACGGGTTGATGGCTTCCGCGCCGTAGCCGATCAGCAGGCAGAAATCGTGCACCTTGCGGGCCTCGCCGGTTTCTATCACCAGTCCCACTTCAGTCCGGAGTCCCTCGCGGATCAGGTGATGATGCACCGCCGCCGTCGCCAACAGGGACGGAATCGCCACCCGATCGGCGTTGATGCTGCGGTCCGACAAAATCAAAATGTTGCGCCCCTGGCGGACGACGTCGGCGGCCTTGGCGCAAATGGCGTCCAGTGCGGAGGACAGTCCCTTCGCGCCGTCGTCCGCCTCATAGCAGATACTCATGGTGTAGGTGTGGAAGGCCTTGTCCATCAGGTGTTCGATATGGCGGATTTTTTCCAAATCGACGTTGGACAGGATCGGTTGGCGGACTTCCAGGCGCTTGTGGGTGCCGCCGGTTTCCAGATCCAGAAGATTGGGCCGGGGGCCGATCAGGGAAATCAGCGACATTACCGATTCCTCGCGGATCGGGTCGACCGGCGGGTTGGTCACCTGCGCGAAGTTCTGATGGAAATAATCGAACAAAAGCCTCGGCTTGTCCGACAGCACGGCAGGCGGAATATCCCGGCCCATGGAGCCGATCGGGTCCTGGCCGTCCACGGCCATGGGTTCCAGGAAAAACTTGATGTCTTCCTGGCTGTAGCCGAAGGCTTGCTGGCGATCCAACAGCGTCTGGTGGTCGGGCGGCATGGCGGCGACTTCCGACGGCAGATTTTCCAGTTGAATCTGGGTTTCGTCGAGCCATGTCTGATAGGGCTTGGCGCGGGCCAGTTCGTCCTTCAGTTCGTTGTCGTCGACGATGCACTGGCGCTCCAGGTCGATCAGCAGCATCTTGCCCGGCTGCAAACGCCATTTCTTGGTGATCCGTTCTTCCGGCACCGGCAAAACGCCGACTTCCGAGCCCAGCACCACGATATCGTCGTCGGTGACAACGTAGCGCGCAGGCCGGAGTCCGTTGCGGTCCAGTGTCGCGCCGATCTGTTGGCCGTCGGTGAAGGCGATGGCCGCAGGGCCGTCCCAGGGTTCCATGACGGCGGCGTGGTATTCGTAAAAGGCACGCCGTTCGGCATCCATCAGCGGATGGCCGTCCCAGGCCTCGGGAATCATGATCATCATGGCGTGGGCCAGCGAATAGCCGCCGGCGACCAGCAGTTCGAGCGCATTGTCGAAGGTCGCGGAATCCGACGCGCCGTCGCCGATCAGGGGCCACAGTTTTTCCAGGTCGTCGCCCAAAAGCGCCGATTGCATGGAATTCCGCCGGGCCAGCATCCAGTTGATGTTGCCGCGCACGGTATTGATTTCACCGTTGTGGCAGAGATACCGGAACGGCTGCGCCAGCGGCCACGACGGGAAGGTATTGGTGGAAAACCGTTGATGCACGAGGGCCAGGGCGGATTCGAACCGGCTGTCGTTGAGGTCGAGAAAATACTTGTCCACGTTGGGGGCCAGCATCATGCCCTTGTAGACGATGGTGCGCGCCGACATGGACGTGATGTAGAAATGGCCGATGTCCTCGATGTCTTCGTCCCAGACAAGATGATGGGCCTGTTTACGAATGACGAACAGTTTGCGCTCGAAGGCGTCGGTATCGGCGCAGGTGTCGCCGCGCTGGATGAACACCTGGCGGATCAAAGGCTCGATGGGTTTAACGCTGTCGCCCAGATAGCTGCTGTCGACGGGAACGTCGCGCCAGCCCAGCACCGTCTGGCCTTCGGCGATGGCCGCAGTTTCAATGGCCTTGGCGCACGCGTTCAGGGACGATTCGCCGTGCGGCAGGAACACCATGCCGACCGCATAGTCGCCTTCCGGCGGCAACTCGAACCCCAGCTTTTCCGTCTCTTCCCGGAACAGGAGGTCGGGCAGTTGAGTCAGAATCCCAGCGCCGTCGCCGGCCAGCGGATCGGCGCTGACGGCGCCGCGGTGGTCCAGATTGATAAGAATCTGAATCCCCTGGCGAACGATTTCATGCGACTTAGCATTCTTGATATTGGCGATAAAGCCGATACCACAGTTATCGTGTTCGTTCTGTGGGTCGTACATGCCTTGCTTTTGGGGCAATCCGACCGGCGTGGGCCAATCCCGTTGGCTCATCGTTTTTCTTACCTTTGTCGTTAAACGGCCGGTCTAGATACCAGTGACGGGCCGTTCATTCCAGCAAAAATGCGGGGTTTTTCTTCCCTCGAAAGCCAGCATAAACCATCTTTTCACGGCTTGAAAACTAAAGGCGGGAACGGGGGTGGAAACATAGGCCTTGGGGGAAACGGCTGGCGTTGCTATATTTCTACCAGATTTTGGGGGTTTTAGCTTGCCGGTTCTACATATTGCGGTTTTAGCCCTTGTTCAGGGCGTCACCGAATTTCTGCCGATCAGTTCCCAGGCGCACCTGCAACTGGTGTCGGCGTTCACCGGATGGGCCGATCAGGGCCTGATGATCGACGTCGCCGTACACGTCGGTACGCTGGGCGCGGTGATGCTGTATTTCTGGCGCGATCTCTGGTTCATGACGGCGGGCGTGGCGAAGCTGGCCAGGGGGCGGTGGAATCCCGGCGCCCGGCTGGCGGGCTTTCTCATCGTCGCGACAATACCGGCGGTGGCGGCGGGGTATCTGATCCACCGCTATTATCCGGGCGGCATTCGCGGCATTGAAATCATCGCCTGGACGACGCTGGGCTTCGGCGTGCTGTTGTTTATCGCCGACAAGGCCGGCATGACGGTGCGCCGCATCGAACACCTGAGACTGGGCGATTACCTGATCATCGGTTGCGCCCAGGCGGTGGCCCTGGTCCCCGGCACCAGCCGGTCGGGCATTACCATGACGGCGGCCCGGGTTCTCGGCATGGAACGGCGCGACGGCGCGCGTTTGTCCATGTTGATGTCGATCCCGGTCATTATCGGCGCCGGCAGCCTGCAGGGGTGGGATCTGCACCAGTCCGGCGACGTGCGCCTGACCAACGATGTGTTTATCGCCGCGCTGTTCGCTTTTTTTGCCGCGCTGTTCGTCATGGCGGGCTTGATGGTGTGGCTCAAACGCTCGACCTATACGCCGTTCGTTATCTACCGGATCGCCTTGGGCGGCTTCCTGCTGGCGGTGGTCTACGGCTGGGTGGGGTGATTCCCGCACCGATCAAAGGACCGGGCATTTTCTATTTAAATGAGGCGCAGGTTAATGTTTCCGTCACACCGTCTCCACGCTTCAAGGGAAATGTAACGTGCATGCATCCAATCTCGAATTCCATGCCGGTCCAATTGGGGAGGCTGTAGGCGATGAACATTTCCCTGTCTTTCAGCGACTTCAGATGTGTTTTTAATATCTCATCCTTTACATTACCCAGATTGATTTCAGAAAAATTCTTTCCTGTCATCTCACTGCCGTGTGCACCTACCCACGCCCCGCCCCACAGCTTAATGAACGCATCCGGCCTATTCGCCTTATCTTCTGCCGCCTTTAAAATAAGCAGATTGGGCCAAAACCTGATGAACGGTTTGGACTGAATGTCGGCAAAATCCAGCACATTCTCACTGACTGTTTCGTTAACCAGATCGACAAACTCTGTAATCAGCGGATGATCATTCTCGTTTTGGCTGCCGATACTCAACACCCCCCCCCTATCTACAGCATAGTTAATAAAAACAAATAGCTAAGAGATAACTTGAAGATGCTCGAAACTATCACATCCGTCGGAGAAGCGGATTGATTCACATCAAGTTTCGATATTGCGAGAGATGCGGATATGCCAAATCGAGGGGGCCTATACTGATGAATGGCCGCTTCGGGTCAGAGGCGGCCGCCCGTGGCGAGGCTTTGATATCCTGGTGTCGGGCCGAAGCCGTCTCGTCGTCTGCGGCTGGCTGGGGTGATTCCCACACCGGTCAATGGGCCGGAAAATTGTTCTAACGATTGATGTCATTCCGGGCGTGGACACGCCGGCAAACGGCTTACCCTGTCGGCAATTGGGCAATAGCGGGCTCTCCGGTGGTGTGACGTGTCCCGTTAAGGCAGAGCACACCCGTCTTGTTGCTTTTGGTGAGGTGGGTTACACGCCCAATCGTTTCCGGTGAAATCGAGATGAGCGTTCTTTGGCATCTTCACGGCGACACAAGACGCCTTGAGGGCACGATATCCCCGTGCACACTGCCAGCCCGTTCCGTACGAAGAGTCCACAAAAAATCCATTCTCCGGCACCTTTACGGCAACACAAGACTCCTTGTCCGCCCGATACCCGCGATTGCATTTCCATCCGGGTCCGTACGAAGCTTCCGCGAAATATCCGTTCGCCGGCACCTTTACAGCGGCACAGCGTCCTTTGACCTCCCGATACCCTCTATCACACTCCCACCCGCCCCCAAATTTCAGGGGATGTGCATTGGAAGGGATTGCGGCGGACGTTTTCTTGGCGAAGACATCGCCTGGAGCCGCTGCCTGAAGCGCCAAAAGAGTCAGAACGAAAATGAAAATGGCGCGCAGGCGCCGTATTTTACTCATGAGTCATTCCTTGTTATCGGCGCCAAAGCTAGGATTTCGGTTTTAAGCGAGTGGATATGGCATTAGCCGCTTCTTCAAAATCATCAAAATGAATGGTCCCGGACTTGGTGATCTGTGATGTTTCGTGGCCCTTGCCGGCCAAAATCACAACGTCGTTATCCCGGGATTGATGGATGATATATTCTATTGCGGCTCTCCGGTCCTGAATCAAAACACAGTCCTGGAAATCAGGGTCTACGCCACGCAAAATTTCATCCATGATTATTGAGCTGTCTTCCCGGCGCGGATTATCATCTGTAATCACCAGCAGGTCAGCCATATCGCCGGCAATTTTGCCCATTTTCGGGCGTTTCCCACGATCCCGATTTCCGCCGCAGCCAAAGAGAACGAGAAGGCGTCCGTTGCGGCTTCGTGCGATGTCTTTAAGCGTTCGCAGCACATTTTGCAGGCCATCCGGTGTATGGGCATAATCGACCAACACCATATAGGGCTGCCCCATATCAACATGTTCCATCCGTCCCCTCGGGGGGGAACAGGAAGACAGTGTTTTTTGAATGTATTTTTCAGGAACGCCGATATGTCGAAGCACACTCGCCGCCGCCTTGATGTTTAAAAGATTAAAATCGCCCAAGAGCCGGGTCGCAAACTCAATGGGAACATTTTTAAAACATTTCGGATAAATTTTGTGCGCGCGGCCTTCACCCATAAAATCCAGTTTTGTTTTTTGATATTTTTTGAAGGTTTTATGATAATCCAGATGGTCTTGCGTAATATTCGTGAGGAGCTTGAGATTAAAATCGATGCCGAGAACCCGGGCTTGATCGATTCCTTCCGAAGTGACTTCCATCACAAAATGCGTTCCCCCTTTGCTTAAGTGGGTGTTCATAAATCTTGAAATATCCTTTGATTCGGGTGTCGACAGGTCCTTGTTTCCGGAATTCAATGTCCCCAAAACAAAAGGATTGTGCCCCGCAGATTTCAGGACTTCGCCAATCAGGTGCGAGACTGTCGTCTTTCCATTTGTTCCGGTAATGCCAATAACATAAAGATCCTTGGAAGGATGGCTCGGGGCATGTGGCTCTATTTTTATAGGCGGCGCATCCGGAAACCGGGCGACGTTAATTCGGTGTAATTCCAAGGGGAGTGTCCTTTAAATATCTAAAGCTTTAAATCGGTGAACCTGGAATATCGGTCCCTGCTAAAGCGGGTTTTCAGTTTTTCTTTCCAGCACCGTTTGACCGGTGTATCCGATCATTGCAGATTTGGTTCTTAAGCTCCGCCGCCAACCCTAATACGCTTTGTTCTTTTGGTTGGTCCTCAGGCTTCAGCGGCGGGACGTCCGCCTCTGACGGCCGGGGTGGATTTTCACTTATCCAGGGAGGCTCAGGTTTTTGTGACATTTTTCTCTCGATCATCATGGTTGCTGTTCGCGGGCAATTCCCGACCCTGTTTCAGAAACGGGGCCATCCCCTGGGTTTCGGGCTCTCTTTGAAGGGGCCCCCTGTCTACCGGCGATGCCACGGGCTCTGAATCCCGCATTAAAGCCGCGTCCAGGTCTTTGGGGTCGATGTACAGGGTTTGGACGATTCCCGGACGGTCCGGCTTTGCGTGCAGACGGATCAACGTCGAAATTCGCCTGTAGGCGGGAAACGAGATGCCTTCCAAAAGCTCCTCATCCGTTTCCACGGCATAGACACCCGCCGGCTGCACACCGTCTAATTCGGCTAAGATGAAAGGCCGCCTGAAGGTCACTGTTTTCTTGCTCGTGCGTATCGTCATGGCATACCTCCTGGTTGACGGCTTCGCCGTCCGATCGAGGAGGCCGGAAGAGAGCTAAGGGTTCCTCCGTTCGGATTGCTACGACTTTGGTGCGGGGGGACCGGATTCTTCCGTCGCCTTGTCGGCTTGTTTGGCGGGCAGTTCAACTGCCGACGCTCCCATGGGCGCGTCTACGGGTTTAACTTTGCCGGGAGTGTCTTGGGCCGTGGAAAATTGCTTAAAGGACATGGGGGGACTCTTTTAATTGTGGCGGCAATGATTTGCTGCTCGTATATACATAGGCTCTAATAGTTATAAAAACAATGCATTAAAATAAATATATTTGTAGATATTTATATACGGCAAAATATTATTTAATAAAGTACTTATTTTTATTTTAAAATTTTTAGTAGTAATGAAAATTTTATTTATAATATAGTTTAAGGGCACGCGCGGGTTTGTGCGCCAATCCAAGGCTGCAGACATGCCAAATCGAGGGGGCCTATACTGATGAATGGCCGCTTCGGGTCAGAGGCGGCCGCCCGTGGCGAGGCTTTGATATCCTGGTGTCGGGCCGAAGCCGTCTCGTCGTCTACGGCTGGGTGGGATGGGTTCCATTTGATGGATTACAAGGCGTTTAACAAATATTGCGGATCGTTGCCCGCGACGAACCATGTCGTGCAGTGGGGCGGATCGCACGTCTGGAAAGTCGGGGAGAAGGTGTTCGCCATCGGCGGTTGGGGCAACGGAAAATATCCCGGCGTGACCTTCAAGGTCTCCGAGATCGCCTATGAACTGCTAAAGGATCAACCGGGACTGCGCCCGGCGCCCTATCTGGCGTCGCGCGGCATGAAGTGGATCCAGCACTACGCCAAACCGGGGCTATCGGATAAGGAATTGAAGGATTATCTGGCGCAATCCCACCGCATCGTGTCCCTCGGTCTGACAAAGAAAAAGCAAAAGGAACTGGGCCTTAATCAGGGCTAGGGTTGTCCGGCGGCTTCTCCGAACCAGGAAACACTGGCCCGCGCCCGGTCGAGGGCGGCCTCCTCAGAGTCGAACGTTTTGGCTATATGCCCGCCGATGGCGAACCAGCCCGACGGGTCTTCGGCGTCGCGGCGGAATTCCTCGAAGCCGAAGGTGCCGTCAGGGCGCAGGAAGATATCGACGCAGCGCCCGCCGTCCGGCGTGTTGATGGATTTGAGGACCTTGTTTAGGTGCGCCACGGTTTTAAGAGCCCCCGCTTAATATCCAGAGTCGGGATCGACGATGGGTTCCGGCGGCTGGCCATTGCGGATGCGGCGGATGTTTTCGACCACCACCAAAGCCGCCGTTTCCGGCACCGTCAGGCTGGCCACGTGCGGGGTGACGGTAATCTTCGGGTGGCTCCAGAACGGATGATCGGCGGGCAGGGGTTCGCTGTGAAAAACGTCGAGCACGGCGGCGGAAACGGGGCCGTCGTCGATGGCCTTTATCATGTCGTCATCGACCACATGGCCGCCGCGCGCGGCGTTGATGACGACGGCGCCGTCCGGCAACTGCCCGAGCGTTTCGGAGTTTATTATTCCCGCCGTTTCCGGCGTCAGCGGCAACAGGCAGACGAGAATTTCCGTTCGCGCCAGAAAATCCTTTAACCCCGCCTCGCCATCAAAGGGTGTTATGCCGTCCAGTGTCTTGGGCGTTCGGCTCCATCCGGCGACGTCGAATTCCAGCGCCGCCAGCTTTTGCGCCGCGTCCAGGCCGAGAACGCCCAACCCCATGATGCCGATGCGCCGTGTACGCGTGTCGGCCTGAGGATACTGCTGCCAGCAATGTTCCTTTGCGCCTTGGGCGTAATCGCCGAAGCGGCGGTGATGGTGCAGCACCCAATAGAGAACGTATTCGCTCATGCCCCGTGTCAGGCCCGGGTCCATCAGCCGGACAACGGGCACGCCCGCAGGCAGATCGCGGCCGATCAGGTGATCGACGCCGGCGCCCAGCGAGAAAATGCATTTCAGGTTGGGCAGGTCCTTGAACGCGCCCGGCCTCGGCCCCCAGGCCAGAACATATTCGATCTCCGCCGGATCACCGATATCGTCCAGCGCCGGCGTCCACTGGCGGAAGTCGAGGTCGGGCAGTTCGCGGGCGAGCATGTCGCGCCAACGGTCGACGTCGTCGGATTTGGAGGAAAACAGCAGCGCCATCAAACACGCACCGCGCCGGTGTCGTCGGCCTTGAGCTCAAAGGCGGCGGCCATCAGGGCCCTGGTGTAGGGGTCCTGCGGGTTGTCGAGGATGGCGTCGGCGGTGCCCTGCTCGACGACACGGCCTTCGCGCATGACCAGGATTTCGTGCGCCATGGCGCGGATCACCTTGAGGTCGTGGCTGATGAACAAATAGGCCAGATCGTGATTTTTTTGCAGGTCGCGCAGCAGGTCGACGATCTGCGCCTGCACCGACATGTCGAGCGCGCTGGTCGGCTCGTCGAGCACGATGAATTTCGGCTTTAATATAAGCGCCCTGGCGATGGCGATGCGCTGGCGCTGGCCGCCGGAAAATTCGTGCGGATAGCGGTTCAGCATGTCCGCCTCCAGCCCGACCTCTTCCAGGGCGTCGACGACCAGATGGCGGCGTTCGTCGAAGTCGCCGCCGATGCCGTGCACCAACAGGCCTTCCTCGACGATCTGGCGGATCGTCAGGCGCGGGCTCAAAGATCCGTACGGATCCTGAAACACGATCTGCATTTCGCGGCGGAACGGGCGCAGCGCCTTGCCCTGCAGGGCCTGTAGGCTGCGCCCTTCGAAGGCGACCTCGCCGTTGCTTTTTTCCAGCCGCAGCAGGGCGCGGCCCAGCGTGCTTTTGCCCGACCCGCTTTCGCCGACGATGCCCAGCGTATGACCCTGGCGCACGGTCAGCGAAATGCCGTCCACCGCCTTGACGTAACCGGCGGTGCGGCGGATGACGCCCTTCTTGATCGGGAACCAGACCTTGACGTCGTGGCCGGCCATAATCGTCGGCGCGTTCTCGGCGACCGGGTCGGGGCGGCCCTTGGGTTCGGCGGCCAAAAGGTGTTGCGTGTAGGCGTGTTGGGGGTTCTCGAAGACTTGCGCGAGATCGCCCTGTTCGACGATTTCGCCGTCGTTCATCACCGATACCGTATCGGCCATGTGCCGGACGATGCCGAGATCATGGGTAATCAGCAGCAACGCCATGCCGAGCTTTTGTTGCAGGTCTTTCAGCAGCGCCAGCACCTGCGCCTGGATGGTGACGTCGAGCGCCGTCGTTGGCTCGTCGGCGATCAGCAGGTCCGGGTCGTTGGCCAGCGCCATGGCGATCATCACACGCTGTTGCTGGCCGCCGGAAAATTCGTGCGGCAGGGCATTCAGGCGGCTCTTGGCTTCCGGCAGCCCGACCAGGTCCAGCAGTTCCAGCACCCGTGCGTGGGCTTCGTCCCGGCTCAGCGCCTTGTGCAGGAACAGGACTTCGGAAATCTGTTTTTCGATGGAATGCAGGGGGTTCAGGGAGGTCAACGGTTCCTGGAAAATCATGGCGATGCGGTTGCCGCGAATTTCGCGCATCTTCCAACTCGGCGCGGCCATCAGTTGCTCGCCCTGGAAGGTGATGGAGCCGCCCGGATGATGGGCCAGCGGATAGGGCAGAAGCTGCATCACCGACAGCGCCGTCACCGACTTGCCGGACCCGGACTCGCCGACCAGGGCATGGGTCTCGCCCTTTTCGATGGCGAGCGACGCGTTACGCACGGCCCGGACTTCGTTCTCGCCGAAACCGAAAGAAGCGTGCAGGTCGGAAATTTCCAGCAGTGGGCTCATCGCAGGGTTTTCCTTGGATCGAAGGCGTCGCGCACGGCTTCACCGATGAATACCAGCAGCGACAGCATGATGGCGATGACAAAGAAGCCACTCAAGCCCAACCACGGCGCCTGCAGGTTGGCCTTGCCCTGGTTGAGCAGTTCTCCCAGGCTGGGCGAACCCGCCGGAAGACCGAAGCCGAGGAAGTCCAGCCCCGTCAGCGTCGTGATGGACCCCGCCAGCGTGAACGGCATGAAGGTCACAGTGGCGACCATGGCATTGGGCAGGACGTGTTTGTAGATGATCTTGAAGTCGCCGACGCCCAAGGCCTTGGCCGCGCGCACAAAATCCAGGTTGCGGGCTTTCAGGAATTCCGCCCGCACCACGCCGACGAAGCCCATCCAGCTAAACAGCAGCATCAAGCCCAGCAGCCACCAGAAATTGGGCGTAATCACGCTGGCCATGATGATCAGCAGGTAGAGCATCGGCATGCCGCCCCAGATTTCGATGAACCGTTGCCCCAGCAGGTCGGTCAGGCCGCCGTAAAACCCCTGGAACGCGCCGATGGAAACGCCGACAAAGGCGCTGCACAGCGTCAGCGTCAGCCCGAACAGCACCGAAATGCGGAAGCCGTAAATCAGCCGCGCGACCACGTCGCGGCCCTGGTCGTCGGTGCCGAGCCAGTTTTGCAGGCTGGGCGGGGCGGGCGCGGGAACTTTCAGGTCATAATTGATGGTGTCGTAGGAATAGCGGATCGGCGGCCACACCATCCAGCCCTTGGCCTTGATCAGATCGGACACGAACGGGTCGCGGTAATCCGCTTCGGTGAGGAATTCGCCGCCGAACGTGGTTTCCGGATAATCGACGAAGACGGGGGCATAAAACGCGCCGTCGAAGCGGACCAGCAGTGGCTTGTCGTTGGCGACCCCTTCGGCGAACAGGGATCCCAGGAACAAGACCATGAAAAGCCACAGCGACCACACGCCGCGCCGGTTGCGGCGGAAGTTGGCCAGCCTGCGCTGCGTCAGCGGCGTAATGCGGATTCCAAGAAAACGGCCGGGGATTTCGGGGGCGCGGGTCATGGCGGTCAGTCCCGTCCCTCGAAATCGATGCGGGGGTCGACCACGTGATACATCAGATCGCCGATGATCCCCATCAACAGCCCCAGCAGGGTGAAAAAATAGAGCGTTCCGAACATCACCGGGTAATCCCTCTTCAGCGCCGCCTCGAAGCCGAGCAACCCGAGCCCGTCGAGCGAGAAGATGATCTCGGTCAGCATGACGCCGGTGAACAGGATGCCGATAAAGGCGGCGGGGAAGCCGGCGATGATGATCAGCATGGCGTTACGGAAGATGTGCTTATACAGCACCCGGCGCTCGCTCAGGCCCTTGGACCGGGCAGTGATGACGTACTGTTTGTTGATTTCTTCCAGAAACGAATTCTTGGTCAGCATGGTCAACCCGGCGAACCCGCCAATCACCATGCTCAACAATGGCAGCGCCAGGTGCCAGAAATAATCGACGACCTTTTCCCAGGCGGTAAGGCTTTCGAAATTGGGCGACGTCAGGCCGCGCAGCGGGAACCAGTCGAAATAGGTCGGCCCCGCGAACAACACGATCAGCAGAATGGCGAACAGGAAACTGGGCACGGCGTTGCCGAAGATGACGACGCCCGATGTCCAGACATCGAATTTGCTGCCGTCGCGCACCGCCTTGCGAATGCCTAACGGTATGGAAATGAAATAGACCAGCAGCGTCGTCCACAGCCCCAACGAAATGGACACCGGCAGCTTGTCGACGACCAACTGGGCGACGGAGCGGTCCTGGAAGAAGCTGTCGCCGAAATCGAAGCGCACGTAGCTCCCCATCATCAGTTGGAAGCGTTCAAACGCCGGTTTGTCGAGGCCGAATTGTTTCTCGATGCTTTTGATCAGGTCCGGCGGCAACCCTTGTGCGCCCCGGTAGCGGCTGGGTTCACCGGCCTGCTTGCCGGTGGTCCGGCTTTTGCGCTCGGCGGTGACCTCGGAACCGGCTTCGCCGCCGACGCGCGCGGTGACATCCACGGCGTCTCCGGTCAACTGGGCGATGGCCTGTTCCACCGGGCCGCCGGGCAGGACCTGCACGACGGCGAAGTTGATGAGCATGATCCCCAGCAGGGTCGGCACGATCAGCAACAGGCGGCGGATGATGTAGGCGTACATGTTATTTCCGGGCCGAGGCGAGTTTGCTTTTCAGCGCGTCTTCTTTCTTGGCATCGACCCACCAGGCCAGGAACTGGTTGCCCTGGATGGGGGTGACGGATGGCCGGCCGAATTTGTCCCAAAAGGCGATGCGGTCGTACTTGATGTGCCAGTGCGGGATCAGCCAGTGCCCCCACTGCAATACCCTGTCGAGCGCGCGCACGCTGGCCACCAGGGCCTTGCGGTCGGGCGCCGCGATGACCTTTTCGATCAGGGCGTCGATGACACGGTCCTTGATGCCGATGGTATTGCGCCCTCCTTCGATATCGGCGGCGGTGGACCCCCAATAGGACCGTTGCTCGTTGCCCGGCGACAGCGATTGCCCCGCGCCGCCGACGATGACGTCGAAATCGAAGGTGTCGAGTCGGCGGCGGTATTGCGACGGATCGATGGTGCGCACGGTTAGTTTGACGCCCAGTTTCTCGAGGTTCTTGGCGAACGGCAGCACGATGCGCTCGAACAGCGGACTGACCAGCAGGACCTCGAACTCCAAGGCCTTGCCGGTTTTCTCATGGATCCGGCTGCGGCCCTTGATGACCCATCCGGCCTCGGTCAGAAGTTTGCCGGCGGCGCGCAGGTTGCGCCGGATGTTGCCCGAGCCGTCGGCCTTGGGCGGGTTGTATTCTTTCGTGAAGACGTCCGTCGGCAATTGGTCTCGGAAGGGTTCCAGAAGTTTCAGCTCATCGCCCTTGGGGATTCCCGTGGCCGCCAGTTCGGAATTGTCGAAGTAGCTCCTGGTGCGGGAATATTGTCCAAAAAACAGGTTCTTGTTGGACCATTCGAAATCGAAGGCATGGGCCAACGCTTGGCGTACGCGCTTGTCCTTGAATTTGTCGCGCCGGGTGTTGAAGACGAACGCCTGCATGCCGGTGGACCGGTTGTGTTTGATCTTTTCCGCCCGGACCAGCCCGCTTTTCACATCCTTGAAGTCATAGGCCGTGGCCCAGGCTTTTGATGAATTCTCCTGGCGGTAGTCGTATTCGCCCTTCTTGAAGGCCTGCAGCGCAATAGTGGCGTCGCGGTAATAGTCGTAGCGGATGACGTCGAAATTGTACTGCCCCCGGTTGACCGGGATGTCACGGCCCCACCATTTTTCGACCCGCTTGTAGGTGATCGACCGGCCCGGCTCGAAGGACTCGATCCTGTAAGGCCCACTGCCCAGCGGTGGTTCCAGGGTGGTTTTCGAAAAGTTGCGGGACTCCCAGAAATGTTTCGGCAGCACCGTCAACTGGCCCAGGATCAGCGGCAGTTCGCGGTTCTCGCCGGGTTTGAAGTTGAAGCGCACCGTCAGCGGCCCGGTTTTCACGACTTCTTTTACATTGCCGTAATAGAACCGGTAAAACGGCGTGCCTTCCTTGATCAGCGTGTTGAAGGTCCAGATCACGTCTTCGACGCTGACCGGCTTGCCATCGTTCCAGCGTGCTTCTTTTCGGAGTGTGAACGCGACCCAGGAGCGGTCTTTCGGCATTTCCACGGATTCCGCCAGCTGCCCGTACTGGCTAAAGGCCTCATCCGCCGTGCCATACATCAGGTTGTCATACAGAAAACCCAGCCCTGAGGCCGGGTTGCCCTTGATGATGAAGCTGTTGAAGCTGTCAAACGTGCCGGTGGCGCTGAGCCGCACCGTGCCGCCCTTGGGCGCGTTCGGGTTGACGTAGTCCAGATGTTTAAAGCCGGCCGGGTATTTCAAATCGCCGTGCATGGCGATGCCGTGGGACTTATCGGCGGCAAGGGCGGCTTCGGAGGCAAGGCCCAAAACGGCGGTGAACAGGATGGCGGCTATCAGTCGCATGGCGTTCCTTTGGTTTTTTGACCCCCATGGGAGGTTAGCAAAACACCATCGAACGATGGCGAAAATATGGTGTTTACCGGCTCAAAAGTTCCATCGCCCGGGCATGCAGGGCCCTGTCGCCACAGGCCAGCACCGTGCCGTCGCCATCGCCGTAGGGACCAAGGGGGCGCCCCTGCCAGTCGGAAATGACGCCGCCGGCGCCTTCGATGATCGGCACCATGGGGGCAAAATCATGCAGATCCATGGTGCCTTCGCAGACAATGTCGACCCAGCCGTTGGCAAGCAGACCGTAGGCCATGCATTCGGCCCCGTAAACGGCGCGCCAGGACGCCTTGCGCAGGCGCTCGAAGGCCGGGAAGTTTTCGTCTCCGAACATCTGCGGCGACGTGGCATAAATCCACGCCTTGGCGACATCGTCACAGGCGCGGACGCTGACGGGTTCTCCGTTGAACGTGGTCGGGCGGCCCTGCACCCCGACCCAGCGTTCCTTCAGCGCAGGAATATCCATCACGCCCAGAATTGGTGTTTTGTTTCGCATCAGCGCGATCAGGGTTCCGAACACCGGCTTGCCGGTGACGAAGGACTGCGTGCCGTCGACCGGGTCCAGTACCCAGACGTATTCGGCATCCGGGTTCTTGTCGTCCATTTCCTCGCCGACGATGCCGTGATCCGGCTGGGCGTCTTCGATCACGGCCCGCATGGCGGCTTCGGCTTCCTTGTCGGCGATGGTGACCGGGCTGGCGTCGGGCTTGGCGACGATATCGAAATCACCCCGGAAGTACTTCAGCACCACGCCGGCTGCGGTATCGGCCAGCGTTTCCGCCAGCGCGATCAATCCGTCATCGGGGGTGTCGCCGGGGGTCATGGCAGCGGTTTCGGCTGATCGCTCAAGGTCCGCAGATAGGCGATGATGGCGGCTCGCGCACCCGGTTTTTTGATGCCCGCGAAGCTCATCTTGGTGCCCTTGGCGAAAGCCTTCGGCGCGGCCAGGAAACCATCCAGGTCTTTGTATGTCCATTCTCCGCCGAGGCCCTTGAGGGCTGGGGAAAACGTGTAGCCTGACGCCATCGCCTTACCGCGGCCGACGACATCCCAGAGGTTGGGGCCGAGCTTGTGCTTGCCGCCTTTTTCCGTCGAATGACACGCCTTGCACTTTTTGAAGGCCTTCGCGCCGGAAGCGGCATCGGCGGATGCCAGCATAGCCAGCGCGTCGGCAGCCTTTGGTGGTGCTGAGGCGGGCGTGGCGGACGCGGCTGCCGGGGCAGGCGCTTTATCAGCTCCGCCCGCTGCCGGGAAAGCGGTGGTTTCAAGAGGCTTGGGGTGGACCAGAAGGTTGCCGATGGCGTTCACGCCATAGACCAGCCAGGCGGAGACCAGAACGCCCAAGGCAACCTTTTCAAACATCGAAACTTTCATGGACAATTTCCTAACGGGTTGGTCCCGGCGGGCGGAAATCCCCGCCGGAAGAGTATGTGCGGGGAATGTAGCCCCAAGGCCCCCTCCGGTTCAATGCGCAAAGCGGTTTTCTGTGGCTCATTGGGAGGGTACTGTTGCGGATATGAATACGCCCAAATCCCCGCCCCGAAATCCCATCGTCGTCATTCCGGCGCGTTTGGCCTCGACGCGCCTTCCGAACAAACCGCTGGCCGACATCAACGGTGAGCCGATGATCGTGCACGTCTGGCGGCGCGCCATGGAAGCCGACGCCGGCCCGGTGATCGTCGCCTGCGGCGATTTTGAAATTATCGACGCCATCAAGGACGCCGGCGGCGACGCCGTGTACACCAACCCCGGCCATGTCTCGGGCTCGGACCGGGTGTTCGAGGCGCTGCACACGGTCGATCCGCTGAAAAAGCACGATTGCGTTATTAATGTTCAGGGCGACCTGCCAACTATCGCCGCCGACGTTATCCGGGCCGCCCTGATACCGCTCGGCAACGGGGACGTCGATATAGCCACCCTGGCGACGCCGATCACCGATGAGGCCGAGCGCACCAACCCCAACGTGGTCAAGGCGGTGCTGTCCTTAGGGGAAGGCGACAAGACCGCGCGCGCGCTCTATTTCAGCCGTGCCACCGTGCCGGACGGCCCAGGCCCCCATTATCATCATATCGGGCTGTATGCGTTCCGCCGCGCCGCGCTGGAAACTTTCGTCAAGCTGCCGCAGGGGGAGCTTGAGCGAATCGAGAAGCTGGAACAACTGCGCGCGCTGGAAAACGGCATGCGCATTGATGTCCAGCTCGTTGACACGGTCCCGCTGGGTGTCGATACTCCCGCCGACCTTGAACGCGCCCGCGCCTTGCTGGCGCCGGGGAAAAAGTAGAGCCGCCGATCATGTCCGAGTCTGACAATTCCATCGCCTTTCAGGGTGCACCGGGCGCCTATTCGGACATGGCGTGCCGCAGCGCCCATCCGGAGATGACGCCGCTGCCGTGCAGGACGTTTTCGGACACCTTTGAAGCCGTGCGTTCAGGCGCGGCAAGGTTGGCGATGATCCCCATCGAAAACACCATCGCAGGCCGCGTCGCCGACATTCACCACCTGTTGCCGGAATCGGACCTGCATATCATCGCCGAACATTTCCAGCGCGTGAACCATCACCTGCTGGGCGTGCCTGGGGCAAAGATTTCCGACATCACCCATGTTCACAGCCACGTCCATGCGCTCAATCAGTGTTGCAAGCTGATCCGCACGTTGGGTGTGGAGCCGGTGGTGCGCGCCGACACGGCGGGGGCGGCGGCCGATATCGCGGCCAGGGGCGACAAGACCCAGGCCGCCATCGCGTCCGAGCTGGCGGCCGAAATGGATGGCCTGGTCAGCCTTCAGGCCAACATCGAAGACGCCGAACACAACACCACGCGGTTCGTCATCATGGCGCGTGAGCCCAATGATCCGGGTGTCGATTGCGAAAACGTAATGACCAGCTTCATATTCCGGGTGCGCAACGTGCCCGCCGCGCTCTATAAGGCGCTGGGCGGTTTCGCCACCAACGGCGTCAACCTGACAAAATTGGAAAGTTATGTCGATGCCGGCTTCATCGCCGCCCAGTTCTATGCCGACGCCGAAGGCCATCCGGATCAGCCGGGCCTGAAACAGGCGCTTGAGGAACTCGACTTCATCACCCACGAAATCCGGATTATGGGCGTCTACCCGGCGCATCCCTTCCGGCTGCAGCACAACGGTAACGGCGAGGCTTAGCCGCCCGCCACATCCTCCAGCCAGTCATCGATCAGGCGGCGCGCGATGGAATCGCGGCGCGGCAGGCGCATTTCGCCGTTAACGGCCGGCCCATTGGCCCATTCTCCGAAATTTTTGAGTTCCTCGGGCGTGAACCAGCGGGCGTCTTCGATCTCGCGGGGATCGATGTCGATCTCCGTGGTTGTCGCGCGCGCCCGGAAACCCAGCATCAGGGATGAGGGAAACGGCCACGGTTGCGAGGCCTGATAGCGCACATCGGTGACGCGGATGGCGGATTCCTCTTCCACCTCGCGGGCGACGGCCTCTTCCAGGGTTTCCCCCGGATCGACAAACCCGGCCAGGGTCGAATACATGCCTTCTACCCATTTTTTCTGCCGTCCCAACAGGCAGGCGGGGCCCTGGCCTTCCGGGTTCGCGTGTGCCACCAGCATAATCACCGCCGGGTCGGTGCGCGGGAAATGTGTGTGCGGGGTGTCTTCGTCGGAACACACCCGCATATAGCCGCCGTCGCGGCTTTGCGTCGGCTTGCCGCAGACGCCGCAGAACCGGTGGCGCTGGTGCCAGTGGATCATGCCCCGGGCATAGGCCAGCAGCGCGCCCATGTCGCCGGCCATCACCGCGCCGACGCGGCGCAGATCCATAAATTCGCCCGCGTCCGCCCTTGCCGAGATTTCGCCCGCGGCCTGTTCGTCGAGGGTGGAAATATCGGCGGCGACATAGGCGATTTCATTTTCGAGTCCCTCATGTTCAACACCAAGGATTACGGTGGTCCCGGCTTCGACGATAAGGGCTTGCGCCGCCGCGCCGGTCAGGAACACCGGCTCCGGCACCGTGTCACCGGTTTCCGTCATGCAGATCAGGCTGCGGCCTTGCCAGAGAGGAATGAACCGCGTGGCTGCGTGGTTAAGGTGAGCGTCCACCCAAGCTTCGTCGCGGCGCCTCGTTGCGGCGCGGTCTAGCGTAATTCCGGTGTAATGCAGAGTCTTGGCCATGTCGAAACCTGACACAGCCACCCCATGAAAACAATTTTGGCGTTGAGGTTTTGTTAAGACCCATTGCCTACGTTGGAGACTGCTTCTTGTTGTTCTCATCCCTCTGGGTGCCCGGACCGATGGTCAGGGTATGGGGGGAACGGAGGAGGTTCCGATGAAGGCATCCGGCCCCGTTCTGGCCCGGTCTTCCCTGTTGTTTGGCGCCTTGTTGCTGCTCAGCGCGTGCGTTTCGCCCTTCGGCGCGACGTCGAGCGTTTTCAGTTGCAAGGAAGTCAGCAAGGAAGCCGTTAAACGCATCAACTGGACCAAGGTCCCCGAAGTCAACGTCAGCATCCGCCACGATGAATTTTCACCGATGGTGATCCGGCTTCGCCAGGGTTGGCCCTATGTGTTCCGCATCCGCAACCGCGACGATGACGGCCACGCCTTTAAGGCCTACGAATTCTTCAAGAACGTCGCCGTGATCCAGTCATCCGTCGAAGGCGAAGTGCTGGACAACCCGTGCCTCAGCGCCCTTTGGGTGCCGTCCCGTCAGACGGCGGAATTGCGGCTGGTGGCGGCGGTCGACGGCTATTACGAATTCGAAGACCTGCCCTTTTTCGCGCTCACCGGGTTTTACGATGGACCCCAGGGCGTCATCATCATCGAAGAACGCAAGCCCCGCATTTAGCGCCTCCTGAAAGATCGATTTAAAAGAACGGGCCGGAATCCTTTAAGCCCGCCCCGGCGGCTGTTATAGTGCGCGCGGGAGACTGGGCTGGACAGGCCCCTCGCCAACCCGGTCAGGTCCGGAAGGAAGCAGCCGTAACGAGTTTCGGTCTGGGTCGGTTCCAGTCTCCCACCTTGTTTATTTTTATCCCCTGCGCCGGTACCGATGAACGAAACCGCTTCCACCGAGACAGGAACAGGCGAGCCCGGTGGCGCTGCCGGCGTCGTCTATCAGGTGTTCGCGCGCAAATACCGCCCCTCCACGTTCGCCGATCTGGTCGGTCAGGACGCCATGGTGCAGACCCTGACCAACGCCATCCAGTCTGACCGGCTGGCGCAGGCCTATATCCTGACCGGTGTGCGCGGCATCGGCAAAACGTCTACGGCCCGGATTATCGCCCGCGCGCTGAACTGCATCGGGCCTGATGGTCAGGGCGGGCCGACGCCTGAACCCTGCGGGGTTTGTGAAAACTGCGTCGCCATCGCCGAAGACCGCCACGTCGATGTGCTGGAGATGGACGCCGCCAGCCGCACCGGCGTCGATGACATCCGCGAAGTCATCGAGGGCGTGCGTTACCGCCCGACAGCGGCGCGGTTCAAGATCTACATCATCGACGAAGTGCACATGCTGTCGCGTCACGCTTTCAATGCGTTGCTGAAAACGCTGGAAGAGCCGCCCGAACATGTAAAGTTCGTGTTCGCCACCACGGAAATCCGAAAAGTTCCGGTGACCGTGCTCAGCCGGTGTCAGCGGTTTGATCTCAAGCGCGTCGATATGGAAGCCCTGAAGGCGCATTTCGCGGGCATTGCCGAAGCGGAAGGGGCGAAGATTGCAGACGGCGCGCTGCACCTTATTGCGCGGGCCGCCGACGGCAGCGTGCGCGACGGCCTCAGCCTTTTGGACCAGGCGGTATCCCACGCCGACCCGGATGGCGGTGAGATCGGTGAAGACGACGTGCGCGCCATGCTGGGCCTGGCCGACCGCTCGCGCAGTTTCCAGCTCCTGGAATCGGTTATGGGCGGGGATGTGGCCGAAGCGCTGGAATTGCTCGACCAACTCTACCGGGAGGGCGCCGACCCGTTGGCGATTCTCGAAGACCTGTTGGAAATCACCCACTGGCTGACCCGTATCAAGGTCGTTCCGGCGGCCGCCGTCGCGCCGGAGGTTCCGGAAATCGAACGGGTCCGGGGCCGCGATATGGAAAGCCGCCTGACCATGGCGGCGCTGGCGCGGTCGTGGCAGATGCTGCTCAAGGGCCTGCAAGAGGTGCGCATGGCGCCATCGCAGATTCAGGCGGCGGAAATGATCCTGGTGCGTCTCGCCCATACCGCCGTCATGCCGACTCCGGAAGAAGCGATCCGCCAGTTGCAGGACGCGCCGACCGCGAGCGCGGCCCCGCAAACTGTTCCGGCGGCCCCGGCGGTTCCGTCTCCGGGGGCTGCCTCATCCGCTGTTTCGGCTTCCGATCCGTCCGCCGCACCCGCGCCGTCTTCTCCTGCCCCGCAGGCCCGGATGATGACCGGCACCGGCGATGTCGTCGCCATGGTGGAGCCCGTCAGCGCCGAGGCCCCCATGCCCGAATCGCAACCCGAACCGGAACCCGTTCCTGTACGGAACGATGAAGTTTCGGCGCCGCCCGTACCGCAGGCGTCCAATGATCCCGGCAGCCCTGTAGAATCTCCGGGAGTGGTTCCTGCCGACGCAAAAGCCAGAGAGGAGGCGGCCAAGCATCCGCTGGTGCGCGCGGTGATGGACACCTTCCCAGGCGCCACCATCGAAGAGGTTCGAGAAGGGATGGCCGCTCCGGCTGTCGAGGCCCCGGAGAATTTACCGGATGAGACGGACGGACCCGGTTCTGATCAGGAACCGGTTTAGGCCTTGTTCTTGTCCTAATGGAAAACCGCTCGCCGCGCTGGCTCCGTATCTCCATCCTGGTGCTGATTTACGGCGGCCTGTTGTGGGGCGGCCAGTGGGGCAGCGGATGGCTGATTGATCTTTTTGGTGTGGACTTCGGCGCGGCGGTCCAGTCCCATGAGTTTCATTTGATGGTCGCGGGCGTTGTGTTCTTCGCCGTCCTGATGGCTATTCCTTTCGTGCCCGGTATTGAAATTAGCCTCGCCCTTCTGGCCGTTTTCGGCCCGAAGGTCGCCGTGGCAATTTACGCCGCTACGTTGGCGGCTCTGGCTTTTTCCTACTTGATTGGCGGGATGCTGCCTCTCGGTCTGATCGCCTCGCTTTTCGGGAGACTTGGCCTGCAACGAGCGAAGGCCTTGGTTCAGACCCTTCAGCCCTTAAACGCCGGGCAAAGGTTCGAAACCCTGATCGACCATGCTCCGAAGCGGATCGTTCCGTTGCTCCTGAAACACCGCTACATCGCCGTCATCGTCGCGTTAAACGTGCCCGGAAACGCCCTTATCGGCGGCGGCGGGGGCATAGCCTTGCTGGCGGGCCTGAGCGGCCTTTTCATTTTCTCCCGCTTTTTGGCATCGGTGGCGCTGGCGGCGTTGCCGGTGCCGCTTTTTGTCATGCTGAGCAGCGGTTGACGGCTGAAAAAGAAAACGGCGGCCCGATGGACCGCCGCCTCTCCTCGAAGACTCTCCGATTGTTCCCCCGGCGTTGACCGAAGGGTCCCCGAAAACTATAGCGAAACCTGTTGCGAAAACTTTGTTTTAGCGGCTCGCCCGGTGAGCGATGGAACTCAACCGTCCGCCATTGGCGCGAACCATCCCGGTCGTATGTCCGCCCGGCATCGCCGTCGTGCCGACGGCGGCGGACGCCTGTGTCGTGGCGCCAAAGGGCGTCGTCAACTGTCCGGTGACCCAGCGGTAGGTCACGCGCCGCCGGGGTTGGACCGGTTTAAGGATTTCCTTATCAAGGGCGGCGGTTTCAATAATTTTTACAAGCTTGGGCCGGGTTTGTGTGACTACGGCCTGAACAACGGGTTGGGCCTTGCGTATCGGCCTGAGCAGACCGACGACGACACGCCGACCGTCGGCCGTGGTAACGACCACATCGGACCTGTAGGGCCTGTCGGTATGGGCGGAGGCGGTCCGGCCAGCGTTCCCGGATTTTCTGATCGAGGCTGTGATGACCTGGCTCATGCGCTTTTGCCGGAGCAGGCCATCGTCCTTCATGACTCGAAACACGGCGTTCCAGCCGGTGGCGTTCTGCTTAGCGGCGGCGATCCTGTCCAGGGTCCAGGCCGGCCCGCCGTCTTCCGCCTGCTGGGCGTCATAAAGGGCGCGGGCGATGCTCCGGTTGCCGGGCGACAGCATCCGGTACGGGTTGCTGGGGGTGGAGGACGCTTGCTGGGCGGTTTCCACAGTCTTTCCGACG
>JACKQG010002204.1_pt1 | contig 25763 bp, 20 predicted proteins | sample 8237621 | NCBI WGS metagenome assembly JACKQG01 (sample SAMN15677084, study PRJNA649215) | marine metagenome | biome: marine; feature: Black Sea; material: saline water; isolation source: suspended particulate matter (SPM) from the Black Sea western gyre | collected 2013-06-09/2013-06-10 | depth... | reverse complement strand
TTGGCAATGACACCGCTAGCGAGCAAAAAGTCAATTTTTCAAGGTTGCCTTAAGATAATAAGGGGCCGGAGGATGACATGACACAGGAAGTGAACGGGAAGATCTGCAATCTGGGAAATGTCTGCGACTGCGTTACAGTTAAAGATCTTGATCCCTGTATCATAATTATCTTCGGGGCTTCTGGTGACCTGACCACGAGAAAGTTGATTCCTGCTCTTTTTCGAATGTGGATCAATAACAGTTTGCCTGATCCTGTTGCAATTGTCGGTTGTGCCAGGACGGAATTCAGCAGGTCTGAATTTATAGCAAAGATAAAAAAAGAATGCATGACGTGTGCAACAGTTGCCGAATCACAGTGGAATGATTTTGCAGCCCTTCTTCATTATTTTCAAGTCGAATATGACTCTTTAAACTCATATCTGCAGTTGAAGATGTTTTTAAAAGATCTTGGTGCGGCAAAAGGGACCCATGGGAATAAGCTGTTTGATCTTGCCGTCCCGCCTCATTTATACAGTATCATTGCAGACAACATCGGACAGGCCGGCCTTGCGCATCAATATAAAGAAAATAACGGCTGGTGCAGACTTGTTGTCGAAAAACCATTTGGTTCCGATTTATATACTTCGCAAGAATTGGATAAAAGTCTGCACAGGCATTTTACTGAACCACAGATTTTCAGAATTGATCATTACCTGGCCAAGGAAACTGTTCAGAATATCCTGATGCTTCGTTTTGCCAATGCCATCTTTGAGCCTCTCTGGAACAGGAGTTATATTGATTATGTCGGTATACTCGCCGCTGAACAGATTGGAATAGAAAACAGATCCGGATATTACGAAAACAGTGGCGTTATTCGTGACATGTTTCAAAATCATATGCTCCAGCTTCTTTCCCTTATTGCCATGGAGCCTCCATCTCATTTTGAAGCTGAAAGAGTAAGGGATGAGAAGCTCAAACTTTTTCGTTCAATCCGCCCCTTTACTGAAAAACAGGGTGACGTTGTCCTTGGGCAATATGGCCCTGGAATAATCGGTTCTGAAGCTATTCCGGGATATCTTGGTGAAAAAGGTGTTGCCCCTGATTCCCTTACACCTACTTTCGCATTGCTGCGTTTCGCCATTGAAAACTGGCGATGGCAGGGTGTGCCATTTTATCTTGTCTCCGGCAAGCGTATGAAAAGAAAGGAAACACGCATTGTCATACAATTCAAAGAGGTTCCTCATTCTTTGTTTCGTGATGTTTTAAAGGAATCTGTCTCAGCGAACAGGCTTGTTCTATCGATATATCCGGAGGAGGGCATAACCCTGTCTTTTCAAACAAAGAGTCCTGGAGCCAGTGTCTGTCTGCGTACCATGGATATGGATTTTTCCTATCAGGAAAGTTACAAGGGGGTATCTCTTGAGGCATATGAGAAAGTACTCCTGGATTGTATTCTTGGAGATCATATGTTGTTTTGGCGACAAGATGGTGTAGAAGAAGCCTGGTCATTATTGACGCCTTTACTGCATTCATGTGAGAGATGTGAAAATAGAGCGCAAAAACTTCACACTTATGATGCAGGAAGCTGGGGGCCAGATGCGGCGGCAGGGATTATTGAGAAAATAATCTCGTAGAATAATCAATTAAGATATTCAAATAACTATGGCTTATATATTAGCTGCTGATATTGGCGGCACTAAAACAAATATCGGTATTTTCGACAGTAAAAATCTCTCCGGGATACCACTTGTTGACGAAACGGTTCTCTGTAAAAACTACTCTGATTTTAATGAATTATTGGAAGATTTTTTAGGTGGAAAAAAATATCCGATAGAATTCGCTTGTTTTGCTGCGGCAGGACCCGTTAGAGGGGGCAGGGTACACCTGACAAATATTCCCTGGGTTCTTGATGAAAATGAACTAAAAAACTTCCTGGATATTCAGTCAGTTTATGTAATCAACGATCTCGTTGCCCTTGCCTACTCCATTTTTGAACTTGCTGAAAAAGATGCAGTGACCCTCCATGAAGGGGTGCCAGAAAAAAACGGCACCATTGGACTTGTCGCGCCAGGAACAGGTCTCGGCATGGCCTTTCTGGTCTGGGATGGATCAAAATACATTGCCTGTCCTTCCGAGGGTGGGCATGCCTCCTTCTCGCCAGATAGTGATCTTGAAATACAGCTCTTGCAATATTTCAAGGATAATGGGCACCATGTCAGTATTGAATCCCTTTGTTCAGGGCCGGGGATTTACTCTATTTACAGCTTTCTTAAAGCAAAAAAAGGATTTGAAGAACCTGGGTGGTTTAAGAAATTATTGGGTGAGGCAGCAGATCCAACTCCGGTTATTGTCGATATTGCATTGGATCCAGATATAAGCATGCCTATATGTACAGAGACATTAGATCTATTTGTTACTATTCTTACAGGACTGGTCAATAATCTTTCATTAACTGTTATGGCAACTGGTGGAATATACATAGGAGGGGGCATTCCTGTGAAGATTATTACATTTCTTCAACAGGTAAATTTCCCAGCTTTCTTTGAAAAAAGAGCAAATATGTCAACGATATTAGAATCCATACCTGTAAAAGTTGTTGTAAACCCAAAATCATCCCTTCATGGTGCTGTAAGATATGCTTTTTCAAAACTACAGGTAGGATGTTTATAATGTGTATATGCCTGCAAATCCAGAACCTGGAGTAATGATTTTATTCAATTCTAAGAAATCGCAATTCAAATAAATTGTAGAACTCCTTTTTAAGGCAAACTCTTGTCGACATACGTTGAATAATTAGATATATTGATCGTTTTATCTCTAAATCTCAAACTGCTAACATGACAAAATTATCAGAAAATCAAAGAATTGTGATAACAGGTGTTGGTTTGGCCGCACCTAACGCAAGCAGTCTGCCGGAGTTTCGCCGGAAACTTCTTGATGGGCAAAGTGAAATCAAGGAGATTGATTTACGCTATATGGACAAAGCCCCTGCCGGCATCTGTGAATTTTCTGAAACCAAATATCGTAAAAAGAAAGAAAACAAACGTGGTACCCGTGCAGGGTGTATTGGTGTTTACTGCGCCAATGAAGCCCTTGTTGATGCCTGTATTGATTGGACATATTATGACAAATCGAAAACCGGTGTTTACATTGGCCTGACAGAACATGGCACCGTAGAAACTGAAAATGAAGTCTATAATATCAGTCAGTTTGATTACAACGTAGACTACTGGACCCATCATCATAATCCCCGGACGGTACTGAATAATCCTGCCGGAGAGATAACCATGAATCTTGGTATCACCGGTCCACATTATTCAGTGGGTGCTGCCTGTGCGGCCGGCAATGCCGCACTTATTCAGGGACTTCAGATGTTGCGTCTTGGTGAAGTTGATCTGGCAATATGTGGCGGAATTTCTGAATGCACAGGTTCTTTTGGTATTTTTGCCAGTTTCAAGGCCCAGGGAGCATTAGCTGAGCATAGCGATCCCAAAAAGGCAAGCAGACCTTTTGATCAGGATAGAAACGGCATTGTCATATCGGAAGGTGGATGTGTCTATGTGCTGGAGACGCTTGATCGCGCATTGGCTCGGGGGGCAAAAATTTATGGTGAGCTGGTCGGGCATGCCATTAATTCTGATGCCAAGGATTTTGTGTTACCCTATGGTCCCCGTCAGGCAGAGTGTATGCGGTTGGCCCTGGACCGTGCAGGCCTCAAACCCGAGGAAATTGATATCATAAACACACACGCTACCGGCACTAAGCAGGGAGATATCGAAGAATGTCGTGCGATAAGAGATGTTTTTGACGGCTGTGAAAATACGTATATAAACAACACCAAGAGTCATATTGGACATGCGATGGGTGCCGCCGGAGTTCTTGAACTTGCCGGTAATCTGTTATCCTTTGAAGATGGACTTGTCCATGCTACAATCAATCTTGACACCCTTGACCCTGACTGTTATTTGCCTAATATAGTGGCAAATACCCCTAAACAGCTTGACAAAGTTGACACAATACTTAATAACTCCTTCGGCATGGTGGGTATAAATTCTGCCGTAATTGTGAAAAAATATTCATTTTGATTGTATTTATATATTGAGGAAAAAGATGACACGTGATGAGATAAAAGACGTTGTTTTAGAGATTATAGCTGATATTGATGAAGATGCGGAAATGGAAGGTCTCAATCCCGATGAACCGCTCAGGGATCAGCTTGATCTCGACTCCATGGATTTTCTCGATATTGTAATGGAATTGCGAAAACGTTACAAACTGCAGATTCCTGAGGAAGATTACCCTGAACTGGCTACATTAACCAGTTGTGTTAATTATCTGGAGCCTAAATTACAAAATCTGTAACAGCCAATGGCTGACTCTCATTATTCCCTTATTATTGTCGGCGGCGGCCTTTCAGGCTTGGCCGCCGGTATACGTTTTGCCCGGTTCGGAGAATCAGTTCTGATCCTGGAAAAACACGCCATCCCGGGCGGACTCAACTCCTATTATTATCGAAAAAACTTCCTTCTCGAGACAGGCCTGCATGCAATGACCAATTATGCGGCCCCTAAGGAACGTCAAGCACCTCTCAATCGTCTGTTCAGGCAGTTGAATTTATCCAGAAAACAATTCAACACCCATGAGCAGTTTTCTTCACGTATTCTCTTTAAAGATCAGCTTTCCCTTGATTTCTCCAATGATATTTCTCTCCTGAGGGAGAATATTTCTGCTATATTTCCTCATTCAATTGATTCTTTTGATGCTCTGCTGAAATTTGTACAAGAGTATGACCCCTTTACTCCCAGGGAATGGATTTCAACCAGGCAGACTCTTAATGATTATCTGAAGGATCCTGTTTTGATTAACATGATCCTGCTGCCATTAATGGTTTATGGCAACAGCGAAGAACATGATATGGATCTTGGTCAGTTTGTCATCATGTTTCGTTCCATTTTCATGGAAGGTTTCTTTCGGCCTGATGACACCATCAAAGAATTTCTCGACCTGCTTATTGATAAATTTAAATCCCTTGGAGGGGAGATTCGGTATAAACATGGCGTTAGCTCTTTTATACAAGATGGAGATGCCATTAAAGGTGTCATGTTGGACAACAACAAAGAATTGTACTGTGATGCCATAATTTCAACCATTGGATCTCCAGGGACTGAAAAGCTCCTGGTTGGCAGCCCCCAGTCAAAACATCCCGTTGGACAAATGAGTTTTGTCGAATCAATATATATCCTTCCCCATGAGTGTAAAAAGACAATAGTAAATGACCAGACAATCATCTTTTATTCTCTTGCCGATGATTTTGACTATTGTCGACCAAAACACCCCATCGATTCTCAATGGGGTGTTATTTGTTTTCCTGAAAATTTCAAGGGATTGCCCCCCGCTGATCATTTTCAAATACGAACCACACATGCAGCGAATTACGATCTGTGGAAAAATGTTTCACGGCAAGAATATAAGCAGATGAAAGGCAAATATGCTCAAGAGTCTCGTGGTGTAATAGAGGAAATCATTGGGAATTTTTACCAAAACGTTGTATATGAGGACAGTTTCACTCCAGTCACTATTGAAAAATTTACAGGTAAGGAATGCGGTGCCGTATATGGCAGTCCCTTGAAAGTAAAGGATGGCAGAACCGCCTTCAACAACCTGTTTGTCGCCGGAACAGATCAAGGATATCTGGGCATTATAGGATCTATGCTCAGTGGCGTAACCGTAGTCAATCAACACATCTTGTCAGCAGGTTAGTGCGTAAGGCATCAAGACATCCTGCTGGTATAGCGAATCCAAATTAATGTTTTATAAATCAATTGAAAAAGCAGCAGATAGTTACGATGTTATCGTCATAGGCTCAGGCCTTGGCGGGTTAACATCCGCAAACCGTTTAGCCAGGGCAGGGCACAGTGTTCTTCTTCTGGAACATCACCATAGACTTGGAGGCCTTGCTACCTGGTTTAAGCGCAAAGGACATATCTTTGATGTGTCACTGCATGGCTTTCCTTATGGCATGGTGAAGACATGCCGTAAATACTGGAACAATACAATAAAGAATGCAATTGTCCAGTTGACGGATATCGTTTTTGACAACCCTCAGTTTTCTCTGAAAACGACATTTGATCGTGTCGATTTCACCCAGATTTTGATAAATAAATTCGGTATTACCCAGGCAGTTGTCGACAGTTTTTTTAATACGGTCAGCAAAATGAATTTTTATGATGACCGTACCATGACAACAAAAGAACTGTTCGAAAAGTTTTTCCCGGGACGCAGTGATGTTCACCGGCTGCTCATGGAGCCTATTTCGTATGCCAACGGCTCAACACTGGATGATCCTGCTATTACCTACGGAATTGTTTTTTCAAATTTCATGAATAAAGGTGTTTTCACCTTCCAGGGCGGCACCGACAAACTCATTGGCATGATGCAGGAAGAACTGGAGGCCAATGGTGTTACAATATGTACCCAGTCAAAAGTTGACAGAGTTGTTATTGAAAATGGAAAAGTGAAGGGTGTTGCTGTTGGAGAAAAGGTTATTTCAGCCCCAACAGTTATTTCAAACAGCGGTATTACCAATACAATAGACAACCTTACCGGGCGTGAATATTTTCCCGAAAATTTTATCGGAGAGTATGACCAGGTAAAGGTTAACAACTCAAGCTGTCAGGTCTATATGGGCATCAGGAAAGGTGATTCCATTCCAGAAGTGGGTGACCTTTTATTCACATCAACCGCTCCAGATTTTGAAGCTGTTGAAATGCGTGCTATGAACACATGCAGCCGTACTTTTTCAATTTATTATCCCAAAACCAGGCCTGAGGCTCCGGACTATACCATTGTCGCCTCCATGAATGCCAATTATGATGACTGGGATGGGTTAACCGCAGATCAATATCAGGCAGCAAAGCAGGATATCATCGAGAGATCGTTCTCTGATCTGGATCGCTATATTCCCGGAGCTCGCGACAAATGCGATTGGGTTGAAGCCGCTACGCCAAAAACGTTTAACAGGTACACCCTGCATACAAAAGGGACCTCCTTTGGAACCAAATTCGAAGGTCTTAATATCTCCAGAACTCTTTTTAAGGCAATACCGGGACTTTTTCATGTAGGATCCGTTGGCATTATTATGTCCGGCTGGCTTGGTGCCATTAATTATGGCGTTATTGTCGCTAACGACGTAGATGCTTATTTGAGACAATAAATAAGCCACGGACCATAGATCGACGGCGTCGTAAAAACTATATATTAACCACAGAGCACACAAAGAATACAGAGAAAACCCGAAAAATTTTCCGTGTTTTCAGTGGGTTCTGTGGCACAACATATACAGGGATATCATGTCAGATTTTTCTAACCAAAAAGTTGTTATATCCGGGGCAACCCGTGGCATTGGTAAAGCTATTGCCACCGCATTCCTTGAGCAGGGTGCAACTGTTATCGGTCTTTATGCCGGCAACAGACAGGCTGCCGACAACTTCAAGGAGGAATGCCTGAAGTATCAGGACCGGATCCATCTTTATCAATGTGATGTCAGCGATTACACCTCTGTTGAAAATATCTACGCACGGATTGAAGAACAGTTTGATACCATCGATATACTGATTAACAATGCCGGTATCCGGAGAGATGGTGTTCTTGCGATGATGCCTTTAAAGGATTGGCAGCAGGTCATAGACACAAACTTGACCGGATCGTATACAATGTCGAAGTTTGCCGTGCAGTTGATGATGAAACAGAAATATGGACGGATCATCTTTATTACATCGCCCATGGCTCATATGGGATTTGCCGGACAGGCCAACTATGCCGCATCAAAGGCAGGTCAGATCGGTATGATGAAATCCCTTTCAAAAGAGACGGCAAAACGAAAAATTACTGTTAATTGCGTCTCCCCAGGGTTCATAGCCACGGAGCTGATTGGCGACCTTTCCGAGGATCTTCAGAAAGAATACAAAAAGCTGGTGCCTCTTAAGCGATTTGGTTCACCGGATGATGTTTCCCATGCAGTTTTGTTTCTTGCTTCAAAAAAAGCCGGATACATTACAGGATCTGTTCTTGAGGTAACAGGTGGACTCTAAGGATTTTATTCTGAACAGAATTCCTCATCGTGATCCATTCCTCTGGGTGGACAGCGTTACTGAAGTTTTAGATAATCGACTTGTCGCAAAAAAACATATCCCCCCGGACCTCGATATTTTCAAGGGACATTATCCTGATCACCCAATCATGCCAGGGGTTCTCCTGTGTGAATCAATTTTTCAGGCAGGGGCAATACTCATTCATGAAATGATAATGAAAGGCGGAAGTCAGGATGTGCATTCAAATGAAATCCCTGTCCTGACTCGTATACAGGGAGCAAAATTCAAGCGGGAAGTCCGTCCTGGTGACACCATCATTATTGATGTCCTCTTCAAGGAAAGGGTCAGCAATGCCTGGTTTCTCAGCGGCAAAATATTAGTGGATGGAAAAGTGGCTGTAAAAGTTGATTTCGCCTGCGCCATGTCATCATCTTAATAACACCCATTCCCGCAAGCGGGCACAACAAAGCAAGAAAGTTTAATTCTGCAACAGAAAAAATGAATTAGTCACATCCGCCAACTTAAAACTTAATACTTTTAACTTAAAACTCTCAGACAAACGACCAGAAAAAGCATTATCTCACAGAGCTCACAAAGGCACAGAGAAATTTTTTTATTACAAGCAGTTACCTCTGTGAACTCTGCGTCTCTGAGAGAGATTTTCACTTTCATCTTATAACTTTTTAAACAATGAGCTTTTTGAACTTCAAGGATAAGACCTTTGTTGTTTTTGGTCTTGCCAATAAGAAATCCGTGGCCGCATCCATCGCCAAAGTGCTCGAGGATGAAGGGGCCCATATTATTCATGTTGTCAGAAGCGAAGCTCGTGTTCCTGCAGCCCAGAAACTTTTTCCGAAATCTTCTGTTTTTATCTGTGACGTTGAAGATGAAGACAACATTATCAGGGTAAAAGAGGAAATTGCCGCTGTCACTCAAGGTAAAATAGCCGGTATTGTTCATTCCATTGCTTTTGCCAACTATTCAGAAGGAATGAAGCCATTCCATGAGACATTGAAAAAAGACTTTTTGCAGGCCATCAATATTTCCTGTTTTTCACTTATTTCCATATGTAACCATTTTAAGGAATTGCTCGAGGATAATGCCTCTGTCGTGACTATATCCATATCGACAACCAAGATGGCTGCAGAAAATTATGGCTATATGGGCCCTGTGAAAGCGGCCCTTGAATCATCCCTTTGCTTTCTCGCCAAAAGCTTTTCCAGTTTTTCCAGCATCAGGTTTAATGCCGTCTGTCCCGGACTTCTTAAAACCTCTGCCTCTGCCGGTATCCCGGGGTATATTGACAGTTATTTATACGCTGAAAAGGCAACATTGCGTAAAAAAGCATTGGCCACTGAAGAAGCCGCTCATGTTGCCGCATTTTTACTATCAAACAGATCTTCCGGCATGAATGGGCAATGCCTCGTTGTTGATGCCGGTATGGGCATGAATTATTTTGATGCAAACATTATTGCCGACACGCTGAGATAATCCATGCATTATTCTCATATTTCCCTCTATCCTCTCGCCTATCAGCTGCCGCCCCTCGTCGTTACCTCCGATGACATTGAACGTCAATTAGAGCCCGTGTACCGGAGATTGAAACTTCCTGCGGGAAGACTGGAGTTGATGAGTGGAATAAAGGAGCGTCGTTTCTGGGATAAAGGCACCTTGCCAAGTCAAGGCGCTGCCATGGCAGGTAAAAAAGCGTTGATTGCCGCAGAGACTGACCCGGGAGAAATTGATTGCCTCATCTTTACTTCAGTTTCACGAGACATGATGGAACCGGCCACAGCTGCCTTTGTCCACAGACAGCTTGGTCTTCCTGAAAGATGTCAGATATTTGATATTTCCAATGCCTGTCTTGGTTTTCTGAACGGTATGATAGTTCTTGCCAATATGATCGAACTTGGCCAGGTCAAGAAAGGTCTTATTGTTGCCGGTGAGACTGCAGAAGAACTCGTTGCCACTACTATTGATCATCTGGTTGCCGATGACACTCTCACTCGAAAAACTATTAAGTCCAGCTTCGCATCTTTAACGATTGGTTCTGGAGCTGTTGCCATGGTCATGGGTGACAACAGGCTGCATGATACTGGCCATACACTGTTGGGCGGTGTCTGCCGGGCAAACACTTCCCAGAACGATCTCTGCCATGGAGGCAAGGATGGTTTGCAGGGTACTCTCATGGCAACCGACTCCGAAGAACTTCTTAAACAGGGCGTCGCCACAGCAGCCCAGACATGGTCTGATTTTAAAAATGTCATGGGGAAAGATGCTGAAAATATTGACCGTTTTTTCTGCCACCAGGTCGGAAAAGCCCATGCCCAGCTATTGTTTGAAGCATTGGCGCTTAATCCTGAGAAAAACTTTGAAACCCTTCCTTTTCTCGGCAATGTCGGTTCTGTGTCCGCTCCTGTCACCATGGCAATAGGAATTGAACAGGAAGCAATACTGCCGGGCCAGAAAGCAGCCCTGCTTGGAATTGGCAGTGGAATCAATTGTCTTATGCTTGGAATCCAATGGTAGCTTTACCAGATTTTCTTCGCAAACAATATCCCTTCCGCCCTCAATCCTTTGAACTTCCATGTGGCAACAATATGTCATATGTTGATGTTGGAGAGGGCCCCACTGTTGTTATGCTCCACGGCAATCCCTCCTGGTCCTTCTATTATCGCAACCTGATTAAACTCCTTCAGAAAAGCTACAGAGTTATCGTTCCGGACCACATAGGATGCGGATTGTCCGACAAACCCCAGAAATATCCGTATCGACTAAGGAAGCATATTGATAATGTCTGTTTTCTCCTCGAACATCTCAAGGTCGAGAAAACTTCACTTGTTGTTCATGACTGGGGCGGTGCAATAGGTATGGGCTATGCTGTCCGGAATATACCTCGAATACAATCTATCGTTATTCTTAATACTGCGGCATTCCGTTCCAGGCATATTCCTTTCAGGATTAAGATTTGTCGAATACCGGTTTTTGGAGATCTTGTCATACGCGGGTTGAATGGTTTTGCCAGGTCAGCTGTATTTATGGCTGTCACCAGGAAAATGTCCCCTGAAACGGTTAAGGGCTTTTTGTATCCATATAATTCCTGGAAAAACAGAATCGCTACCCTGCGTTTTGTTCAGGATATTCCACTTTCAGAGCACGAGCCCTCCTATAACACACTGCGTGAGGTTGAAAAGGGCCTCCATGCTTTTCAGTCAGTTCCAATTCTGATTTGCTGGGGCGGCAGGGACTTCTGCTTTAATGATCATTTTTATTCAAAATGGCAGAAAATCTACCCTCATGCCACCTGCCACTATTTTCCAGACGCGGGGCATTATGTCCTTGAAGATGCGTTTGAAGATATTGGTCCTCTAGTCCACGATTTTTTTGATAAACAAAAATCATGAGTTTCAATATTGCCCAGACACTGGACGACCGGGCTCTGGAGATGCCTGAGCGGACAGCTTTGATTTCCAGAAAACTGTTCGGTTACAGATATTGGTCTTTCCTTGAGCTTGCCGAGAATACAAACTGTTACGCCAATGCCTTAACCCGCATCGGTATTAAAAAAGGCGACAGGGTAATACTCATGGTTGCACCTTCCATGGAATTTATCTGTCTCACCTTTGCCCTTTTTAAAATGGGGGCTGTTGTCATCTTAATTGACCCCGGCATGGGCTATAAGAATTTAACGAGATGTATCAACTCTGTTCAGCCAGATATTTTTATCGGTATTCCTAAAGCCCATCTTTTCAGGAAACTCTTTCCATCCTCTTTCAAAACCATCAAACTCAATATATGCGTTGGCCCTTCTTATGGTCTCTTTGGGATGTCGCTGAGCAAACATGTTCATGAAGCTGAAACAGTTTTTGATACTTCTGAGTCCTCACAGGATGATCTAGCTGCCATTATTTTCACAACAGGAAGTACAGGTCCACCCAAGGGTGTGCAGTATAGCCATTCTGTTTTTTCCGCTCAGCTTAACCTGATCAAAAAGTATTATGAGATAGGCAGTCAGGATATCGACCAGCCTGCCTTTCCTTTATTTGCCCTGTTTTCTATTGCACTGGGGGCATGCGCTGTCTTGCCGGATATGAATCCCGCCAGACCTGCCCAGGTAAACCCTCAGAAGTTTATCAAGACAATACAGGATCACAAAGTAACTTACTCCTTTGGCTCACCTGCCATCTGGAATGTTGTCAGCCGTTACTGCATTGCAAATAACATTACCCTTCCCGTAAAAAAAATACTCATGGCCGGCGCTCCGGTTTCAGGTGAACTTATTATACGGGTAAAAAAAATCATGGCAGAGGATGGTGAAGTCCACACTCCCTATGGTGCAACCGAATCCCTTCCTGTCTCTTCTATGACAGGTTCAGAAATTATAGAGGAAACCTGGCCTGAAACCAGAAAAGGCAAGGGGACTTGCGTTGGCAGACCTCTTCCCGGGATAGATATCCGTATTATTGCCCCATCCGACAAAGAGATTCCTTCCTGGAATGAGGCCATAGTTCTTGATCCAGGCAAAATAGGTGAAATTGCTGTTAAAGGAAATGTCGTAACCCGGGCCTATGACCACAATGACAAAGAGAACAGCCTGTCTAAAATTAGAGATGTAGACGGTGTGTGGCATCGCATTGGAGACATGGGGTATTTTGACACCAAAGGCCGTCTCTGGTTTTGCGGCAGGAAGGCACACAGGGTTTTAACAGAGCAGGAAACCATGTATACCATTCCATGTGAGGCCATATTTAATGAACATCCGGATGTATTCAGAACCGCACTGGTGGGGATTGGTGACAGTGGGCACCATCTTCCGGTTATTATTGTCGAACTGTACGCAAAACAGGCAGAGACCCGCAAGCTGATTGAACAGCTGAAAAATATGGCTAAAGGCAACCCATTGACTGCAGGGATTGATCATTTCCTCATTCACCCTTCCTTCCCGGTAGATATCCGGCATAATGCCAAGATTTTCAGAGAAAAACTCGCTGTGTGGGCATCAGAGCAAATAGATTTATGAAAAAAGCAATTGTAACAGGCGGTGGTGGATTTGTCGGAAAAGCGATTGTTCGGCGGCTGATTGAGCGTGGAATTGATACTGCCGTGGTTGGGAGGCATCGATATCCTGATGTTGAAAACATGGGTGCCCATTGCTTTGTCGGTGACATTCGTGACCCTCAGTTCCTTTCCTCGGCTTTCAAGGGATATGATACTGTTTTTCATGTGGCAGCAAAAGCAGGCATCTGGGGTGATGAAAAGAAATATCTGTCCATCAACCTCAATGGGACCGAAAATGTTCTGGAGGCCTGCCGAGCAAACAATATACCCCGTTTGATTTACACCAGTACTCCGAGTGTCGTTTTTAACCGCAACTCACTTGAAAATGTTGATGAAAGTGCTCCTTATGCTGATTCGTTTCTCTGCCATTATGCGGCGTCAAAGGTTCTGGCCGAAAAACGTGTTCTTGCCGCCAACAGTACAGATCTCTTAACAACAGCTCTTCGTCCTCATCTCGTCTGGGGACCTGGCGACAATCATCTTATCCCAAGGCTCATAGAACGAGGCCTCAAGGGACAACTGAGAATCGTGGGAAATGGCAGAAACAGGGTAGACATTTCTTATATTGATAATGTCGTAGATGCACATTTGCTTGCAGCCGATAATCTTGCGACTTCGGCAACCGCTGCCGGCCAGGCCTATTTTATCTCTCAGGGGCATGCCGTAAATCTTTGGAACTGGATCAATGATTTGTTCAAAAGGCTCTCCATCCCTCCTGTTAAAAAACAGATAGGATTCAAGAAAGCCTATTACGCCGGAGCTTTTCTCGAGATAGTCCATACCCTGTTTCGATTACGTGAGGAGCCGAGGATGACCCGCTTCCTTGCTGAACAGCTCGCCAAATCTCACTGGTTTTCCATTCATAAGGCCTATGATCAACTGGGATATTCTCCCAGGGTTACGACAGAAGAAGGAATGATTAAGGTTGTGGAGTGGATTCAGGGTGAAACGTAGCTCACGGCAACATCCGGATAGCTTCCAGTTGTTTCCATGAATGCACGTCTTTCTGAAGAAGATAGGGAATATAGGTCCGTAAAAGAGACACTGTTTCCCTGGCGGACTGATTGGCGAATTTCAGTCGGGAAAGTTTCTCCAGGGAGAGGGTTTGTGCCATCTCCAGTGTCTTAATGGTATTCATTGACAATAATGGAAAGTGGCTGCCTCCCTTAAAGCTTGTACATCGTTTGCAGACCAGCCCGTTTTGGGCAGGGTTGAACAAAAAAGATGATGCTGCAGACAATTCACTGCCGCAGCTGACACATGCGGAGAGGCTGAGCTGGTAGCCAAGGAGTTTCAGCATCCGTAATTGAAAAAAAATGATGGTATCGATTACACTCTGTCCACAGTCTAATTTTTCCAGACTCCAGATCAGGAGATTATACAGCAATTCATCACAGTCATTTTCCCTTGTCCACAGTCTCATCAATTCACAGATAAGCATGGCGCCGATATAACGGTCTACTGATTTCCTGAGAGAAGGGAAGGGGTTGACCAGTTCAGCCTGGTCGATGCGAAGGAGACTTGAATATTTCCCTGTAGCCGCAAGAATGTCCAGCAATGAGAAATATTCGAGTTTATTGACGAATCGTTTTTTACTGCGCTTCGCACCTTTGGCGATAGCCACAGCTTTTCCGTATTTCAGGGTATAGAGTGTGACGATTTTATCGGATTCTCCATAGTCGGTTACATGAATAACAACTGATGGAGTATGAAGAAGTGCCATTAATGCGTGGAAGTTATAACGCCGCCTTGAATATCTGCATTGGTTTTGGCAGAAGAGAGAGGAGAATCATGATCCAGGTAATATTTCTCAAAATAGACATTCCGTGATTGGCGGGGAAAAGGAAAATCATCGTTGCCGGCCCAACAGTACAAATAGCCTAGTGCGATCACTATAAAAATGAAAATCATCAATATGATTTTGGGAAGAGTAAAGAAAGGACCTTGCCCCAGAAAACGACTATTGTTTGCCGAATCTTTATTCTCTGAACCGTACTCGCCAAGGGCGACCATTTCGTTATTGTAACAATTAATTATATCCTGAGAGTCCAGGCCGAGATACTCAGCATACAGCTTTACAAATCCTCTGGAAAACACCTCTGCCGGCATTCTGTCCCTGTCTCCGGTTTCAATAGCACGAAGGGTAGCAATATGAATACAGGTTGATTCGGCAACTTCTTCAAGGCTGATATTCTGTTTTTCCCTCTCCTTGCGCAAAATGCTGCCCAAGCTGTTATCAACTGCAACAGTAGCATTGGCATGGCTGGAAGAAGCGGAACCATCCCCGGAGATATTTTTAACCATTAAAGAAGTTCCTCTACATAGGAATGCTGACGGAGCTGCTTGACCCAGTTATTGAATTTTTCTTCCAGTTCCTGATCGTAGAGCTGTGTTCGAATTTCATCCTTAACCGACGCCAGGGGTGCCTGTGTAACAATATTTCCCTGTTTTGATGATATCAATTTGAAAAACTGGTAACCAGAAGGGGTGCGAATGATATTGCTGATATCACCGGGATTGAGGCCCTGAATGGCTTCCCACATGTAATCAGCTAATTCGTCTTTGGCAAAAACACCGATATCGCCGCCATCGGCAGAAGAAGGAAGATCTGAATATTCCTTGGCGAGATCATTGAAATTTGAACCGGCGAGCACCATATCGCGGAGTTGAATGGCACGCATATGTGCTTCTTCAGGGCTTCCTGATCGACTGTCCTCTCCCCAGTTACAGCCAAACTGCAGGAGGTGATAGCCTTCATCTGTTTTGATGTCGGACAATTGTCTCTGGTAAAATTCCTGAATCTGCCTGTCGGTAATCACTATCTTGGAGCGAATTTCATAACTGATAAGCTTGGAGCGCAGAATCTGATTGCGCAGCTTGTTCCGGTAACTTTTTTCGTTCGAACCCATTTTTTCAAGTTCTTCGCGAAATTGTTCAACGGAGGTATCATTTCTAGAGAGGATTCGATCAACGGCAGCATCTATTTCGGTATCGTCAACATTAATACCCCGTTGTGCAGCTCTCTGTGAAATAAGGAGCTGATCTATCAATTCGGAAAGGATCTGTTTCTGAACCTCTTTGACAGCGTCTTCAGCCTGATCGGCAGGAACTTCTTGATGAATGCGACGATACATTGCCGCACCTTCCTCATTCAACTCTGAAAGGGCTATAATATCGTCATTGACAACAGCGACAACCCTGTCAATAATCTCTCCGGCATCTGCTCGAAAGGGGAGAATAAGAAGGGAAACAAGAATGAATAAATAAAGCGGAATACGCATGATGTTCTTATGTCTAATGTGAGAATGGAAATATATACAGGTAATTTTTAAGATTGCCTTAAGTATATCTGTTGTTATTGCATGTTTCTTAGCAACTATTCAGCGAGAAAACTTATAGTTTCGAAAACCACTGAACCGTAACAGTTTAGCAGTGCTCTAAATACGAACAAGCAGGCCGACGAACCATATAACCATATGTGAGAAGACCTGATCGTGTGTAGATGGGGTGCTGCTGAATAGTTACGTATCTTCTACTCAACTATACCAGAGCCCGCAAGATTTTTTTGATTTCCGTGAAAACTGTTTCCGGAGAAGGCAAAGCTGTTCTTATAACAAGCTTTCCATCAGGAGTAAAACGAGCTTTTCCCTTACTTTTTTTAACCATGTTCAGTATGTTCTCCGGTTGAACAGGCGTGTTGTCCTGAAATGTTAAAGCAAGGAGATCCTGCCCCTGATCTAGCTTGCTTACTTTTAGCTTTTTCAAATCCAGTTTCAATGAAATTACCTTAAGAAGGTTGGTAACCTCATTGGGCAATGGCCCGTATCTGTCCCTGAGTTCATCTTCCTGTTCACTCAGGGTTTCCATATCGCCAAGACTTGTAATTCTTCGATAGGCAATATAGCGCTGATCTGTATTCGGTATATAATCATTTGGAATATAAGCTGATATTTTGAGATTCAATTCAGGCTCAATACTCTCTTCATCCCTGTAATCCTCGCCGAGTTCTGCTTTTCTTTTCAGATCTTCAACCGTTTTCTGCAGCAGATCCAGATAGAGATCATATCCTACGGCCGCGATGTTACCGCTCTGTGATTCCCCAAGAATGTTGCCACCGCCCCTGATCTGCAGGTCACTCATCGCAAGTTTGAAGCCGCCTCCAAGTTCATTATAATCCATGAGGGCACGCAGCCTCTGCCTAGCGTCCTTTGAAAGTCCGTCAAGGGAGGGAACAAGCAGGTAGGCAAAAGCCTGTTCATTACTTCTTCCAACGCGACCTCTGAGCTGATAAATTTCAGAAAGACCGAATCGATCTGCCCGCGTTATAATAATCGTATTGGCACTGGGAATATCAAGGCCTGACTCGATAATGGTCGTACTGACAAGGACGTCAACTTCGTTTCTGGTAAACTTGACCATGATGTCTTCAAGCTGTTTGGGAGGCATCTGGCCATGGGCTACAGCAATTCTGGCATGGGGAACAAGCTGCTGCACCTTAAAGGCCAGCTCGTTGATGGACTTTACCCTGTTGTGAACAATAAACACCTGACCTTTACGCTGCAGTTCTTTAACCACGGCCTCTTTAATCACCAGATCGTCCTGTCGAGCAATAAAGGTCTTGATGGATCTTCGGTGACGAGGAGGAGAGCTTATGACCGACAGGTCTCTGACTCCGAGGAGAGACATCTGAAGAGTTCTCGGTATTGGTGTTGCAGTCAGGGTAAGTACATCAATATTGCTTTTGAATTTTTTCAGTTTTTCTTTATGCGTTACACCGAAACGATGTTCTTCATCAATAACGAGCAGTCCCAGTTTTGAAAAGTGGACATCTTTGGACAAGAGTCTGTGGGTTCCAATTACAATATCGACTTTTCCATTTCCCAGGTCCTTGACAATCTCTTTTTGTTCCTTGGCGGACTTGAATCTGTTCAAGCTTTCAATACGTACCGGAAGACTGGATAATCTTTCCCTAAAAGAGGTGACGTGCTGTTCAGCAAGAACGGTTGTCGGCACGAGAATAGCAGCCTGGAAGCCATCTTCAACAACTTTGAATGCAGCTCGTATAGCCACTTCAGTTTTACCGTAACCGACATCTCCACAGACAAGCCTGTCCATGGTCCGCTCTGAAGCAAGGTCACTGATAACATCATTTATGGCCTTGGTCTGACCCGGTGTTTCATGAAAAGGGAAGGTCTCTTCAAGTTCATGAAATAACGAACCGGGCCTGGAAAATTCAAATCCTGTGGCAAGTTTACGTCTCGCATACAGGTCAAGAAGATCCTGGGCAACTTTCCAGACAGCCTCTTTGACTTTATTTTTAACTTTTTCCCAGCTTTTTCCTCCCAACTTTTCAAGTTTGGGAGGTTTGTCAGACAGCCCATGATATTTTGAAATGCTGCTCATTATGTCGACAGGAACATAGAGCTTGTCACCATCCCGATAGGTGAGTTCAAGGAAATCATTACCAATGCCGCCATGAACAATATGCTGAATACCCTTGAACAAACCAATGCCGTGTTCAGTGTGCACTATGTAATCATCGACATGAAGTTCTTCAAAGCTGACTGGCTCTGCCGCAGTCTCGGCTTTTCTTTTCTTTTTTGGTCCGGGACGTTTTTCACCAAAAAGTTCAGACTCAGAGACTATATGAATTCCTTCATCAAACAGGTCAAAGCCGGCAGAAAGAGGTCTTCCGTATAGATTAAGAGTACCAGTCTTTATAGCAGAAGTGATTAAAACGTTGTCTGTAACGTTTATGTCAAAGCCATAGGGGGTGAGGAGTTCGCTCAGGTGTCTTGCGTGTCGTAATGATCGGCAGGCGAGAACGACTTTTTCATTCCTGTTTATCCATGATTCAATCTGCTGAGCCAGCGGCAGGATGAGACCCTTTTTTTTGTCAGCCAGTTCAAGCTGCTGCTTTAACAGGATGTGATTGCCAGATTTTATAGAAAGAACATGGGAGCTCTCAGGATTTATTTCAGTGAAGTCATGGAGCTCAACCTGAGTGAATTTTTGAAGAAGTTCCCCTAGTTTTTCCTTATCCAGGAAGAGGGAGTCGGGGCTCAGAGCAGGGGTCTGTGATTCAGAGGATTCAAGGAAGTTGGATTGAATACGCTCCCAGGTCAAAAGCACAGATTGACTGATTTCATCCGGTTCAAAAAGAAAGACAATGGCATTGTTCGGAAGCACATCAACAGGGCTGGAAAGCTTATCATAGAAAAGAGGCAGGAAGAACTCAATTCCAGGGAAACGTATTCCCTGGGAGAGCTTTTCCTTTATTTTTGCGCTGTCATTTTGACCCCAGTTCTGCTGTGTTGAAAAGGTATTGAATTTCTGAAGAAGGCTGCCTGCATCAGGGGAATCAGAATCTGTGAAGAGGGTGTCGCTGACAGGCAGAATGATGAATTCATCAATTTCAGCGATTGACCTTTGGGTTATAGGGTCAAAATGGCGTATGGATTCAATGGTGTCCCCAAAAAAATCCAGCCGAACCGGGGCATCAATTAATGTGTTGTTCCCTGAGTCAAAAAGAGGCGGGTATATGTCAATGATGCCGCCCTTTACAGCAAATTCACCTTCACTCTGGACCAGTGAAACTTCCTCGTAACCTGCAAGAACAAGCGAAGACAACAATTCCTGCCGGTCAGTTTCCTCTCCGGATATGAGAAGTTCTGAACGCTCATCCAGCATTTTAACGGGTGCAATTTTTCGAAGAAGTGCTTCACATGACGCTATGAGAATAAAGGGTTTGTCTGCAGTGATAACCCGATAAAGAGCAGAAAGTCTTGCCGCTGTTGTGGAACTGTCCGGCGACAATGGCGTATAGGGCGGAATTTCGTACCCTGGATAGACGATTACCGGAAGGTCGGTGAAAAGTGACAGGTCGCGTTCAAGACCTGCAAGGAGACCCTCTGAAGAAACGATACAGAGGAGAGGTCGTTGTGTTTTCTCAATAGTTTGCGCAGCAAGACAGGCCGCAGCTGATGCCCTTAATCCTGTAACGTGAATAGTTGAGGCATCTTTATCTTTAAGAGTGTCGAAAAGTCGGCGCATGTAGGCGTATCAGGGGGAAAGCGATAAGTGACTAAAGTTTGATGAAAGATAAAAAGTCTTTTTCACCACAGAGCGCACAGAGATCACAGAGAAATCTTTTTATTACAAGCAGCTACCTCTGTGATCTCTGTGTGCTCTGTGGTAATTCTTTATTGTTTAGAACCCGCCGCCAATGCTGAAATCCCAGAGGCTCTGATCTTCATCTTCTTTAGGATCTATATTGTAACCCCATTCCAGGCGGAGGGGACCCATTGGTGAAAGCCAGCGAAAACCGAAACCAACACTGTTTCGCAGGTCTTTAAAGCTCCAGTCCTCTTCTTCACCATAGACAAAACCTGTATCATAAAAAACAAGTGCTGATAAGCCGGCGTCCTTGGCAACAGGGAAAATATATTCAAAGTTCATGTATCCCATCTTGTCGCCGCCGATTCTATCACTGTTAGGGTCATCCGGATCATCTAATGGGCTTATCTGGCCACTTTCGAAGCCTCGCATGGTGTTGATGCCGCCAAGATAGAAGCGTTCGTATACTGGGAGAGTTTTTTCATCGGATTCCTCAACGTATCCAACGGAGCCTTTTACATGAAAAACAGTATCCCATTTATAAGGGAAGTACCAGCTGGTCATGGCCTCAACTTTATAAAAGGCACTGTCGCCGCCCATGAAATCCCCGGCTTTTTTAACACTGATACGATGTTGGGATCCTTTAGAAGGCATATATCGTTTATTCCGGGTATCCCGGGTAATACCGACAGTATAAAAATGAGTTGTTTCTATCTCCAGGGAGTCAAGGACAAGTTGAGAAGTTGTTAATTCATCGATATTGGAAAGTTGCGTGTCTTCATAGCCCAGGTAGAAAAACAGATTCCATCGCTTCCATATCGGATATCCGAAACGTACTGTCGCACCTGTAGACTGTTTGTCATAGTCATCGTAATCTCTTTCCCAGTCATACAGATCGAATCCGAAAAGGAGTTTTGAGTCGTTTAAATGGGGCTCGGTGAAACTGACATTATATCGGGTGCTGGATCCTCCGAGATTGGCCTGAACAGCAACTCGCTGACCGCGACCAAGGAAGTTGTCCTGACTTATTTCGCCCATGAACATCATACCGTCAACTGAGCTGTAACCGGCGCCAACACTGAAGGTGCCTGTGGGCTTTTCTTTGACATCGACAATAATGTCCATGAGGTTATCCTGCAGCGCGGAAGGCTCGGGAGTGATATTGATCTCCTCGAAATAATCAAGCCTCCTTAAGCGGTCCGTACTTCCTTTTAAAGCAGTTGCATCAAAGATCTCCTGCTCGTCAAGGGTCATGTTTCTTCTGATGATTTTGTCACGGGTACGGGTATTGCCTTTGACAATGATTCTATTAATATGGACAAGATCGCCTTTCGCGGCATGAAAAGTGATATCAACGCGTTTTTCTTCATCATCTCTTTTTACTTCAGGGCTGATTTCTGCGAAGGCATATCCTTTGGATGCATACATGTCGGTGAGCTGCATAATGTCATCACGCAGAGTCTTTCGATTGAAATAACGTTCTTCGCCAATCTGAGTGGCCTTTAAAATGGTTTCCCGATCAAAAACGAGATCTCCGGTGACATCGATCAGTCCAACTTTGTATCGATCGCCTTCCTCAATGTTAAAGGTGACGTACAGCCATTCCCCTTGCTGGTCTACTTTCGGTTCTCCGACCTTGGCTTCTATGAAACCGTTGTTCTGGTAAAAGGCTCCGATACGCGACGCATCCTGTCTAAGCAGATCTCTTTTGAGAAGACCTGAAGACGTCAGCCATGACAGCCAGTCTTTGGATGTTGTCGCGATGATCTCTTTGATTTCTTCGGTGGAAAAAGTCTTGTTTCCCTGGATGTATATCTCTTTTACAAAGACTTTCTCCCCTTCTTTTATCTGGAAATCAACATTGACACGTTCCTCTTTTGGGAACGTTAATTTAGCCTCGACTTCTGTATCGTAATATCCCTTTTCCTTATACAGAGCCTTGATATTTGCTGTTGATTCTCTGATTTCCTGGGTATTAAGGATGGTATTTGGCGAAAGTGTCAGAATTTCTTTTATGTCCTCTTCTTCAACTTCCTTTTCGCCGGTAATTGTAACGCTGCCTACGACTTCTTTTTCATCGACAGTAAAAGTGATTATTTTCCCTTCTTCATTTTCATCGACGGCTATTTTCACATCAACAAAGTAACCCATCCTGAAAACACTTTTCAGGTCACTTCTGAGCTGAACACTATTATACAGGTCGCCTGTCCTGTTTTTTATATGGTGAAGGATTGCGCCGGAGTCGATACGTTTGTTGCCGGCAATACGAATCTCGGCAATACGCTGGAAACGGCTGGTATGGAGAAATATTTCATCGAGAAGATCACTGAGGGCAGAAGGGAGATCCTGTTCTGTAAGGGCTTCTCCGAAAATTGTTTTGGTAGAGGAAGTATCAATAAGATCAAAAAGGATAATGTCGATACTGAATCGATTACCTAACTGGGTGATGGTTCCAGCTGCTATGTAATGGATATTTTCACTAACCGGGATTTTTGTCAAATCATCAATTGCAGGTGGCCATAGATCGCTGTAGTCAAGAAGGGAAGATACTTCTTTTCTGGATAGATTTTCAAATCTTTTTGAAGCAACCAGGTCAGCCAGCAAAAGATCGTTTTTTTGTTCTGCCGCTTCAAGGTCACTGACGGTGTTTATTTTAAAAGGCAGGATCAGGGTATTATTGGAGAGTTCCAGCGGGTCAGGTTCTGTCAGGGCGCCTGCCGTAAGAGGGTAAAAAACGCAACAGCATAATAATGACACAATAACAACGACATTTTTCTTGATGAAAGATATTATATTCATATAAAAAGTGACTCGCGGGCAATAGTGAAAAAATCTAACACACCTGATTGAAAGGAAATTTCCCAAAACAGCGACTATACTAACGTAATCACTGCAAGATACAATCTTTTTTGCTAACTATTCAGCATAAAAAAATGGAGTTCCAAAAACCACAAACCGTAGAGCTGTAACTGTTCAGAAAACAGCAGGTTCAAGCTCTCCATCTTTTAAAACAAGACAGCGGTCCATTTTTCGCGCCAGCTGATGATTATGTGTCACCATGACAGTTGTCAGGCCGAAATCCTGATTCATTTCCTGGATCAATGCAAAAATCTTATCCCCTGTTTTCGGGTCGAGATTTCCGGTAGGCTCATCAGCAAGGAGAAGGGCAGGTTTCATGATAATGGACCTGGCAAGTGCAACCCGCTGCTGTTCACCACCGGACAGCTCACCAACTCTATGGTCAAACCGATTGCCAAGACCAACCTTTTCAAGCAGTTCTGTACCGACAGCAAAAAGTTCTTCCCTGTTGTGGCCGGCAATCATTCCGGGCATGATGGCGTTTTCAAGAGCGGTAAATTCAGGCAGCAGGTGATGGAATTGAAAAACAAAGCCAATGGTTTTATTCCTGAAGGCAGCAAGCTGCTGGTCTGAATGATCAAAGACGTTCTGTCCATTGTAAAAAAGTTCACCTTTACTTGGCCTGTCAAGGGCGCCAAGCAGATGCAGGAGTGTAGATTTTCCTGTTCCTGAGGCTCCGATCACAGCAACCATTTCACCTTTCGCCAAAGTGAGATTGATACCCTTGAGAACCTCGATATTCCTGGTTCCGTCTATATAGTTTTTTTCCAGGTCACGGACAACAAATTCTCCTGAAGATGCAGAATTATCCACTTAGTATCTCAAGGCCTCCGCAGGTTGTACTTGGGATGCACGCCAGGAAGGATAGAGTGTTGCAAGAAAAGTGATAAGAACGGCTGAGACAGCGACAATTATGATGTCAAGCGGGTTGATCAGCACCGGCAGTGTTGTCATGGGATATACGTCACTCGGCAGCTTGATGAACTGATATTTGCTCAATATCTTACACAGGCCCAAGCCTCCCAGAACACCGAGGACCATGCCTGAACAGCCAATGATAAGGCCTTCGTATATAAATATCCTCATAATGTTTTTGGATGTTGCACCCATGGCCTTCAATATGGCAATTTCACGCCCCTTTTCTATGACAACCATGATCAGCGTTGAAATAATGTTAAAGGCTGCAACAATGATGATAAGTGCCAGAACGATAAACATGGCCGTTTTTTCAAGTTTTAATGCAGAAAAGAGATTCTGATTCATGAGCATCCAGTCTTTGGCAACAAAAGAAGAACCAAGACTTCGCTGGATGTGACCGGCAATGGTATAGGCCTGGTATATATCATCAACTTTTACTTCAATGCCATGAACTGCTTCCTGCATATCTAGAAACTGCTGTGCCGTTGGAAGAGAAACATAGGCAAGTGACGAATCATATTCGTACATGCCTGTATCAAAAACAGCCACCACTTCACATGTCTTTATTCTGGGCATAACGCCCATGGGCGTCAGTGGTCCGGCTGGAGAAAGCAATCGTAAACGGTCGCCGATTCCTGCCCGCAGTTCTCTGGAAAGGTGTTTGCCGATAATTATCCCGGGTATTTTCCTTTCGCTTTCTGCGGCGGCACTGATTCCTGACAGGGAACCGCGTGTTATATGTTTGGGCAGGGCAAGGACTGAAGGGGCACTCTCAGGATCTATTCCGCGCAGGACAACACCTGTTCCTCCGCTTCCCGCGGTGACCATCGTCTGTGCGTATATATAAGGAGTGACGGAGACAACACCTTTTTCTTTCTGAATTACTTCCATCAGCGCAGTGTAATCATAAATAACACCACCTGCTTTCTGAACAACGATGTGTGAATTGACCCCGAGAATTTTATCTCTTAATTCAGAAGTAAATCCCGTCATAACAGCCAGAACAACAATAAGAGCCATGACGCCGACGGCAACTCCGGCCACGGAGATAACGGTAATGAGAGAAATAAACCCGTGTTTCTTTTTGGCCTTGATATAGCGCAGACATATGAAAGTCTCAAAGCCCATGTGGGAAGCCTTTGATCTTTATCCCTGGAAGTGTTTCTGTGAAATTTTTCATTTTCGCATTCCTTGTTAGCAAACATAAATCCTAATTTTTCAAGGTACCTTTAAGTAATTAAGATTTAATTGAAATACATTATAATTCCCATGACTTAAACCTTAATTACTTAAATCTCACACAGGTGTGTGCCTATTTTTTTTCAGGACGGAGATGCGGAAACAGTATAACGTCACGAATAGAAGGGGAATCGGTCAACAACATAACGAGTCTGTCTATACCGATACCTTCACCTGCGGCAGAGGGCATACCGTATTCAAGCGCTCTTAAAAAATCAGCATCGAGCTCTGGAAATATTTCATCATCATCTCCACGCTCATCAATCTGTTTCTGCAGACGCTGTCTTTGATCCACAGGGTCGTTTAATTCACTAAAGGCATTTGCAATTTCGCGCCCTGTAATGAAAAGTTCAAAACGATCAGTTACTTCAGGGTCATCAGCATTGCGGCGAGCCAGGGGTGAAATTTCTGTTGGATAGGCGGTGATAAAAGTCGGATCAATAAGTTTTTCTTCAACAAGCAGTTCAAAAAGCTCTGTTTTTGCCTTGCCGGGGCCAGCTGTTT
>JACKQG010002202.1_pt1 | contig 25788 bp, 22 predicted proteins | sample 8237621 | NCBI WGS metagenome assembly JACKQG01 (sample SAMN15677084, study PRJNA649215) | marine metagenome | biome: marine; feature: Black Sea; material: saline water; isolation source: suspended particulate matter (SPM) from the Black Sea western gyre | collected 2013-06-09/2013-06-10 | depth... | reverse complement strand
CGCCGACGGTCATGGTCTGGTACATGCCCACGAGCTGCTCATCGATGATGTCGACAGCTGGAGGAGATCGACGAATCCCTGGTGGAGCGCATCCCCATCGCCTTCGCCAAGAGCCACGGCCTCCTGCCCATCGGGCGCTCGCCCCGGGACGCCATCCGGGTGGCGGTCTCGGACCCCTTCGACACCGCCTGCCCGAACAGGTCTTAGACGCTCTTCGCCGAGGCGAGTTGTCAGCCGGACACGCCCGTGCGCTGTTGCCGCTGGGCGAGGAGTCGCTGCAGGTCGAGTTCTGCGATCGGGTGCGTCAGGAGGGCTTGAGCGTACGAGCCATTGAATCCTCAGTCCAGGAGAAGATTCGAGAAGAGGATGGGCCCGTCTTGGGCGTGGTTGGCGGCGACGGCGCCAAGCGAAAGCGAACCCGCAGCGAGCATCTTGCGTCTTTGGAGCAGGACCTTCGCGCGGCACTTGGCACCAAAGTGGAGATCCGACAAGGCAGCCGTGGGCGCGGGAAGATCGTAATTCACTTCGGCGGTCACGAGGAATTCGAACGCATTCGCGAGCTGCTGGGCGACAGCGGCGATGGCATCATCGAGGCGCGTGCGGCTTGATGTGATCCCAGTGATGGCTCGATGGCCAATTGCGTAGCTGGCGTGTGATCGTTAGATTTAGGTTTGCTGATTCGCAGGAGAACGGACCTCTTGGAATTGCGGGGCGTAGCGCAGCCTGGTTAGCGCGCCTGCTTTGGGAGCAGGAAGTCGCCAGTTCGAATCTGGCCGCCCCGACTCTTTTCACCACATTCTGGGTGATTGCGGTGCCCAGCATCCTCTTGGCTGGATTCCCCTTATAAGGGTGGCGCTTGTGTTCGGGTTCCGATGCTACCCGGGCTAACATAGGACCATCCCTTTGGGATTAGCTCTCGTAAACTCGGCTCGCACGAGCCTCCTTCGCGACCGATCCGACCAAAAAAAACGCGTCGAGTTCGCTGAGCAAACTCGACGCGTTTGGCGGAAAATCGTGTTTTCCTGCAACTACGCGGCCGCACGGGTCCGCATTACTCGCTGCTCGTGCGGCTTCAACTCCTCCCGCAACACCAATACACTCGAGGGAGCCTGAATGCCGACCCGCACCTTGTCTCCCGAAACACCAACCACGGTTATGATAATCGAATCACCCAGTTTGATTCGTTCGCCTTCTTTCCTAGACAAAACGAGCATAGTCCTAACCTCCTTGCTGTGAACTCGATGAATGGAATGATGAAGTCTGGGGCGCTATGCAAGGGTCGGGGCGCGAGCCAGCCGAATGCGTTGCACTCGTTCCCCTGCTGAGCTGTAAAAGAGCACTGTATTGCTGCTCGTCTCCCAAATCGCAATTAGCTTGACGCTCCGAGGTCCGTGCAGACAGAAGTTGATTCCGCACGGTGCTTCCCTTTTGACAAGAATTCGTTCAGTCAGTTGAAAGGCCCCAACCTCCAGTTCGTTTTGATCGCAAAGTTGTTCTTGTACGTAGTCTCGTAACTCCTCTAATGTTGTCAGATAGGTAGAGTGGCCCTGCATTGTGCGGGAACCTCCTTTGCTATTTGATGAACGCCGAGAAGAACGTTCGTTGATTGTGAAAATAGGAAGTCTTTCATTAGAAAGTACTATCGGCAAGTTGGGGCAACTAGCTTTGCTTTGAAAGCATAGGAATTCTCGACAAAATGTGACGAAGCGAACGACCGGATGTTGTGCGCAAGAGAAACCGCCAGTGAAGATAGTAAGGCTGCGCGAAATGGTGGTTATGGGTGCGTGGTGGCAAGTCAGGTGCAGTCACAACTGATTGCCTAGACTCGATTCGTAGAGAACCTGTTCGACGCCTCGCACGGCGGTCTCCACAGAGAATCTCTCCTCCACCCACGCCCGAGCGGCAGCGACCAAATCTAGCCACTTTTCGTAGTTCGACATGGCGTCGTCAATGGCGTCGGCCAGCTCTCCGGCATTGGCCGGCGGCACCAGCCTCCCGAGCCGTCCGTCGTCGAGCAATTCACGAGGGCCAGTTGGGCAATTGGCGGCCAATACGGGCGTACGGCACGCCATCGCCTCCAGCAGCACGTTCGGCATACCTTCGTAGATCGAAGCCAAACATACTAAATGAGCAGCACGAAAATGGCTGAGTGGGTTCGGTTGGAAGCCATCAAATGACACATATTCTTCGAGGTTCCGCTCTACTACGATCGATCGCAGCATTTGTTCTTGCGGGCCCTGACCCAGAATATGCAGTAGCACCTGTTTTCGCCCCCGTACGTTCACCAACTGGTCGATTGCGGCAAGCAAGTGGACGTAGCCCTTCTGTTCCTGAAGCCGACCGGCACTTACGATGTGAAATCGATCCGCCTGGAAGTCTGGCTCGCCTTCGGCGGCTAGGCAATCCACGCGAGCCAAATCGATTGGGTTTCGAATTACTGCCACTTTGTCTGGTGACAGGGCGTAGTACTCGATCAGCCGCCGCCGAAGATCCTCGGAGACCGCGACGACTTGACGTGCTTCCCGGTAGGCTTTGCGAAGCAACCGTTTCTTCAGCCATTTGAACCGCGCGTCAGAATGCTCCAGGTCGTACTTGGGATCGGCGACCGCAACGGAGACAAACGGTACGCGCGCGCGGATTGCAGCGGGAGCGGAAACAAGCGTCATCACCAATGTGCGATCGTAGACGACATCCGCCTTCTGCTCGTTCAAAATGTGGCTCAGGTGTCGTACCTGCCAACGGTGAATCCGCCCGGGGTAGTTCCAGCGTGGTAACTCATGGTTTTCCCAGAAGGAAAAGACCGGGACATCCTCGGGAATCTCCGGCAACAGTTCGCCCGTTCGATAGACGAGGTACAATGACGGGGTGAACCTGGATCTATCCAGTTGCTTCAGCAGTTCCACGACCTGCCGTTCGCTTCCTCCACCGGCCATCGATCCGATGGCAAAAAGAACGCGAGTCCTTGCGCACATCTGGCTCACTCTTCGCTTGCGTTGGCTTGGTAATCGGTCTAGCCGGGGGCCAGCCCACAGTTGATACGAGGGTTCTATTTCGACATGGTAATGATAGACTGCACCAGACACCCTGCAAAGCATCCACGTAAACCATGTGTGGCATAGTCGGATTTCTAAACTGGCACGGGCGAAGCGAGGTCGAACAGACTGACGCCGTAGCCTCGATGACGCAGGAGTTGGGGCACCGCGGGCCGGACGATAGCGGAACCTGGGTGGACGCCCGGTATGGGATGGCGTTGGGGCATCGCCGCTTGTCCATCGTGGATCTGTCGCGACATGGCCACCAACCGATGCGCTCCGCCTGCGGTCGATTCAGGATCGTCTACAACGGCGAGGTCTACAATCACGCGCTGTTGCGCAAGGAACTAGAAAGTCTCGGGCACCGTTTTCGAGGGCACTCAGACACGGAAGTCCTCGTGCAGTCGTTGGCCGAATGGGGCATACGGGACACGGTACGGCGACTGATCGGCATGTTTGCGTTTGCCGTATGGGACCAGCAGCGTTCGAGAATGACGCTGGTGCGGGATCGCATTGGAATCAAGCCGGTCTATTACGGTTGGGCGAACGGGTGCCTTCTCTTCGGTTCGGAATTGAAAGCCATTCGCGTTCATCCGGAGTTCCGCGCGGATATTGATCGGGGCGCGGTGGCTCGATTGCTCCGACACGGCTACATCCCTGCGCCTCACTCGATCTACCGCGGCATTCAGAAATTGCCCGCTGGCACGATGCTTGTTGTTTCACGGGAAACAGCTTCTGGCGACGCAGATCCGATGCCGTGGTGGGAGATGGACGAAGCTGTCGGCGAGGGCCTAACCACGCCGTTTCGAGGATCTGCCGACGAGGCCGTGTCGGAGCTGGATCGGCTGTTGCGTGATTCCGTCGCCGGGCGCATGGAAGCGGATGTCCCGTTGGGCGCCTTCCTGTCGGGCGGCATCGACTCGTCGACTGTTGTCGCACTGATGCAGGCTCAGAGTACGCAGCCGGTCAGAACTTTTTCCATCGGCTTCAAGGAATTCGGCTACGACGAAGCTCCTTTTGCCAAGGCCGTCGCCAACCATTTAGGCACCGAGCACACGGAATGCTACGTAACGTCGGCCGATGCGCGCAATGTTATCCCACGACTGCCAGAGCTATACGACGAGCCGTTTGCGGACCCTTCGCAGATTCCCACCTTTTTGGTTTCTCGGATGGCGCGAAACCATGTCACGGTTTGCCTGTCGGGGGACGGGGGAGACGAGTTGTTCTGTGGCTACGATCGCTATCGGTACATGAGCCGCCTCTGGCGCCGCATCGGCTGGTGTCCGCCGATGATTCGACGGGTTGCATCGCGTCTGGCCAGCGCAATAGCTGGCCCTCTTGGATCTGGGACGGTTGCACGGAAGCTGCGTACCTTGGCCGAATTGACGTCTCCTACCACTCCAGGCGAATTGTACGGGAGGTTCAATACCCATTGGCGTCAAGTGGATTCCGTGGTTCTGGGGCTGGATACGGACGAATCCAGTCTTCCGTTATTGGACCACGAGCCGGGTTCTCGGAGTTTCCTTGAGCATATGATGCACATGGATTCGGTGACCTATCTGCCCGACGACATCTTGGTCAAACTGGACCGTGCGAGTATGGCTGTTGGCTTGGAGGCCCGCGTGCCCGTGCTCGATCATCGTGTTGTCGAGTTCGCGTGGCGCGTGCCGCTGGAGATCAAAACGCGTGGCCGCGAAACGAAGTGGCTCTTGCGACGAGTACTTGAGCGGTATGTACCACGCGAACTGATAGATCGTCCTAAGATGGGCTTCGGGGTGCCGATCGACGTTTGGCTGCGCGGCCCCTTGCGCGAATGGGCCGAGGAATTGCTCAGCCACGAGCGATTACGGCGACAAGGTTTTTTCGACCCCGAGCCAATTCGCAGCAAATGGCAGGAGCATCTTTCCGGCCGCCACGACTGGCAGTATCTGCTTTGGGACGTGCTTATGTTCCAGGCTTGGCTGGAGCGGTACCATGGCTGATCGAATCGTCGGTCTGGAGTTCCTTGCGCAGCCACTCGGCCAAGTATTCCCCAACGATCCGATGCCCTTCGACGCTGTAGTGTCCGACGCCCTTGGGCGTGTTATATGCGCCGTGGAGGAACTCCTGGTGTTTCTCGGCATGAGCCCGCAGAAATGGCGCGACGTCGGCCACGGGAAAGCCGCTGCGTTCGCCCAACTCGACGATTCTTCGATTTGGGTATGAAAGATCATCGATCCCTTGTTCGTCCATGAACTTCCTTCGAACTCGCGCGTCGGGATATGCCTGCAAACAGGTGCTGAGAACGACGACGCAGAAGCGGGCGTCGTGGCGGCGCGTTTCCTTGTGCATCTGCTGGATCATTCGCTCGGTCATCTGCCAAGCCATAGTCCAGTCCTCTGTCTTTGGCGCCGAGTAGATCTCGGCCGACTGGCGTGCATGGTCGAGCATCGGTTCGTCCTCGCCGTTCTGCGGCGGAGCGTCCCGGCGAAACCCGCGCTGTTTCACATGCTTCAATAGCTGCAATAGGTAGGACTTGTTCACGATCGTCGCCTTTGCGCACTCGTACCGTGACGATCTGGCAAGGTAAGGAGCTGAATCGCGGAACGAGTTGTCCAGAACGAGTTCGCCGTTGCGTAACTCGAAAAACGGTCTCACGCCACCGAGCTGCGGATCGGCTTCTAACGCAAGCGATTTCGCGTTGTCTCTCACGTCGTTCTGCGGCGTGAAGGCGAGCAGGACCACTTGAGGATCGTATGCCCATACATCGCGTCTGAGTCGCAGTAGCTCTTGAGTCGTGGCGTAGCCGGAGACGCCGAAATTGATGACTTCGAAGTTCCTGCCCTCGATGGCTTGACGTTGATTCAATTCGGCCTCCATGACCGACCAGAAAGCATCTTCGACTTCGACCTGAAATGCCTCGCAGTACGAGTCGCCCAAGAGCGCAATGCGAAACGCGTCTTCAGGTCTTGGATTGCGATGATTGCCGTCGCGCAGTCCATCCCGATTGATGCGAACATACGCTCGGCCTTCCTGCAGCCACCAACCAGAGGCTCCAGGCAGGTGACGCGATGCCAGATCTGAATCGTAGGTGTAGAGCACGGGATACGAGATGCCGGCCACGTGCAGAGTGACTTCACACAGGATTACGCCAATCACCAGAGCCGCGCAGAGAAGCAGTGCTTTGCGAATGAAGACACGCGATCGTTTCGGGCGTGGTGGCACGTTTCGTGAAGAATCTGAGCTATTCTATCAGTTCCCCGTCCGGCCGGATGGACAAGTACCACTTCTTCCATTTCTCCGCAACGGCCTGCTGCTGATCCGGCGTGGGCGTTATCATCTTTTCATTCTGCACTTTAAGGTCAGGCATGCCGAACCCGCTGAATCTGCGGCTGATGAAGCGTAGACCGTCCCGTGCAGACATGACAACACTCCCGTCCTCGTCAGTCAGTGCGTAGATCAGGGCAGGAACATTGTCCAATTCGCGAGCCTCGGCAAGCGTTCGCACAGCCACACGACGGGCATTGTAGTCCTCGTTGCTGACCATCTCACGCAGGCGAACGAGTTGATTGGTCCGTTTTTCGATATCGTCGTGCAAAGACATCCCCTCAAAGGCGTCCGGATCGAATTCCTTGTTGTCGGCACTCTCGACAATTTTCAACAAATCGTCGACGTCACGCTGTGCCTTCGGCGTCACGACCTTTCCATCCTGCATCGTCGCGTTGGTGATGTTCTTCGGCAGCCCCTGACCGCCAACAAGGACACCTTCGTTCAGGATGGCCGTCCCGATCGACTTTTGGGTGCTCCGCACCAGAAACAGAATCGCAAAAGACGTGTCAATTTCGCCACCATTGGGACCAGCCCAGCTCCCATCTTTTTTCTGTTGATTCATTAGATACGTGACACCCGTGTTGTACCACGCCGGCTCGGCCTCTGGCTTCTTGCCTTGCACCAGGTCTCGAAAGCTCATGTGGCGTTCGAGACCGTACAGGTAGTAGTACGTCCACATGGCATTCTGGTTCTGGGGGCCGAAGTGCCTGCTGACCCACCCGTCGCCCGCCACACATGCCCGTTGGATGGCGGTTGCATCAATGCCTTGCGTTTGGAGTCGCGTTTCGGACTCGGCTGTCGTTTCCACTAGCTCCAATGCGGGCGGCAGTCCGTCGTCCTTCTTCTCCGCCTTCGCCTTGAACCCAAGCAGATAGGCCGCCATATAGAGAGATCCCCCCCCCGCTGTTGTACAGGAAAGCGTCGATTGGCGTGAATTCGGGTCTCCGATATTCGGTTTGTAGCAGAAACCACCATCTTGCGTCTGCGTTTGCATCAGCCAACGTGCGGCTTGAGCCACAGGTCCTTGGGGAGCCCTCCGTCCGTAGCTGTCGGCTGTCCAAAGGGCCAGCATGCCGTATTGAGTCAGCGACGTGTCGCTATCCTTCACGCCGGTTCGCCGATAGGACCAAGCGCCGTTCGACTGTTGCAGTTTCAGTACGTCATTGTATAGAGCCGTGATTTCACTCGAATACTGATCCGAATCGACTTCGCAAAGAAGGATGCACGCGACGGCCTCGGCGTAGCCCTCGCTCCCACCGCCCTTGCTGACCACCGTTGCCATTTTTGTAGCGGACGCGATGGCTTCCTGGATTCTGGGATTCGATGCCGGCCGACCGGCCTTCACCATTGCCAACCCCTGCAAGCACAGCGCGCCCTCACGGGACCCCTCTCCGGCACCTTCCAGGTATTTCAACCCCGCCTCGACCATCTGCTTGACCTGGGGACTCCCCGGCTTGTAAGCCAAGGCCGTATGCGAGTGACATAGCACATTGAACGACACAATCAGGGCCACCGCGTAGCGGAAGAAGGCCGCAAAACGTTGGGTTCGCCGTTGCATCTGAACCACCCTCCCGAAGACTGAAATCACATCCAGGCTATATCCAAGACTACCGCCAAAGGCGGCATGTGTCAATGAATGTCGCACTTGCTGGCCTTGGGGGTGACTGCTATAACGAGGTCCGGTGGATGCGCCCGGTAGCGAGTGTACGGCTGCTCACGAGGACGAGGGACAATCCCCCCGAAAAAAGCCAATGCGATGCTGGACAAGCGATGTGCTGGGACTGACGGTGATCCAGCCAGCCATCCAGGAAGACTATCGTGGTTCCTTCGTCGAAACGTTCAGTCGCAAGACGTCTGACGAATTGGGAATGGACGTTTCCTTCGTGCGCGACGCCATTTCCACGTCGTCGCGGCATATTCTCCGGGGGCTGCACTACGACGACAAGACGTGGAAACTGATCCAATGCCTTGCCGGACGTATCTACTTCGTGGTCGTCGACATGCGTCCTGGCGCAGAGACACATCTGCGATGGGAAGCGTTCATCCTCTCTGAATTCAATCGTCTCCAGGTGCTCGTGCCGCCACTGTACGGCAATGGCCATCTGGTCTTGAGCGACTCGTGTATCTTTCACTACAAGATGTCGGAATACTACGATCCGTCAACGGAGAAGACGCTCAAGTGGGACGACGCGGAGGTAGGAATTCACTGGCCGACCGAAGACCCGATTCTCTCGGCGCGAGATCGGACCGGGTGCAGGGCACAGGCCGCTCGGTCCTGACGCCGGAGTCCCGTCAGTTGTCACGGAATAACAAGTTTCTATTCGGATCAAATTAGTATCGTCCCCGCGGAGGTGTGCTTAAGACGATGTCCGTAGTTCTCGTGACAGGCGCTGCAGGAAACATCGGCTCGTTCATCGCCGATCAACTTATCGAACAGGGCCACTTCGTCGTCATCGTAGACAACTTCTACAATGCGAAGCTGGATAACATTCGCGAGCACTTGCATCGCGGTGCAGCCGCTCTGGAAGTCTGCGACATTGCGAACTACCGAACGCTCCAGCGAGTCTTCGCCAAGTGGAAGCCGGAATACGTTTCGCATCAGGCATCGATGATGATCATGGACTCGCGCGAGTTCCCGTTTGATGCGATCGATGTCAATATCAAGGGCACGTTCCACGTGATCCAGGCGGCCGTCGAGCACGGCGTGCGGCGAATGACCTTCGCCTCGTCGGCATCCGTGTTTGGAAATCCGCGGTATGTGCCCGTCGACGAGGAGCATCCGTTCGACAACCAGACGCTCTATGGCGCCACCAAGATCGCCCAAGAGGCCCTCTACCGAAGCTGGGCTTTCCGGCACCAGATACCGTGGTGTGGCTTTCGCTACTACAATACGTACAGTGAGCGCCAGGGCATGGGAGCCTTCTATACGCAGGTTTTCCAGAAGTGGATCTTGCTGATCGACAAGGGCGAGCCGATTCAGATCTACGGGGACGGCCAACAAACCATGGATTTGATCCATTCGGAGGACTGCGCTCGGGCGAACGTTGCCGCGATGTTCCGGGAAGACGTGGCCAACGAACTGTTCAACGTGGGAACCGGCATCGAAACCAGCCTGAACGAACTGAAGGAGATGCTGTTCCGAAAAATGGGCAAGTCTGTGCCGGTCGAGTACTTGCCGGACGACGAACACCTGGTGCGGCGACGCCAGTGTTCAACGAAGAAGATACGCCAGATGCTCGGTTTTGCACCTCGGGTTTCGTTGGAGGAGGGCATCGAGCGATACATCCACCATATGAGGGCGACCGACTGAACGCGGACGAAACGGCGTGCGGTTGTCCTTGAGTTGAATGAAACGGGCGTGAGCCATGCTGTATGATCGACGACGCGTTTCGGCACGGGCTCCCGTGAGAGTGAGCTTTGTGGGCGGCGGTACCGACTTTCCGGATTTCTTTCGGGACGGACGGACGGGACACGTCGTGTCTGCGGCCGTGGATCTGTACTGCTACGTCGATCTGAAAGACATGTTTGATGCGAACGTTCGAGTTCACCATGCGCGCATCGAAACGGAACCAACAGCCAGCCGAATTACTCACCCGTACGCGCGCACGGCGTTGGAGGCCCACGGTCTGTTTCGAGGTGTTGAACTGGTCATCACGTCCGACGTAATGACAACGGGCTCGGGACTCGGCGCTTCGTCCAGCGTCATGGCTGCCTTGACGTGCGCGGCGCGGGGCCTTCGTGGCGATCCCGAATTGTCGCCGGCGGAGCTTGCGCAAACGACGTATCGGCTTGAGACCGAAGCGGGAACAGTCGGCGGTCTTCAGGACCAGTACGCGACGGCCTTCGGCGGCATCAACTCGATTACGTTGTCTGAAGAAGGCGTTGCAGTCCGGCCTTTGAAATTGGCCGAGGAGACGATCCGGGAGATGGGGGATCGAATGCTCCTCGTGTACACGAACCTTTCGCGACAGCATAACGAAATCCAAACGCAGCTTCGTGAACGCATCACCGAGGGGGACAGCACGCGCTACCTGGACGCCATTCTTCAGCTTTCCTATCAGTTCTTGGAAGAGTTGGAGAGACCGAGCGTCGATTTCGGTGTGCTCGCACAGATCTTGGACGAGTCCTGGGCGCGCAAACGCGAGTTGACCGACGCGGTCAGCAATCCCTACGTCGACCAGCTCTACGCGTTGCTGCGACAGCACGGGGTGATTGGCGCAAAGCTCCTGGGGGCCGGTGGTGGCGGCTTTATCTTGGCCATCGCGGAAGCCGGCGCACAGGAAGCTGTCATGCACCGGCTGTACCCAAATTTCATCGCCCTCACGATCCGGCCGACAGATGAAGGTGCCCGGATCGTATGGCGGAATACTTGACGTGGGGCATGTTTCCAACGTGCCCAGAATCGAAGAGGCACGTTGGAAACGTACCCCACACCGTCCGTTGGACATCATGCGACGCAAAGCAGTCTTCCTCGATCGGGACGGAGTCATCAATGAAGACTCGGGATGGATTCGCCGTCGCGAGGATCTAGACCTGTTTCCGTTCGCCGGCGCCGCGATCCGGAAACTCAACGCCCGTGGCTGGCTGGCAATCGTGGTGTCCAATCAATCGGCGGTGGCCCGCGAGCTTTGCACGCACGACGAAATCAAACGGATTCACGAGGAATTGCAGGTTCAACTCGCTCGCGCTGGGGCGCGAATTGACGCGATCTACTACTGTCCGCATCACCCGGATTTTGGCCCGGTGCGAGACTGCGACTGCAGAAAACCAAAGACGGGCATGATCGATCGCGGCGTCGAGGAGTTTGGAATCGATCGTGACCAATCCTTCTTGATTGGCGACAAGACTTCGGATCTGCTTGCGGGCGAGCGGGCAGGTTTGAAGACGATCCTTGTCCGCACGGGCGAGGGTGGTCGGGATCAAGCCTATGACGTGGTCCCGGACGTTACGGTGGCCGATTTGACAGAGGCCGTGAACTGGATCCTCTCTGACGACATCGAGCAGACGGAGCGAAAATGAATGACTTCTTGGGAATTCTGTTCTGCGGTGGACGCGGACGCAGGCTGGGGGAGATCACCAAGTACATATCCAAGGCGTTTGTGCCCGTATTCGACCGACCGGTCTTCCGGTACCCACTTGCGCAGTTGGAAGCCTCGCAGCGAGTGGCCGAAATCCTGGTTCTTTCCAACGATGAAAATGACCAAAAACTGCGTCAGACGGGTCATCGCACCTTGGTGCAGGATGACCGGCGCGTCCGCGACATGTTCACGGGATTGGCGTTCATCCGCGAAGTGACTGGTGACGAACGTCCGGCTGTGCTCATGCCCTGCGACAACATCAGCGAAATTTGCGTGGACGACGTCATTTCGGTGTTTCTGGACGAGGCGGCGGACATCGCCATCAACGTGCGGAAGATCGACGACCGCGACAAGCTGCGAGAAATGGGTGTCTTCGACCCGAAAACTGGGCAAATGGAGTACCGTCCCAAAAACCCAAAGACGGATTGGGGCGTGCTGGCACCGTATGTCGTTGCCACCGGACTGGATCTCTCGGCGGAAATGCCCGAGGTGCTTAGGCTCCACCGGTCGGTGTGGCGAGAGTATGATGGCGTGTGGTTTGACGTCGGGGACGTTGGCCAACTCGCGGCTGCCAATGCGTGGGGAAATGGGGTCGAGTCTTGACTTAGAACTTAAGGCGAGATATCATCGTGCCATGGCTCGACCTTTGCGAATTGACGTTGAGAACGGACTTTATCACGTGACAAGTCGCGGTTGGGAGCGGCGCGTCATCGTGCGCAATGATGCCGATCGTGAGCACTGGGTCGATTTGCTGGAGCGCGTGGCAGTCCGATGCGGCTGGCGAGTCTTCGCATGGGTGCTCATGACTAACCACTTCCATCTCTATGTGCGGACACCACAGCCGAACCTCTCGCCCGGTATGCACGATTTGAACTCGGGCTATGCCAGCGCGTTCAACCGTCGGCATCGTCGTTCCGGGGCGTTGTATCAAGGTCGATTCAAGGCGGTTCTGGTGGAAGATGAGTCGCATTCGTTGGAATTGACGCGTTATGTGCACTTGAATCCCGTACGAGCCAAGATCGTGGACGCCCCGGAGCAATACGCCTGGAGTAGCTACGGCGCCTACCTGGGCGTGTATGAGAGTCCGACGTGGTTGGATTGTCAGGCGGTGCTTGGGCAATTGGGAAAGCACACGAACCGTGCTCGGGCAGCGTATCGCCGTTTTGTGGAGAGCGGTATTGGCGGAGTGGCGAGTTCGCCGTTGGCTGGAGCAGCGGGCGGTGTGTTGCTGGGAAGCGAAGGTTGGTTGGAGCAATGGCGTCAAAGGCTCGCGGAGCAACCCGATTCTCCGACGATTCCCACGCAGCGTCAATTGGCATGGCGTCCAAGTGTGGAGGATGTGGTGAAGGTCGTCTGTGGCGAGCTGGGCGTAGATCGCGCTGAGTTGGTGGCACGTCGGCGTCGAGGCAATGACGGCCGTTTGGCGGCAATTTACTTGTCCCGTCGGTTGACCGATGAATCGGTTGGCGACATTGGCCGGTATTTCGGGGATGTAAGCACCGCCGCGATTTCTAAAGCGGTACAGCGTGCGCAAAGTCGGCGCAACCAGGATCGGGCTTGGGATCGCCAATTGAAGAAACTGACGGCAGCGTTGCAGAACTCAGGGCTTTCCAATGCGAAGTGATCCGATAAGTTCTAAGTCAAGACTCGACCCCACCGTTTCTGCCCTGAAGCTATTAGTACTGGGTGCCAACGGACAACTCGGTTCGGATTTCACCTACTACGCGGATCAACTCGGGTACGAGACGGTCGGGTTGACCCACGAAGACGTGGAAGTGACCAATCGGGATCAACTGTTTGACGTGCTAGGCCGAATGGGTTTTGACGCGATCATCAATACCACGGCCTATCAGGGCCCGAAAGCGTATCGGGATTCGTCGCCGGCAGCATCCTATGATGTCAACGCCCATGCACCGTACCACTTGGCTGAATTCGCCGCTGAAAACCACAAGGTGCTGGTTCATATCAGCACGGATTTCGTCTTTTCGGGTTGTACACCTCCCGAAGCACACGCGTTCACTGAGCAGGATCTCCCGCAACCGGCCAATCTCTATGCGGCATCCAAGCTCGCAGGAGAGAGTCTTATCCCCTTGGCCACGGAATCCTATTTCGTGTTCCGACTTGCATCGTTGTACGGCGCAACGGGCAGTCGCGCGAAGGACCACTCGAACTTCGTCAAAACGGTCGTTGGCAAGCTTTCGAACAACGAACCGGTGCGGATCGTTGATGATATCCGATCGTCGCCAACCAGCGCGAAATCCGTTGTTTTCAAGATTGCCGAAGTGATTGCGACGGAGAAGTACGGTCTATATCACCTGGCCGGTTCCGGGAGTTGCACATGGTACGAATTCGCCGTGGAGATTGCCAGTCAACTGAAGCTTCCGGTCGACCTGATCGAACGATCGAGCACGCGAGAGGTGGCACAGGAGGTGAAACGCGGCAACAATACTTCACTAAGAAACCAGAGGCTTGTTGACGAAGGTTTCGAAGACCTTGCTCCCTGGCAAGAAAATCTGCGTGAATACTTGCGTGAACGGCGAATGTAGATCTATGTCATCGCAGTCCTTGTGTTTTCTGTTCGTTGGCTACCTCGAAGGCGGCGGGGCTCAGTATTTGCATGGGCTGACCGCGGAACTGGGCAGACTGGGCCATCGAGTCGAGTTCCTTGCTATCGACAACCCCAACCCCAATCCCGTCTACGGAGTCTTGCGCTGCACGCCGTGGCAGTTTGGTCGGGTCGGCCGGTCGATCCTCGAACGTCAGCTCTTTTCGACCATTCGTCGAGCTGGCGTGGACGTGGTCCTGGTGTACAGCCCGAATCGGTTCATCCGCGCCTCGACGTTGGCGAAACTCCGAAAACGTGGTGTCACGAGCGTGCTCTGGGAGGATGATCTGGCGCTCCGCGAAGGGTTTCAGGTCGAGGCTGCTGCTGAGTTCGACCTGATCGTCGTAACCGACTCGTATGCTGTTCCTTTTCTCGAGAACGTCCTGGGGCATCCTCACGTGCATGTGCTGCAGGGGTGCGCCATGCCGGGAGCATATCCAGTGCAGAATCTGACTGCTGAGCAGCGTGAGGAATTCGGTGCCGAGGTGAGCTTCATCGGCAAGTACTTCCCGCATCGCGAACGTTTCTTCCAAAGTCTCGCTCGCCCCGTGAGGATTTGGGGCCCAGATTGGCAGGAAGAATCCGCTCTGCCCGATCGAGCCGACATCGTATCACTGGATCCGAAAGACAAGTCGCTGGTCTATGCCGCGTCCAAGATCAATCTTCACTTGCGTGCGGGGCACCAGCAGGTGAATGGTTTCTCGTCGCGGATCTACGAGGTTCCATTGTGTGGCGGCTTCATCTTGGCGGAAGCGACGCAAGATCTAGTGGATTGCTTTGACGTGGACCGCGAAATCGCCGTCTTTCGGACGGCGGAAGAGGCTCGGGGCAAGATCGAATTCTTTTTGGGCAACGAAGACGCGCGCACGCAGATGTCCGATCGCTTGCGGGCGCGCATTCTGAAGGACTACACGTTAGAGAAAACGGTGGCGCGATTCCAGAACCTGCTAATTCCAATCGTTCGAAGGTCGAGCTAACTCGTATTGTGCGACTCGGCATCAAAAGTCCGCGATGGTCTGTGGCACCCGTGCCTGACGTGCGCGACACCAAGACTCACGTGTCGGGCTTGCGTCGACAGACTGTCACTCTTTCGTCATGTACCACATTGAACGGGCCCCGTGGACGAGTCGTCCAGTGTCGCCGTCCAGATACTCGTCCACGGCCTTCCGCACCCCCGGGTACGTCGACGAGTCAAGTTCGCCGGGGGTACCATAGTCGTCGACCACGATGATTCCTCCCGGCGTCACTTTTGGGACGAAGTACGCCAGGCAGAACTTCGCGCCGGCGTAGACGTCGCAGTCAATGATGACCAGTGAGAACGTTCGGTCTGTGCCCGCAAGTGTCTCGGGAACGGTGTCGACGAAATCGCCTTCGACAATCCGAACGTATCCATCGACACCGAAGAATCGCATGGTTTCTCTGACCGCACGCGCCGACGTATCGCGGAACCTCTCTTCTGTGGCGTGGCACTCGCCGTTTTCCGTTCGGTCTTCGTTCAACACCTCTGGGAAACCCTCGAAGGAGTCAAAGCTCCAAATTGTTCTCGATGAATCCATGCCCCGCAGAGCTTCGGCCATCAGGAGCGTACCCCCGCCTTGATAACAACCAAGCTCGACGATGTCTCCATCAAGGCCCTCGGTTCTTCGCACACAGTCCAGGACGAAATCGACTTTCTCTGGTTGCCAGCAACAATGGGGCCGAAGCGTTTCCATCTCCTGAATCGTCCGCGATCTACTCCAGAATAGCCTCTTCCAACGAGTGGCTTGGATCGTGGCAAGTCGTCGATCACCTCGATTCAACACAAGGAAGAAGGAGTAAAGCGGACTGGCCAGCGCTTTTCCGAAGTTTCCTACCGTAAACCTGGGTGCTTCATTGACCATTACTCACCAACCTAAGCCTTCGAATCGTTGCCGCCACGATTGGTCAGCATTCTGAAGAACCGCATGGCAAACTCGTCGCGTTCGAGTGTCATCACGACCACATAGACGGCCGCCCCGCAGGCCGCCCCAATGATTGAACCAAACGGGATGCCCAATCGCGCGATCGGAAAGGCAACCACAACGGCACAGGTCGACGCCAGGAGCGAACGCACCAGAGAGCCGGGCATTCCGGAAAGAGCATCGCTCCCCAACCGCCTGACGATCAGCACCGCCATCGTCGCTACGTTTGCCATGTAGTACAGCGACGTAGCAATCACGATTCCGGCAACGCCCAAACTCGGCGTCAGGGCGACCTTTAGGATCACTCCCAACGTGAAGCCTGCACATCCAATGATGGTTGGCGTCCGCGTGTCGGAGAGCGCAAAAAAGACTTTCGTCGCTATCTCGCCGAACGCCGCCGCAATCACCATTCCCAAATACAGTGTCAGCAATGTTGCCACAGCCCGAGTATCGGTTGCCGTGAATTCTCCGCGCTGAAACAAATCTCGGATTACCCATTTACTATAACACGCCAGGCCGACTGCGATGGGCGGTAGGATGACGCAAAGGCACCGCACGGCGTGTGCTACCTCGGCGCGGAAGGCATCGAGTCGCCCGGTTGCCCGTTGCATCGCGAGATTGGGAAAAGCAACAACCGATAATCCGCTTGTGCTGATCAGCAAGAGAGCTGTCACCAACCGGGAGGCGTAACCCAAATGTGAGACGCTACCGGTCGCCAGACTTGAGGCCAGATGTCGATCGACAAGTGGATCCAGGCGGAAGTAGGCAGCGCCACATATCAAAGGCACCATCAGACGAAAACATCGCTTGGCGGCGTCATCAAACTCGAACTTGAGGCGAAAGCCGCGGAGCGGGAACAGGATCTGGATGGCGGCGGCTACAATCGAGCCCAAGAGAACAGCGTATCCGATGGCCACGATGCCACTGTCTTGCCACATGATGGCTGCCACGAGCGTCGCCCCAGTGCCGACCACCGGCGCTATCGCGGGGATAATGAAGTGTCTGTGGCAGTGATGAACGGCCTGGGAGTATGCGAGTGAACCGTTGGTGAAAATCAGCCAGGCCAGTATTGCCACGAGTTGTGCGGTCACTTCTGACTGCTCGACCGAGAATCCGGGATAGAGGATCCCCGTCAGCGGACGCGCCAGCAAAGACACTGCGGTCGACAGCGAGACCGTTCCTGCGACCAGCACCGTGAGGACGCTGTTTGCAGTTGCCCTAGCCTTCACCGGGTCATCGGCGCTCAACCGTTCGGTGAGTACCGGCACAAACGCGTAGCCGAGCGAGCCGACGAAAATGGAACTGAGCACCGTTGGCAGGGCAATCGCCGCTACGAAGGCGTCCATGTCAGCCGAAGCGCCGAAGTGCTTGGCCAGCACGACCTGAAAGCCAAACTGCACGATCAGTTGAGCGAATGACCAAAGACTGACCCAGCCGGCTGAACGCAGCGAGGTCTGAGTGTCGGCCATTGGACGGAACTCCCTTGCTCGACCGCGCGTCGTCGACTTTCGTTAGGAAAGCCAAGTACGTTCCACAAAGCCGGTGTCGACGTGGCCTTCGACAAACTTGCTGTGCGTCAGTATTTGCTTGTGGAACGGCGCCGTCGTGTGGATGCCCGTGACTCGCAACTCGTCAAGGGCCCGTAGCATGCAGGCGATTGCGTCGGTCCGCGTCGGCTGATGCACGATCAACTTGCCGATCATGGAATCATAGTGCGAAGGGACCGTGTATCCGGAGTGGACGTGCGTGTCGAACCGCACGCCGAGCCCGCCTGGGGCGAAAATCTGCTCGATCGTGCCGGGATTCGGTTGGAAGTTGCGTTCCGGGTCTTCCGCGTTGATGCGACATTCGATCGCCACGCCGCTGCTGCGGACGTCTGCCTGCGTGAACGGCAATTCCTGCCCGGCCGCAATCATGATCTGGGACTTGATCAAGTCCACGCCGGTCACCATTTCCGTCACGGGGTGCTCGACTTGAATGCGTGCGTTCAATTCGATGAAGTAGAAGTTGTTGTCCTGATCCACGACAAACTCGACGGTGCCCGCGTTTGTGTACTCCGCGGTCTTGACCAACCGTACCGCTGCCTCGCACATGGCCTGGCGGGCCTCTTTGGGCAGATTCGGCGCTGGGCTTTCCTCGATCAGCTTCTGGTGGCGGCGCTGAGTCGAACAATCGCGTTCCCACAGATGCACTACGTTGCCATGCTGATCTGCCAGCATCTGCACCTCGATGTGGCGCGGCCGTTCGACGAGCTTTTCCAAGTACACGCTCGCATTGCCAAAGGCGGCTTTGGCTTCCGTCTGCGCTTGCGACAAGGCCGCTTTCAATGACAGGTCGTTGGCAGCCACTCGCATGCCTTTGCCGCCGCCGCCGGCCGTGGCTTTGATCAGTACGGGAAACCCGATTTCATGGGCGACTTCCAGGGCTTCCTTTTCGTTCTGCACCAGGCCCTTGCTTCCCGGCACGACGGGCACGTCGGCTTGGCGAGCGATGGCGCGGGCTTGGTTCTTGTCGCCCAGTTTCTCCATCGCTTCGGGCGTGGGGCCGATGAAGTCGATCTTGCAGCTTCGGCAGATCTCGTTGAAGTGGGCGTTTTCCGCCAGAAAGCCGTAGCCCGGATGAATGGCTTCCACATTGCCCACTTCCGCGGCGCTGATCACTCGATCGGTCTTCAAGTAACTCAAGGCGCTCTTCGCCGGACCAATACAGTACGTCTCGTCCGCCAAATCCAAGTACGCGCTGCCGCGGTCGGCATCGCTGTAAACGACCACCGTCTCGACGCCCATCTCGCGGCAGGCCCGGATGATCCGTAAGGCAATCTCGCCGCGATTCGCGATTAGGATGCGTTTATACATGTCAGGGGGATAAGCGCGTCACTTGCTTGTGTCGACCTTGAAAAGCGGCTTGCCATAGTCGACCGATTCCTCGGCTTCGACAAGCACGGCCAAAATGCGCCCGCTGATTTCGGCAGGAATCTCGTTGAACACCTTCATGGCTTCGACGATGCAAACGGTCGTTTCTGGATCGACGTGGTCGCCGACTCGGACGTAGGGTTCTGCATTCTGGTTCGCACTGGAATAGAACGTGCCCACCATGGGGCTGGTAATGTAAGCGATGTGTTCCTGGGACTCGTCGGCCGGTTTCGGCGTCTCGGTCTGCGCAGGCGTCTGTGGCGCCGGGATCGCAGCGGAAGGAATCTGGGTTTGAGGCACCACGCCGCCGGGCGTTTCGACCAAGCCGCCGCGGCAGAGACGAATCCGTTGACTGGATTGCCGCAAGTCGATCTCGCTGAGATCGTGTTCCTTCATCAACTCGATCAGCCGGCGAATTTGTTTGATGTCAAAAACGTCGTCTACATTCGGATCCGACTTCGCCATGGGTTTCTCCGACTGGCAATGGCCCTACAAATGGCTCGGGGCGTGAACAACAAGCACATCATCGCCATGCCTGTAGCACACGCCCCGCAATCAGGTGGACCTGGATCACTAAAGGACGCAGTCGCCGAATTCTTTGGGGACGCTGCTGAGCACTTCATGACCCGTCCGTGTCACTAATACATCATCCTCGATACGCACGCCACCCCAACCTGGCAGATAGATGCCTGGTTCCACGGTGACGACCATGCCGGCCTTCAGCTTCCGTTCCTTGTTGGCGGCAAGGTTAGGTCCTTCGTGCACCTCCAAACCAATTCCATGCCCCAGGCCGTGTCCGAACCGCTTGCCAAACCCGGCGTCCTCAATCACTTTCCGGGCGGCCGCATCGACCTTCTTCATCACCGCGCCGGGCTTGATGGCGGCGATTCCCGCTTGCTGTGCTCTAAGCACAACTCCATATATACGTTCGAGTTTGGGCGAAATTCTACCGGTCACTAGAACACGCGTCAAGTCGCTCACATACAGCCGCCCCTTGGCACCCCAATCAATCAAAATGAAGTCGCTTTCCGCGATGCAATGGTCCGAAAGGGTGGCGTGCGGCAGGGCCCCGCGTGGGCCTACGCCGACGATGGGCGTAAAGCTGCATCGCGTGCCGCCGAACAGGCGGATTTGGTTCTCCAATTCCCATGCGATTTCCTTCTCGTTTCTTTCGGGCCGCAGTGATGCGCGTACAACGGCGAACGCCCGTTCGGCGACGTTGATCGCCTCGCGGATTTCCGCTACTTCGTCTTTGTCCTTGATTTCGCGAAGCTGCTCGACCAGATTCGTCGTGGACGCAAGTTCCACTTTCGGCAGCTTCTTGGTCAATTCGGTGCAAAAGGCGACCGTCATGGATCCGCCCTCGATCGCCAGACCGCGGATCTTGGCTGCCTTGATCACTTTGACAACGGTGTCGATCAGTTCGGTACCCGTGGGGCGAATCGCCACATCGACACCAGGACACTCTTCACCCAACTGCTGCGTGTACCGAGGGTCGCTCAGCACGATCTCGTCCTTGGGTGTCAGCAGCAGGAAACTGGAGTCCCCGGTGAAACCAGTCAGATAGGTGACGTTCGTGAAGTTGGTAACCAGGATGGCATCGGCTTCGGTCTTTCGGAGCAGCCGACGTAGGCGGTCGCGTCGTTGGTGGAATCGAGGCATGGGTCAGGTGTCGGGTGTCAGGTGTCAGGTGTCAGGTGTCGGGTGTCGGGTGTCGGGTGTCGGGTGTCAGGTGTCAGCGTGGGAGATGCGTGTGCGGAGCGTCCTTCCTGGACTAGGCTCGATATCCAAGGACGATCCCAAACCGCGGACGTATTCGGAGCTTGCCCCTCGAGAATCCAGAGTCGTGCTTGGTCCGCCGCCAGGTCTCCTCTTCCCCGACACCTGACACCCGACACCTCATGCCTAGCCACTCCGCGACGCCCCGACGCTACCCCCTCGTCATATCGCAGCTCAGCCCTCCGGCCGCCGGGACGTACATGGTTCGAGTGTAGTCCATGACCATGCGATGGGCACTGAACCGCCAAGCCAGAGTACCGATGGAATTCATCATCATTTGAATCCATCCGCGCGGCAGGCCGTCCACGTCGCGGTCGTAGAACGTCGGAATGACCTCATTCTCCAATGCAGCGTAAAGCGACTCGGCATCTCGAGCGTCGGTCTGTTCGACCGAACGGTGACTTCTGCCCTTGCCGATGGCAAAGCCGTTCGAGCCATCGTAGGCCTCGGCCCACCAACCATCCAGAATTGACAAGTTCAGCCCGCCGTTCAGTACTACCTTCTGGCCGCTCGTGCCGGACGCTTCCAACGGACGACGCGGGTTGTTCAGCCATACGTCGACGCCCTGTATCATGTGACGACATACGTTGATGTCGTAATCCTCGATGAACGCCACACGGTCTTTGAATCGCGGATCTCGCCGACAATTGGCGATCGCACGGATAAACTGCTTGCCTTCTTCATCTCTGGGATGCGCTTTGCCCGCGAAGATCAACTGAACGGGGCGCTCGCCGTTGTTCAGGATGGCGTCCATCCGGTCCGGGTTCGTGAATAGCAGTGTGGCACGTTTGTACGTTGCAAACCGGCGGCCGAAGCCGATCGTTAGGATGCTGGGGTTGAGCATCGCTCTGGCTGCTTCCACTACTTCGTCGCCTTCGCCGCGGCGACGGCATTGGCGACTGACACGACGACGGACAAACGAAAGCAGCAAGTTCTTCAACGCGTTGTGCGCTTCCCATAATTCACCGGGATCAACGTTGTGGATGTTCCGCCAAGCTGCCGGCTCGCCCATTCCCGTAATCCAACGGTCGGGAAAGTGGCGATCGTACAGTTGCCGCATCTGCCACGCCAGCCAACTGGGCACGTGAACACCGTTGGTGATATGACCGATGGGAATTTCCTCCTCGACTCGCCACGGCCAGAGGTGGGCCCACATTCGGCGCGAGATATGTCCGTGAAGCTGGCTGACAGCGTTTGCCCGGCGAGACAGTTTCAGCCCCAATACGGTCATGCAGAACTTCTCGTGTTCCTTCTGCGGATCGACGCGGCCCAGCCCCACCAACTGCTCGTAGGGAATCCCCAACTGGTCACGCAATGGTCCCAAATGTTCTTCCACCAAGCCGGCGTCAAAGAAATCGTGCCCGGCCGATACCGGCGTGTGAGTCGTGAAAACGGTCCTTCGGGTGACCTGCCGCAACGCTTCGTCAAAAGGCAAATCGTCGTCGTGCATGCGTTCGCGAATGACCTCCAGTGGCCCGAACGCGCTGTGCCCTTCGTTCAAGTGATAAACGCCAGGGGTGATCCCAAGTGCTCGGATCGCCTTGACGCCGCCGATACCCAATACCAGTTCTTGGCGGATCCGAGTTCGCTCGTCACCGCCGTACAGACGGCTGGTCAACCGGCGATCATCCGGCTGGTTGCCTTCCACGTCGCAGTCCAGCAGGTACAACTTGACCCGGCCGACGTGCATCAGCCAGACTTTCGCGTGCAGGCTGCCGGTGCGAGTATCGATGCTCACCATAATCGGCTTACCATCCGCATCGACCGCCGGCTCCATCGGGAGGTTCTCGACCTTCGTATCCAGGTACTCTTCCTCCTGGTACCCGTCGGTGTTTAGGTGCTGCTTGAAATAGCCCTGGCTGTAGAACAGGCCGACGCCGACCAACGGCACGGCCAAACCACTGGCGGCCTTGACATGGTCACCCGAAAGCACGCCCAGGCCCCCGGAGTAGATGGGGATCGATTCGTGAATGCCGAATTCAGCAGAGAAATACGCCACCGGTAGCGCACCCAAGATGCCGGCGTTGGTGGTGCCCCAGGTCTTGCGCGTGTCCGAAAGGTACTCTTTCAGCCGCCGGTAGTGATAGTTGATCCGGCTGTGCAGCACCATCTCCGCCGCGCGGCCCGCCAGTCGTTCCGGCGTGAACTCGCTCAGCAGAGCGATCGGATTGTGGTCCAATTGGCGCCAGCGTATCGGGTCCAAGTCACGAAACAGGCTGTGAACTTCCGGATGCCAAGTCCACCACAGGTTGCTCGACAAAGCCAAGCACTTGTCGTACAGAGCCTGAGCGGTCAACTCGCTGGCAATCTCGCCGTTCTTCTGGGAAAAACGATTCAGCCTGATCTCTTGGTCCTTGGCCATGAGCATCCCTTCCTTGTCGAGAAGCCGCCCACACGGGTGGGTCTCGCGTGAAAAATGTCAACGATCAGCGGTTTTGGTACTCGTACCGCCCCCAGGTTGTCAAGTGGGACCGCCCGAATGTGTCCCCGAAGTGTCCCTACGAGCAAAGAATTGCGCACAGAAGCACGGACATCCCCGGCTTCGGGCCGTCTGCTCTTCTCTTACTCAGTCCTTGATGCATGGCCCGCCCACAGAATCCCGCAGACGGTCATGTGTTGACGTTTTCTGACTCCGCCCATGACCAACCGCACGAATCACATGCCTCGGCACTTTCGGGTATGCGACTCCCACATCGGGGACATTCGAAAGAACCATCCGTGGCAGCGGAACGGCAATCTCCTTCCGCTGCGAGCTTGGCCTCGACGCACGGATGCGAACGAGCGATCCCCTTGAGCGTAATCGTGGATTCTGTGACCTCTGTGGCACGAATGCGCGTCGCCAGTACGAGATGCGACGCCAGGGATAACGTCAGAAAGCCGAGGGCAAGAAACATCAACGTCTCGGTTTGGTACATAGAATCAAGCAGCGAGCGATGGTGTTGGACGATCCAAAAGACAACGTAAGAAACGTACGCGGTCAATGGACCGCTCAGAACGACAGCCAACACGAAATACCTCAACCAATGACTGCGATGTTTGTCGCAGACGGGAAGGGGCAGGAGTACCCGCTCTCGTGCGAAAACGCCTACGACCTGGAGCAGATAGACAATCAGATGCAACTGAAGTGCGTTCAAGATCGAAACAGTCCACCATTTTCTTGTGCCGCGTTCGTATTCCGACGCGCGCAAGCACTTTGGCGGTTGCTTGAATTGCCGTTCGACAGTACTGGTCGCGGGCGCGCCACACCGCAGACACCTGGCATCGTTTCCGGTGAGTTGCTGAAACTGGTCGATCTGCAGATGTAGTTTGGCCATCGAGGAATGGCGATGGTTCAGTATTGCGGCCGAACATTTAGGACCACTTGACGTTCATGGTTCCCGCAACCTGAGTCTGGCCGATTTGGTTATGCCTTCAAGAATCGGTTTGTGTTCGATCCAGTTGCTCGGGATTGCCACCTGAAGCATCACGACGGATGTGAGTGTCTTTCCGTCATGCTCAGTTATCGTTTGTTCTTCCGAAATCGCAAAATGGTCGCGTTTTGATCGAAGATCATCAATATGGGATTGAAGAAGCTTTGAACCCGTTGGCCGTGTGCGATCTGCGTTGAGCCAATCCCAGTTCCCGTGTTAGTGGACATGGGAAGCGATTCGCACATAGAAATCAACTGAGACGTATCCGATTCCTTAGCTGGTCAGCAAAACCCACATGTTGGCTGGTACGTTCGTTACTTGCTGCCCTCATTCGGAAACGCGGCCAGTGCCTCGTCGGCCTCGGCCAGCAGCAGCGAACGGTCGTAGTCTTCATCCCGAGACTTGATGCGGCGCAGGATCAGGCCCGGATCATCCTTCAGGGCGGTGATGGTCGTCTTGGTCTCGGGGCAGACGGGAAACATGATTCCACTGTAGGCGTTGGGAGTGCCGCACAGGGCGCCGAATTCGTTCGGGACGACCAGCGTGACGGCTGAGAGCATTTTCGTGTGCTTTTTGGCAAAGGCGCGCACCCGCTTGAGGATCGCCTCGCGGCCCTCCACGATCTCGAGTTCATTGGTGAACATCCGGCAGGAATCGTAAATCTTGTTCAGCTGCGAGGCGATCGAATCTCCTCCGTCAGACTCGGGTACCTTGACGGGCGTCAGCAGGCGGAACTGGTACCGTTCGCCATCCAATCGCTTCCCCTGCTCTTCAATCCCGATTTCCGCTCTGGGAGAACTGTCGAGCCGGTTCGGCCCGGCCACGAGCATGATCTCGGCGGAGTGGTCGCGCATGTACTCGAGGAAGTGCGTGCTCTGCAGCGCCAGCACGAGTTCAAGGCGTTCAACCTTGTCTCCGCGGATCGTCTCGCTCACTTCGAAAACCAGCCGGTAGGGCTTGCCAAACTTCTGTATCCCCGTCAGCGGCTTCTCGTATTCGATCTGCTCGAGTTCGACGATCTTTCCGACATGCACGACGCGGGCCAGTCCTGCGTACGCCTCGGCGGAGACGAAGATCCGCCCGACTTGGGCCGAAGCCGAGACCGGTGCCAACGCCAAGAGCAAGGCCGCAAAGCCTTGCCGCCATCGCGCGGCGGTCGGCTTCGATCGATTCTCTCTTTCAAAACTAGCGTGCGCGGGGAGCACCAGCAGACTTTGTAGAGCTGCGCGAAATCTCATAGGGGCATTCATTTCTTTCTTGGCAGAACGATCTTGTTATCCACGGCTTATTCGAATTCAGAAGCGTATTGTTCGTAAACTGCAGGTTCGTTCAACGCCTTCGCAGAGTCGTTCATGATGTCGTAATCGGAATCCGAAAACCAGATAATCAGATACGTGTTGTTGTCAAACGTGCCGTTCTTCTTCAGTTCCAACATGGCGTTGAGGATGGCGCGATTTGTTTTCGCAACAAACGCCACCTCGTATTCGTCGAGCTGAAAACTGTCGGGGTCTCGCGAGTGGGCCGACCTGAATCGCTCAAGCGATGATTGCAGTCCTGAGTTGCTGGCCTCGAAACCCTCGTGGACATAGTTTTGCCACTCATCGACAGAGTACCGGTAGTAAGCGTCGTCGGTTTTCTCTGGAGCGATGTCGGACTCTCGATTAAACGCCACGACGAGCCCTTGCTGCCCATCGAAGGAAGTACTCATAGCACGACCGCCGCG
>JACKQG010002201.1_pt1 | contig 25800 bp, 22 predicted proteins | sample 8237621 | NCBI WGS metagenome assembly JACKQG01 (sample SAMN15677084, study PRJNA649215) | marine metagenome | biome: marine; feature: Black Sea; material: saline water; isolation source: suspended particulate matter (SPM) from the Black Sea western gyre | collected 2013-06-09/2013-06-10 | depth... | reverse complement strand
CGGCCCCCGCCCCCGCCCCCCCCCCAGGCGGGGGACCCCGGTGACCCCCCCGCCCCCGGGGGGCCCCCCCCCCCCCTCCCCCCCCTCCGCCCCCCGCCCCCGCCAGTCTGCCCACCCCGCCCCCCGCCCCCATCCCGACCCGTTTCCCCGGCGGCCGGTTCGCCGGTCCCGCCTCGCCCACCGCCGGTGCAGCGGCCAACGCACCGAGCGCCACTGCCGCCTCATCCGGGTCTGCCTCGCCCAGGAACCGGAGCGTCACGTGCCACTGGTCAGGCCGGGTCCACCGCAGCCCCGCAGCCTCAGGACGCGGCAACGCCGCCAGGGCAGAGACCAACTCGTCCGACGGCCAGACCGCCACGAACAGCCGCACGGCGCCGCTTTTCAGTCCCCCCGGCGGGACACCAGGCGTTGGCGGAGGGCGTCCAGCACCGTGATCACCGTGAACTGGCGGATCAGGTTGCGGTCGAACGGGAACACGACCTTCGTCGCCTCGACCACACCGTCGACGCTGGTGGCCATCCAGACCGTGCCGGGCTTCTCACCGTCCTGCGGGTCGGGGCCGGCCACGCCCGTGACGGCCACCGACACGTCGGCGCCGAGCACCCGGCAGGCCCCCTCCGCCATGGCGACCACGGCCGCCTCCGACACCACCGGACCCTCGGGCACACCCAGCAGGTCGCGCTTCACGTCGCCGTCGTATGCGACGATCGAACCCCTGAAGGCCCGGCTGGCACCCGGGATGTCCGTGAGCCGGGTGCCGATCATCCCGCCCGTGAGCGACTCGGCCGTTGCAAGCGTGAGGCCCTGTGCCACCAGTTCGTCGAGCACCACCGACTCCATGTTCTGATCGTCGACGCCGAACACGATCGGGCCGATGATGTCGCGCACCCGGGCCTCCTCGACATCGAGCATCGCCGCCACCTCGTCCTCGTCGGCGCCCTTGGCGGTGATGCGGACCTTGAGTCCCTCCATGCCGCTGGCGAGAAACGCCAGGGTCGGTCCACCCTCGGCGTCGAGGCGGTCGATCTCGTCGGCCAGCACCTCGGCCAGCCCCGACTCCGAACGGCCCCACGTGCGCAGGACCCGCGAACGGATGACGGCGTCGCCACCGGCCCGACGACGCAGGTCGGGCAGCACCGTGCCCTCGAGCATGGCCTGCATCTCCCACGGCACCCCCGGCACCGCATAGAGCACCTTCTCACCGGCCGGGCCGCCGATCGGGCACACGAGGCCCGGGGCGGTACCCGGCATCTCTGGGATGGCCATCGCCCCCACGGGCACGTCGGCCTGGCGCAGGTTGTTTGCCGGCATCTGCCGACCCCGCCCCGAGAACCGTCTCTCGATCTCGGCCACGATCCCCGGATCGCGCTCCAGCCCGACGCCCATGACCTCGGCCACGACCTCACGGGTGATGTCGTCCTGGGTGGGGCCCAGACCGCCGGTCACGATCACGGCATCGGAGCGCCCCAGCGCCTCATGTAACGCCGCCAGCATGCGCTCGCGGTTGTCGCCGACGGCCGTGTGGCGATGGCAGTCGATCCCGGCCAGGGCCAACTGCCCACCGATCCACGACGAGTTGGTGTCTACGATCTGTCCCAGCAGCAGCTCCGTCCCGACGGCAACGACCTCGCAGCGCACGCTTGTTCCCGGAACCGGTCGCTCAGGCGCCGGTGGCGCTGGTAGCGCGGCTGCCGTCGACCAGGTACTGGCCGCCGGTGACCAGGGTGAACGCAACCGCCAGCCACAGCGATGCCCCTACCACCAGGTCCGCATCCTCGAGCGGCGGCACCACGGCGAGCAGCAGCGCCACGCCCTGCACGGTGGTCTTCCACTTGGCCGACCTGCGGGCCGGAACCGCCAGCCCACGCCGCACGAACCACAGCCGGTAGAGGGTGATGCCGGCCTCGCGCACGGTCAGCAGCGCCACAGGCAGCCAGCCGTAGCGGTCGACCATCACGAGGCACACCGCCACGCCGATCACCACGACCTTGTCGGCGAACGGGTCGAGGAACGCCCCCCAGCGGCTCACCGTGCCACGACGACGTGCGAGCATCCCGTCGGCCAGGTCGGAGGCGGCCAGCACGGCGCCCAGCAGGAACGCCCCCCACGACACACCGCCCCGATCCTCGGCGGCCAGAACCATGGCGAACAGCAACGGTGACAGCAGCAGGCGCAGCAGCGTGACGAGGTTGGCGGGGCTCACCACCGTTCCGAGATGCTTGGTCAGGTTCACGCCGCCTCCAGGTCGGGCCCCAGTGCCCCGGTCACGGTCACGGTGCTGAATCCTCCCACAGGAAGGTCGGTCGGGACCACGACGATGCCATCGATCTCCGGGGCCTCACGCCAGGTGCGCCCCACCCCGGGCTCGTCGACGAGCACCTCCACCTCGGCGCCGATGAGGTCGTCGCGCCGACGCGAGGTGATGCCGTCCTGCAACTCGCCCAACTCGGACAGGCGTTCTGCAACCAGCCCCTCCGGGACCCCACCGTCGAGGTCGGCGGCCCAGGTGCCCTCCTCCTCGCTGTAGGCGAAGAACCCGCACCAGTCGACGCCGACCTCCTCCACGAACGCCAGCAGGGAATCGTGGTCCTCCTCGGTCTCACCCGGGTAGCCGACGATGAAGTTGGAGCGAAACACCGCCCCGGGCTCGATGCTGCGAATCCGACCGATGCTCTCCCTGAAGCGGTCGCCGTCGCCCCACCGCCTCATCCGGCGCAGCAATGGCCGGGACACATGCTGGAGCGACAGGTCGAAGTACGCCACGCCGGTGCCCAGCACAGCGTCGATGAGCCCGTCTGTCAGGTCCGACGGGTAGAGGTAGAGCAGCCGCACCCGGTCGACCCGCTCGCCGACCTTCGACACCAGCGGCACAATGGCCCGCTCCCCCACGCCCTGGTCGCGGCCGAACGACGCCAGGTCCTGGGCCACCAGCACGATCTCGCTCACCGCGAGTGCGTCGACCTCCTCGAGGATCGAGTCGACCGAGCGGCTGCGCTGCGGACCCCGGAAGCTCGGAATGGCGCAGAACCCGCACGCCCGGTCGCATCCCTCGGCCACCTTCACATAGGCCCACGGTCGGCTCGACGGAGGCCGGGGCAGGTTCAGCAGGTCGAACGACGGGACGCTCGGCCCGTCGGCCGCCGGGCGCCGACCCAGCGTGACCGGCACACCGAACCCGGCCACCCGGTCGACCTCCGGCAGGACGGCGTCAAGGTCGTCCCCGTAGCGCTCGGCCAGACAACCCGTCACCACCAGCCGTGCGCCCTCACGGCGCTCGTCGGCCAGCGCCAGCACCGTGTCGACCGACTCCCGGCGGGCCTCGTCGATGAATGCACACGTGTTGACCACGATCAGGTCTGCGTCGGACGCCTCCCCCACCGGCGCCAGGCCGTCGGCGGCGAACACGCCCTCGAGTTTGTCCGAGTCGACCTGATTCTTCGGACAGCCGAGCGTTACGAGGTGGTAGGTGCCGGCGCCCATGATCGGTTCAGGCTACGGGCTGGGCGCCCGGCCTCCCGTTCCCGGGTTCAGACCGTGGCCCCCGTAACGGCCAACCCGCCGAGAACACCCGCGTAGACGGACAACAGGACGATGGCCTCCCATTTCCCGATCCGCTTGCCTGTCTTCATCAACAGGATGACCCCCCAGCACACGACCACCATCGCCAGAAGCGCCCAATCGGCCAGTCCGGTGGCAGCGTCGTACGGGGTGGCTCCGTTCACCAGAAACACCGCAGCACCGACGGTGAGGCTGTTGAACAGGTTCGAACCCAGCAGGTTCCCGATGATCAGCCCGGTCTCGCCCCTCCGGGCAGCGGCCAATACGGTGAACAACTCCGGCAACGAGGTTCCCACCGCCACCAGGGCGAAGCCCACGAAGCCTCCGGTCCACCCCAGTTCCTCAGCGATCGCAGTAGCCGATCGAACGACCAGCCAGGCGAAGGCCACAGTCCCCAACAGCCCGACGACCGTCAGGATCCAGGGCTCGGCGCCCTTCGCCGTGTCCGAGGGCGGCACGCCTCCGAAGTGGTCCCGCAGGCTGACGATGACGACGAGGGCCGCCACGGCGAGCACCACCAGACCAATACCCTTCCAGATCGATGGCCCGCCGAGACCGGCCATCAGGGCGAAGACCGTGACCCCCGCTGCAGAGAACGCCACCTGTCGCTTGGCTCCGGGTTCCAGACTGAGGTTCCCGACGACCAACACCGGGATGGCCAGCACCAGGGTCAGGTTGGCGACGTTCGAGCCGACGATGTTGCCCATCGCCAGCGACGTGCCCTCGGATCCCTCTGTGAGCGTCGCCAGGGTCGACACCACCAACTCGGGTGCGCTGGTGCCGAAGCCGATGATCAGGGCACCGGTGACCACCGTGGAAACCCGCATCCGAGCCGCCACCTCCGCCGCACCCAGTACGAACCGGTCCGCGGCAAGCGCCAAACCGGCCAGGCCGAGCACGAGAAGCAGAAGGTCGGTTACCACGACCCGACGCTACCGGCCACCGGACCAAGGCCTATTGGCCTAGAGCCCCTGTTCGGAGAGGTTCTCGAACTCCTCGGCGTCGACGAGCACCTCGCGGGCCTTGGAGCCCGTGGAGGGCCCGACCACGCCGGCCTCCTCGAGCAGGTCCATGAGCCGTCCCGCCCGGGCGAACCCGACCCGGAGCTTGCGCTGCAACATCGACGTGGAACCCAACTGGCTCGACACGACCAGCCGACGGGCCTCTTCGAGCAACTCGTCGTCGTCGGGCGAGCCGACGGCCGGCCGCTGATGCTCGGCGGTGATGTCGACGGGGCCAGCCGGTGCAGCGGGGGCGGTCGACCTGCCGTCACCCTCCCCCATGAAGCCACCGGCAGCGGTGCTGTCGACCACCGGGGTCTCGTCGGTGACCTGCTCGCCCTGTTCGACCTGCCCGGCGTCGTCCCCGAGGGCCTTGGCCTGCCTACGCCAGGCCTGCACGATCTGGCGGACCTCCTCCTCGCCCACCCAGGCACCCTGGATGCGCTGGGGCGTGCTGGAACTGGGACCCAGCAGGAGCATGTCGCCCTTGCCGACCAGACGTTCGGCGCCCTGCTGGTCGAGGATGACACGGCTGTCGGCGAGGCTCGAGACGGCGAACGCCAGCCGTGCCGGGATGTTGGCCTTGATGACGCCCGTGATCACGTTCACCGACGGCCTCTGGGTTGCGACCACAAGGTGGATGCCGACCGCACGCGCCATCTGGGCGATGCGGCAGATCGAGTCCTCGACATCGCGGGCGGCGACCATCATGAGGTCGGAGAGCTCGTCGACCACGATGAGGATGAACCGCATCCGCTCGTAACGGGTGGGCTCGCCATCATCGTCGGTGAGCCCCAGGGGGGCCTCGAGGTCACCCCGGTCGAAGGCGGCGTTGTAGCCCGTGATGTCGCGGAACCCGCACTCCGACAACACGTCGTAGCGGCGTTCCATCTCCTTGACAGCCCAGTGGAGGGCGTTGGCGGCCTTCTTGGGGTCGGTGACCGGCGCAGTGAGCAGGTGGGGCACGCCCTCGTACTGGCCCATCTCGACCCGCTTCGGGTCGATCAGGATCATCCGAACCTGGTCCGGGGTGGAGCGCACGAGGATCGAGGTGACAAGGGCGTTGATGCACGACGACTTGCCGGCACCGGTGGCGCCGGCGATGAGGATGTGGGGCATCGTCGCCAGGTTGAGCATCACCGGTCGGCCGTTGATGTCGCGACCTATGGCCGCCTCGAGCGGATGGGTGGCCTTGGCCGCCTCCGGCGACGCCAGGATGTCGCCCAGCGCCACGATCTCGCGCTCTTCGTTCGGCACCTCGATGCCGACCGCCCGCTGACCGGGGATGGGGGCGAGTATCCGCACGTCGGCGGCCGCCAACTCGTAGGCGATGTCCTTGGCCAGGTTGGCTATGCGCCCGACCTTGACACCTTCGGCAACCTGGAGCGCATAGCGGGTGACTGTGGGCCCGACGGTCATGTCTACGAGGCGGGTCTCCACACCGTGGGCTGCCAGGGCCTCGACAAGGCGCACCCCCCGGGCCTCGACCGCCTTGGCATCGACATCGTGGGTGGTGGAAAGCGCCAGCGCCTTGACGCTCGGCAACTTCCAGGGGGAACCGGCGGTGGCCGGTCCGAGCTCGATCCTGAGCTGCTCACCGCCGTGGCCGCCATCCGTAGCCGCAGGCTGCTTCTTCCTGCGTCTCTTCGGGGCCTGTGCCTCCTCGACGGGCTGCTCGACTGGCTCAGGTTCGGGCACCGGCTCCGGGAGGGGCGTCGGTTCGGGCACGTGCAATACCGGTGCATCGGGATCGCCGGGTGGTGTCAGGAGGCTTCTGAAGGCATCGCCGATGGCCCTACCGACCGGTCGGAGGCCCCGGACGGTGCCGGCCGCCGCCTGGCGGGCGGTTGTGCGGGTGACGACCGCCAGACCCACCAGCACAAGGCCGACGAGGATGAGCACGGCACCCCAGGTGGCCACGGCGGCATCCAGCCCACCGCCGACGCCGAGGCCTATGAGCCCACCGGCACCCCCAAGGGCATCGGCGCCGTCGTCGATGCCGGGCGTGTCGCGACCCAGGTGGAACAGGCCGGTCAGCCCGGCGAGGCAGAGGATGCCACCCACGGGCATGCGCCTGGTGATCTCGCCGAACTCGTAGCGCTCGCGGAACATGGCGAAGCCGAGCAGCACCATCGCCACCGGCAGCACCAGCTTGGTGAGGCCGACCGACCAGCTGGCGGCGTCGTCGACAAGGCGGCCCACGACACCGGCCCGGTCGAAGTAGATGGAGAGGCCGGCCAGGAGGCCGCCCAGGACCAGACAGAGGCCGAGCAGCTCGCTGCCGCGGTCGGCAAACGCGGCACGCAGCATGCGGCGGGCAAGGGGATCGGTTTCGGTTCGGGTCGTTGGCGAAGCAGACCCTTTGCCCTTGCGGGCCTTGGCGCCCGTCCCGGGGCGCGCTGGCTTGGTGCTCATGGCACCGTCAACGTACCACCGGGGTGTGACAGAATCGGGGTGCCCCGATACGCGTCGCGGCAGGTCAGCAAGCCTTTCCGACAACGCCAGACGCCCCGTAGGGCCTCAGCGCACCTCGACCACCGGCACCAGCGAGGGCCTGCGACCGGTTCGCGACGACACCAACTTGCCGGTGGCCCGACGGGAACGACGGGCCAGTTCGACGGGATCGCCCACTCCGTCGGCGAGGGCCGCTTCGACTGCATCCCGGACGGCGGACGCCACCTCCGCATGCCACCTTCCCCGCTCGTCGGCATCGACCCAGCCACGGCTCTCCACGAACGGGGGTTCGGCGAGGCGACCCCGCTTTTTGTCGACGACGACCCGCACCAGCACGAAACCCTCGCCTGACAGGGCGCGTCGCTCGTCGACCAGGTCCTCGCCCAGGGTCTGGCCGCGTTCGTCGACCATCACGTACTCGTCGGACACCCGGCCGACCGGCTCCAGGCCCTGGTCTGTCAGCCGGATCTGGTCTCCGTCGGTGCAGCGCACGACCCGGTCGGGCGCCATTCCCCGCTCCAGGGCCAGCCCGTGGTGGGCGACCAGGTGGGCGTACTCGCCGTGGACAGGAATGAACAGCTCGGGGTCGGCCGACTCGTGCAGCTCGCGCAACTCCTCGCGCTTGCCGTGCCCGGTGGTGTGGATCCCGAGTTGGCCGCTGTGGACCAGCCGTGCACCCCGCCGTGCCAGGGCGTTGTGGAGACGAGAGATGGCCGCCTCGTTGCCGGGGATCGGATGCGACGAAAACACGATGGTGTCGCCCTCGCCGATCGTCAGGTGCCGGTGTCGCCCCTGTGCCATCTGCGCAAGGGCCGCCCTCGGCTCGCCCTGGGAACCGGTACAGACCACACAGGTCCGTTCGGGGTCCAGGTCGTCGATGTCGTCGGCGGTGGCGATCATCTTGTCGGACACCCGCAGCAGGCCGAGTTCGCGGGCCAGGGTGACGTTGCGGACCATCGAGGGTCCGAGCACCACCAGGGTCCGGCGCGTTGCGGCAGCAGCGTCGGCGATCTGCTGGATTCGGTGCACGTGGCTGGAGAATGCACCGATGATCAGACGCCGTCCCTCGTTGTCGTCGAACACGCCCCGCAGCACCGGCCCGATCGAAGACTCGCTGCTCGACGAACCCGCCGAGTCCGCATTGGTGGAGTCGGCCAGCAGGAGGCGGATCCCCGGATCGGCCGCAAGCTCCCGCAGGCGTGGCAGGTCGGTGACCCTTCCGTCGACGGGAGTCGGATCGAGCTTGAAGTCGCTGGAGTGCAGGATGAGGCCCTGCGGGGTGCCGAACAACGTCATGAGGCCGCTAGGCGTCGAATGCGTGACCGGCAGGAACTCGCAGTCGAACGGCCCCACCTGCCGTCGGTCGTGGTCGCCCAGCGCCACCAACTCGGGTAGGCGGATGCCCGCCGCCTTGAGCTTGCCCGACACCATGCCCAGCGTGAACGGCGAACCGTAGATCGGCACCTCGATGTGGCGCAGCAGGTACGGCAGGCCGCCGATGTGATCCTCGTGGGCGTGGGTCACGAGGCAGGCCTCGAGCCGGTCGGCCCGCTCGAGCAGCCAGGTGAAGTCGGGAAGCACCGCATCGACGCCCGGCAGGTCGTCGGGGAAAAGCTGCCCGCAGTCGAGCAGGACAATGCGGCCCTCGCACTCGAGTGCCGCACAGTTGCGGCCGATCTCCCCCAGACCGCCGAGGAACGTGAGGGTTACGGGAGCAGCCATGAAATTCGGGATCCTGTCCGGCTCAGCCGCGGCCGAGGTCTGCAAGCAGCCTACGGGCCTCGTCCTGGAGGTAGTCGGGCTCCGGGCCCATCGGCAGGCGGCAGTCGCCACCGGGAAGGCCCAGGACCTTCATCATGGCCTTGCTCGGCACCGGGTTGGGCCGCAGATCGCCCGACTCGTAGTCGTACGACGGGATCAGACGCCGGTTCGACGCCTGTGCGGCGGCGTGGTCACCGGAGAAGAACTCCTCGAACATGCGCACCAGTTCGGGCGTGATCCAGTGGGAGGCCACGCTGATCGTGCCGACGGCGCCGACGGCCAGCAGGGCCAGCGTCAGGGAATCCTCCCCGCTGTAGACCTCGAAGCCCTCGGGGGCGGCGGCGATGAACCGGGCGGTCTCGGCCACGTCGCCGGCGGCGTCCTTGACGGCCACGATCGTCTCGACCTCGTCGGCCAGGCGCAGCAGGGTGGCCGTCTCGATCTTGCGACCGGTGCGGGGCGGGATGTCGTAGAGGATCACCGGTAGGTCCGACGCCTCGGCCACGGCCGTGAAGTGCTCGATCAGGCCTGCCTGGGATGGCCGGTTGTAGTACGGCGTCACGGTCAGGATGGCGGCAGCTCCGACCCCGGCGCAGCGTTCGGTGTTGCGAACGGCCGAACGGGTGTCGTTGCTGCCGGCACCGGCGATCACAGGCACGTCTACCGCCTCGACGACCGCCGCCACCACCTCGACCTGCTCGTCGTGCGTGAGGGTCGGCGCCTCGCCGGTGGTTCCGACGACCACCAGGGCGTCGTTGCCCTGCTCGACCAGCCAGCGCGCCAGCGTGGCGGCACCGTCGAGGTCCAGGGAACCGTCCTCGGAGAACGGCGTGACCATGGCGGTCAGGACCCGCCCGAACCTGGCTTCTGTCGTCACGCCTGCTCCCCCTCCCTGGCCCGCTCGATCCCGAGCGTGGCCAGCAGGTCCTCGTGCAGTTCGAACCACACCGTGTGGTACGAGTCGATCATCGGCCTGGTGAACCACTCGACCTCGCCGGCCCGGACCCGACCGAGTGCACCGCCGAAACGCCGACCGTAGCCGTCGAAGCGGGTGAGGAGCTCCGCCAATTCGCCACAGATCGGCTGGACGACCCCGTCTGCGTCAACGAGGCGTGCGATGACGGCAGCGTCGTAGGCGGCATCGCTGTGGTCGTTGACGACCTGTTCGCCGTCGGCCCCACGCAGCTGCCAGTCGGTGCACAACTCGAGAAAGCCCAAGTTGACCCCGAGGAATCGCCGATACAGGTCGGCAACGGCCTCCCGCTCCCCCGCAACGTCCAACTCGGCCGCGACCAGCGTCTCGCCGTGGGCACGCCCGTCCCGTGTGAGCATCCACCCCGGCATGCGCCCGTCCCGGTGCTGTACGTGGCCCGCATCGGCGAGGGCGACCAGCCTGTCACCAACTTCGTCCTGCCCCAGCCCTACCGCAGTGGCGAGCTCCGGCATGTCGGTGAGGCCCCGCACCCGGAGCGCATGGACGACGCGCAGGTCGGGATCGCTGTTCACGGACACGCCCTGCACGGTACCAGTGGGGGTTGGTCGCTCAGCCGTCATCGGCTTCCGGTTCCTCGCGTGCCAGGCGGACCAGCACCAACGGATAGCCGACCAGGCCGATCACGAAGAACACGAACCACTGCACCGCGTAGCCCAGGTGCGAACCCTCGTCCAGCGCCGGTGCCGGGATGCCGAACGGGATCGTCCCTGCCCCGGCGCCGGACCCTGACTCCACGTAGACGGATGGCAGCACCACTCCCCATCTGGCTGAGAGGTCGGCCGCGTCGACACGCTCGACCTCGGCGCCGTTGCCCCCCCGGCTGGTGTCCGCACTGCGGACCCGACCCACCACGACTACCTCGCCATCCGGCGGCGCCCAGGCACCAGCGTCACCCGCCACGTACACGGGGCGCGGCACGAAGCCCCGATCGACCGCAACAGCCCCGGAATCGCCGACCAGCAGGGTGACGACGTGTACGCCCGGCAGGCCGGCCTGCGTGCGGTTCACCACGAACACCTCGCTGTCGACGTCGAACACGCCCGAGACCTCGGCGGTCCGGTAGGCGAGCCCCCCGGGATCGGCCCCCGGCAGCAGATCCCCGAGGGAAGCCGGCTGTGCCCCGGCACGCTCCTCGACCAGGGCGTTGTAGGCCCGACGCTCGTCGAGGCGGCGGAGCTGCCAGAAGCCCAGGTTCACGGTGGCCACCAACAGGGCGGCGATGGCCAGATGCGACAACAGCCACGCAGGGCGCAGCAGCCTCCGGGCCCCCGGCCACCCGCCCATCGACGGCTCAGGCGCCGAGCAGGGCATCGAGGCCGACCGTGCACCCGGTGCCGTCGACGCCGAGTGCGGCCACCACGACGCCGGGCATGAAGCCATCGCGGTCGATCAGGTCGTGGCGGATCGTGAGGGTCTGGCCGGCGGTTCCGAGCAGCACCTCCTGGTGGGCGACCATCCCCCGCATGCGCACGGCGTGGAGGCGAATGCCGGCCGGTCCGGCGCCACCCCTGGCGCCCTCGACGGTCTCGTGCTGCGTCGGATCCTCGGCCCAGTCGGACGATGCAGCCGCCATGCGTCCGGCCGTGGCGAGCGCGGTGCCCGAGGGGGCGTCGACCTTGCCGTCATGGTGCAGTTCGATGACCTCGGCGGTGTCGAACCAGGGTGCCGCCAACTCGGCGAAGCGCTGCATGAGCACGGCACCGATTGCGAAGTTGGGCACGATCAGGCAGGCGCTCGACGAAAATGCTGCATCCAGCGAAGCCCTGTCGTCATCATCGAGGCCGCTGGTGCCGACCACGGCATGGACACCGGCAGCCGCCAGCACCGGAAGGTTCGTCCGGGAGGCGTCGGCGACCGTGAAGTCGACGACCACGTCGACACCGACCTCGAGCAGGTCGGCGACGCCTTCGAGGACCGGGCGGCCGGCGATCTCCTCGCCCACCGCCGACGGATCGGCCACGGCGACGAGCTCCAGGTCGGGAGAAAAGTCGACCGCTTCGCAGACGGTACGACCCATGCGCCCGGCCGCCCCGAGGACGCCGACGCGTCGGCTACCGGAACCTCGGGATCCAGGCGTGTCCATAGCGGCGAGGCTAGCGCCCGGCCCGTGACCGGCCGGGGTGGTTACCTACGGTCAGGCAGCAGGGCCCACCACGGCCACGGTGGCGGCAGGCGACAGCGCCTCGGCCAGCACGGCGTTTACCTCATCGAGGCGGATCGCCCGCAGCGATGCCACGAACTCGTCCAGCGACTCGACCCGCCCGTAGAGACTCTGCCCGTTGCCCAGGCGGGTCATGCGGCTGCCGGAGTCCTCGAGGCCCATGAGGCGGGCACCCTCAAACCCCCGCCGTGCGATCTCGAGTTCGTCGGCGGTGATGCCGTGTTCGGCCACGTCCGCCACCTCGGCCTCGACGACCTGCCGGAGCTCTTCGGCCCGGTCCGGTTCGGTAGCCGCATGGACCACCAACGCCCCGGCATCGCTGTAGAGGTGCGCTCCGGCGAACACGTTGTAGGCCAGCCCCCGGTCCTCCCGAACGGCCTGGAACAGCCGACTCGACAGACCACCGCCCAGAATGTGCACGCCCAGGCCGAGCGCCCTACGACGGGGATCGTGGCGGTGGACGGTCCGCCAGCCCCAGGCCATGTGAACGGACTCGGTGGGTCGTTGCAGCCTCCGGTCCCTGCACGGCAGATCCTCCGGTGCGGATCGCTCGGGAACCTCTCCCCCACCGCGACCAGAGAACGCAGCGGCGACCTGCTCCACCAGGCGGTCGTGGTCGACGACGCCTGCCGCAGCCAGCACCAGGTTCGGCGACCGGTACCAGCGATCATGGAATGCGGCGATTCCGTCCCGGTCGAGTGCCTCGACGGACCCGCGCGTGCCCAACACCTCGCGGCCCAGCCCATGGCCTGGAAACAGCGCCTCGTCGAGCAGCGACGCCACCACGTCGGCAGGGTCGTCCTCCTGGAGGTGGAGCTCCTCGAGGATCACGCGACGTTCGGTCTCGACATCGGCGGCACGCAGTGCGGGGCCACAGAGCACATCACCCAACAGGTCGACGGCCAGGTCCTGGGAATCGGCCGGAAGGCGCGTGTAGAACGCCGTGGACTCCTTGCCTGTGGCGGCGTTCATCTCGCCGCCCGTACCGTCGACCAGTTCGGCGATGGAACGGGCGGAACGTCGCTCGGTCCCCTTGAAAAGGAGGTGTTCGAGGAAATGCGATGCGCCGGCGTCAGCCACCGGCTCGTCGCGACTGCCTACACCCACCCAGACGCCGACCGAGATCGAGTGCACTCCATCCCAGCGTTCGGAAACGACCGTCGGGCCGTCGTCGAGATGTGTCGTACGGACCGTGGGAGCGGGTTGCCCCGTATCCACGGCCCCTACGGTCGGACCCGCTGTACGGGCCCCCTCGGTCAAGACGCTCAGCGTCCCCGGCGACGGCCGCGGCCACCGCCACCGCGGTTGGCGGGGGCTGCGTTGCCCAACTCACCGTGTACGGCCTCGAGCTCGGAGGCGAAGGCGTCCTCGAAGCTGGCCTCGACGACCAAGGTGTCGTCTCCGGCGTCGTCGCTGCCGTTCGTCTCGACGACGGGAGCCTCGTCCGACGGGACCTCGTCCGACGGGACCTCGTCCGACGGGGCCTCGTCGCGTTCGGCGGGCGTCGCCTCGGCCTTCTCGGCGATCGGCTTCTCGCTGCGCTTCTCCTCGAGTCCGGGTGCGTCACCGGCGGGCTTGAGCGAGATCTTGCCGTTGGGGTCGACGTCCTCGACCACCACCTCGATCTCCTGGCCCAACTCGAGCACATCCTCGACCCTGTCGATGCGCTTGCCGCCACCGAGTTTCGAGATGTGCACCAGACCGTCGCGGCCCGGCAGGATGTTGACGAACGCACCGAACTTGGTGATGTTGACCACCTTGCCCGGGTACACCGCCCCGACCTCGGCGGTGGGCGGATCCACGATCAGCATGATCTGGCGCGTGGCCTCCTCGACCTGGGCGATGTCGGACGAGGCGATCGACACGATGCCGACCATCCCGTCGTCGTCGACGCTGATGTCGGCGCCGGTCTCGGCCTGGATGGTGTTGATCATCTTCCCCTTGGGGCCGATGACCTCGCCGATCTTCTCGACCGGGATCTCGAAGCTCTTGATCTTGGGGGCGTGCTCGCCGACCTCTGGGCGAGGCTCGGCGATGGCGCCGGCCATGACCTCGAGGATCGCCAGACGGGCCTCCCTGGCCTGGTTCAGGGCCGCTGCCAACACGTCGGCGGGGATGCCGTCGATCTTGGTGTCGAGCTGCAGCGCCGTCACGAACTCGGCCGTGCCTGCCACCTTGAAGTCCATGTCGCCGAAGGCATCCTCTGCGCCGAGGATGTCGGTAAGCGTCACATACTGGCCGTCGTGGTACACGAGGCCCATGGCGATGCCGGCAACCGGCGCCTTGATCGGCACACCGGCGTCCATCATCGACAGCGACGAGGAACAGACCGAACCCATCGAGCTAGAGCCATTGGACGCCAGGACCTCGGAGACGAGACGCAGCGTGTAGGGGAACTCCTCGAAGCTCGGGATGATCGGGAACAGGGCACGCTCGGCGAGCGCACCATGGCCGATCTCACGGCGCTTCGGGCCCCGCATGAAGCCGGTCTCGCCCGTCGAGAACGGCGGGAAGTTGTAGTGGTGCATGAAGCGCTTGCGGCTGATCGGATCGATGCCGTCGATCATCTGGTCCATGCGGCCGGTACCCAGGGTGGTGAAGTTCAGCACCTGGGTCTCGCCACGCTGGAACAGACCCGAACCGTGTGCGGTCGGGACCACCCCGACTTCCGACGAGACGGACCGAAGGTCGCCCGTGCCACGGCCGTCGATGCGCGTGCCATCGGACAGGATCTTCTCGCGCACCACGGACTTGGTGATCGACCTGATGGCTCCCTTGATCTGCTGCTCGGCCCCGTCGACATCGGCGAACTGTGCAGCCAACTCCTCGACCAGGGCGGCCTTGACGGCTGCTTCGGCATCGCCACGCTCGGTCTTGTCGGCGATGGTCTGGCTCTCGGCGATGCGCTCACGGCCGGCAGCATCGACAGCGGCGAGGATGTCGTCGCTGTAGTCGATGGTGACCGTGTAGGACATGCGCTCGGGAGCGCCGACCAGGGCCACCAACTCGTGCTGGAGCTCGATGATCTCGCGGATGTACTGCTTGGAGAACTCGAGGCCGTCGGCCAGAACAGCCTCGTCGACCTTGGGGGCTCCTGCCTCGTAGACGTCCCAGGTGGCAGCGGTGCCACCGGCCTCGACCATCATCACTGCGACGTCGCCGTCGTCGTTGATGCGACCGGCCACGACCATCTCGAACGCCGAGTCGGCGCCCTCTTCGTAGGTCGGGTGGGCGATCCACTCACCGGCGGCCGTCCAGGCGATGCGCGTGGCGCCGACCGGACCGTCGAACGGAATGCCAGACAGCATCAATGCGGCCGAGGCAGCGTTTAGGGCAAGCACGTCGTAGGGGTTTTCCATGTCGGCGCCCATGATGGTGCCGACGATGTGGACCTCGTTGCGGTACCCGTCCGGGAACATCGGTCGCAACGGGCGATCGATGAGGCGGCAGGTCAGGATCGCAGACTCGGGCGCACGGCCCTCACGACGGAAGAACGAACCGGGGATCTTGCCCGCGGCGTACATGCGCTCTTCGATGTCGACCGTCAGCGGGAAGAAATCCGCTCCCGGACGTGGCGACTTGGCGCCGGTGGCCGTCACGAGGACGGTGGTGTCACCGAGCTGTGCAAGCACGGCACCGCCGGCCAGGCCGGCGAGGCGACCGGTCTCGAACGAGACCGTCTTTTCGGTCCCGCTGAAGGTATGCGAGACACTCTGGGGGTTGCTCATGGATAATTTTCCTTATGTTGTTTCGAGCCGCGGAGGTCCCTCCCCCGTGGCGGTTCAATGACGACGGGCGGTGAATGCCGTCCGGCATCGTCGATCAGGTTGTCGGTGGCCCCGTGAGTCCGGTGGTTCGAATGAACCGGGTGGTGACGTTCCCGACGCATCGCGGACAGACCTCGGGTCGTCCGGTGCGGCTACTTTGCTAGCGCCTGAGCCCCAGCTTGGAGATGATCCCCCGATAGCGCTCCACGTCGTTGTTCTTGACGTAGTCGAGCAGCCGTCGGCGCCTACCCACGATCTGCAACAGACCCCGCCGGCTGTGATGGTCCTTCTTGTGGACCTTCAGGTGCTCGGTGAGGTGGGTGATTCGATCGCTGAGCAGCGCTATCTGCACTTCGGGAGAACCGGTGTCGGTCTCGTGCAACTTGTGCTCGATGATCGTGTCGCCCTTGGGCGGCAGGTTGGTCGGCATGGATTCCTCGGGTATCGGACCCGGCCTCCTGGCACGCAATACGCTGCCGGAAGCCATTCGGCGGGCCGGAGGGTTCCTGATCCGACCCGAACGACCCGGTCGGGTCGTCCTCAGGGGGCAAGGCTAGCGGTACATCGACGAACGCCCACCCGTAGGTGTCGCTGATCATCCAACGCCTACGCTTACTCCATGACCCCCCACAGCGGTCGGCTGACGCACCTGGCCCTGCCGTGCCGGGACCTCGACACCTCGACGGCCTGGTACGAGGCCCACACGCCGATGCTGGTCGTGCACCGCCGCGTCGATCCCGATGGCCAGGTGGCCTGGATCGCCGAGCCCGACCGACCCGGGACGCCGTTCGTGCTGGTGCTGATCGGCCCCCCCGACGCCTCCGGAGAACACCCACCGCAGCCCATCCTCACCCCACTGGCGCACCTCGGCATCGAACTCGACAGCCGAGCGGCGGTGGACGAAGTGGCCCAACGGGGCCGAACCGACGGATGCCTCGCCTGGGAACCCGCTGAACTGCCCCCGCCCGTGGGCTACATCTGTGCCCTCACCGACCCCGACGGCAACCTCGTGGAGTTCTCGTTCGGTCAGGACGTGGCCACCGCGATATCGACCCGGGCATCGGCACCGGACCCGGGCGCCTGACTTCAACCCAGCCGTCTGAGCAGCTGCACCAGTTCGACGGCGGCGTCGGCGCAATCGGCGCCCTTGTCGCCCCGACCGACGGCCGCCCGTTCCACCGCCTGGGCCATGTCGTCGGTGGTGAGCACCCCGAAGACCGCCGGCACGCCGGTGTCGAGGCCGACCCGGAGGATCCCCGATGCGGCCTCGCCGGCCACGAAGTCGAAGTGCGGGGTCTCGCCCCGGATCACGCAACCCAGGCAGAGGACGGCATCGACGTCACCGGAGGACGCCATCGCCCGGGCGGCCAACGGGACCTCGAAAGCTCCCGCCACCCAGGCCAGGCTGATGTCCTCGTCGGCCACGCCCAACGTCAACAGGCGGGCGTGGGCACCGTCGAGCATCTGGCCGACGATCGCGTCGTTGAAGCGGGCTGCGACGATGCCGATGCGGAGCCCGGAGCCGTCGAGCGGCACCGAGAGGTCCCTCACGTGACCACCTCCTGCTGGTCGTCGTCGAGCAGGTGGCCAAGCCGGCTGCGCTTGGTATCGAGGTAGCGGAGGTTCTCGGAATTGGGCGTGGTCCGCAGCGGCTCCCGGCCGACGATCTCGAGCCCGTAACCCTCGAGGCCCCCGTACTTGACCGGGTTGTTGGTCATGAGCCGCATCTTCGTGAGCCCGAGGTCGGAGAGGATCTGGGCGCCCACCCCGTACTCGCGGGAATCGACCGGGAGGCCCTGGCTGAGGTTGGCATCGACCGTGTCGAGGCCCTCGTCCTGGAGCTCGTAGGCACGCAGCTTGTGGCCGATCCCGATGCCGCGCCCCTCGTGGCCCCGGAGGTAGACGACCACACCGACCCCCTCGACACCCACCTTCTCGAGGGCCGCATCGAGCTGTGAGCCACAGTCACATCGGATCGAACCGAGGAGGTCGCCGGTGAGGCACTCGGAATGCACCCGCACGAGCGGTGCATCGACGGAGGCGACGTCGCCGAGCACATAGGCGACGTGTTCGTCACCGTCGAGCGTGGATCGGTATGCGTGGGCGGTGAAGTCCCCGTACTTCGTGGGGATGCGGGCCGATGCGAAGTGCTCGACCAGCTTCTCGTGCCTGCGTCGATAGCGGATCAGGTCGGCGATGGAGATGAGGTGGAGGCCGTGCTCCCCGGCGAATTCGACCAGTTCGGGCAGGCGCGCCATGGTGCCGTCGTCGTTGACGATCTCACAGAGAACGCCCACCAGCTCCCGGTCGGCGAGGGCACAGAGGTCGACTCCGGCCTCCGTGTGACCGGCCCGCTTCAGCACACCACCGGACCGTGCACGCAGGGGGAAGATGTGGCCCGGACGGGCGAACTCGCCCCGGACGCGATCCGGGTCGGCGAGGGCGTTGACGGTGAGCGAACGGTCATGTGCCGAGATGCCCGTGGTGGTCCCCTCGACCAGGTCCACCGAGACCGTGAATGCCGTGCGCATCGACTCGGTGTTGTCGACCACCATCAGGGGAAGGTCGAGTGCGTCGGCACGCTCGTCGGACATCGGGGAACAGATGACACCGCTCGTCTGGCGGATCATGAACGCCATCTTCTCGGGCGTCATCGCATCGGCAGCGATGATGAGGTCGCCCTCGTTCTCGCGGTCCTCGTCGTCGACGACCACCAGGAACTCACCGCGTGCGAACGCCTCGATGGCAACGTCTATCGGGGTGAACGGCATCAGGTCCGACCTCCCGTTTCGGGGAACCGGTCGTCGGGCGGCGGGTTCGCTGCCATGAGCCCTGCCACGTAGCGGGCGATGACGTCCACCTCCATGTTCAACCGGTCGCCGACCACCCGTCGACCGAGGGTGGTTACCTCGAGCGTGTGGGGGACGACGGCGACATCGAACGTGGAACCTTCGACCGCGGCGACGGTCAGGCTGATGCCATCGAGTGCCACCGAGCCCTTCTCGACGATCTGTCCCGCCAGGGCGCCGGGAAGCCGGAAGGTCAGCCGCCGGGAACCGTCGGCGTGCTCGTGGACGGACTCGACCTGGGTCACCGCATCGACATGCCCCTGGACGATGTGCCCCCCGAAGCGGCCGTCGGCCGGCATCGGACGCTCGAGGTTCACCGAATCGCCTTCCACCGAACCACCCAGGGTCGTGCGGTCGAGGGTCTCGGGAACTGCATCGGCGGCGAACCAGGCACCTTGGTGGTCCGCACCGAACTCGGTGACGGTGAGGCAGCAGCCGTCGACGGCGATTGACGAGCCTGTGGCAACGTCGTCGAGCACGACATGGGCGCCCACGATGAGGCGTCGGCCGTCGCCGTTGTCGGCTGCTGAGCGAACGACGCCGGTCTCCTCGACGATGCCGGTGAACATGTGGCAGGTTCCTCGAATGGTCGTGCCCCGGGGAGACACGACGGGAGCGGCGGGAAGGGACGGTCGGACGTACCGGCCCGCGGGGCCGAGGCGTCGTCGGTTCGCTTCCTGTGCCCTCTCCCATCCGGACTGTGACCGTCGGCCCAGGACTTGCACCTGATCGGCCCCCGACCCGACCCGAAGGCTGGGACAGGGGTTCGCGGGCTGTGCCACCTCCCGATTCCGGGTTCCGGAAAGGGGGCGGAGGCTCACCGCCGGTCGGGACTTTCACCCAACCCCGAGGACTCTGTTGTCGGTGCCGGACGGTTGGTCCGACCCTACCCACCCTACCGGTCGCCGGTCGGGGACTGCCTTGTCCGCCCTACCAGAGGCCGAGAAGGCGACCGGCCAGCCCGAGAACGGCAACGGCGAGCACGGGGCGTACCACCCGTTCACCACCACCGACAGTTATGTGGGCTCCGACGGCGCCGCCTGTACCGAAGCCGAGTGCGAGGACGAGTGCAGGCCCCCAGTCGATGCGGCCGCTGACGATGAACACCGGCAGCGCCGTGAGGGTGACCGCGAGGATCACCAGCACCTTGATGCTGTTGGCCACCACCAGGTCGAGACCCGACCGGGACAATGCCAACACCAGCAGCAGCCCGATCCCCGCCTGGAAGGCACCCCCGTAGCAACCCACGCAGAAGAACACGATGGCCGTGACCGACGTGGACCAGGCCGCCGGACCCTCGGCCGCCTGCGGCACCCTGGGAGGCCGCAGGGCGAGGAGCAGCAACGGCACCATCAGGATCCCGAATGCCCGCTCGAACGTCTCGTCGGCCAGGCGGGAGACGAGGATCGACCCTGTCAGCGAACCGGCGACGACCGGTAGCAGGACCGGCAGCATGCGCGACACCCCGGAAACGCCCAACCGGCGGAACGACACCGCCGCCATCGTGGTGGAAGCGAGGATCCCCACCCGGTTCGAACCGTTCGCCACGTTCCCCGGCACACCCGCCAGGACAAGCAGCGGCACGGTCAGGATCGAGCCACCCCCGGCCATCGTGTTCACAGTGCCGGCCACCAGCCCGCCGGCCAGCAAAAGGATGACGTCCGAGGGGTCCATCGGTCAGGCCAGAACGGAACGTGCGGCGTCCACGTCCAGTTGGAGCTGCGCCACGAGCTCGTCGAGGCCGTCGAACACCATCTGCGATCGCAACAGTTCCATGAACCGCACCCGGGCCGACTCACCGTAGAGGTCCCCGTCGAAGTCCAGGAGGTATGCCTCGAGGAGCAGGTCGCCGTCGTCGTAGAAGTGCGGCCGTGTTCCGAGCGAGATCGCAGCAGCATGGACCGAGCCGTCCGCACGCTCGAACCACCCCGCATAGACACCGTCCTCGGGCAACAGGATCGACTCGTGGACCCTGACGTTGGCCGTGGGAAAGCCCAACTCCCGGCCACGGCCGTCACCCCGATCGACCTCCCCCCGGACCTCGTAGGGGCGGCCCAGCATTGCGTTGGCCCGCCTGAGATCGCCTCGCGACAGGGCCCGTCGGATGAAGGTGGACGAGACCTGCTCGTGGTCGCGGGCCGGCGCACCGTCGAGTCCCACAAGCCCCAGGCCCAGAACCTCGAAGCCGTGCTCGGCCCCCATCGAGCGCAGCAGCGCCACGTTGCCGAGCCGCTGGTAGCCAAAGTGGAAGTCCTCGCCGACGACCACCACCCTTACCCCCAGACAGCCGATCAGGACCTCGATTACGAACTCCTCGGCGGTCTCCAACACCCGTGCCTCGTCGAACGGGACCACGACCGTGGTGTCGACGCAGGTGGTCGACAGTTGTTCGAGCTTCTGGTCCAGGTCCGTCAGCAGTAGCGGCGCCGACTCGGGACGTACGACAGATGCCGGGTGCCGGTCGAACGTGACGACAGCCGACCGCAGCCCACGTTCGTCGGCGATGCGGCACACCTCGGCAATGACCTGACGATGGCCAAGGTGGACGCCGTCGTAGGCCCCGATGGTGACCACCGACCCCGGCGAGTTCGGATCGGCGGGCGTCAGCGCCAGGCGGATATCCACCGCGCCCACGCTACCGACCGGGGTGCCGCAGGTCGCCCACCCGGTGACACCCGCTCAGCCGACGAGGACAACGGCCGGCTTTGTCCGGTCCCCGTACGGTTCGTAGACAGCCAGCAGGGTGCCATCGGCACCGTGCACGGCCCACGGTCCGCCTCCCTCGATGCCCAGGCGTTCCCGATCGAGCACCTTCCCGTGTCCGATGTCGGTGGCCAGTTCGTCGCCGACGACGACGCCGGCCAGATGGCGAACCCCGGCCGCCGGCGGCAGCAACTCCGGCGACTCCATCGACCGGGCCTCGTCGAGCGTGAACGACCCGACCGACAACCGTCTCAGGTCCGTCAGGTGGGCACCGCCGCCGAGGGACGTGCCGAGGTCGGCGGCCAACGTACGCACATAAGTCCCCGACGAGCACTCGACATCCACCTCCCAGACCAGGGGATCCCCTGTCGGCACCACATCGAAGCGGTGGACGGTGACCGGGCGCGGTGCACGCTCGACCTCGCCGCCTTCCCGGGCGATCTCGTGGAGTCGACGCCCGTCCACCTTCACGGCCGAGAACATCGGGGGGACCTGTTCTATATGGCCAGTCAGCCGTCGTGCTGCGTCCCGCACATCGTCCGGCACGACACCCGACATGTCGTGGACCGCGGTCACGTCACCGGCTGCATCGAGGGTCGTCGTCTCGGTACCGAGCACGATCGTTGCCGTATAGCGCTTGGGAAGCAGCGTCAGGAACCGGAGCAGCCGGGTCGCCCGACCGATGCCCAGGACCAGCACACCGGTCGCATCCGGGTCGAGGGTGCCCGAGTGCCCGACCTTGCGGGTGCCGAGCACCTTGCGAGACCTGGCCACCACGTCGTGGCTGGTCCAGCCCGCAGGCTTGTCGACGACGGCGATCCCGTCGGGACCCCTGGGCCCGTCAGCCATCCTCGGCCCGGAGTCCACGCAGGATGTCCTCGATCCGCTCAGCCGACCGGGCGGCCTCGTCGATCTCGAACACCAGGGGCGGTATCCGGCGCAGACGGGCCTGATCACCGATGGCCCGCTGCAGCCGGGGGCGATGCTCCTCGAGGGCCTCGACCACCTCGTCGTCGACGGCTCCGCCGGTCACGTAGACCTTCGCCTGGCTGAGGGTGCGATCGGTGTCGACCCCGGTGAGCGTCACCAGGTCGAGTCGCACGTCGTCGATGCGTTCGAGTTCCTCGGCGAGGATCCGGGTGAGGAGTTCGTTGAGGCGATCGGCGCGGTCGAAGCCGCGGGGGGCGCCACCGCTGCGTTGCCGGCTGCGTGCCATGGTCCGCTACGTGCGCGGGATCTCCCGCTCGTCGTAGGTCTCGATGACGTCACCGTCCTTGAGGTCCTGGAAGTCGGAGAGCCCGATGCCGCATTCGAAGCCGGACTGGACCTCGCGGACATCGTCCTTGAAGCGCCGCAGCGACTTGACCTCGCCCTTCCAGATGATCGTTCCGTCGCGCAGGAAGCGGACCTTGCTGCCACGGGTGATGGTGCCGTTATGGACGAGGCAACCGGCGATCTTGCCTATCTTCGGCACCGAGAAGATCGCACGGACCTCGGCATCGCCGGTCACGACCTCCTCGAACTCAGGTGTCAGCATGCCGACCATGGCAGCCTCGATGTCGTCGAGCAACTGGTAGATGACCTCGTAGGTGCGGATCTCGACCTGCTCGGCTTCCGCGAACTCGCGGGCCTTGCGATCGGGCCGCACGTTGAAGCCGATGATCGTGGCATTCGAGGCTCCGGCCAACTGGATGTCATTTTCGGTGATGCCACCTACCGCCCGGTGCACGAAGGCCAACTTGACATCGTCACGGTCGAGCCGCTGGAGGCTGTCGCAGACCGCCTCCAGGGAGCCGTTGACGTCGGTCTTGACCACCAGGTTGAGCTGGGCGACCTCGCCCCTCTGGATCTGCTCGAAGACGTCCTCGAGACGGGCGCCACCGGAGAGAGCATGGGCGTCACGGCCGATGTTGGCCTGGCGCTTGTAGTGCGACCGCTTCTCGGCGACGCGGCCGGCGACCTTCTCGCTCGGGGCGACCACGAACCGGTCGCCCGCCTCGGCGACATCGGAGAGGCCCAGCACCTCGACGGGAGTCGACGGACCGGCCTCTTTGACCTGCCGGCCCTGGTCGTCGATGAGTGCCCGGACACGACCCCAGGCCGCGCCTGCCACCACCGGTTCACCGACCCGGAGCGTTCCCGACTGGACGAGGATCGTCGCCACCGACCCGCGGCCGATGTCGAGATGCGACTCGAGCACGACGCCCTGTGCACGGCCATCCGGGTCGGCCCGGAGGTCCTCGACCTCGGCGATGGCACTCAGGTTCTCGATCAGATCGTCGATGCCGAGGCCCTCGATGGCGGATACCTCGACGGTGACCGTGTCACCGCCCCACGCCTCGGGCACGAGCTCGTGTTCGGCCAACTGCGTGAGCACCCGCTGCGGCTCGGCGTTGTCACGGTCGATCTTGTTGATGGCCACCACGATCGGCACGTCGGCTGCCCGGGCATGGTCGATCGCCTCGACGGTCTGTGGCATCACACCGTCGTCCGCTGCGACCACCAGCACCACGATGTCGGTGGCGACGGCGCCGCGGGCACGCATGGCGGTGAATGCAGCGTGGCCGGGGGTGTCGATGAACGTGACGGGCCTGCCGTCCTTTTCGATCTGGTAGGCACCGATGTGCTGGGTGATCCCACCGGCCTCGCCGTCGACCACGTTGGCGTCACGGATCCTGTCGAGCAGGGTGGTCTTGCCGTGGTCGACATGGCCCATGATGGTCACGACCGGCGGCCGGATCGGTGCGTCCTCGTATTCCTCTTCAGCGACCTCGAGCAGGGCCAGGAGCTCGATCTCCTGCTCTTCGCCGGGATCGACGAGCCGGACCTCGGCGCCGATCTCGGCAGCGAACAACTCGATCATGTCGTCAGAGAGCGACTGGGTAGCCGTGACCATCTCGCCCTGCTGCATGAGGAACCTGACGACGTCTGCGGAGGTCCGGTTCAGCTTCGGGCCGAGGTCCTGCGCGGTCGAGGAGCGTTCGACAACGACCTCGCCCTCCGGGACGGCCGCATCCTCGGGTGTGTAGGCCGGGACATCCATCGGCTGGAGTTCTTCGCGGCGGCGACGGCGCCGTCCCCCCCGTCGGGGGGGTCGACGACCACCTGGGCCACCTGGACGACCACCTGGACCTCCGGGGCGACCACCCGGACCACCTGGACCTCCGGGGCCACCACCCGGACCACCTGGACCTCCGGGGCCACCACCGGGACTGCTGGGAGGCGGTGCTGTCCGGCGACCCGTGGGTCCGTCGGACGGCCCCCCAGGGGAACGGCGGCGAAGGCCGGGGGGCGGCGGAATCGGCTTGCCCCCGGGGGGCGGCGGAATCGGCTTGCCTTCGGTGGACAGCGGGGGCGTAACCCCGGGCGGGGGCAGTTGGACGCCGGGGGCATCGACCCTGGCGGCCGGATCCGGGATGTTCGGCTCATCGGCGACCGGCACCGACACGGGGGCAACCTCTGGCTCCGGCTCAGCGACTCGGCGCGGCGGAGCAGACGACCCGCTCGATGAAAACACCCGCTTCGGACGTTCGGGTTCTGGTGCTGGTGCTGGTTCCGGTGCCGGTTCCGGTTCCGGTTCCGGTTCTGGCTCCGGCTCCGGCTCCGGCTCTGGCTCCGGCTCCGGCTCCGGCTCCGGCTCCGGCTCCGGCTCTGGCTCCGGCTCCGGCTCCGGCTCCGGCTCTGGCTCCGGCTCTGGCTCGGGAACCACCTCACGGATGAGCCCATCCTTCGCAGCCCGACGCCGCACACGGTCGCCCTGAGCCTCGACGATGCCCGACGAGTGGCTCTTGACGCCGATGCCGAGAACCTCGCAGAGGTCCAGGACCTCCTTGTTCTCCATCCCCAGCTCGCGTGCCAGTTCGTACACGCGGATGTTCTTCGGCACGGTGTGGTCGACGTCCTGTTTCTGGTCGTTGGGTCCGCGGTGACGCGGTGATCAGGCCCTTCGGGCCGCTGGTCGACGCTATCGCCGCGGTGGCCGGTTCACCCGCTGGGCTGCAGGAGGCACCCCGGGGTCACACGTTGTAATCGGGCGGGCGGATCGACCCGTTGGTGCCGCCGGCCAGGAGGGCCTCGATCACCTCTGCCGGTACGTCCACACGAAGGGCCCGTCCGAACGCACCACTTCGCATCGCCGCACCGCCGCACGGGGCGTTCGGACACAGCCAGGCGCCTCGACCGGGATGACCTGAGCCGACCAGGAGGCGCCCCTCGGACGCAGACCAGGTAATCCGGACCAGGTCGGTGGACGGCGCCCGACGCCGGCACCCGATGCACGTGCGCTCGGGCACGGACCGGCTCAGTCCTGCTTGTCGGGAGCATCCTCGACAGGAGCAACAGCATCCTCGACAGGAGCAGCAGCATCCCCGACAGGAGCAGCAGCATCCCCGACAGGAGCAGCAGCATCCCCGACAGGAGCAGCAGCATCCCCGACAGGAGCAGCAGCATCCCCGACAGGAGCAGCAGCATCCCCGACAGGAGCAGCAGCATCAGCACCAGCATCAGCATCAGCATCAGCATCATCCACGGAGGCCTCGACCCACTGGTCGGC
>JACKQG010002200.1_pt1 | contig 25804 bp, 20 predicted proteins | sample 8237621 | NCBI WGS metagenome assembly JACKQG01 (sample SAMN15677084, study PRJNA649215) | marine metagenome | biome: marine; feature: Black Sea; material: saline water; isolation source: suspended particulate matter (SPM) from the Black Sea western gyre | collected 2013-06-09/2013-06-10 | depth... | reverse complement strand
TATCTGTATTCCATCAATCTCAACATCTGCTGTAATCGTCATATTATGCTCAAATTGGTGTGGATTGACTGACCAATGGAAATCTATAGAAGCTTCATCATTCCTAACCAATCCCTCTTCTGGTACTCCGTAAACAAGTTCAGCTGATGAACTCATCTGAAGCATATACCCATCACCAGAAACTAATACTGCCATACCATACCAACCGAAATCTGCATAGTATGTTGCAAATTCTGTCTGACTTTTAATTGTTATACCATTCGCTCCAATACTGTATAAAGCAGGATCTAGAAGATTTGCATTTTGTGGAAGATAACCAATCCAGTTCCAACCAGTTGATAGAGCAATTGGAGTGTTTTCATAATCTACTGCAGTTCCTGCAAATACTAAATCAGAAGATTCAGTCATTTGAATCATATACATACTGGTAACATCAATTAAATCCAAACCATACCAACCGAAGTCTGCATAGTATGTAGCAAATCCTGTAAGATTCTTAATGGTAACTCCATTTACCCCTATACTTTCTAAAACTGTATTCAAACTCATATCATCAGCTTCCACATTTATGGAAAACCAGTTCCAACCAGTTGCAAAATTCTTGTCAAAAGTGACAGTTGTTGAATTTACAGTTATTGTCACAGTAGCAATTTCAGATTCTTCTCTAATATTTGTTGTAGAATAAACTAATTTAGATTTCATTTCACCACTTTTATTAACAATTTTATGTAGTGGCTTAACTAAATCTTCTACCTTCAAACCTTCTTCAGATACTTCTTCACACCTTGCTTCAGAACATTCTTCAGCAGTGCAGTCGCCACCATCAAGGTTATAACAACATAGGTTAGCACCGTATACTTCGTCTGCGCAATCACCGTAGCCATCACCAATCCAATTTTCATTGTGACATTCCGTATCATCTACACAATCAATAATTTCACCATCAGCACAAGTAGTTTGCACTTGCTCCTGCACTTTATATGTAAACACATCAACACCGGCGAAATTTTGATTAGGAGAATAAACAAATAACCCATCTGAATTAAAAGTAATATTTCCGTGGATAGAAGAATCATCTACAAGAACTGCAACAAGATCATGGTTTTCAATATCGTAATCATTCTCCATAACATTGGCTGATAGAGTAGTGTTTTGATCCATTGTGAAACTATCATCAACTGCAATAGGTGGATCGTTAACAGGATTAATAGTAATTGTAACAGTAGCAGGTTCGGAATAATACTCACCATCATTTGCCAAATATACAAAACTGTCAGTTCCGTTGTAATTTCCATTTGGAACATAAGTCAGGTCGATTTCTCCCATTAATGTGCCATGTGATGGAGAACTTTCAACCATAAATACTAATTCATCACCATCAGAATCTGATCCAGATAAAGTGATACTAACAGAAATATCCTCGTCAGTTTCAACTGAAACATCATAAGCAATTGGTGGAGTGTTTGATACAAATTCACCATCTACAATTAGATCATCTAATCCCCAATATCCACCTGCACCTGCATTACCCTCATAATGAAATGCCAAATAAATAGTTTGCCCTACAAACGCTGATAAATCTACTGATTCGTTATTCCATCCTGCTCCTGAACTCGTACTAACATTATGAAGCAGGGTAAATGTTCCACTCTGCGGGTCTCCAGAATCAGTAGAAACTCTTATTTCTCGAGTTGAGTTTCCACCTGCAAAACCTTCACCATTATTCCAACTCATTGTTGGATTAATAAAACCTAATAAATTGATTTCAGGTGTAACCAACCAATCATCTACTCCAAAATCACTAGCATCATTTCCGTGAACAACACAAAATTCGCTTTGGTTAGCACCTGGAGAATATGAATACCAATTACTCGTAGTTTCACCAAAATCTCCAACAAAATAAGAAGTTAACAAACCAAAATCTCCTTGTTCAAATCCTTCATACAAAATCGCATCAAGACCTTCCCCAATAAGATCTAAGTCGTAAATTGCTCCATTATTGTATGTGAGTTCTAATTTATCGGTATATTGTGTTTCTTCTGATGGTTGAAATTTCACATCAAAATAACCAAAGTCTCCAGCAAAAACTGTTATAGGTAATTCAGAAAGAAAACTAAAATTATTATTGCCGTCATTGAAGCTAACTTCACTAATGGTTAATGTTTGACCTCCTGTATTTTTGAAACTAAATGTATGAACTGATTCATTCTGTAATGGAACATATCCAAAATTATAACTCGAGGGAATCTCACTAAATTCAGGTTCACTTGATTCAGAAACAACTTTAATATAATCTTCTCTCTTAAAAGTAGCAGTTACGCTTGTAGAATCTGTAACATACTCAGCAGATAACTCGACTGTATAGTCTCCTTCGTAATAAAAAATATGGGTTGGGTTTGCTTCGGTGCTTGTCTCCCCATCACCAAAATCCCACTCATAATATATTTGCCTTGGTCCTGGTAATTGTACAGGCTCTAATGCAATACTTGAAAAACTGACTGATAGTGGTGCATATCCAAACATTTTATCTGCATCAAAAAATATGTTCAAAGCACTTTCATCCCAAGGATTAGAGCCCATCCCCCAATTATTATAGTTCCCATTTCCTGCAAATTCAGAGCCAGGTTGGAAATTAAAATTGCCATCTTGAGGACTCATAAATAATGGGTCGATGTTCAAATTGTTATAACCTGGAAATATATCACCCCAGGGAAGTGCAATGTTATTGTAACTTGCAGTTATATTGTCGCAAACAATTGGAATTGTTGAGGGATCTAAATTCCAAATCATATTATATTGGAAATTAACTTGAGCATTCGGAGATACAAATCCTAAATTGAAGCCATAGGTTGTATTATTGTTTACATCCAATGTATCGGTAGAATTATCAACATAAATTGCTATAGAACCAATGTTTGCATTATCAATGTCTGCGTCTGAAGGTGGTGTTACAAATATCAAATTATCATGAATTGGGCTTGATATTGTACCAAAAAATACGAGTGCTGAATCAAAATCTGAAATTACATTATCGTGTACATAACCCACAACGCCATCCGCTAATAAAATTCCTTTTCCATTGCTAAATCGATTTTCACCTGAACGAACTCTATTATTCGACATAGTCCCAGATGCTCTTCCTGTTCGAGAGTTTGCCATAGATATTCCATCAGAATATCCGGTAACATCATTGTCATCAATAGTTACATCCACACTCCCAGTAACTTTCACTCCAAGTACTCCTGTTCTATTTTCTCCACTTCTAACTCTATTGTTAGTCATAGTTGATGAAGCTCGTTGTCTTGTTGAATTTGCTATATCAACCCCAATAGAAAAACCTTCTATATCGTTATTTTCAATGCCACATGAAATATTACCATAAATTTCTATACCGTTTGCCCCAACTCTATTTTCTCCGCTACGAACTCGATTATTGTTCATAGTAGTGGTTGCCCTACTATATCCTGTAGAATCTGAAAATGTAATACTTGCACCTGTAGAAAATCCAATTAAATCATTTTCATAGAATTCAATATTACCATCAACAATCAAACCTGCTCCAGACCTACTACGATTTTCTCCACTTCTGAATCGATTATTTGTGATTGTGCTTGTTGCACGGCTAGAACCTGTGTTTGTTATTACTGCTCCATCCCAAAATCCAATGAACGAGTTACTTTGGATATCCGCATTTGTATCACCATCAATTTCTATACCGAAGTTACCTTGACGGTTTTCCCCACTTCTCACCCTATTGTTGGAAATTGTTGTTGTTGCTCTACGTCCAGTTCCAGGATTTTTTATTGTAATACCAGGAGATGTATAAAAAATAGAGCAATTATCAATTTGATTATCATTGTATGCATTTTCGTGGATAGTGATTCCGCCCCAATCTAAAGGTGCTGTGTCTTGCACTCTATAAAAAGCAACTTTTTCAGCCCAAATTGATCCAAAAACATCAAGAGTGTAATCTCCCTCAAAAATAACTAAAACTCCTTGCTGTATGTATAAAGATCGATCACCAATAACAGAAATGCTATTATGGATTCTATATGGTGAACCGTCTATTGTCCATTGTCCGTAAACGCTTGATTCAGTAATATCTGTACCTTCGCCTGTTTGTTCTGATACTGATATCATATTCTGTAATATGATTGTGTCAACTTCTATCCCATTGTTAACTATCAGTTTTACAGAATAAGTTCCCGGGATATACATCCAAGTTGGATTTTGCTCTTCGCTGTCGATAATTCCATCATTCTCAAAATCCCACATCCAAGAAGTAATTTCTAGATCGCTATAAGAGTAATCTGTAAAAAATACTTCTAAAGGAGCTGTTCCACTCGTCGGTTCTGCCTCAAAGGAAGCAGTTATATAACAAAACGCAAAATTTATGATGTTCATTAGAACAAATAATTTAAATAATTTCATGAGGTTCCCTTTCTTTTCAATTGAATTAAAATAAAAACAATTACGCTGTAGAATCTAACTAGGATATTATTGGTTTACAAGCAGTAATTTTATAACGTGATTTCTGTCACATTATTAAAGCGATAAATACATTGTTGCAATAAATTTAAAGTGATTTAGAAAGTCAAACCAACTACATCACTTAGTTTGCTTATTAATAACTTGTTTAGATATATTAACTAATTGTTGCGCTGTTTTTGAAGATAAACTAAACTTCTTTATTATAGATGATTCGTCGTCAATAATACCCTGAACTGGATCGTCATAATGTAATACAATTTTTGATATTTGTTCAGAGGTCAATTCTGTAATCTCAGTAATTTTCCCAAAAAATATAATCTGTTCTTTAGCTATATCGATTCCTGCTTGAAATGAACAATCTTCAAAAAGTTTTAAAGCTTTTTTCAGATTTGGAATAACCAATTCAATTTTACCAATTTCAGCGAACATCATTCCTAAGTTGTAAAATACTCGTCCTTCACCATTAATATCTCCGACTTCAGCTAATAATTCCTGTTGTTTTGTGTAATAATCTTCTGCTTTAGTAAAGTCATTTCTTTTTCGAGCAACATTTCCCAAATTCCCATAAGTATGCGCTATACCCTCGCTATCTTTCAACTCAGTTTGAATATTTAGATTTTCTGAATAGATTAGTTCTGCTTCATCTATTTTACTTTGCTTAAAACGAATATCACCAAGCAAATCATTAGCAAAAGTGATTCCGATATTATCAGCAATTTTCCTGCAAAGTTCTTTAGATAAATTCAAAAATTTCAGAGCATTTTCTAACTTGTTTTCAACAAAATAAGCATTCCCAATGTTATATAGAATTTTGCCTTGTTGTACTTTATTCCCTACTTTTTTTGCAGATACTAAACTTTGCTTATAATCTTGAATTCCTGTTTCATAATTACCTTGTGTAATGCGAACATTTGCAATATCCATAGTGATTATACAGCAACCTTCATTGTCACCAATTTCCTTAGCAATTTCAAATGCTTGCTCGAGAAATATCATTGAATTATCCAAATTACCAAGTCTGAATTGTACTATACCCAAATCGTGTAAAGAACGCCTAAGAAGTTGTTTATCTTTCAACTTTTCAGCAATCTCGTTTTCCTTTTGATAGTGCAAGAGCGCATTTGTATAATCTGCTCTACGGAAATAATAATTACCTATCGTTGAAGATAATTTCCCAACAGAAATTTGATCTCCAACTTTCTCAGATTTGTTAATTAATTCTGTTGATATTTCTTCAAAATCTACCGACAGGTTTAATTTATCCAGGGCAGTTAAATAAGCTTGATTAATCTGTTTTTGATATCGTTTTGAAGTAATGTAGTTTTGGTTTTTCTCTATGTACAATTTGAGTCTATCAAAATCTTTCCCAGAAATTACATAAATTCTAGTATTCAAATAGTAGTATTGATCTCGTAAAACATCATTAAACATCATGCTAGGTTTTAGTGTTGAAAGTTCTTCTTTTGCTTTATAAGTTGTACCAATATGCAACATCACTTCAATTTTATTCAATAAAGCTTGTTGATACTGATTTGACTCTTTTTCATTAGGAATCATATACAATAATCGATTATAGAAATTTATAGCAGATTGATTTTGGTAATTTTCTTTTGCATAATCACCTGCTTTAATTAAATACTTAACTGTTTTTGATTTTATCTCTGAAATTTCATAATGATTTACCAGTTCAGTATAGTAATGTTCTAGGTTATCACTATAAAGAGATTCAATTGTTTCCGCAGCCAATTTATGAAGCTTTCTCAATCGTTGTTTGAGTTGCATCTGATAAATTCCTTCTTGAATCAGAGCGTGCTTAAATATGTATTTATACTGTGATAAAGCTCCCCAAATTGCTTCTTCTTCACCATCGCTAAGGTATTTATCATTCACTGTATTTCCTAACATTTCAGACAAAATATCCACCGCAAATTCTTTGCCTAAAACCGATGCCGTTTGAATAATTTCTTTTAATTCTGCAGTTAATTTATCTATTCTAGTAATAACAATTGCATTGATACTTGACGGGATTTCAAAATCCTCCTGAGTTAAATACAATTTTTCGTCAACTAGATTGTTTTCTAATAGATAAAGAACAATCTGTTCAATGTAAAAAGGATTACCTTCACTTACTTTCCAAATTGGTTCAAATGTTCTATGCGGAAGAACAACATCTTTATTTTCTGTGAATTGCAATAATTTAGTTCGTGTAAGTTCTTTAGCATTTTTCTTGCTTAGATAATCTAAAACTACTCTATTTTCAGGAACATCTTCAAGTCCAAACCAGTGTTTTGAACCATCGTCTTTATATCTACAGCTAGAAATAATAAGAAGCGGATAATCGTTTGCATCTCTTGTTAAAACCCTAAGAAATTCGTTAGAATCTTCATCAATGCTATGTCCATCATCAAGCTCAATAATAACAGGTTTTATTAAACTCTCAGCTTTAATTAAGTTTGAAACTGCAAATAATGTGTTTACATATTTTCCTTTTGCATCCAATTGTTCAAAAAGTGAACTTTCCCATCTCAAGCCAATCAATGCACCCAAAAACGATTTAGTTCTATTAAGTTCTTCGCAGAGCAATTCGTCATTTAGAGATTGTATTAATAATTCTAATTTATTGTCGAAATTATTTCTATTCTCAATTGCTGAACTACTCACTGATTGCTCAAAATATCTCTTTAGAAAGTTTATTACTGGATTGAAATTTTTTCTCAAAATATCGTCACAAGGAAACGAAAACCAGTTTAAATTTGATAAATCTTGGGCTTTTTTTAATTCATTAACAATACGACTTTTCCCAATTCCAACAGAACCATCTACATATACTACTCCAGCAAATTTACCATTATTTAATGGTTCTATATATTTATTGAGTTCGTCAAGTTCCTTTTGCCTTCCAAACAATTTACCTTCGAAAGACAATTCAGAAGTTTGTTCTATTTTGCCTATTAAAGAATAAACTGGAATATCGGCAACAAAACCCTTGAAATGCTGTTCGGATAAAAAATCAGTTTTGAAATTATTTTCTATGTTTGAGTTGATATGTTTATCTAGGTATAAATCTCCCCAATTTGCACTCATCATAAATCTTGCTGACAGATTAACTCCCATTCCTAAAGCAGTATATTCGCATCTTTTTTCACTTCCTATAATTCCTGCAAATACCGTTCCAAAAGTCAATCCAGCTCGCATTGAAAATCCATCAAGATTATTGATAGCCAATGCAAAAGTACACGCTCTTTCAATTGCTTTTTCTAACCCAACAGGAGCGCCAAACAGAATCAATGCAACGGCACCTTTATCTCCAAAATCAACTTTGTTAAAAAATCCACCGTATTGGTCAGCAAGAGATATTACTTGCGAAATATAACTCTCAAAATTATTTTCATTAAACGAAATAAAACAAGATACAATATCTCTAAATTCTCCTTGAGTATTCAAATCCAATATAGACTGCGGAATAAAACTAGAAACATCAATCTGATTTTTTTTAACGGGTTTAGGAACGAATGAAGTTTTGTTGAATTTTAGATTTGTTATTTTATAGTAACCATCACCAAGCTCAATACTTTCAATTTCTGAATCAAGTTTCTTGAATATATTTTCGTCAATTACAATATCACCTTTTTGGCATTTATGTTCACTATCAGCAGAATTTTCTATTGCATTTCCCTTAAAATAGTATGCATTTTGGATATCATTTTCTATAATCCCCCATTCTACATTTCCTGATGACAGTCCTATCTTTACTGATAATTCAAAATCCCCAAATTTTGTATTCTGAGTTCCTATCTCGATAAATATGTCATTAATTTTTTTTGCACTTAAAAGTGTTTCATTAGAATTAGTTTTTTCAATTGGAAATATTGCAGTAAAAGCGTCACCTGCAAATGTGGAAATAAATCCACCTGAATTGTAAATAGCGTCAATAGAAGGGGTAAATACTTCGTTAATAACTTGAGTCAGAATTTCCGCACCTTCTTTTCCATTTTTCATAAGTATCTGGGTCATTTTAGTAAATCCAGAAATATCTATAAACATTGTGGTGGCAAGAAATTTACCATTGAAATTACTATTGTCATAATTTTCAAGGATAAATTTAGGTAGAATTGACCGTCTTTTTCGTCTATCTAAACCAGTTCGTCTGCTTTGCCCTCTGCGGTTAATTTTAACAGCGATTTGTTGTTTTCTTCTATCGCCCTGTCTGCGATCACTTTGTCTATTTTTCATTGTACTCAATCCTTTATCATTGCAGATTAATTTAACAAATTATCCTGACTTTAAGAAAATTACAGTTTCTTTGAGAGACAAATATCAAAAAGATAACAGTATTAAAACAAGAAATTATTTTTTTGATATTTTTGTTGTTTCGTATAATGATATTTTGCTACATTTGGTCATCAGAAGATATCACCTCGTGCTACTTATGTGGCAAGGGACGGCGAGGTGAGAAGGCGGGAGCCCGAGAAACTTGTTTTTCGGGCTCTTTTTTTTATTTGAACTATTTTGTATCATTTCCCTTGCAATAAGTCCCATAATTCAACTTCTCTAAAACTTATTTTTTACCCAAATACTTCAAATATTCGTTATCTGTAGATAGTATCAAATTCGTTGATGAATCCAAAGTATTTTCATAAGTCTCTAAAGTTTTGATGAATTTGTAAAACTCAGGAGATTGTCCGTAAGTCTCAGCATAAATTTTGACTGCTTCGGCATCAGCGTTACCCCGAATTTTTTGAGATTTCAGATAAGCACCTGACAGGATTTCCTTTTTTCGTTGAGTTTGCATTCCACGAATTTCCTGCTTTTTACCTTGCCCTTGAGCGCGATACTTTTCTGCAATCTGATTTTGCTTAGACACCATTCTACTAAACAGTTTACTCTGAACTTGCTGATTGTAATTAACTCGTTTTATCTGAATATCTAGAACTTCAATCCCAAGATTTAACTCAGTCAATTTGCTTGCAACATTATTTAAAATCGATTCGATAATTTCTAATCTAGCTCCAGAATAGTTCTCGGATTTAGTATCCTGTGTATCATCAGCCAATACTTCCTTGTTAGTTTCTTCTTCCTCAACTTTAATTTTTCTGTCCGAATACCTAATAATTTCAGCCATAACTCTGTTAGATATCTCATCACGCACTGCACCATCAATAATATCATCCAAACGAGATTGAGCCATCATTTCATTTTTAGCAGATTTGTAGAATTGCAGAGCATTAGAAATTTTCCAACGAGCAAAAGTATCAATAAAGATGTACTTATTGTCATTTGTTGGAATTTCAGTCGCTGCCCCATCCCATTCCAAAAGTCGCTTGTCAAATTTTATAACATTCTGCAACACAGGAACTTTAAAATGTAGTCCTGCAGTTGTATCTGGTTCGCCAACTGGTTTACCAAATTGAACTACAATTGCTTGTTCAGTTTCATCTAAAATGTACAGAGAACCCCAACCTACAATTAGTAAAATAAAAACAATAATTAGAGAAAATATCTTCTTCATTATTTTTTCCCCTTTCCGTCAAGATTTAATAGTGGTAAAATACTTTCGAGTTTAGAATCTATGATAGTTTTATTTGGAATTTTGCCAAGAACTTTGTTCATAGTTTCTAAAAACAACCGATCCTTTGTAATGGTAGGTGCTTTGTTATATTCCTTTAAAACTGCCTTAAACAGAGCAACATCACCTTTTGCATTATTAGTTCTTTCAATTGCATATCCTTCGGCTTCATTTATTAGTTTTTCTGCTTCACCTTCAGCACGATAGATTTCTTTATTGTATGCCTGTCGAGCTTCATTTATCAGAGTTTCCTGCTCCTGTTTTGCACGATTGACTTCATTGAAAGAATCTGCTACTGGTTCAGGTGGATGAACTCCTTGAAGCTGTACCAATTGAATTGAAATTCCTGTATTGTACTTATCGAGGATTTCCTGCATATGAACTTTTGACTGTTGAGCGATAGCTACCCTCTCTGATTGCATTGCTTCGTTGAATGAACGATCACCAATCATCAATCTTATCGTCGCCTCAGAAACATCTCTAATTGTATTTTCAACATCGCGAGTATTAAACAAATAAGCTACAGGATCTTTAATTTTGTACTGAACAATCCATTTCGCTTCAGCAATATTCAAATCACCTGTTAGCATCCAAGATTCATACTCATATTTCCGTTTAGAAAATTGAGTCCGAACACCTGCTTTAACTGTTCTAAAGCCGTATTCTTGCTTGTATTGATAATCCACTTTTACTTTTTCTACTTTATCAATTCCAAATGGTATTTTGAAATGTAAACCTGGTGATGTTGTCGAGGAATATTTCCCCAAACGCAAAACCACACCATTCTCATTTGCATTGACAGTATAAAAAGAAGAAAATAAGAAAATTGCTACTAATATTATAACAACAATACTCCCTATTTTTTTTAGTGATAATTCCGGAATCACAATATCTGCATCTCCGAACTGTATTTTTTGTGACATAACTTCTCCTATTTTACTTAATTAACTGTGTAATATCATTGCTAAAGTTACGAAGTGAAATTCAATATCTTATAATTTATTGCAAGAAAATCAAACTTAAGTTCGTCATATTTTCGGAAACTGAATTTTTTAATAACACGAAAGGGATAAAAAATGAAGAAAAACACATTAAACCTAATAATCACAGTAGTTGTTGTAACTGCATTACTCTTAATGGCTCACGCTTGTAAAGATGTGGAAACAACTCAATCTCAGATAAAAGTAATTGACAAAACAACAGAATTCCAAGAACCGATTGTTGATCATTATACAATGGAAGAACTACAAGGAAAATCTGAAGAAGGTTATACTGAGGAAGCTGTTGAAGAAAAGATTATCGAACCTGAAATAGTAACACTATCTGTTTGTACGGATATTATTGATCGAGAACCAGTTAATGATTTAGAAAACATTGAGCTATCATCTCAAAAAATATATACACACACAGTTGTAAAATCTTCTAAGATGGATACAATTTTCCACGTGTATAAATTTGGTGATGAAGAAATTGCAAAGGTTGCCTTATCTATAGGTGAATCTCCTAGATGGCGAACTTGGAGTTCAAAATATCTTGATCCTATTTGGGTTGGTGATTGGTCTGTTGAAGTACAAACAAAACTTGGAACTGTTCTTGCTACAAAACTGTTCTCAGTTATTGACACGCCAATAGAGGATGAAGAAGAACAAGAAGAGGAAGTTCAGGAAGTCAAACCAGCTCCTGAAAGTGTGAGCTTGGTAATTGAAACTAAATAACTAATTTGCTTGAAAGTCCCCTTACCGGACTTTCTCCTCACAGAAAAATCCCGACATTTCGTCGGGATTTTTTTATAATGTAGGATTCCAATATTCTAAAATATCCGATTTTGTAATTGTTGTATCACTTTGCACTGTGAATCTACTATTAAATTCTTTCCCATTAAGCATAACTAGGTAACGGTGTGGATATTTATCAACAGCAAGTTTAACAGCTTTCCCATTGAACTTTATGCTGGATCTGTGTATTATAACCGAACTATTTATATTCTCAAACAGAATAGTGTGTAAATTGTTTGGTATCATCGGAATAGATTCATCACTTGTATATACTGGTAAAATCCTACTAACATCTGATTTTTGAACTATACCATTATAATTTCCATCAATTACAAGACCCCATCTTTCATTTACTTTATCAAGATGGCAATATAAAGTATCGAACCCTTCTTTTATCACTGAAATTGATTGATTCTTTTTTACAGATACTTTTAATGGTGAACAACCTAACATTTGACCATCAATTAATATCTCTGAATTTGATGGATGTGTTGAAACTATTAAACTTTCTGTATGAAAATAATCTTTTGAAAAATTAAAGACTGTTATCAATCCAAAACACAACATCAAGCTTAAAACAGCACCTTGCCATTTGATTTTTTTCTTGTATTTGAGTTTTGGAAAGAGAGTTAAACTCCCATTACCATAAAGAGCGAAAAACATCCAAGCTAAATTTGATATACCGTATCGTTTTACTAATTCTTTTTTGGAATGATAAACAGACTCTCCAACTGTTTTTCCTTTAATCAGTGAACGATAAAATTCTTTACTAAAAAATCCTGCTTCATCGGTAGGAACTTTGCCTATAGCTGTAAGATAAGTTTGTACACCACTATTCAAGAACTCACGAATAAATCCGTTAGTAGAAATTCCATTTTGCTCTCCACAAGTATTGCTAAAAATAAATCGTGGGACTTTTCTCATTTTGTGTATGTGACTCGTCGTAAAAAACTGATTATCTGCAAGTTCCCAACCTGTTTGCCTATTTTCGTTTACTCGAAAATGACCTGAAAAATGAAATATATCAGAAGTATTTAAAATTTCTGTTAAATGATATTGATTGATTTCTCTCCCAAAATGTGGGCCATTAACTTCTGTAACATCATCCAATATTTCATTTAAATCCAACAATTCGGTTCGTATTGATGAGTCAATTTCACTATCTTCAGAGGGATTCCCTACTAAAGATATTGTAGAGGAAATTAAATCCTCTTTATTTGTTTGAGACTGATTAAATGAGGATGTTGCAATTTGCCTATTAATGATAAAACCTTCCCAGAGAAAGTTCTCACCTGAGTGCAAAATTTCAAAAGGTATATGAGCTATTTCTTCGTCAATTACAATCTGAAGATTTTTAGGAGATTTAGTATTAGAACATTCTCTAATCCTATCACCAATATCGGAAAATAATATTTGAAAAAGAGAAAGAGATTTGTCTTTCAGTTTTTGATATTGTTCAACAGACGATCCATTTTGTAAATATTCTTGTGGAATTTGCTCAAGTAAAATATCAAAATATGGATTGAGAAGGGAGAAATCTACAGATTGATATTCTTTAAACGCAGAACGCGCATCATCTTCTTGAAAGTTGACACGCAAATTTTTGTTATCAATCTTTTGAACTTCTAGCCGATACACCTCTCAAAAATATGCTATTTTTAACTATTTAGAAATACTTATTTTTATTGCTCCTAATATTTCTTTTCCAATTGAAATTTCCACTTCATATTCTCCAAAATGAATATCTTTCCGCTCCGTAGATCCTGTTTTATCAGTTATCACTTCTAGTATCTTATTATCATTTTGTTTAATAATAAATCTACCATTTCTCAATTTCTCACCTTCATCATTTTCCAAAGAGAAATGAATTAACTGTTTGTCATCTTTAGGGTGAATTTGACACGAAACAAAATACGGAGATACTTCAGAACGAAATACAATTAGAGAGTCTTTTATCCCACGACTTGCTGAAACTGGTGCCAAATTATCTGGAATAAAATTATCTCCTTTCAGAACAGAAATTACTTCTTTAGATATGTTTATCACAATTTCCATTAAATAGGATTTAGATAAGTTGAGGTTTTTGAGAACTGCTTCGTGCAATTCTTTTGATGGTTGTTGCTTTGGTCGTTCACTAACAATTTTGCGTAGTGCAAATATTTCTTCACAAAATTGGGGATTTTGTACTATTATTTTCTCAACCTTTTGTAGGTCATCTCCATTTAACTGATCTTCTACAAATGCTAGTATTTGATCTTCTGAAAGTAATTTCTCTTGTGGTTCTGACTTTAAAAGTCCACCTAATTTTTTTAATTGTTTTTCTATTTTTTTTTCCATTTCACTCATTAGACGATAACTCCTCTAATTTTCTTCCATAAATTTTCTTATTTTTTTGATTGCACGATTTTTTAAGCTACTTATTGTATTGATTGGTTTCCCCAATTTCTCTGAAATTTCTCGTTCTTTTAGTCCATTAAAGTAATACAATTGAACAACTTCTAATTCATCAGGTTTTAGTCTTATTAGTGCCATCCGTAATGTGATTAAATCAAACGCATCAGAATCTTTTTGAGATAGAATTTCCTCAATATCTCGCGAACTATCATCATTGGAATCAGATAAACTGCTTAAATTTTTCATTTCTTGCTTAAATCTGGAAGAGCCAAGATAATCCTTAACGATATTTATGACAATACGGTACAAATAGGTAGTAAACTTAGATTTTTGATTCCAGTTTCTGATTCTTCGTTTATTATCCTCAAAAAGTTTAACAAATACTGTTTGGAAAATATCATTGATTTCATCTTGAGATAATCCACCAAAAACATGAATTGCACCATAAATGTGAGATTCTGTAAGCTCCACAAAGCGTCGAGATGCGTTTTTGTTCTCGGCTAACACCTTCTCAATAAACTGTTTATTTATGACTTTATATTCTGAATACATATTTTTTCTAAATAAAACCTTTGAATAAGATATGACTATTTAATAGTTTCGATATAGGATTTTGATAGAAAAGATGAAATTAATCCGAGTAAAATTGCAAAAAATTAGAAATCAATTTATTTTTCGGTTGCCTAAAATCGTTGTTGACCGGTATAAATTGCACGATGGTGATGAGGTTGAAATCAGTATTCACTCAAAATCTCACATCGAACAAACAGATCTTTGGGATTCCGTTCCGCAAGACATAAATCAAGTTTCGTTTCCTATTCCGAAAGATACTCTCAGTTTGAACATGTATAACCGCATTTATGTTCCTGTGGAATTTAGATTTTTTTTCCCACCAACAGCAGTTAACTTTGTATTGGGAACAAATATCGGAAACATACAAACTCATTTAACAGCAGATGGATTTATCATGAAAGGTATGAGAAAGTGGCTATCATTAAATGGACCTTTACAAGAAAAAGATACAATCAAATTAATTTCACACTCTGATGATAAAACTTTTTACGAATTAATCCATACGAAAAAGAAAAATTGAAATGATTTTGTAAATTACCTCATTATTACTCAAATTTTGGTATGGGAAGAACAATTTTATTTATGTTTTTTGTGGGCTTGGCAATTGTAGGTGTAAGTTTGATTTGGAGAAGAACAGGAAACTACGATGTGGATTTTATCACAAAAATTATTGGTTGGATTTTGTTTATTCCAGCTATTTGGGGAATATTGGAATCATTAAGAATATTATAATTTTGAAAGGGGCAAGAAGATGAAAATAAGTATCGAATTTTGCGTAATGTGAAACTATCATCCTGAATTTGACCGTGTGTCAAATACTATAAAATCCATTAAGCCAGATGTTGAAATTACAGGAAACCCTAAACCTCCAAGAAGTGGTTCGTTTGAAGTAGAAACTGATGGAGTACTTGTATTTTCTAGATTGAAGACTAACAAATTCCCGACAGATTCTGAAATTAAAAGTTGGTTTTGATATGATTTGTCCGAGATGCAATATACCACTAGAAACAGTAATAATTGAAGAAACCAATGTACATAAATGTTCAGATTGCGGAGGACATTGGTTAGAACGATACGAGCTCAATAAGATTGCTCATCCAATTGATGGTGATATTGAGTTTTCGTCACTTCATCCCGAGCATCCTGAAAAACTAAACGATTTGGAATGTCCAAAATGCAATGTTGTGATGAAAAAAATTAATTTCAATGTATTAGCACATATTCATATTGACCATTGCGATGATTGTGGAGGATTTTGGCTGGATAAGGGCGAGCTAACACAAATCAATCGAGAAATTGATAAATTGAATGATGTACACGATTCACCAGTTGTAATTGTAACTCGTTTCATAGCAAGATTGGGATCGTTCTTTAACTAATATTTCTAAATAAACTATGAAACTTTTAACAATTAACGAAATAGAAAGTCATTATGTTTGAATCATTTTCACAGTATTTTGACCCAAAAAGAAATCAATCTTGGATACCTGTAGCTAAAGTCGGTGGGGTATTTGTTGGTATTGGTTTACTAATTTTGTTACTCAAGGAATTAATAATTGCAATTTTGGCAGCAATATCTATCGGAATTGGAGTATTTATTTTAACTGTTGCGTTCAGAATTTGGAGAATGTTAAAATAAATTTAATCATTTTTCAATTGCAACAATCCCATTATGATGAAACCAATTCCCAGACCAGCGAGTGACCCTACAACAGTATGACCTAGAAGAAAACCAATTGCGATTCCTAAAAACATAAATCCAGCAAAAAAGTTACCACCTATTTTGTTATATTTATTCTTGTCTGACATTTGTATTTCTCCTTTAACAGATTGTTAATTATTACAAATTATTTCGCCAGTGCTCCCATTGGGTCCCAAGATGCTAATTCAATTGGTTTTCTGTCGTGGATTTCGAGTACCTCTTTTGAAAGATATTTTTTGTCAATCACAATTTCATATAGATATTCATCGAACCATTTATCGGACATTAAATGATATCCTTTATCACCAATTTTATCTCCCCAACTGTTTTCTACGCGCCATTTTAGACTTTTTCCATTCTTGATATCAACTCCAGTTAACAACATCGCGTGAGTCATTAAGCTATCGCCGTATTCCAAACGCTTTGCTTTATCCATTTTGAATTCAGTTTTATAAAGTAAATCAAAATCGTATAAATCCATATCCATTATACCAAGTTTTTGATGGAACATCTTCCCCACATCACAACCAAACCACACACCTTCTCCGTCTTTGATTGATTTTATAGCATATTCTTTCAATTGCTCAGAAGTTAGATTGATATATTTCACAATTTGTCCTTCTATTACATTACCAAGATATTGGATTGTGTATAATTCATCATATTTTTTATCATCCATTGGACAGTTGATTAAACAGATTTTATCTTTTAAGTTGATATCAACAAATTCTGTGTAAAATTGCTGAGGAGTTATACCCTCAAATCGTTCAAATTCTTTATCTTTATTTCGAACTTGCCAATCGAATTTTTCTGGTGGAGTACCCAAATGTACGCACAACATTGAGTAAACCGTTTCGAGCATTTTTTCTTTTTCTGCTCTTAATTTATCAATCTTCTTTCCTTTCGAGTGCATTTCTCTTAAAATCCAAGCGTATTCACGCAACTTGCGAGTGATCAACCTATTCATCATTCCTGATTGACTGCTATGATAACTCTCTGGCATAACAGTTTGCGGTACAATTCCGTATTTTTCAATCAAGTTTACAAACATATCCCATTGCCCCCCATCTTCAATTGGATTACTAACGAGATGCATAACAATCCTGCTGTCACGAGTCTCATCAAGAGTTTTAATAATGTTTTCCAAAAAATAATTAGATTTTTCCAGCTTATCCCAAAACATAAAATAATTTTGTGAAAATTCAAATTGTTTCAATTTATATTTCTTGGAGAGAGCAATTCTCATCAAATTCAAACCTGCAAAACCCCAGCATCTACCACTTTGTTTCTGATTAGTTACTTTTTTCATTTCACCATCAACAACATCTGAAAACTCGTGATTTATTAGACTAAATGCGTCCCAATTCATTGCCACATCTTGAATTTTTGATTGTGTTAAAGCATTTCGTGTGATTTTATGTTGTGGTTCTGAATTATAAGTATTTTTGAAAGAATTAATATTCTTTGTTGAAATAGAATTTTTCATATTGTCCTTTATATTTTTTCTAAACTTTTACTGTGTTTACATTTGATAAAATTACCTTGTAAATCTTTTGTAACTGCAACCATCGTAATTAGAGCAGAACAAGCTAATCGTTCATTTGATTTGTGACTCTCAGCAATAGCATCAACTTGAATTTTCAACGATGTCTGACCTGCTTCAATTACAGTTGCTGTAAAATTTACCCATTCCCCAGATACAACTGACTCTTTAAACTCGACTTTATCTATAGCCCGAGTTACTGCTCCCCAAGCATCTGTTCCTTTCAAAAACCTGTAAGCGGCTTTGGCAGCAGCAATATCCATCCAAGATATCATCTGTCCACCAAATAATGTGCCTACATTGTTCAAATGGTCTGGCATAACAAGTTGTGAGTAATGAGCAATAGTATTTTTCATATTTTATTCTCTTTGATCGTATTCTACTTTACAAATGGTAAAAACTGTGAATTTATATCTTTCACAGAGTACATAAAATAGTGATAAATTTTCGGTTCATCAAACACATATTTTTATAGAAAAGGAATCAAATATGTCTTGGAAAATAAAAGTAAATCAAAATATCGTAGAAATGGAATATGCCGTTCGTGGACCAATTCCACAAAGAGCAATGGTTTTAAGAAAACAAGGTATGAAAACAATTCCTTGTAATATCGGTAACCCACAAGCATTAGGACAAAAACCCATAACTTTTTATCGTCAAGTATTGGGATTATTAGAAAATACTGAACTTATCTCTCGTGAGCGAAACCTAAACAATTTATCAACAATAGATGGAATAGAGTTGATTTCTGAAGATGTTCTTGAATATTGCGAAAATTTTCTTTCCAAAATGGAAACTGGAATGGGTGCTTACACCGATAGTAAAGGTCCTTTGTTTATCAGAGAGAATATCGCAAAATATATTGATAAGCGAGATGGAGTTAATTCCGAAATCGGTGTTCCTGCAAATCCAGATAATATCTTTATGACTGATGGTGCTAGTGAAGGTGCTAAGAACATTTTGGAATTACTCATCACCAACGAAAATGATGGGATTATGATTCCGATTCCACAATATCCACTTTATTCTGCTACTATTAAACGATGCGGTGGAGTTCAAGTAAATTACTATCCTAACGAAGATGACGATTGGTCTCTTAATCGTGAAATTCTTGATGATTCATACAAAAATGCAATTAATAACGGTGTAGATCTTAAAGCAATTGTTGTTATAAATCCTGCAAATCCAACTGGTGCAATTTTGGACGAACAAAGTATTCGCGAAGTTGTAAGTTTTGCAAATGATAATAATCTTGCCATCATCGCTGATGAAGTTTATCAAGAAAATTTATATGGCGGAGAATTTATTTCATTTGCCGAAGCAATTCGTGGAACTGATATTCCGTTATTTAGTCTGCATAGTACATCAAAAGGATTTTATGGTGAATGTGGACATCGGGGTGGTTATTTGGAAGTAAGAAATCCACCAAAAGTTTATGGATTTGACATTCCTTTCGTTGATGTTCTATTCAAGCAAGCATCGGTGAATTTGTGCTCTAATACAGTTGGACAAGCAATGGTTTATATGATGGTTACACCACCTCTAAATGGGACAACATCTTCATTGCTTTTTAACAGCGAAAAAGAGAATATTCTTAATGAACTACACGAAAAGGCGTTGATTATAAAAGATGCTTTTACACAGATGGATGGAGTCGAATGCTTCGGGCGGATTGGGGCAATGTATCTGTTCCCAAGATTAAATAAAATTCCTGCTGAAACTACTGATTTTGATTATTGTATGAATTTACTTAAAACAACCGGACTAACTACTGTCAACGGTTCTGGATTTGGACAAAAATCTGGAACTCATCATCTTCGAATTGCGTTTTTACCACCGAAAGATATGTTGCAAGAAGTATTACCGCAGTGGATTAAATTTCATAATGAATATGTGAGATAGTCTTAGTGCTGGGAGTTGGATACTAGATATAGAATATTTGTTGAAAAATTAGGTTAATTAGAAATTGTAATCCTCGTGTTTCCTGTCTTCAACTTTATTCAGATTTTTCGATATATTCTAGTCCGTAAACCATTCTATCACCAGTTTTATTAACCCAGGCGAGCTGGGCTTTACTTTCAATTATTTTCCCATCATTATTTCTTAGAACATTAAACATAATTGGTTGTTCAGTTACTAAACAAATTCCGGTATCAGATACATCAACAGATTCAGATTTAGTAGTATCAACAAATAATATCACTTCACTTTGTAAAAGTGTTCGTTCAGCTCTTCGTCTTTCTTGTTCGTTTTTAGAACCCATATTTCTTCCTCCTAATTGGCGATAAATTAACATAGATGCACCATAAATGCAAATGGCGTAGGTCACAAAACAAAAAAAGAGCAGGAATGCTCTTTAGGATTGGGTGACTGATGGGACTCGAACCCACGACATCCTGAACCACAATCAGGTGCTCTAACCAACTGAACTACAGTCACCATTTATGTCGTCGAGGTAGCAGGATTCGAACCTGCGGCCCCCTGCTCCCAAAGCAGGTGCGCTAACCGGACTGCGCTATACCTCGATAATTCAACTATTATTCAAGCCTGTAAAATTACAGAGTTGATAACTATCAATGCAAATGCTATTCATATAACAGACAATATTTTTTTATTTGTTATTGAAACATACTGAAACAAAACAACATTATTTTTCTCTCTATTTTCTTCTGTAAATTTGAAGAACTGAATATTAAATAAAATAATAAACTTGGAGGTTTTTTTGAAACTAACTAACTTAAAATATTGGATGATGGTAATTCTTCTCTCTGCAAATTATGCAGTTTATGTAACAAATATGCCTACTACTGTTAATCAACCTGATGGAACTGAAATCAACTGTTTTGCGTCAGGTGATGAATTTTTTAACTGGATTCACGACGAAAATGGATATACCATTATTCAAAGTGAGATTGATGGATATTTCTATTTTGCTGAAAAAGATGATGGTGTTCTCAAACCATCACAATATCGACCAATAGTTGATGATCCCTCTACAAAAAATCTACAGAAATGGGTCAAAATATCAGAAACCGAATATCGTAATCGAGTCCAGAATTTCAAATCAAATTTAATTGATAGAGATGCACCAACATCCGGCATAGTAACCAATCTGAATATTTTTGTTCGATTTAATGACGAAGAAGAATTTTCAAACCCTCGCTCATATTATGATGCCGTTTACAATCAAGTTGATGGTCCATCTTTAATTGATTATTATGATGAAGTTTCTTACGGAGTGTTAGAAATTAACACACCTCATTTCCCTCAATGCTCTTTGGAAGAAAGTTTGTCCTATCAAGATGCAGAACCTCGTAGTTATTATCAACCATTCAACGGAGTTACAAATCCAAATGGTTATCAAAATAGTGACGAACGAAAATATAGAGAGCATACTCTTTTGAAAAATGCAATTGAATTTATTGAGTCAGAAGTCTCTGAAGATTTGATTATTGACTCTGATAATGATGGATATGTTGATAATGTTTCATTTTTAATTTATGGAGCTCCTGGAGCTTGGGCATCCTTACTTTGGCCGCATCGTTGGTCATTGAATACTTACGATGTTTATATCAACGATGAATTGGTTAGCGATTACAACTTCAATATGGAAACTGGTGGATATTTTACCGTCGGGACTATTTGTCACGAGTTTTTTCATACACTCGGTGCACCAGACCTTTATCACTATTATGATAATACATCTCCAAATGCCGTTGGCGGATGGGATATTATGGAACAATCTTCCGACCCACCTCAATATATGTGTGCATTTATGAAATGGAAATATGGTGATTGGATTCCTGAAATCCCTGAAATTTCAACATCAGGATATTATTTTATGCAACCACTAACTAATCCTGACAATAACTGTTTCAAAATACCTTCTCCTAATTCAGATACAGAATATTTTGTTGTAGAATATCGAGTAAAAGAAGGAATTTATGAAATCAATACTCCCGGTGATGATAACGGTCTTTTAGTTTACAGAATCAATACGACTGTTGGCGACGGAAACGCTGATGGTCCACCAGACGAAGTTTATTTGTATCGAGTAAACGGAACCTTAACAAGTAACGGCAGTTTTGGACAAGCACCGTTTAATGCATCAACAGGAAGAATTCAAATTAATGATTCTACTAATCCATCTTGTTTTTTAACAGATGGATCTCCAGGTGGGCTTAGTTTGATGAATATCGGTGAAGCAGAAGAAATTATTGAATTCTCCTTTACTAATTTATTTCTAAACGCAAAACTTCAATCTATTACAGATAATGGTGATGGTGATGAAATCCCAAATCCTGGTGAAAATATTACTTTGCACATCGAATTGGAAAATTACTCTTCAGATATTTTAGCAACAAACATTGCAGGATATTTAACAACAACTTCTACAATTGAAATTCCAAATAGTGAAATTACTTTCGAAAATCTTGATGCAGGAGAAACTACAATTTCTGAGATACAAATCTCAATTCCAGCTGATATTGAGCTTGGGAATATTCCGTTTACACTCCAAATCACCGCGCAATTTGACGATAACGGATTGATGGATTATGTGGATGAAATGGATTTTGATTTAGAAATTTCTTTGGATCAATCTGGATTTCCGTTTGCAACAAATAATCAAATCAAAACTTCTCCAGCAGTTGTTGATTTTGATGGAAATGGTAATCACTCAATTATCTTCGGAGATAATGATGGATTAGTCCATTTGATTGATACTGGCGGTACAGAACAACCAAACTGGCCGTTTGATACAGGTAATCAAATTTGGGGGTCTCCTGCGGTAGCAGACCTAAATCTTGATGGAGAATTTGAAATTATAATTACTTCAAAAAGTAAACATTTATACATTTTAGATAGCAATGCAAACATCATTACTGATTACAATACTGATCTTGATGGCAACGGTCAATGGTTGATGGGAACTCCAGCCATTGGAAATATAGACGATGATGCTGAACTGGAAATTGTGTTTGGCGGATATTCTTCACCTGGATGGTTATATGCTATAAATCACGATGGAACTAATGTAGAAGGATTCCCATACGAAATAAATGAGAAAATCCAACGAGGTGTGGCTCTTGCAGATTTCAATGAAAATGGAAAATCTGATATCGTTTTTGGGACTGATGACGGGAATCTTTATATGATTTATGATAATGCTACAATCGCCGATGGATTTCCGGTTTCCGTAGATAATGACATTAGATCTGCTCCTTCAATTTTGGATATCGATGGAACTAAAATTATTTGTTTTGGTTCTAAAGATGATTCGTTTTACGCAATAAATTCTGATGGTTCGATTCGGTTTGAAATTCCAACTGGTGGAGATATATATTCATCTCCGTCATTCTTGGATGTTAATGATTTTGGAACTGCTATTTTCTTTGGTTCGGATGATGGGTATCTTTATGGAGTTGATATTTGTGGAACTCTGCTTTCTGGTTGGCCTCAGTATTTGAACAATCCCGTAAGTACATCACCAAGTTTTGCAAATTTAGACTCTGACAATATCCCAGAAATTATTTGCTCAAACGAAAGTAACGAACTTTTTGCATATCATTTAGATGGCACCTTAGTAGAATACTTCCCAATTACTGAAGAAAATACATTTACAGGTTCAACTTCTGTATTTGATATTGATAATGATGGGGATTTAGAAATATTTACAGGGAGTTCTTACGGTTTAGAAAGCATTGATTACAAAACTCTTGGCTATAGTGACGGATATTGGAATATGTATCGTAATAATCTATTAAGAAATGGATATTTTGTTAGCCAAATTCCACAAAATTCTGTTGATGATTTGGAATTATTACCAAACGATTTTATACTCAGTTCTGTTTATCCAAATCCATTTAATCCTGTAACAACTATTAGTTATCAACTACCATCTCCAAGCTCTGTGCTACTCGCTGTTTATAATGTAAATGGTCAATTAATTGAAACATTGGTCAAGACTAATATAGAAGCAGGCTATCATTCAATTGTTTGGGATGCAACAGAATTCTCAAGTGGAATATATTTGATTCATCTAAAAGTAGATAATCAAACAAAAGTTACTAAAGCTGTGCTTTTAAAGTAATTGTATTTTTCGTTGTTCTAATACTACAATTATAAAGTAAATTCTCTGTCGGGAATGATGGCACAAAATTGAGATTATCTTACTCAGAATATTTGACTTATATATTTCTTCGGATTATTAGCAGAATTATCGCTTTTTTCCCTAGAAAAATAATGTTACTAATTGGAAAAACTTTTGGTTGGTTCGTTTGGAAATTTATTCCGATACGCAAAAAAGTCGCTTTAAAAAATCTATCAATCGCTTTCCCAGATAAATCCGATACAGAGAAAAATAAAATACTCAAAAATACTTATATTCACTTTGGGATGGTATTAATTGATTTCTTACGATTACCTTTTCTTACACTCCAGAAATTAGAAAATATCCTAACAATTGAAGAAGATTCTATCAAACTATTAAAATCCACCAAAAATGGAATTATTGTAAGTGGTCATATCGGAAATTGGGAAATGTTCAGTCCAGCATTCGGATTGAATAATTTTCCATTTCTTGTGGTCGCTCAATCTCAAAAAAATAAAGGTGCAAACAAGTTTTTCACTTGGGCGAGAGAATCGGTCGGAATTAGAATTATTTATAAAAAAGATTCTACAAAAAAAATGCTCTTAGGTTTGAAAAAGGGATTCCTTGGACTAGTCAGTGATCAGTTTGCAGGAAAATCTGGTGTTGTAGTTAACTTTTTTAACAGACCTACATCAATTCCAAAAGGGGCAGCCATTTTTTATGATAAAACAGGCATTCCTATTTTATCAGGATTTTGTATATTATCGGGTGATTTAAAGTATCATCTTTCACTCCGAGAGATGAAACAATCGGTTTCAATGAAAAATACTGACGATTTAATATCAAATGTAAGTCAACAAATTTCAACGGATTTGGAAAAAATAGTGACAGAATATCCAGAGCAATATTTCTGGTTTCATCGTAAGTGGCGGAGAAAAGTATGATTTATACAGCTGATAATAAGTTTTTAGATTACGCAGTCTCATTGTTAGAAGATGGAGATATCATCGCATATCCAACTGATACTCTTTACGGTATTGGAGTAGATGCAACAAATACTGATGTAATACACAAAGTGAATCATATTAAAGGACGAACTCAACCCCTCAGCATTATTCTTGAAAATATCGAAGATATTCACAAATATGCTGAAATGAGTAATACACAGCAAGCTGAAATAAAAAATTTGTTTCCTGGACCTTATACTGTCCTACTAAAGAAAAAGGAATCTGATTTATCTCCGTTGATCACTTTGGATTCTCCTTTAATAGGAATTAGAATCCCAAAGCATCCATTCCCAATTCAATTAGTAAAAGCTCTTGGAAAACCAATAATCACAACAAGCATTAATCGCCACGGAACTGAACCGTTAAATGATATTAGTCAAGTTGCAATTGATTTTCCTGATATCATCATTTTTGAAGACCAAGTTGTTAAGAATTCTAAAGGTTCAACAATTGTTGATTTGACACAAAACAAACACAAAGTCATACGAGTCGGAGATGGAAAATATCCTTTATGAAATTATATTTAAGAATATTATCATTTGTTAAACCATACAAAGTAATTGCATTTTTATCAATTGTTGCTTCTGTGTTTTTTGTGATGATGAACGCATTTTCGTTGTGGATGATTAGTTCATTGCTCAGCACAATTATGCAACCGGATA
>JACKQG010002199.1_pt1 | contig 25808 bp, 22 predicted proteins | sample 8237621 | NCBI WGS metagenome assembly JACKQG01 (sample SAMN15677084, study PRJNA649215) | marine metagenome | biome: marine; feature: Black Sea; material: saline water; isolation source: suspended particulate matter (SPM) from the Black Sea western gyre | collected 2013-06-09/2013-06-10 | depth... | reverse complement strand
GCCTTGAGATTCCAATTCTTCGATTTCTCCGAAGTCGGTCAAAGGTCATGCTAACAATGCAACGTAACGCCAAAAAGACGACAAATCGTGAACTGCTTTCCACTCTACAGATGACCGATCTTTATTTTTTGCAAAATCTGAAGCTTTTTGGTGAGATAGGGGGATATTTCCTGCGGTTTCTTGGTAAGGGCTAAACATATCCCAGTATATTTGGGTTGCCCTGAGAATTTTATCGGAGTGATATAGCTTGTGTAACTCTACAATTAATCCCGCCGTGTTGCTGCGTTCAGATGTCTTTACTGCCTTCCAAGCAAATAAAATTGATACCACAGCGGCTATTGCAGATATTGCACTGATTAAAATTCCTGTGATTTGAGTTACTTGAGACATAGTTCGTTTTACCCTCCCGAACAAAAATATGCCGAGATCATCATAAGAGCATACACTTCTACAGAAGTCTTCCACATAATCATCCCCCTGAGAATCTTATGCGGAAGCCCTGTCATGCATGCTTGCCCAGGCCACCTGGCGCACACTCAGCCGCACGCAGCATCTAGACGGCCAGCAGTCGCTTGGGCTCCCACCCTGCGTTGACGCTCGAGTCCGCCGACGTGGGAGCCTGCTCTGCTGCAAAACAATGCACCTCTGATACTACTCGGCCAGTTCACCGAACCTGGCCATGATGGCCAGGGCCGGGTCAATGGGCACCTCGGTCCGCTGGACGTCCTCGGGGATGCTGATGGTGGGCGTCGGGCGGATGGTCTTGCCGGCGAACTGCGGCAGCCACTGCCGCTCCGCCTCCAGCATCTCCGTGGCCATCTCCCGGATCTCCTTGAGGGTGAGCACGGCAGAGGTCAGCGGATCCAGGGCGATGGCCTGGACGATGTGCTCGGGGTCGCCGGTGAGGGCCGCTTGCACGGCCAGCCGCTGCACGTTGATGTTGGTCATGTTCAGCGCCGCGCACTGCGGCGGCAGGTCGCCGACGATGGTTTTGTGCAGACCAGCGCCGTCGGCGTACATCGGCCCCTCGGCGCAGCAGTCGGGCGGCAGGTTGGCGATCATGCCGCCGTTGCGCACGTTGCCGTTGAACTTGAAGGTACGCCCCGTCTCCAGCGCCTCGATGACGTACGACCCGTACTCGACGCTGCGGGAGGGCAGCTCCACCGGCTCGTCGGCCAGGATGTCGCCCGAAGCGTACTTCTCGGCCACGTACTTGCACCAGGCGTAGTAGGCGCCGCTCTCGCCGCCGAAGGCCGGCTCGTCGCAGTAGAGGTCGAGGGCCATCTGGTTCTTGCGGAACCAGGGCACGTATTCCGCCAGGTGGCCCGTGGACTCGGTCATGAAGTAGCCGAAATGGCGGAAGACCTCGCCGCGCACCTTCTCGTTGACGTAGTACTCGGGCAGCTCGAACCGCTCCCGCAGCAGGGGATAGAGGTCCTGGCCGTGGTGCTCCAGCTTGAGGAACCAGCCCATGTGGTTGATGCCGGCGCAGAGCTGATCTATCTCCTCCTTGGGCACGCCCACGTAGCCGGAGATGAGGTCCAGCGTGGTCTGCACGCCGTGGCAGAGGCCCACGAAGTTGACGTTGGTGGTGCCCAGCGCCCAGCAGACCATGGCCATGGGATTGACGTACTGCAGGATCAGCGCCTCCGGGCAGAGCTCCTCCATGTCCCGGGCCAGGTCCATCATCACGGGGATGGAACGCAGGGCGCGGAAGACGCCGCCCGGCCCCAGCGTGTCGCCGATGCACTGATCCACGCCGTACTTCAGCGGGATCTTGTAGTCGGCTGCAAAGCCCTCGATGCCGCCCACCTGGAAGGTGGTGATGACGTAGTCAGCACCCTTCACTGCCTCGCGGCTGTCGGTGGTCAGCCAGACCCTGGCCGGCAGGTCGTTGGCCTCGATCACCCGTTGCACGAAAGACTCCACGTAGGGCGTCCGGCGGGTGCTGGGGGCCATGAGGGCGAATTCGGTATCCTCCAGGCCACCGGTGGCCAGAATGTCCAGGATCAGCGTCTTGCAGAAGACGATGCTTCCCGCGCCGATGATCGCAACTTTCGCCATGTTCAACCTCCAGTGATGAGATTTCTTGAACGTCTGGAGCAGACGCCGATGCGCCGAGCAATGCCCTCTCACGGTAACCATCCCAAAGGTCAGCCGCCACCCCGAAACGAGGGCACAGCGTGGTTGGCTGGCATGTGTCTGGCGATTCCCGCTCCTTTGGCCTAGACAAACTCGTACACAGGAACTTGAATGATACGCTGGGGTTCCTTCTGTGCCCAGATCATCGCCTGCAAGCGTTCTACTGTAGCAGGTGAGAATAACTGCTCGCCAGTTTCTACATTCACCCGTGCTGGAACATTGTCAACCACAATGAGTTGGCCGTTCACCTCAAGCATGTAAGAGACTCTTCTCTCTACCAGTCTCTCTTTCCACTGATAACCCTTCATCTCACACTCTCACCCTGAAATCAGCCCATTGGGCCGGGTTCGGTTCGTACAGGGTAACGATCTTCAGCAGCGGGCGAGACGGGTAACTGCATTGAATGTGCTTTGAGAATTCAAATAACCCCGCTTGGATCTTGTTGCGTATGTGCTCAATCATCAGCTAAACTACGTGTTAGACCCGGCCTCAAGTATCTGAAACACCTCGTCCCTGCTGACTGTCTCGGTTTGCTCCCCCTCTTGGATAGCGTAGCCGAAACCAACGTCCGATAATGCCTCGCCAAGCACGTCAGCCAGCCAGTCTCGCCTCTCCTCGAAGACTTCCAGAACGGCTGATTTGACCACATCCTTGAGCCTGACTTCATCAACCGGTGCCACATTCATAACAGGTTTCCTCCACAACCGAAGCTATCGTGTGTCAAGATCATTTCAGACGGTTTTACACCGCGATGCGCGTGCCATCCGGCTGGAAGTAATGCAGCCGTTGGCGGATGATGTCGAACTTCACCGGATCGCCGAGGCGCAGATCGGTCATGCCGGACACCAAACTCACGACGGTCTTCTCCCCTGCCCTGACGTGCAGGATCGTTTCCACGCCCAGGGGTTCGACCAGAATGATCTCGCCGGGGAAATCGCCCTCGCCGTGGATCTGCACGTCCTCGGGCCGCACGCCCAGCAGGAACGAAGAGGGCAGACATCCTTCCTGGGGCACGGGCAGGTGAATCGTGCTGCCGGTCACGTGCAGCGTGCTGTTTTCACAATACGCCTCATGCAAGTTGATACGCGGCGTGCCGACGAGCTGGGCTACGAAGGTCATGGCTGGCCGGTCGTAGATGTCCTCGGGCGTGCCGATCTGCACGATGCGCCCCTTGTTCAGCACTCCGATGCGATCGCCCATGGTCAGCGCCTCGATCTGGTCGTGGGTGACGAAGAGCGTGGTGCTGCCCTGAGTCTTCTGCAGGTGCTTCAGTTCCACCCGCAGGGCCTCGCGCAGTTTGGCATCCAGGTTGGAAAGCGGCTCGTCCATGAGATAAAGCCGCGGCTCCCGGACCAACGCCCGGCCCAGGGACACCCGCTGCATCTCGCCACCGGAGAGGCGCGCGGTCTTGCGCTTCAGCAGGTGGCCGATGCGAAGCTTTTCGGCGGTCTCGGTGACCCGCTCCTTGATCTCGGGCTCCCGGATCTTGCGCATGGGGGAGCGCAGTGGGAAGGCCAGGTTGTCGTACACCGTCATGGTCGGATACAGCGAGTACTGCTGGAATACGAAGGCGACGTCGCGATCCGCCGGCGCCAGCGCATCCACGGACTGCCCATCGAACAGCACGTGGCCTTCGTTGGGCTTCTCCAGCCCGGCGATCACGCGCAGGGTGGTCGTCTTTCCGGCGCCGGTCGGCCCCAGCAACACGAAGAACTCGGAGTCCTGGATGTCAAAGGATACGTTCCTGAGAGCGGTGATGTCCCCAAAGGTCTTGGAGATGTTCTGCAATGTGATCTGACTCATGATCTATACCTCTCAGAGGCCCATAGCGGCAGGCTTGGCGACAGCAGCCTCGGTCTGGGGATCGAAGAAACGGACCATCTCGGGGTTCAGGTCGAAGCTGATCTCCTCTCCTATGTCGTGGACGACACCGCGGCGGGTCCGCACGTGCACGATCTCGGTCTCCACGCTTTCGTTGGCCTCCGCGGTCAGGCTGGCGTGCAGCATCGTGTAGGGTCCGTGCATGTCCGAGGCATAGACCGAGGCCCGAATGGCGCCCTTGCCGTTGACATGGGCGGCCTCGGGGCGGAAGCCCACGATCACGTCCTCCCCCTGCAAGGTGGCGGCCAGTTGCGGCTTCCAGGTATCGGGCACGGGGTAGGTGCTGCCGCCGTGCAGGAGAACGGTGCCGTCGCCATACTTCCCCGGCATGAGACACATGCCCGGGCTGCCGATGAAATTGGCCACGAAGAGATTGGCCGGGTCACGGTAGACCTGATCGGGGGTGCCGACCTGCTGGACCACGGCGTTGGACATGACCACGATGCGATCGCCCATGGCCATGGCCTCGACCTGGTCGTGGGTGACGTAGACCGAGGTGGCATGCTGGGCCAGGTGCAGCGCCTTGATCTCGGCGCGCATGGCCTCGCGGAACTCGGCATCGAGGGCGCCCAGAGGCTCGTCCATCAGGAAGCAGGCCGGCCTGCGCACCAATGATCGGGCCAGGGCCACCCGCTGCTGGTCACCGCCGCTCAACGCCCCCGGGCGTCGCTTGAGCAGGTGCTCGATGCGCAGCATCTTGACCACCTCGCCGACACGCTCCTCTATCTCTCTGCGCTTCATCCCCTGCGACTCCAGCGGGAAGCGAATGTTCCGCAGCACGGTCATGTGGGGATACAGGGCGAAGAACTGGAAGACGAAGGCGATATCCCGCTCGCTGGGGACCAGCCAGGTGACGTCCTTGCCGTTGATGAAGACCTTGCCGCCGGTGACCGCCTCCAGCCCGGAGATCATGCGCAGCGTGGTCGTCTTGCCACACCCTGAAGGCCCCAGAAGCACGACAAACTCGCCGTCGTGGATGGTCAGGTCCATGGGCTTGACGGCGTGCAGATCGCCGAATTTCTTCTCAACTTGTCGTAGTTCGATGGTAGCCATATTCTAGCCTTTCCTCAGACCAAGAAACCAGAGCTAGAAACCCGGTTTCTGCCGATCTCTCACTGGCGGATCGCGCCGAAGGTGACGCCGCGCAGCAGGTGGTTGCGCAGGGCGAAGGTCACGATGACCACAGGGATCAGGAAGAGCAACGATCCCGCGGCGATGGAACCCCATTCGATGCCGCCAACGCCCAGCATGGACGGGATGGAGGGCGGCGCCGTGCGGGCCTTGTCGCCGGTCAGCATCAGCGCGAAGGCGTACTCGTTCCAGGCGAAGATCAGGCAGAAGACGGCCGTGGCCACGATGCCCGTGGCCGCCTGGGGCAGCACGACCTTGCGGAAGGCCTGCAGCCGGCTGTAGCCATCCACCAGCGCCGCCTCCTCGTACTCCTTGGGGATCTCGTCGATGAAGCCCTTGAGCAGCCAGACGGAGAACGAGAGGTTAAACGCCGTATAGAGCAAGATCATGCCGATGTGCGTATCGTACAGGCCGACCGCCCGGTACATCAGGAAGATGGGGATCGTCACCACCACCGGCGGCAACATGCGGGTGCTCAAGATGAAGAAGAGCAGGTCGCCCTTGCCCTTGATGTCGTAGCGGCTGAAGGCATAGGCCGACAATACCCCCAGGGCCACCGACAGCAGCGTCGACGACACGGCGATGATCAGCGAGTTGCGCAGCCTGCCGACGAATTTGCTCGGCCCCAGGATACGCATGCCCCGTATCAGCGCCTGCTGCTCCCAGAAGTTCAGGTCGGTGCGCTCCTGGTACTCCTTCAGCTTCCCGAACGACAGCTGGCTGCGATCAGCAAATAGGCCAATGAATCCATCCCACGACGGTTTGAAGAAGACCTTGGGCGGCGAAGCGGTAGCATCGGGCCGCGACTTGATCGCGGTCATGGCCATCCAGACCACGGGGATGAGCATGACAATCGTGAGCAGGATCGAGATGACAATGCGCGCCGTCACGCCAGCCCTGGCGCGCGGGGTAACCTGGTCCACGCGCACCGAGTCCACCACCGGCGAGCCGGGTCCGCTCTCTGACCAATTGGAGTCTCTTGCGTTTGTCGCCATGCTAGGCCTCCTGCATCCTGTTGAGATACCGGACGTAGACGTTGCTCACCCCGACGATCACGATCAACATGATGTAGGCGAGCGCGCTGGCAACGCCGGTGCGGGCCTGGCCCTGGAAGACCATACGGTAGAGGGCGACGGACACCGTCTCGGTAGCGTTGCCCGGCCCGCCGCCCGTGAGGCCCATCACCAGGTCGAAGGCCTTGAGCGCCTCGATGGTGCGGAAGAGCACGGCGAGCATCAGCAGGGGCGCCACCTGGGGCAGCGTGATGCGCCAGAACTGGCGCCAGCCGCTGGCTCGGTCGATGGCCGCCGCCTCGTAAATGTAGTCAGGTATGGCTTTGAGACCGGATAGAGACAGCAGCATCACAAACGGACTCCACATCCACACGTCGACGATCACAACGGACCACAGGGCGTGGTCCTTCAGCCAAATGGGCGCCGTCGCCAGATTCCAGAATCCAATCAGATAATTGAAGATGCCCATGAGCGGGTTGAAGATCAGCTTCCAGAAGAGACCCACCACCGCGGGCGAGAGCATCATGGGGATCAGGATGAGGGTCGTGAGCAGCCCGTTGCCCTTGAACTTGGCATGCAGCAGCAGCGCCATGGCAAAGCCGACCAGGGTCTGCAGCAACACCGATAACAATGCGTAACGCCCGGTGACGGCGAAGCTCTGCCAGATCTTGGGGTTGGTCAGGAGGGCACCGAAGTTGCCTGTGCCAATCCACAGCGGCGACACTTTACCACTGTGCGAATACTGGGTGAAGCTGAGGTACAGGCTGTAGAACAGCGGGAAGATGTTCCAGATGACCAGCAGCACCAGGGTGGGCACAATAAACAGCCGCTGGATCGCGGCATCACCGATCTGGCGGCGACGGGTGCGCGGCGCCGGGGCGATCTGTGTGGAATTGTCCATGCCACAAGCCTCTCGTTTCAGGAAAAGGCAGCAGATGCTACAGGGCGGCGGGGTTGCCGCCGCCCTGTGTCGACAGCGAGATCGGTCCGGGAAGCGGGCCCTGTGGGGGACACCGCATCCCGAACGATCTCTTTGAGATTGAACCTGCTACGGCAGGTAGCCGTAGGTCTTGAAGATGGCCTCGTGCTCGGCGGCGATGGCATCCAGCGCTTCCTGCGCCGTGCCCTGTCCACCCACCACGTAGTTGCTCAACGCAGCCTGCGCCGAAGGCAACAGCTCGCCATACTCGGGAATGTTGTAGAAGTCCTTCACCATCCCCATCGTCTCGGCGAACGCCGCATTGTACGGCGCAGCCGCCAGGAACTCAGGAGAAGCCAGCGCCTTCTTGTTGCAGGTGTAGCCGCCCAGCGCTGCCCACTCCATCTGGATGTCATCCTGCGCGAACCACTCGATGAAGGCCAGGGAGGCCGCCTTGCGCTCGTCGCTGATGTAGGCGTTGATGCTCGTGCCCTGGCCGCCCAACGAAGCATACTGCTGCCCGTAAGGCCCCGGCGGGTTGGAGAAGAACCCCACCTTGTCCCAGTAGTTCGGGTCCGTGCCCGGATTCGCCAGCGCCGGCAAGAACGCAAAGTAGTTCATCGAGAACACCGCCTGCCCGTTGATGAAGTAGTCGTTCATCTCCGGGAAGAAGCTGTTCGTGTTCCCGGGAGGACCACTGTCGTACAGCGCCTTGTAGGCCTCCAACGACTCCACGCACTCCGGCTTGTTCACCACACCGTCAACCTTGAAGGCCTCGTTCCAGTCGCAGCCGTAGGTGAACAGCGAGTTCTGGAACCCCATCGTGATCGCATCGTAGTCCTTCTGCGTGTACACCGCCGCTCCGTAGATGTTCTCGTCCGGGCGATAGAAGAACTCCGACATGTCCACGAATTCGTTGTAGTCCTTCGGCGGCACCGAGTACTCGTACCCATACTCCGCCGCAAAGGCCGCCTTCTCGTCAGGATTGTCCACCAGGTCCGTCCGGTAGGCCCAGCCATTGGCGTCACCCTCGGTCGGATAGGCGTAGTAGTTGCCCGATCCCGGCGGATACTCGCCATAGTACGTCAGCGTCGCCGCAGTGACCGTGTCCTTCAGGCCTGTGGAGGTCAGGAAGCCGGTCATGTCCACGTAGTGGCCCTCGGTCACGGCCTGGCCGATCCACTGGCTGTCGCCCACGACCATGTCGAACCCGGTGCCACGGGCCGCCCACTCCGCCGATACGCGGTTGAAGTAGCTGCCCCAGGGCTCCTGCACGACGGTGACCTTGACGCCGGTCTCCGCCTCGAACATATTGCCGACTTCCTGCAGATAGTTGGCGGGATCCCACTCGGCCCACCAGATCACCAACTCCTCGACATTGCCCAGGTCAGGCGTTATCCCCACGGGGGCCTCGCCCTCCTTGAGGTAGCCGTAGGTCTTGAAGATGGCCTCGTGCTCGGCGGCGATGGCATCCAGCGCTTCCTGCGCCGTGCCCTGTCCACCCACCACGTAGTTGCTCAACGCAGCCTGCGCCGAAGGCAACAGCTCGCCATACTCGGGAATGTTGTAGAAGTCCTTCACCATCCCCATCGTCTCGGCGAACGCCGCATTGTACGGCGCAGCCGCCAGGAACTCAGGAGAAGCCAGCGCCTTCTTGTTGCAGGTGTAGCCGCCCAGCGCTGCCCACTCCATCTGGATGTCATCCTGCGCGAACCACTCGATGAAGGCCAGGGAGGCCGCCTTGCGCTCGTCGCTGATGTAGGCGTTGATGCTCGTGCCCTGGCCGCCCAACGAAGCATACTGCTGCCCGTAAGGCCCCGGCGGGTTGGAGAAGAACCCCACCTTGTCCCAGTAGTTCGGGTCCGTGCCCGGATTCGCCAGCGCCGGCAAGAACGCAAAGTAGTTCATCGAGAACACCGCCTGCCCGTTGATGAAGTAGTCGTTCATCTCCGGGAAGAAGCTGTTCGTGTTCCCGGGAGGACCACTGTCGTACAGCGCCTTGTAGGCCTCCAACGACTCCACGCACTCCGGCTTGTTCACCACACCGTCAACCTTGAAGGCCTCGTTCCAGTCGCAGCCGTAGGTGAACAGCGAGTTCTGGAACCCCATCGTGATCGCATCGTAGTCCTTCTGCGTGTACACCGCCGCTCCGTAGATGTTCTCGTCCGGGCGATAGAAGAACTCCGACATGTCCACGAATTCGTTGTAGTCCTTCGGCGGCACCGAGTACTCGTACCCATACTCCGCCGCAAAGGCCGCCTTCTCGTCAGGATTGTCCACCAGGTCCGTCCGGTAGGCCCAGCCATTGGCGTCACCCTCGGTCGGATAGGCGTAGTAGTTGCCCGATCCCGGCGGATACTCGCCATAGTACGTCAGCGTCGCCGCAGTGACCGTGTCCTTCAGGCCTGTGGAGGTCAGGAAGCCGGTCATGTCCACGTAGTGGCCCTCGGTCACGGCCTGGCCGATCCACTGGCTGTCGCCCACGACCATGTCGAACCCGGTGCCACGGGCCGCCCACTCCGCCGATACGCGGTTGAAGTAGCTGCCCCACGGCTCCTGCACGACGGTGACCTTGATGCCGGTCTCCTCTTCGTACATGTTGCCGACTTCCTGCAGGTAGTTGGCGGGATCCCATTCAGCCCACCAGATCACCAGCTCGTCGACGGCGGGTGCTGCGGGCACGACTGCAACTGGGGTTTCGGTCGGCGCGGCCGGGGCAGGGGCCTCGGTCGGCTCAGCCTCTTTAGCGCAGCTGGCCACAACCAGAACGGCGACCAATGCCAGCAACAGAACTATTCTTTTCGACATCTTGCATTCCTCCTTGTTGTTTTCTTGGGAAACGTGGTCATGTGGTTACTCAGATGTTGGTTACCTCGGTTTGATACGCTCTCCAGCACCTCCTTTCCACGAAATGCAACGCCATGGAGTCATAGGTCAAGCGGATTCGTGTTCTGCAGATGAAGAGCCGGCACCGCCCAATTGCCCGTGCGTGGGCAATCCCACCGCGGCGTGGCCCGCCCAGCCTCGGAGAAACAAAGCATAATGAGGAGCGATTGATCTGGGGTAGCTTGTCGAAAAACATCACGACATCAGAAGCCATCTGGATGGCGTTGTCTTTTGAAAACGATGTCATGATATCGTTTTCAACGCGGCCGCATTATAGCAGATTCTCCATGGTCTGTCAAACAGAAGTCGAAAGGTTTTGCCTCATCCCCAAAACTGAAAAGGCGTCACCGGCTCGATGCGCTCAATGCGCCGGACATCCGACTTGTGGACGAGCACCTGCGCCTGCGCCGCGCTGTTAACCACCCGTCCGATGTTGGGCACATCCACCCGGCGCATGTGCTGCTCCGTGCCCTCGGCCGGTTTCCCACCACGCAAGTGTCGTTCTCTCAGGCCCTCGAGCAGGGTGTCCAGGCCGGCGGAGATGAACACCCGCACGTCGAATAACTCGTGAAAGCGCAGCCAAGGCTCTTCGTCCAGCAGCAGATAGTTGCCCTCCACCACCACGATGCGGTGCCAAGGGGCAATCGTCCCGCCGGCGGGTACCGGCTCGTGCAGCCGGCGGCTGTAGACCGGGAAGCTCACCCGCCCGCCGAGGCGCATCTCGGCCAGGCAGTCATAGGCCGCAGCCGCATCGAACGTTTCCGGCGCTCCCTTGATGCTGCGCAAAACGATCCTCTGCCCGTCCCGCCCCACGAAATGGGTTTCCAGATAACCGTTGGGATAGTGCCAGCCGTCCAGGCCGACCAGCACAGCAGAGTCATCATCTGCTTCGGCGTTGATCACGGCGACCAGGATGGTGGCGAAGGCGGTCTTGCCGCTGCCGGGCGGGCCGGCCACGGCTACCATCAGCCGGGGCACCGACCTGGATTGGGAGAGCAAAGCGGCCGCCAGTGGATGGTAGAAGCGCTCGACCTGGTCCCGATCCACCTCCAACCGGGCATCGGTCTGATCCAGGTACAAAGGTGAGCAAGCCAGGCGCTCCCAGACAACAGAGTGAGCCCTCTGTCTATCACCCACTTCACCACTCTACCAATCTACCAAGCTACCAATCTACCATCCCCCCGCACCGCCTCGATGAAGGCGACCATGTTCTCCACCGCGATGTCGCCGGGCATGTGATGGGACGGGGCGATGATGAAGCCACCGCCTCGGCCGATCTCATCCATCAGGCGGCGCGCCTCGGCCCGGATCTCCTGCACCGTGCCATGCGGGAGAGTGTTCTGCACGCTCATGCCGCCGTAGAAGGCCAGCCGATCGCCGAACTGCCGCTTCATCTCGTAGACGTCCATCACATCGGGCTGGAAAGGATTGAACACGTCCAGGCCGATCTCGATCAGGTCGGGGAACAGCGTTTGCACCTTGCCGCAGGAATGGACGAAGGCCGCCTTGCCGGCCTGTTTGATGGTGCTGAACAGTCGCGCCAGCCGCGGCTTGATGAAGCGGTGCCACAGCCGCGGGCTGAAGAGCAGTCCCTGCTGATGCCCCCAGTCGTCGCTGAACAGGAAACCGTCCACGTCGTACTTCAGAAGCTCCTGCACGACGCCCAGGTTGAAGGCCATCAGGCGGTCGAACAACTCATCCACCCATTCGGGAGCCTCCAGCATGTCCACCAGCAGCTCCGGCATACCGCGCAAGGTCCAGGCCCGTTCGAACAGCGTGAAACCATAGCTGACGTAGCGGAAGCGCTGGGAATGCTTTTCCAGGAAGGCGGGCAACTCCGCGTAGCGTCTCGGATCGAGCGGGTCGGGAAAAGTGTAGTCGCTCAGCGAGCGGCGCTGCAGCGGGTACTCTTCTGGGACGCCGATGTCCTTGTCCACGGTGCGGTTCCAGAGCACGCCGAACTCGTCGCGCAGGAAACCGGGACGCACCTCCTCGAACAAAGCCGGGCGGCGCACGCTGTAGCGCGCCATGTCGTTGTCGAGGAACACGTCCAGGTCTGCGGTGCCGTAGTAGGCCGCCAGCTTGCCGGCGGCGGCCTGCGTGAAACTGAAGTAGTAGGGCACCCGGTCGGGCTGCTGATGTCGTATGCTGGCCCAGACCCGCTCACGGCTATTCATCATACCCTTGTTCTCTCAGAAAGCGCTCCACCGTGGGGAGATCGGGGATGCCGCCGCGGCCGCCAGGCTGGGTGGCTTTGATGCCCGCAGTAGCCGTGGCGATCTGAACCGCCCGGCGGACGCTTTGGCCGCCGGCGATGCAGGCCGCATACGCACCGTGAAAGACGTCGCCACAGCCGGTGGTGTCCACGACCTCGACTCGGAAGGCCGGGAAGTGACACACCTCGCCGCCCCCCTGGGTGTACCAACAGCCACGCTCTCCCGCGGTCACCACGCAGCAGGCCCGCTCAGGCCCGGAAAGGGCACGCACCATGGCTGCCGGTTCATCTTCTCCCGTCACCTGGCCAGCCAGATGCATCCCGACGATCAGGTGATCAATCTGATGCACAAGATCAAGCACGCGAGGATGGCGGACCGCCTCAATGTCACCCACCACCGGGATTCCCTGGGCGTGGGCCAGCTCGATGATGCGTGCCCCTGTCTCCACGAGGGTGTGATCCACGAAGACCACACGGCAGCGGGCCACCAGTTCCGGCGTGATATCCGCCGGTCCCGGCTCCCTGACACCAGCCATCGAGAAGAGGATGCTGCGGTCTCCCGTGGACAGATCAACGATCACGATGGAATGGATGGGCCGCGCCGCCGGATCGTGGAGGATCGGCGCACAGTCCACCCCCTCACGCTCCAACTCCCGGCGCGTGAAACGGGACAGGTCGTCGTCGCCCAGCACGCCGCAGTAGGCGGTCTTAGCCCCCAGGCGCGCGGCGGCGACCAGCGCTGTTCCCGCCAGGCCGCCACCCTGGCGCTGCTTGTCGCGCACGAGCATTTTGCTGCCAGGCAGGGGATGCTGATCCACGTAGATCAGGTCATCCACAGCCACGGCGCCGAAGCCCAGCACATCCCAACGAGCACTCATAAGCCGGCGATCCGCAGGGCCTCCTGGGGCGTCCGGTCGTCGTGGATGACGGCCTTGAAGGCCAGCACGGCCTTGGTGATCTGGGGAAAGCTCCAGACGTTGCGGCCGATGGTGGCGCCGCGTGCGCCGCTCCGCACCACCTCGGCCATCATTCCCAGCGCCCCCTCCAGCGTGTCGTGCTTGGGGCCGCCAGCCGCCACCAGGGGCACAGGGCAACTGGCCACGATCTGGGCATGGGCTTGCACGTCGCCGCAGTAGGGCGCTTTGATCACATCCACTCCCACCTCGGCGGCGCAGCGCACGACCCAGGCGACATCTTCGGGAGCGAAGGAAATCCGGGACAGGTCGTTCTCGTCGCGGGGGTAGACGTGGCCGATGACCGGCAGCTCGTAACGGGCGGCCTCGCGCACGCAGTCGGCGATGGTGCGCAGACGGCGTCCTTCCGTGGGGCCGCGCAGGAAAGCGGAAATGGCGATGGCATCAGCGCCCAGCCGGATGGCATCTTCCGGCGTGCTCAACTGCTCATAGGCCGAATCGTCGGGCCGCCCGATGATGGCCTGGACGATCAAGGGCACCTTGCCGGCGAAGGGAGCCCAGGCCGCAGAGGCCATGCCCTTGTGCATGGTCACGGCGTCCGGCTGCGCGGCGGCGATGGCCGCCAGAGCTTCCTGCATGTGCCGCAAGCCGTCCGGTATGCCGGCCTGGTAGCCGATGAAGTGATCCACGGCCACCGAGCACAGCCGGCCGGAGGGGTGGGAGAAGAGGCGGTTCAGCCGCACTAGTTTGCCAACGTTCATCTTGTCTCCATTTGTCTCCATGTCTCACTATCAGCGGAAAAGCGGAAGGTGCGGAACCGTTCCCCTGTTTCCGCTAGTTCCGCTCTTCCTCTGACTTCGAGATCAGGCCCAGAACATCTCGCCGGGCTGCTCGAAGATGCACGCTTCCTTGAGGGCGGCCACGGCCTTGGCCAACCCCTCGTCAGAGGACATCAGCGCATCCTCGTGCTCGATGGAGATGACGTAGTCGTAGCCCACCATGCGGAAGGCGCTCATGATGCCCTTCCAGACCTCGCTGCCGTGGCCGTAGCCGATGGTGCGGAAGGTCCAGGAACGCTCGGGGATGCGGTCGTAGGGCTTGTTGTCGTTGCAGCCGTTGACGGCCACGTTGAAGGGGTCTACGTAGACATCCTTGCCGTGCACGTGGAAGATGGCCTCGCCCAGCTTGCGGATGGCCGCTACCGGGTCCACCCCGTTCCAGAAGAGGTGGCTGGGGTCGAAGTTGCAGCCGATGACCGGCCCCACCGCCTCGCGCATACGCAGCAGCGTGTCCACGTTGTAGACCAGCATGCCCGGGTGCATCTCGAAAGCGACCTTGATGCCGTGATCCGCGGCGAACTGGCCCGCCTCCGTCCAGTAGGGGATGGCCATCTCGTTCCACTGGTAGTCCAGCATCTCCAGGAAGTCCGGCGGCCAGGGGCAAGTCACCCAGTTGGGGCACTTGTCGTCCGGCCCACCGGCTGGGAGGCCGGAGAAGGCGTTGACCACAGGCACGCCCATCAGATGGGCCAGACGCACCGACTTGCGGAAGTCCTCGTCCGCCTTCCTGGCCACCGCCGGGTCGGGATGGACCGGATTGTCGTGGCAGCTAAAGGCGCTGAGGATCAGGCCCCGCGAGGTGATGGCGTCCAGGTACTTCTGGCGCGCCTGCTTGCTGTCCAGCAGGTCGTCCACAGGGCAATGGGGATGGCCCGGCAGTCCCCCCGATCCGATCTCTACCGCCGACACACCGGCGGCGACGGCCCGGTCCAGGGCCTCCTCAAAAGGCTGGCCCCCGAACAGAGCAGTGAAGAGTCCGATACGCATGGGATGTCTCCTTTCTCGTGTTGGATATTCCGATCACTCTTTGTTGATCAGCGCCGCGCGCACCTCGGTGAGCATGCCTGCACAGCCCAGCTTCTCGCTCTTGTGGACGATGAAGCGCGCGTACTCGGCCATCATGATCTGGCCCGGCTTGCGGAAGTCGAAGTCTTCAGGGTGATCGCGGAAGTGCTCGCGGTGCACCCGCGTCCACACCAGCCGGCCGTCGGTATCTATGTTGACCTTGACCACGCCCAAAGGCACAGCTCTGGCGAACTCGTCCTCGTCCACGCCCCGGGCGGAAGGATCCATGGCGCCGCCCGCCGCGTTGATGCGCGCCACTTCCTCCTGCGGCACCGAGGATGAGCCATGCATGACCAGCGGGAAGCCGGGCAGCCGCTGCTGGATCTCGGCCAGACGCTCCAGGTGCAGCGATTGCCGCCCCGTGAATTTGTACGCGCCGTGGCTGGTGCCGATGGCCACGGCCAGGCTGTCGCAGCCGCTCAAGCGCACGAATTCGGCGGCCTCGTCGGGATCGGTCAGCAGAGCATGTTTCTCATCCACCTGGATGTCCTCTTCCACGCCGCCCAGCATGCCCATCTCCGCCTCCACGCTGACGCCCTTGGCGTGGGCGCGTTCCACCACCCGTTGGGTGATCTCCACGTTCTTCTCGAAAGGCTCGTGCGAGGCGTCAATCATCACCGAGCTGTAGGCGCCAGAGTCGATGGCGTCGTAGCAGGTGGCTTCGTCGCCGTGGTCAATGTGCAGCGCGAAGATGACCTCGGGGTACATCTCCTGCACGGCGGCGATGAGATGCTCGATCATCTTGACGCCGGCATAAGATCGAGCGCCCTTGGAGATTTGCACGATGAGCGGAGCCTGGGCCTCGACGGCTCCCTGGAACAGCCCCAGCGCTTGTTCCATGTTGTTGATGTTGTAGGCGCCGATGGCGTAGCGTCCATAGGCAAGTTTGAACAGATCACTTGTTGTTACCAGCATACCTCTCTCCTCAATGTTTGGTCATTCGTCTTTGGTCATCCGTCGCACAGCGCATCCTGCTGGCGACGCAGCTTTACCACCACGCTCTCCTCGTCCAGCCTGACGTCGTCCCAGGTGATGATCTCACCGGCGGCAACCGGCCGGATAATCTCGGCACCCGGCGACAGTCCGACGGGCAGCGCGTTGAGAGCGCAGGCCTCCTCGGCCCGATCCATAATACCATAGAACGTGAATCCGCCAAAGTCGTCGAGCCGCTCTCCCGGCTGCAACGCGCGTTTGGCCACGGTCATCACCTCGGCCACGGGCCGGTCCAGCGGCACCAGCGTCGTCTGGCGGTAGAGAACAGCGCGGGCGACGGAGTGCGGCGCTTCCAGGAACCACAGGTGATAGGGCCGGAACAAGGTGAAGTACTTGCCCTTACCCACCTTGAGGTACTGCAGGTCGGCACGGATGCGCTCGTCCTCCACGCGGACGACGACGAAGACGCCGCCGGCCATCGCCGGCCCCTGCACGAAGTCCACGGCGCCGGGGAACCTGGTGATGCCGCCATCCTCTTCCAGGGCGAAGATGCCGGACACCGTCTCCAGCGTGGCTTCGGGGCCGATCATGCCCCGCTGCAGGGGCAGGCAGCCGGTGGCGTTGGCCGCGCAGGTCATCTCAAACATGGTCTTGGTGCCGTCCACGTAGGAGGCCACCTGGAAAGGGTCTTTGTCCGCACGGCGGGCCGATGCGGCCACCGTCTCCGGCGTGGCCAAGGGGTTGAGGGGATTGTTCTTGCCCTTGCCGATGACGATCAGCTCCCAGCCCAGGCTGGTGACGAAGTCGTAGAGTTCCATCAGGCAGCCCGGCTCGTCGCCGGAGGAGACGGTGTAGAGCACGCCCGCCTCGCGGGCCAGTTTGTGGAGGATGCGCCCCACGGTGACGTCGGCCTCGATGTTGACCATGACCACGTCTTTGCCGTGCTGGATGCCAGCGTAGGCCGTCTCGGCGCCGATGGCCGGCGACGGCGTGACGTCGGCGACGATATCCACGGCCTCCAACTGCGCGGCCAGCGCATAGGAGCCGGTGACCACCCGCTTGCCAGCGCGCAAGGCGTCCATGGCCGGCCCCGGTGCGTTGGCCTCGACGATGCCCTCCCGCGCCACGCCCGTGGCGACGAACGTGTCCCAGGCCCGGCGCGTGTCCGCATCGGCCAGCACGGTCACTTCCATGCCTGGCACGTGGGCCACCTGGGCCACGAACCCGCTGCCCATCCACCCCGCGCCGCTGACGCCGACACGAATAGGGGTGTTCTTGGCTTCCAGATTCAGCAAATCTTGTCGCAGCATGGCAATGACTCCCCGTGATGCGTGATGCGTGATCCGTAATGCGTGAAACGTGAAACGTAAGATGCGCTTTACGCATTACGTTTTACGCATTACGTTTTACCTCTCGCGCCGCCTCGACGATGTCCATCGCCGTCAGCCCGTACTTCTCCAGCAGAGCGTCCGCCTCGCCGGAGTCGGTGTAGGTATCGGCCAGGCCGACGAAGCGCATGGGCACGGGATGCGTCTGCGCCACGATGCGGGCGATGTTGCTGCCCATGCCGCCGTGCAGCAGGTGCTCCTCGGCGGTGACGATGGCGCCCGTCTCCCGCGCTGCGGCAGCAATGGCCTCCCGATCCATCGGCCGCAGCGTGTGCATGTCCAGGACGCGGGCCTCGATGCCCTCCTCGGCCAGCATGGCCGCCGCGTCCAGCGCCGCCGCCACCATGATGCCGCAGCCGATGATGGTCAGGTCGCGGCCTTCCCGAACGACGTTCGCTTTGCCGATCTCGAAGGGGCAATCGTCCATAGGGTAGATGTGCGGCATAGGCATGCGGCTGGTGCGCAGATACAGGGGCCCCACATGCTCGGCGGCGGCGTGCACCGCCTTGTGCATGGACGCGGGATCGCCAGGCACCAGGATGACGAAGGTGGGCAAGCCCCCCACCAGCGCCAGGTCCTCGATGGCCATGGCCGTGGCGCCATCCTTGCCCAGCGTGATGCCACCGTGGCTGCCCACGATCTTGACGTTGAGACCAGCCACGGCGACGGAGACCCGCAACTGGTCGTAGCCGTTGGCCAGTATGAACCCAGCCAGGCTGGACGCAAAGGGGATCAGGCCGCACGACGCCATCCCCGCGGCGATGCTGATCATGTTGCTTTCGGCGATGCCGATGTTGAAGAACCGCTCGGGAAACTCCCGTAGGACGTGGTGCGTTTTCGTCGTGGGGCTCAGATCGCCATCCAGGACGACCACTTTCTCGTTCTGGCGACAGAGGTCCAGCAACGCGTCGCCGAATACCTCGCGCATCTGCCTGGCAGGCGGCAGACCCGCCTTCTCTCCTAAGCGCATAGGATTTCCTCCCGTGCCTTCTCGGCCTGATCCGGCTTGAGCGCCTTGCCGTGGAACCTGTAGTCCGCCTCTACGAAGGAGACGGGCCTGCCTTTGACCGTGTGGGCGATGATCACCGAGGGCTGCCCCTTGACCTCTTGCACAGCTCGGAGCGTGGCGATGATCGCTGCGAAATCATGCCCGTCAATCTCTTCCACGTGCCAGCCGAAGGCGCGCCATTTGTCCACGAAAGGCTCCAGTTCCATCTCTCGGCTGATGGGGCCGCTCTCCTGGTACTTGTTGTAGTCCACGATGGCGATGAGGTTGTCGGCCTGGAAGTGGGCCGCGGCCATGGCCGCCTCCCAGATCTGGCCCTCCTGGCACTCGCCGTCGCCCAGCAGCACATAGCAGCGGTAGTCCAGCTTGTTCAGCCGGCCCGCCAGCACGTGGCCCAGGGCCACCGAAAGCCCCTTGCCCAACGAGCCTGTTGTGGTTTCGATGCCCGGCAGCTTGTCCTGAACCGGGTGCCCCTCGGCGCGGCGGTTGACGGTGCGCAGTCCCCACAGCTCGTCGCGGTCGAAGTAGCCGGCGCGGGCCAGCACGGCGTAGAAAATCGGCGCCGCGTGCCCCTTGCTGATGAAGAAGCGATCCCGCTCTGGCCAATGCGGCTCGTCGGCGCGGTAGCGCAAGATGCCGCCGAAGTACAGGGCCGTCAGGATCTCCACCGAGGAGTAGGAGCTCGACACGTGCCCCGAACCGACCGGGGTGGTCATGTCCAGGACGTCCAGGCGCAGATCTCGCGCCAACTGCTTGAGAGCTAGCAAATCTGATGTTTGAGACATAACCTCCTACCTGAACACGTTCGTGTAGGGGCAACCCTTGCGGTTGCCCAGGGCAGGCGCAAGGCCTGCCCCTACAGACAGGCATCGTAGGGGCGACCCTTGCCGTCGCCCAGGGCAGACACAAGGCCTGCCCCTACCCGATTGACAGAAACTCGTCCACCTGGGCCGCGGTGGGCAGCGCCGGGATGACGCCTTGGGTCAGCGAGGTGAGCGCGCCCACAGCGTTGGCATAGCGCAGGATCTGGCGCATGCGCGCCACCGACAGTTGCCCGCGCCAGTCCGCACCGACTACGAGTTGGCAAAGCAGGCCGGCGATGAAGGCATCGCCGCAGCCTGTGGCGTCCACGGTCGGCACCTTGAAAGCGGGCACGTGCTCGCCGCCCTGGGCCGTCCGGAAGTAGCTGCCATGCGGACCCAGCGTCACCACGCAGATGTCTGGCCCCAGCTCCAGCAGAGCCTGGCTGCCCCCGTCCAAGTCGTCGCTGCCGGTGAGGAGAGCCAGTTCCACCTCGTTGACCTTCAGCAGATTCACGTGGGGGACCGTAGCCATGACCCGTTCATAGGCCTCTTCAGGGCTGCTCCACAGGGTGGGGCGGTAGTTGACGTCGAAGGAGATCAGCGCGCCCGCCCCGCGGGCGATGGCCGCCGCCTCCAGCGTGGCTCCGCAGCTGGGCTCCTGGATCAGGCTGAGGGACCCGAAGTGAAAGGAGCGCGTCTCCCGCAGCAATTCCCGATCCAGCTCATCGGCTCGCAGAAGCATATCCGCGCCTGGGTTGCGGTAGAAGACGAACTCCTGTGTGTTCTCGTCGGGCATGGCGATGAAGGCCAGCCCTGTGCGGGCGTACTCGTCAAAGCGCATGCCGCGGACGTCCACGCCCTCGCGCTGCAAGACGTGGGCCAGGTGGTGGCCGAAGGCTTCATCGCCCACCTTGCCGATGAAGGCGCTTTGCGCACCCAGACGGGCCGCGGCCACGGCCACGTTGGCCGGCGCGCCGCCAGGCTTGGGATGAAAGGCAGACACCTCGGCCAGCCTCCGGCCCACCTCGGCCGGAAACATGTCCACTAGAAGTTCGCCCAGACAAACGATGTCCATGATCCTTACCTCTTGGAACCTATCTGAGAAGTGCGCAGAGGCGGCTCCTAGCCGCTGGCAAGATGCCAGCACTCTGTTCTTTCAGATAGGAACTCACCATCAGACAATCAGAAACTCGATCACCGCCTGATTGAACTTGTCCGGTATCTCCCAGAACAGGCAGTGGCCACCGCCTTCCAGAATCTGAAACCGCGCGCCAGGGATGGCCGCGGCCACCTGGCGACCGTTCCAGGGCGGCGTCAGCAGGTCCTGATCGCCCACGATGACCAGCGTCGGCGCGGTGATGCCCCCTAGCCGCTCCAGGGCGTCATGGCCGCTGAGCGCAGCGGCCTGTCGTCCGAAGGCCTCTGGCGGCTGCGGATAGGGCGCGGCGAGCATCTGCTCGATCATGGTGTCCACGACTTCAGCGTTCTGCTGGAAGTCGTGGGTCATGCACCAGGTGATGATGTGCGCCGGCAGAATCTCCGCCTGGGGATCGTTGTCCACGATCCACTTCCAGGGGTCAACAAAGGAGAGGCGATAGCGAACCATCTGGGCCATGGTGCAGACCAGGACCAGCTTGCGCACCTTGTCCGGATGGGCCAGCGCCAGCTCCTGGGCGATCATGCTGCCCATGGAAGCGCCCATCACGTGGGCCGAGGCGATGCCCAGCCCGTCCAAGACCGCCGCGGCGTCCTCGGCCATGTCCACCAGGGTGTAAGGGGCCGCGGCCCGCGAGCTGCGCCCGGCATCGCGGTTGTCGTAGGCGATGACCTGGAAATGCTCTTTCCAGGCCTCGATCTGCAATCCCCAGCCGGTGATGTCCCCCGCCAGCCCGGAGATGATGACCAGCGGCTCGCCCTCGCCCTGGATTTCGTAGTAAAGTTTCTGGCCGTTGGCTTCGATGTATCCAGTACGCATGTTGGTGGCTCCTGAACTCAGTTGACGAATGACGGATGACGAAGGACGAAGGACGAACGTCTATCTCGTGCTCCTTCGTCGTTCGTCTTTCGTCCCTCGTCGCTCCAGTGCGGATCGGGCTTCACGCCTGGCGCATCACGTCCCGCCCAACATCCGCCGCATGAGTTGCGAGATTTTGATGGCATCGGAGGTCTGGAAGCACTGGCGCAGCTCGTCCCTGGGCACACGATCCAGCAACTCGAAGCCGAACTGAAGGTTACGAATGCTCTCCTCGACCGCCTTCTCCGGCGGCTCGCGGTAGGGGAAGAGGTCCAGGCCGTACCAGCCGTCGTAGCCCCACTCGTCGAGCCAGAAGAGCGCTTCCAGCGTCTCCCACAGGTTCACCGTGCCCACGATGATGTCGTCGTCGAAGAGCTTCCAGTTGTCATTCCAGTGGGTGTGGAAGAGCTTGCCATAGCGGCAGCAGAGGGCAATGGACTCGGCCAGGTTCTCCTTCATGATCAGCGCGTGGCCCACGTCAATGTTGACGCCCAGGTTGGGGCGGTTAATCTCGTTGATGACGGTCATGCAGTGGCCTATGGTGGAGGGAGACTACCCAGGCCAGGCAGACATTTTGAAAGCCCCCCAATTTGGGACGCAATTCGATGTCACTCTCAAGCAATGGGGGGGAATCAGACTTGAAGGCACTCCGAGAAGCCGATCAGACAGGCTCTGCGTGTCCGAGAACACGTTGTGGCTTGGCTAAGGCATGCGGGAAGAGGCTGGTGTGCTAGTAGATGGCCGGAGCGAGCCATCTTCGGGCGCGCACCAACAGCTCCGTGGGGGAACAAGCGCCCGAAGACATCGGGTAAATCTAGAGTCTCTGACCGGCAGCCAGCAATGCGAACGGCGGTCAGAGAGCGCCTTGAACAGAGGTAAGGTGAGCAGCTCGACAATGTTAGATCTAGACCTCGAGGTCTCCATGAGTAGTTCCATCTGTCGAAATGCTTGCAGAAGCTACGATTTCGCCATCCCCAAGCCGTTTCCTAGACCTCGGAGGTCTGACGTAGGCGAATTTAACATTGTCAAGGTAGTTACCCTTGGAGTTCGTTGTACAAGGAGTACCGGTCTGCCCGATAGTAAATCTGCAGGAAAAAGTTATCCATTCATCCCAGTAATCGGGCAACCAGGAGGAAAAGGCAGCGGGGACGTCGTTCCGCAACGAGGATAAGGCGGTACTACTGATCGGCTGGACGGATCACAACTACCAGAGCATGATCGTCCGCAATAAAGCTGATGCCCTCGACTCGTCCGTGGCATCCCGCCTTCACCGTTTCGCCGGTCTCGAAATCCTCGCCGACCGTTGTCTCAGGAGTCACGCGGTCGCCGACTCGAAGATCGCACCGGCTGGCACCTATCTTGAACAAGATGGGGTCTGGTGAAATTCTGTCTTGGGTCATGTATGCCTCCGTTTTACGGTATATTAGCCCCCCTATGATGGCCGTAAAAGGAGCCACTGTGACCAGGCCAAAACTCCCGACGATGGTCTTGAGAATCTCGGCCGCGACGTAATTGGTGTTCAGAAGGCTGATGGGCGGTATCCCCCGGCCCACAAACATCATCAATAAGGCTATGTATCCCGACACGTACGCCATCAGCAAGGTGGTGACCATCGTACTGGTCATGTTGCGGCCTACGACAAGCCCCGATCGAATCAGCTCTTTGCGAGAGAGGTCGGGCCGCTTTTCCACCACCTCGTTCATGGCAGTCGAGACGTCTATGGCCACGTCCAACACGGCTCCCGACGCGCCGATAAAGATCGCGGCCAGGAACACGCGATTGAGGTCCAGGTGCGGGAACCCGGAATAGAGCACTGTTTCCGAAAAAGGCTGGATCGCGCCGTGGAGGTGAAAAGATGGAAACAAGACCATTGCCAGCCCGCAGGTGAGCACAACACCCAGCAAAGAACCCAGGAAAGCCACCAGAGCTGTCTTGTTCACACCTGCGACGAGATACAGTGTTGCAGCGGTCATTACAGTCACCACAGCTATGGCAACCCCAATCGGATCCCGGCCCAGGAGAATGTTGGGTACCAATACCTTCCAAATCAGCAAGACGGCAAAGACGAAGGACAGCAGCGCCCTGACCCCGGACCAGCCAGCGAAACAGATCAGAAGAGCGGCGAAAAGAGCAAAAAGAAGTAGCTCAGTATCCAGCCGGTAATGGTCATAGGCGGTGGCCGAGACGAGACGATCCCCGTCCAAATCTATAACCAGGAAGGCGGTGTCGCCAACCTTGAAGAGCTTGTCTATATCCATCTTGCCCAACAAGTTATTGTCGGCTTCCACCTCCTGGCCTGCGTGCGGCCCGTCCAAAATCCTGACCCTCAGCGTCTGGCTACCGGTCTTGACGATACCGAATTGCAGGACGTTAGAGTTATCCATCTCCAGTACCTGTCCTCGGAGCCGCTCCACATCCTGGGCAAAGGGGCTTTCAAAGCCACTCGGCACCACGAGGAGGACGATCGAGAGGATGAGGACAACCAGGACAAGGACGGCATCCCGGTGGCGCATCTTCATAACAGCGGAAAAAGGCCGCATGCTTTTCACCTGCTTTCCAGATAACGAGGAGCAAGATGGGCGGCTGCCGCCTGGCCCATCTTGCTCCAGAGTTAGTTCTCGCTCTAAGTCTAATCAAACCCGGCGATGGCCATGATATTCTTGGCAACATCGGTGTTGTCATAGTAGCCGTTGAATCGCTCGTAGCCGACGCCGAGGGCGGACGTCTGGACCGGGATTCCGGTGTGAGAGTAGGACGTCCACGAAATGCCCGCCTTCTGATTCAAGATCGTCGTCAGCTTGACCGTCAGAGGTTCGTAGCCGCCGTACAGCAGGTAGGTATAGTCGTCCGTGGCCCGTTCCTCTTTGCCCAACATGCTCTGCTCGAAGGCTCCCACAAGGATCTCAAGCTCCAGGTCAGTGAGCGCCATGCTCTGGGTTAGTTCCTTCTCAGCTTCCTTGCCGGCATTTATGGCGTCATCACTCGCCCCCTCAGCTTTGCCATCCGCAACCGCCTTTTCGAGGGCTGCCTTCTCGTCGGCCGGTATGACATACAGACCGAAGGCCTCCTCGATCATTGGAACCATGTCTTCAAACTTGACGTCTGCAGGCGTGTGGGTCTCTTTGTACTCAGCGAGATTGCCACTGAACGTGTCGCAGGACATCGTTTGATGCTGGATCTTGTCAAAGAAGGTCGCGTATCGTGTGCCGGCAAACCCGATCGTCATGCCGCCGCACTCGTGGTCACCCGTGACCACGATCAAGGTCTCTGCGGGATGCTGTTCATAGAACTTGACACCCTCGGCGACGGCAGCGTCGAAGGCCAGTGTATCGTTAATCGCAGTGCCAGCGTCGTTGGCGTGACAGGCCCAGTCGATCTTGCCGCCCTCGACCATCATAAAGAAACCGTCCGGATTGTCGAGCAGCTCAATCCCCTTCGCGGTGTACTCGGCGAGCGTGACGTCGTCCGCAGGCCGGTCAAGGGCGTAGTACAGGGCGTTGCCGCCGATTGTATAATCTGGCATGGCCCAAACCTTGCCCATTTCAGGGGCCAGCTTATCAAATTCGGCCCGACCGACAGCTACCGTGTACCCATTGGCCTTGGCCGCCTCGATGGCGTCGGCCTTGTCTCCTTCTTTGCCCGCCGGATACTTTGGCGGGCCGCCGCCAAAGTAATCAAAGCCGCTATTGGCCAACTCATGGGAGATTTCGTAGTAGTTGTTCCTGCTGGTTTGGTGGGCATAGAAACTGGCCGGGGTGGCGTGATCTATGGACACGCTGGAGACGATGCCGACCTTCATGCCCTTAGCCTTGGCCATCTCAGCTATGGTTTCAAAGACCTCCTTCCCATCAGCGTCCATACTGATGCGGCCGGAACTGGTCTTTTGGCCGGTGGCCAGCGCAGTGCCAGTAGAGGCCGAATCAGGGATAACGCTGGTCAGGTCGTAGGTTGTGTTCATTCCCTGGCCAGGGAACGAGTTCATGACCAGCTTGAGCGCTTCCGGCCGACCCCCCTCGATGGCAGCCCGGTAGACCTCGGCCGAGGTGCGTTGGGCCACTGCCATCCCGTCGCCGATAAAAAGGAAAATGTACTTGGCCTTCGCAGCCGGCTCAGGAATCGGGGTGACCATAACTTCCTTCTCTATCACCACCTGTTTCTCGATGACCACGGTCTCGATCACCGTCTTCTCGACCACCACCTCTTTTTCCACCACCTGAGGGGGGGGCAAGGGGCAACCAGCCAGCAGGCCGACTACGATCACCAGGACCAACAAAGCAGATAGTTTGCGCAACATTATTTCTTTTCTCCTTTCATGTTGGAAGAACCGTCAGGCGAACCATGGAGACCTCGCCTGATCTTGCCGATCACCTGTAACCTGAAAAAAGACCGCTGCACATCACCTCCTTCCTGTCTGCAAGGCCTTGCAAAGAGCCATCGCTCTTTCTGGGAGCCGGGAAGATAGCATGACCTTCGCCGTTTCTGAGAAAGCCCAGGTCTCGGAGCGTTTGGGTTCCGGATCTGTATCGGTGCTCCTGTGTCCTGCAAGAGGCTCCTACAGGCTTGAAAAGCACTTGAGTAACCGGGGGGAATACTTGTCGTGTTATCAGTAGTGCAGGTCTATCAGTTAACAAACGGGGATGGTTTCCCTGTTTTGTATTG
>JACKQG010002198.1_pt1 | contig 25809 bp, 16 predicted proteins | sample 8237621 | NCBI WGS metagenome assembly JACKQG01 (sample SAMN15677084, study PRJNA649215) | marine metagenome | biome: marine; feature: Black Sea; material: saline water; isolation source: suspended particulate matter (SPM) from the Black Sea western gyre | collected 2013-06-09/2013-06-10 | depth... | reverse complement strand
GGCGGCCTCTTGTGACTATGACTAAGTGAGTGTTTCACGGTTTTCGGCGCTGGTCATCACCGTTGGAGCAGCGGACCAGGGTCCGCTGCGAGCATGAGGTGGGTAAATACCTGTACTTGATATTGTATACCGCACTATGGGGGCGAGGTGGCCCTCGCCCCCATAGTGTCTTTCGTGATTGTGCTATGAGCAGCTTGTATAGTCAGCAGCTTTAACTACTGCGTCACAAACTGCACGGTGTCGAGCACAGGCAAGAGCGCGCGCTTGGACACGACGATGACCGCGAACTGGTTCGCGCCAGCTTCGAGGGCGCCTGTCACATCCGCGCCGAGCACAGCCTGCCAGTGACCATCCTCGACCGCTTCGGCATCACCGGAGAAGGCCAGCTCGCCGGTGGCGTCGAACACCAGGTACTTGACCATGTCGATGTCGGCGACGGCATAGGGCTCGCCACCAAAGTCAACGAAGATGTCATACGTGGCCTCGTCTCCAATGTTGACGTTGCCCGGCCCATCCACCATAACCTCAGGGATAGGCGCCGCAGCGAAGCGATCCCACCTGGTCGCCAGGTCGGGGTAGTCCGGATTGTGCTGCAGGATGAGCGTGCCCTCGACGGGGAAGGCTCGCTGCAGGAAGTAGGGCCCAGTGTTGACCCAGAAGTGACCGTAGCGGCGGTGCCACTCCTGGAGGTTCGCGTAACGGGCCTCTGCTTCCTCAGCCGTGATGTACGCGCCCAGGGTCGGCTCGTAGGGGATAAAATTCTCCTCCTGAGCCGAATCCAACTGCGCCTTCAGCAGTTCAAGGGTCGGCCCGGCGATGAAGCTCATGAACTCGACCTCGAGCGCCTCAGCCTTGTCGGCCGAGAAAGCCGCCTCGCCATTGGCCTCGACGCGCCAGGCCGGCGCCAGGACGTGCCAACTGGCCTCATACCCCTGGTAGTAAGCGGCTGGGTTTGCGGCTCTAGCGCTGGTCACGTTCTCCTCGGCGTCCATAGAATAGGCATCGGTGTAGTACTCGATCACCAGCGGGTCCTCGGACACGATCTTCCAGCCCTTGAAGGCCGCCATGAACGTCTCGAAGGCGGGCACGGTGGCCTCGTCATAGATGGGGCTCGCTTCCTTCGACGGGTCGAACTGCATGATCAGGAACATCACAAAGTCGCCGATAGTGACCGGGCTGCCGTCGTGCCACTTCATCTTGTCGAAGAAGTCCTCCTCGTAGTACATGACCACCTTGCTGGCGACAGTTTCCGTTTCGGTGAACCTCTCGCTCGCGGTGATAAAGACCTGGTTCTCGGCATCCCAGTCCGCCCAGGCGTCGTCGGGAACCACGATCTCGGGGACGAATTCCAGGGTGGCCCAGTCCAGATTCTGCTCGACCGGCAGGCCTTCCTTAATAAAGACCTCAGCCTTCGAGAGGCGCATCGGCAGGTTCAGACCAGTGAAGGGATCGTTCACCACGGCTGGTGTTCCCGTGCCCCGGATGGGCATCATGTCGTAGACCCAGTTGGATCCGGCGATGGGGTTCCACGGCTCGGTCATGATGCTGGGCATGGCGATGGTCATCGCGCCGCCGACCTGGTCAGTATACCGTAGCGTTTGGGCCCAGAGATTCGAGCCATAGATGGAGCCTGACAGGTCGCTGGCGAGCGCGATGTTCGCCTTGTGCGGGGCAATGCCTACTTCGTCCCTCAACCATACGCGCTGCGAGTTCAGTAGCGCCAGGTCAAGCGCCTGGGCGAACATCTCAGTACGTTCTTCGACGGTCGTAAACTCGCTGTTGTTCAGCCTGGTGGCAAGGTCGTAGAACTCTTCAGAGGGCTTCATGGCCGCGTACAGCGGGAAGGGCAAGCCATCCGGGGTGTAGAAGTAGCTGAAGTTGTCGGCCGCGTCACGGCTGATCGCAGTTGAGACCCAGCCGCCCGTGTAAAAGTGGAAGCAACCCTCAGCCGGTTCGGTGCGGAGCCAGCAAGGCGAGGCCTCGGCCGACGTCTTGTAGTCGCGCTGAACGGTGAAGCCGATGTCCTCGAGCAGGTTGGAGGCGTAATCGCCGATCTCAAGCCGCTCGTCCTCCACGCGGATGAGCGCGATGAGCACCACCGGCTCGCCATTGTAGTTCCACTTGCCGTCCACCATTTCGGCGCCCAGGGCCTCCATCTCCGCGCTGATGACTTCGACCGCCTTGTCCGGGTTATGCGCGTACTTCAGCGAAATCCCCGCGATGACGTCGGCCAGAACGGCAGAGTCCTTGGAGGCATAGTTGATGGGCACGAAGCGCGGCACAGCCAGGCCGCCAGTGATCTCCTGGCAGATGTAGTCGCGATCTATCAGCCAGTTCATCGCCTCGCGGATCTTTTCCACGGCGAAGGGGTTGAGCCGGCCGTCGTCGAACTCGGGACCAGCCGGATTGAAGGTCAATTCGCCAAAGTTGCCGTACGCAGTTTCAGCGACCAGTTTCTCGGAATCGTGAATTCTCTGGGCGATGTCCGGTTCGGAAACGTTGTAGGCAAAGACGTCGAGATCACCGACTTCGAGGCGGGTGACAGCGGCATCGGAGGATGGCTCTTCGACGAAAACCACCATGTCCAGCCATCCGCCCGTGCGATCCACCGGTACAGGCGTCGGCGTCACCTCGACGATCTTCTCGACCTCGACCTCGACCTCCTTGGTGACCTCGACGATCTTCTCCACCTCCACCGCCTTCTCCACCTCGACGACGACCGTGACCGGGACTTCCTTCTCCACCACCACCGGTTCCGGCTGCGGGCAGGCGGTGAGGATCAGGCTGGAGATCGCCAGCACACCAAGTAGTATAGCCCATTTCTTGCTAATCATTGTTTGTCTCCTCCTAAGGAGTTACAAAATGGGGGTTCTTTTGCTCGATGCTCACCAGTTCAAACATCGAGCCAGTCCATTGCCGTGAGAGGATCGCCAGAGCAGGCCATGCTCCAAATCGCCCTCGACCAGATCATCCGAAGCGTTGCTTTACCTCCTTTCTGACCTAATGGTTCATTAGAATACACCTTTCCGCGTCTGCCGGCAGTTAAAGCACTGGACGTTATTGTAACACAGATGTCGAGAAGATGCAAATGCCTGGACTTTTGTGTAAAAAATTGAAATGACCAGTCATAAGCAGACCGGTTGACCAAGGAGCTGAGGTTGAACGAACGCCGGAGGCGGGCAGAGGGCTGTCCCACTGCCCGCTCCAGAACCATGATTGAGAAACAGGCCGCCTCTACTGAGTGGCCAGGACTCCGTTGGCCTCCGCGGCAGCACTATCCAGGATGACCTGGGGATCCTCTCCCTCGACGGCCGCCGTCATGGCATCGCCCATGATCCCCCGGATCTCCTGCCAGCCAGCCACGGCGGGCTCCACCCGACCATAGGGCAAGAAGCCAAAGGCCTTCTCGTACTTGGGGTTCCCCTCCAGGTACTCCTGCATCGGCGCCGATTCGATGGCCGACTGGCGGAGGGGGAAGTAGTTGGCCACCGTGGCCCAGTTGGTGACGTTCTCCGTCTCCGCCCAGTACTTGAAGAAGAGCCAGGCGGCGAGCTGGCGCTCCGGTGTGCTCTTGAAGATGCAGGCGCTGGGGCCGTAGACATTCACGGCCGGTTCCGGCGCCCCGTGCGGTGGCGGGGCCACACTCCAGTTGAACACACCAGCATCCTCGATAGAGCCCTTGTAGTAGGGCAGCCCGGCCGTGGAGCCGAAAGCAAAGAGCACCTTCTGGTTGGCGAAGTCCGTCTGCTCGCCGTAGCTCTCGGCCACCTGATAGGCACAGCCACTGTCGAAGAGGTCCTGGATCACCTGCAGTGACTTGATGCCCGGCTCCTCGTTGAACTTCACCGTCTTGTCGTCCTCGCTGAGGATGTCGCCGCCAAAGGAGAAGATCATGCTGGCGAAGAAGGAAGCTCCACCAGTATGGGCGTAGCCCCACTTGTCATTCTCCGGATCCCTGGCCGCTACGCACATCTCCTTGAACTCCTCCCAACTTTCCGGCGGGCCGTCGTAGCCCAACTCGGCCAGCCAATCCTCGTTGTAGTACAACACCTCCATGGAGCGGCTGTGGGCGAAGCTCATGAGTTGATTACCTTGAGCCGCCTGGCGGTCCGATTCCAGGAAGGCCTCGAAGAAGTCGGCCCGGTCCTCAGGGGTGAAACCGTACTTCTCGCTCTCCAGGTAAGGATCGAGCGGGACGACGACGCCGGCCCTGGCGTAGTCGGCCACCTGGTTGGGGTAGGCGATGGCCAGATCGGGCGTGTCGCCAGCGGCAATGGAGGCGATGAGCTTGTTGTAGATGTCGGTGTAGTAGCCGGCGTACTGGGCCACCACGCGGATGCCGTAGGGGTTGCTCTCGTTGAAGCCGTTGACGATCTCTTCCAGGATCTCCAGGTGCTTCCGTGTGGAGACGTGCCAGAAGAGCACTTCCTGGCCGCTGGGGTTCAGCTTGCTGATGGCATCGGTCTCCGGCTCCGGCGGTGGTGCAGGCTCCGCGGGAGCCTCTTTTTCCACCACTACTACAGTCGCTGGAGCAGGAACGCAGGCCGCTACCAACGCCAGCGACAACACCGCAGCCAGAAGCAGATTCAATACGTTGCGAACTTTCATTTGTTTTTCTCCTCCGTGTTGATGTGTTGATGGGTAGATAGCCCTTTCTGGGGCTGAGGATGATCGGGCGTGCGCAGCGAAGCCTCGGAAGGCCGCAAGCAACTACACAAGCCCATAAATCATGGAACCACAAGCAAATGTTTTCTCCCGACTCTCACCTCCTTTGCCCCACTTGCCTTCTCTTCAGTTGCTGCTAGGCGAGGTCTCACCTGGTAGCCTTTCGAACCATTCGCCTGTTCGCATAAACCCCTCGTGGGTTAGATACACCGCAATAGCTCGCAGCACTCTTGTGGCGATTCGGACATCTTCCCTGGCATCATCCTCGCCTATGCTCAAACCAAACTCGTAGTCTCCGGTCTGCCTCTCACGGAACAATCGGCTGATGAACTTGCTGAATTCTCTTGGGAAGATCGCCGTTCTAACAAAGTGCCGGTTGAAGGCACTGATCACACCAGCGTGTTTGGAGAATGAGAGATTTTTGGTCAGCAGGACGGCTTGTATCGCATAGAAGGCAGTGTAGTAAGCCCGAGATGATGCAAAGTCGTAGTTCCCTTCCTCGACGTGCCATTGAGCGACCATAATAGAGCGGACAGCTTTCTGAATCATCAGTTTTAGTTGTCCTTCTAGCACGTCCTGCTCATTCATAAGACAATGCCTTCTCTACGAACGTTCATCAGGAACGGATTGTAAACCTGCCGGCGATGTCTTTCCTCCGATATGGGAAAGATCGAAAACACGACATTGTATTGATACAGAAGTTCCCCGGCCGTTTCGTCAATGACATCTCTCACTGCAGGAGAAACCTCATCCAGAACCGCCAAGCAATCGTAATCGGAATCAACAACACCGTCCCCTCGAGCTCTGGAACCAAAAAGGATAACCTGTTTAAGATGAGTGCCTAACTGCCTTCGTATCTCTTGTAGAAAAATATCCAAGATTTCATCATTTCTTTCGTTTTTCATCAGTTACTCCTGGGGTGTTCCCAATCCCACCCTTTGCCTGCGCAGCCTCGAACAGCAGAACGTGACACCTGACACTTGACACTTGACACCCGATACGTCCTCACTAACCCTTCAGTCCTGTAGTTGCGATTCCCTCGGTAAATTGCTTCTGTGCGAAGAAGTAAAGCACCAGGATGGGCGCGATGACGAACGTCGCCGCCGCCATCATCAATTGCACCTCGTTGCCCATCTCGGTGATGAAGCTCCGCAGCCCCACCTGGATGGGATACAGCGCCACGTCGCGGGCCACAATGAGTGGCCACAAGAAAGCGTTCCAACTGCTGATGAAGCTAAGCAGGATCACCGTCACCATGGCGGCCTTGGAGAGGGGCAGCACAATCTGGATCAAAAAGCGCAGATGTCCGCAACCGTCCATCAGCGCGGCATCGTGGAGTTCATCGGGAATCCCCATGAAGAACTGACGCAACAGGAAGATGTAGAACACGCTGGCTGTCCAGGGGACGATGAGGCCCAGATAGTTGTTCACCCAACCCAGCCGGGAGACCAGCAGGAAGTTGGGAATGATGGTCACCTCGCCAGGGATCATCATCGTGGCCAGGAAGGCGAAGAAGATGACATTCTTGCCCGGAAAGCGAATGCGGGCGAAGGCGTAGGCGGCCAACACGTTGGTGATCAGATTGCCGGTCACCGTGCAGAAGGCGATGAACAGCGTGTTCAGGAAGTAGCCAGGAATCCAGCGGCCGCTATGGTCGAAGTAGGGTCCCCATTCCGCTTCCGACCAGGCTTCGAGGTAGTTGTACCAGCGGAACTGCTCTGGCCAGAAGGCGCCGCGCGCCACCTCCGTCTGCGTCTTGAGGGACGTCAAGACCATCCAGACGAAGGGGAAGAGAGCTATCACCGCGCCGGCGATGAGAAAAACGTATATGAACAACTGTCCAAACTGCATCTGAAAGCGAAAAGGCCGTGCTCTCGCTGCTTTGACGCTCACGCTCGGATCTCCTGTCAGCATCGGGCCGGAATGAGTCTCAGTAGATCCAGATTTGCTCTTGCCGGACTGCCAAGTCCGGCAGAAAGGCGGTGGACTTGGCAGTCCACCGCGAGCTTCTTGGATCTACTGAGTCTACAGGTAGTGTACTCGCTTGCCGCCGATGTAGTTCTGCAGCAGCGAGACGATCAAGATCAGAATGAACAGCAAGAACGACATGGCTGACGCATAGCCGAAGGTAGGCGTGCGGAAAGCGTTGTTGTAGATCAGGATAGAGGCAGTGGTGGTGGTGTCCAGCGGCCCGCCAATCTCCGTGGCCGAGGCGGCAGCCATGATGAAGACGTGGTTGAAGGCTTTGAATGAGCCGATAATGGCGACCAGAGACAGGAAGAAGGTGGTCGGCGAGAGCAGCGGGATGGTGATGTGGCGGAAGAGCTGCCAGCGCCCGGCACCATCAATCTTGGCCGCTTCGTACAGCTCGTAGGGGATGGCGCCCAGGCCGGCCAGGAAAATGGTGGCGTCGTATCCCACCCAAAACCAGATCACGAACACCATGACCGTCACCAGCGCCACGCTGGGTCCGCCGAAGGGCACGTTGATGCCCGCCATCTCGCCCAGCACGGTGAAGATGCCGCGCGGTTCCTTCATCCAGCGCAGCACGGGCAGCCCAATGGCGTCCAGCGCTTTGTTGATAGGGCCGAAGGTGGGATTGAACATCTTGGCGAACACCGCGCCGGAGGCCACGGTGGAGGTCACGTAGGGCAGGAAGTAGACCATGCGCAGCCCTTCCTTGCCGCGGATCTTCTGGAAGAGCAGGTAGGCGATCACCAGGGCCAGGATGAGTTGGATGGGCACCGTGCCCACCACGTACCATATCGTCACCTTCAGCGAGTTCCAGAATTTGTCCGTCGTCAGGGCGCGCTGGTAGTTGGCGAACCCCACGTAATCACCTTTGACGATGAACCACTTGTGCAGGCTGATGTAGAAGGCATAGAAAACGGGCAGGAAATGAAAGAGGATCAAGACGAAAGTAGCCGGCAGGATGAACAGATAGCCCTGCACGGCTTCGCGTATGCGGCGGGCACGGCGTCCAGAGAATCTCCCCGTTTGAGGTTGGATGCCCCCCGGCAGTGTGTCCGACAGACTGGCCATCAGCGTCCCTTTTCGTGAACTGTGAGGCGGCTTTCCCGGCTCCCGGAACAAGACGGCGGATGGTGCGAACCCATTTGGGGGAGCCTGTGTCCGACATTATACCAGAAATCCCCCAAAGCGGCAAAGAAGTCGCGGCCGCGATGGCACGCCTGGGGCAGGCAGAACCAGGCAGAACCATGGGACAGGTTTGCCATCAGTATACTCGTTCCTCCGGCAACCGCCCATGACCTGGGGCATACGCTGTGGCAGCATGAATACGTTATCTGGCCTGTGCCCTGGCGAGCACCTCGGCATAGACTTCGACCGTGGCCTGGGCTGTCCGTTTCCAGGAGAAATGAGCAGCTTGCGCCAGCGCTTCGTCTCGCAGCCTCTCTCGCCACGCGGCGTCGTGCCACAACCGCGCCATCGCCGCCGCCAGCCCGGCCACGTCGTCAGGGGAAACCAGCACCGCGGCCTGGCCCGCCATCTCCGGCAATGAAGAGACGTTGGAAGTGATGGTCGGGGTTCCACAGGCCAGCGCTTCCAGCACGGGCAGGCCGAACCCTTCGTAGTGGGAGGGGAAGACAAAGGCGACGGCGGCCGTGTAGAGCGCCGGCTTGTCGGCTTCCTCCACCCAGCCCGTGAAGTAGACCTTGGACTCAATCCCCAACTCGCGGGCGATGCGGCGGGGGTCAGGAGCGAAGGCGGTATCCCTTGGCGGCAGCTTGCCGGCGATGACCAGGGCGGGGGCCACAGGCATGCGCTCAGCCACCTGGGCGAAGGCCGCCAGCAGTCCGGCCACGTTCTTGCGCACGTCGAAGCCACCCAGGTAGAGGAAGAAGCGATCAGGCAAGCCAAGCTCGCGCCGCAGCGCGTCTACTTGAGCTTGTTCTGCCCGGCGGAAGCTGGCGGGCGCCGCCTCGTGGGTGACCCGCACTCGCGCCGCGGGCAGCCTGAGATGGGTGATGATATCGCTCTGCGAGGCCTGGGAGACGGTGATCACCGCACTGGTTCGGCGGGCGGCAGCGGCGACGAGCCGGGTGTACAAGCGCACCAGCACGCCGCCTCGGTACGCCGGCAGCAGCAAGGGGATCAGGTCGTGAATGGTGACCACGGTGGGCACTGTTGGCCGCAGGGGGGAACCCCAGTGGGGGACATGCGCCAGGTTCGCTCCCAGCCGCCGGCAGGCGCGGGGAAAGGCGATTTGCTCGAACCACACCTTGGACAGATTCGCATTGAGTTTGTCAAAGGGGGTCGGGGCACGCTCGAGGCGTGGTGCGTGGTGCGTGGCGCGTGATGCGTGATCCGGGATTCGTGAATTGGAGATTCCGCCCGGCACCACCAAGACGTATTCGTGTTGCGGCGCGGCCTCAGGCAGATGAGCCAGCAAGTGGCTCAGATACTGTCCACTGCCTGTGGCGGTCTGTCCCCAGAACCAACCGCTCAGGACGATGCGCATGATGCATACTCCATCATTCGCGGGAGGTGTTTCTTTGGCGAGCTGGCAGAGTGAGGAGTGGTAAGCTGGAAACATCGGTAAGCTGATAGCTTAGGGCTAGTGCAAGTTACCAATCTACCGGTTTCCCAGTATACCAAGCTACCAGCACAGCATACACCAAAGATCGCAGCCTGTCAAACCGCGGGTTCTGCACAGGATTTGACAAAAGGGGCATTGTCTGGTATATAGTAGTTATTCATCTAACGACTAGAGTCGCAAAGCAGCGATGCAAGGAAGCGGATCTGGGGTCACTCCGCAGCAGTGACCGATGACGAGGGCCTTTCCAAGAGGATGGACGAGAGTGACAGTGGGGCCAATGCCCCTAACGCAGACGGCGTGAACCCACGCAAAGCCGGGAGGTGAGGCAGACCTGAGCATTCGCTGGCTCTTGGCCTCCCCACAGCCCATCTCAACAACGCATCAAGGAGGCTATCATGGAGCAGCGAGTGCTGGACCAAACGCTGGCGCAGGTGCGCGCCTACCTGGAAAGCGACGACCTGGCGGGTGCCATCACTCTCATCGCAACGCTGCGCCCGCCCGATCAGGCCGACGTCTTCGAAGAACTGCACCTCGGCCAACAGGAGATGCTCCTGCCCCGGCTGGGCGTCGAAGACGCCGCCGACATCCTGGAGGAGCTGGAGGACGAGGACGCTGCCGAGCTGGCCAGCCGCCTGGATCTGGAGACCCTGGCCCCTATCCTGGACGAGATGGCCTCCGACGAGGCTGCCGACCTTCTGGGCGACCTGCTGCCGGCGCAGGTGACCGGAGCGCTGGCCCAGATGGCCGACGCTGGCGGCGTGCAGGCGCTGCTGGTGTTCCCCGACGACAGCGCCGGCGGCCTGATGACCACCGAGTTCCTGGCCCTGCGGCGCCATATGACCGCCACCGCAGCTCTGGCCGCCGTGCGGGAGTGGGCCCCCGAAGCCGAGGCCGGCTACTTCCTGTTCGTCGTGGATGGAGAGGGTCGCCTCTGTGGCGTGGTCAGCCTGCTGGACTTGATCAAAGCACCGCCTGCGGCCCGGCTGAGCGAGGTCATGGATGCCGATGTCATCTACATTCGGGCCGACGCCGACCAGGAGGAATGCGCCCAACTCATGGCCCACTACGACGCGATGACCCTGCCGGTGGTGGACGAAAGCCATCGGCTCCTGGGCGTCATCACTGTGGACGACCTGGTGGACGTGCTGGAGGATGAGGCCACCGAGGACATCCAGCGCATGGGCGGTACGCTGCCCCTGGACCGGCGTTACCTGGACACCTCCGTGCTGCAGGTGGCCTGGAAACGGGTCGGCTGGCTGTTGTTGCTCTTCGTCACCGGCACGCTCACCGCCAACGTGATGCGCTACTTCGAGCCGCTGCTGACGGCAGAAGTGGCCTTGGCCTTCTTTGTCCCCTTGCTCATCGGCACCGGCGGTAACGCCGGTTCCCAGACCACGGCCACCATCATCCGGGCCCTGGCCGTGGGGGACGTGGACTGGCGGGACGTGCTGAAGGTGTTTTGGCACGAGTCCCGCACCGGCATCCTGCTGGGCCTGGCCATGTCTGCGGTGGGGTTCATCCGGGCGCTGACCTGGGGCACGACGGTGCCGATGGCCCTGGCTGTGAGCAGCGGGCTTCTGGCCATCGTATTGTGGGCCAACGCCGTGGGCGCACTGCTGCCGCTGATCGCCGCCCGCCTGAAGATTGATCCCACGGTGATCTCGGGGCCTCTGATGAGCACGCTGGTGGATGCCACGGGGCTGTTCATTTACCTGGCCATCGCCAGGGCCATCCTGCGCATCTAGTCAGGTACCGGGCCGGTAGGGTGGCTTTCCAAAGCCGCCGCAAGTGGCAGGGTATGAGACCTGCCCTACTGGCTTTCAAGCATGCTCGTTTAGGGAAGTATCCGGTCAGCCGCTTGCCAGAAGGTGGCATTGCGGGTATAATCTGAAACAGAAGGCAAGGTCTCCTGGCCTTGCTTTCCTCTGTCAGAGACATCTCATTCCTGGCTGAACTGAATGCTCCGACAGACCGGAAACTTACCTCGCGCATCTGAGCCAAGGGAGAAGGTTGCTTATTCATGGACGTCACAGCAAACAAAGCCTGGCACACGCAAGCCCCCGAAGCCGTCGTCACCGCCCTGCGTTCTCATTTCGAGCGCGGTCTGAACCCCGAAGACGCCGCCCGGCGCCTGGCGGAAGAAGGCCCTAACGAACTGAAGGAGCAACCGCGCCAGAGCTTCTGGGCCATGCTCCTCGATCAGTTCAAGAACTTCCTGGTCATCATCCTCATCATCGCCAGCCTCGTCTCCATGCTGCTGGGCGACTGGGTGGAGGCGGCGGCCATCCTGACCATCGTCATTCTCAATGCCGTGCTGGGCGTGGTGCAGGAATCGAAGGCTGAGGCGGCCCTGGCGGCACTGCAAAAGATGGCCGCGCCCGAAGCGGACGTCATCCGGGGGGGGCATCGTCTCAAGATTCCGGCCCGTGAGCTGGTGCGCGGCGACATCGTGCTGCTGGAGGCGGGCAACTACCTCCCCGCCGATCTGCGGCTGCTGGAAGCCATCAACCTGCGCATTGACGAGGCCTCGCTCACCGGCGAATCGGAGCCGGTGCGCAAAGAGGCCACCGGCATGTTCGCTCGGGACATTCCGCTGGGTGACCGCAGGAACATGGCCTATACGGGCACGCTGGTCACCTACGGCCGCGGCCGGGGCCTGGTGGTCAACACGGCCATGTACACCCAGCTCGGCCTCATCGCCGACATGATCCAGTCGTACGAAAAGGAGCCGACGCCGCTGCAGAAGAAACTGGATCGGCTGGGCAAGACGCTGGGCTGGGGCGCGCTGGCCGTCTGTGCGCTGGTCTTCCTCATCGGCTGGCTGCGCGGCTCGGAGCCGCTGGAGATGTTCATCACCGCCGTCAGCCTGGCCATCGCCGCCGTGCCCGAAGGGTTGCCGGCCGTGGTCACCATCTGCCTGGCCTTGGGGATGCAGCGCATGGTCGGTCGGAACGCCCTGCTGCGCCGTTTGCCGGCGGTGGAGGCCCTGGGCTCGGCCACGGCCATCTGCTCCGACAAGACCGGCACCCTGACCGAAAACCAGATGACCGTCGTGCGCATGGTCACTGCCGAGGACATCTACCAGGTCACCGGCGAGGGCTACCGGCCAGAAGGTGCCTTCTATGAGATCACCGCCGACAACTACAGGCCCGACAACCCCAGTTTTTTGCCGGAGCCGGTGCAGATTGATCCGCAGCAGAAGCCGGAAATGAACTTGCTGCTGCGGGCGGCGGCGCAGTGCAACGATGCCATGCTGGAACCCAGCGGCGAGATGAACGGCGTGCCCACCTGGCGCATGGTGGGCGACCCCACCGAGGGCGCGCTGATCACCATGGCCACCAAGGGGGGCGTTCGCCAGGACGAACTGGCCACCATCCTGCCGCGGGTGGCCGAGGTGCCCTTCGACTCCGAACGCAAGGCCATGAGCACCATCCACGAGATCAAGGAGGACAGGCTCACCGAGCAGATGCGGCTCAACCTGCTGGAGGTGCTGAAGGCCAAGGGCCTGGCCATTAACCACGGCCAGACCTTCTACGTCGCCTACGTCAAGGGGGGCCCTGACGTCATCCTCGACCAGTGCGGATACATCTACCGAGAAGGGCGTGTGGAGCCCCTGGACGGCAAGACGCGGCAACACGTGGATCACCTGAACCATGACCTGGCCGCCGATGCCCTGCGGGTGCTGGGCTTCGCCATCAACGTGTTCCCCACGCTGCCGGAGGCGACGCCGGAGGCAGTGGAGCGGGACCTCGTCTTCGTCGGACTGGCAGGCATGATAGACCCGCCGCGATCGGAGGTGAAGGCGGCGGTGCAGATGGCACGGGAAGCGGGCATCCGCACGGTGATGATCACCGGCGATTATCCGGACACGGCCCGCGCCATCGCTGAGCAGATCGGCATGCTGCGGGCCAGCAGCGAGGTGATGACCGGCCGCGAACTGGATGGTCTGGACGACGACACACTGACCCGCCGGGCGGCTAACGTGGATGTGTATGCTCGCGTTTCACCCCAGCACAAGGTGCGCATCGTGGAAGCCCTGCGGGCCAACAACCACATCGTAGCCATGACCGGCGACGGCGTGAACGACGCCCCGGCGCTGAAGCGGGCCGACATCGGAGTGGCCATGGGCATCACCGGCACCGACGTGGCCAAAGAGACGGCGGACATGGTGCTCACCGACGACAACTACGCCTCCATCGTCTCGGCAGTGGAAGAAGGCCGCGTCATCTACTCCAACATCCGCAAGTTCGTCTTCTACCTCCTCTCCTGCAACGTGGGGGAGGTCCTGATCATCTTCCTGGCCACGCTGCTGAACTGGCCGCTGCCGCTGACCGCCATTCAGCTTCTGGTGCTCAACCTGATCACCGACGGCGCACCGGCGCTGGCGCTGGGACTGGAGAAAGGCGACCCCGACGTGATGAAGCGACCGCCCCGCCCGCCCGACGAGCCGGTCATCAACCGCGAGATGGTGTGGCGCATCGTCATCCAGGGCCTGGCCATCACTGCCGCCACACTGCTGGCCTTCCGGATCGGCCTGCGCTGGTTCCCCGATAACGTGCATGTCGCCCAGACGATGGCTTTCGCCACCCTGTCCATTTCCGAGTTGTTGCGAGCCTACACCTCCCGTTCCGAGCGCTACAACCTCTGGCAGATCGGCCCCTTCAGCAACAGGATCATGCAGTACGCCGTGGCCGCCTCGCTGGTCATCCTGCTGGCGGTGATCTATGTCCCCTTCCTCGACCCCATCTTCGACACGGCCCAGTTGGGGCTGCGGGAGTGGAGCGTCGTCGTGCCACTGCTTCTGGTCCCTGCCGTCGTTGCTGAGATCACCAAGTTCTTCGTGCGCGGGCGGGCGGAGCAGGCCTTCCGCTTCCGGATGGAAGAGCCTGTCTGAGGCTGGTACACTGGTAAATTGGTAGATTGGTAGATTGGTGTCTAGAGCCTCGTTACCCCGATTTGCCAATCTAACGGTTTCCCAGTTTACCAATTTACCAGATTACCAGTCTACCAGTTTACCAATCCACCAACCGCAAAGGAGAGCAAAGATGCACAACCTGGACAACGTCAGTCGCTTGATGGAAAAATGCGGTATCCCCGGCCGCGATGCCTACGATCTGCCCACCAGCGGCAAGCGCTTCCCCGATGGGGCCTGGTACCGCATGGAGATTTCCGGCGTGGAGCGGCCGCAGGTGCTGGAGGCGCTCATTGACGAAGCCACGAAGCGCAAGATGCCCATTCACCGCCTCATCTCCGTGGTCATGGGCGCCACCCTGCTCGATGATGCCGAGCTTCGGGACTTCGCCCAGATGGCCGCCGAAGCGCGCATGGAAGTCATCCTCACGCCTGGCCCTCGCTCCGCCTGGGACGTGGGCCGTCAGCTGGTCACGCCGGAGGGAGGCTTATCCGGCCTGCGCTTCCGCGGCTCCGATCAACTGCGCGCCGTCATCGCCGACGTGATGCGGGGCATCGAGATCGGCTTCCGCGGCTTCCTCTGCATTGACGAGGGGCTGCTGTGGCTCTTCAACCAAATGAAGCGCAACGGCGACATCCCCGCCGACGTGATCTTCAAGGTCAGCATCTACGCCGGGCACGCCTCGGCCGCCGGCGGCCGCGTGCTGCAGGAACTGGGCGCCGGCACCTTCAACCCCATTGGCGACCTCAGCCTGCCGCAACTGGCCTCCATCCGCCAGGCCGTGGACATCCCCCTCGACCTGCACATCTACCTCGCCGAGAGCTTCGGCGGCTTCAACCGTTTCTACGAAGCGCCGGAGATGGTGCGTCTCTGTGCGCCATGCTACTTCAAGATGGAGCCGGGGCCGGCCTGCGCCGCCGGGCCGGGCGCCTTGTACAAACCATACGTCAGCCCGGACATGCTGGCCTGGTGGGCCAGGGAGAAGGTGAAGTTCTGCCAGATCATCCACGAGATCATCCAGGAGAACTTCCCCGAGGGGACGATGTCGGCGTTGGGGGCAGACGACCTGGCCATTCCGAAGGTGTAGACACATCAAGATTCTGCCATGAGGAGAGAGTGATGACCGACAAGCCATTTAAGCCCGCCGGCGTCAACCCGGCGCTGGTCACCCCCTTCACCAAGACGGAGGAGGTGGACGAGGCCGCCTTTCGCCGCCTGATCCGCCAGGCGCTGCCGCACGTGGACGGGCTGGTGCCCTGCGGCACGACGGGCGAGTTCCCCTACCTCTCCGTGGCCGAGCAGCAGCGGCTGGTGGAGATCGCCGTCGAGGAAGCGCAGGGGAAGCCGGTGATCGCCGGCACGGGAGCGGCGGGCACGCGACAGGCCATTGAGTTGACCCGCAACGCTAAAGCCGCCGGGGCCACCGCCTGCCTGGTCGTCACCCCCTACTTCCTGCACCCCTCGCCCAAGGGCATCTACCAGCACTTCCACGACATCGCCACGGCCGTGGACATCCCCATCATCCTCTACAACATCCCCCAGGTGGTGGACGCGGTCCTGCCCCGCCAGGTCGTCGAGGACCTGGCCGACATCCCCAACGTCGTGGGGCTCAAGGACTCCTCGGGCAACCTGACCTACACGATGGAGATCCTGGAATACGCCGGCGACCGCATCAACGTGCTTATTGGTCATGACGAGGTGGTGCTGCCGGCGCTGGCCGGCGGCTGCGCGGGCATGATCCTGGCCTCGGCTCAGGTTTACCCCGAGGTGTGGCAGGCGGTGCTGGCAGCGGTGCGGCGCGGCGATCTGGAAGAGGCGCGACGACTGCAGCGCAGCGTGCAGAAGCTCTCCCGCATCTTCTGTCGCTACGGTGGCGGCGTGGCCGTGAAGGCAGCACTGAACATGATGGGGGTGAAAGTGGGGCCGCCGCGGCGGCCGCTGAAAGCTGTCGGCGGCGCGCTGCTGCACGAGGATCGGGCGGAGATCCAACTGGAGCTGGAGAAGCTGGGCAAGATCGAGCCGCCCGAAGTGACCTTCCACGTGCCCGACGGCCCTCTGGCGGCGCGCTTCGCAGCCATTGGCCTGGACGCGCAAGTGGCGCAAGAGGCAGGTTTGCGGTTGGGAACGGGCGCCGCCGGCGAAGGGCTGAACTGGGTGCAGATGGACGTGGTGGCCGGGGCCAAGACGGGGCCGCTGGGCGACATCTACGCCTTCCAGCTCACCTACCCCCGCCACAGCTTCGAGGCGCTGACCACCATCCTGGAGCCCAACCTGACCGTGCGCCCGGCGACGCTGATCATCCCCGCCAACGAGCTAAAGAACCTGCGCCAGGCCAACATGGTTTACGGCCCCACGCAGGCGGCCGTGGCGCGGGCCATCGTGGATCATCTGGAGCGGGAGACGATCCCCGCCGCGGCCATGGACGAGGAAGTGATGATCGTTCAGGCCGCGGTGCATCCGAAGGCTCTGGACCGCCACGCCCTCTACCAGTCCGTCCTGGGCGCCGCGGATCAGGCCATCGGCGCCGCGTTTGGCTCAGTGTGAGGGCGCAGCCATGACGCTCAGACCCTTGCCGGGATTCCGACATTTCACGACGCACCACTGCGTCACCGGCTCGCTGCGCCACATCTACGCTTACAACGACTACGACATCAGCGAGGAGATGTTGCTGGGGCTGGGCGCGGGGGTGAGTTTCAGCTACTGGCACTTCAAGGGGCAGCCCCCCTTCATGGGCGGGCGCGGCGGGTTCAGGCCTCCCTTGATGGAGGAGGTCGCCGGCCAGCGCACCGGCGTGGTGGTGGAGTGGCACACCACCGCCAGCGCCCGCAAGGCGGAGCGGACGCTCCTGGAGATACTCGATGCCGGCCAGCCGGCGATGATCCAGTGCGACATGGGCTTCCTGCCCTACTTCGACCTACCGGAAGATTACCATTTCGGCTGGCACATCGTCGTCGTCTGTGGATACGATGCGGAGACAGGCCAGGTGCTCATCGCCGACCGCGACGGGCTGCACCCGATTGCCATGGAGGATCTGGCCCAAGCGCGTGGCTCCACCCACAAGCCCTTCCCGCCCAAGCACAAGTGGTACACCTTCGACTTCCGCCAGAAGCGGCCGGCGGCGGCCGCCGAGGTGCGCCAGGCCATCGCCGAACAGGCGGAGGCCATGCTGGAACCGCCCATCAGCAACGTCGGTGTCAAAGGCATCCGCAAAGCGGCCAAAGAAGCGCTCAAGTGGCCCGACCTGCTAACCGAGGATGACCTGCGCTTCACGCTGTTCAACACCTTCGTCTTCATTGATGCGGTCGGCGGCACGGGCGGCGGCATCTTCCGCTACATGTTCAGCCGCTTCCTGCGCGAGGCCGCCGAGATCACCGGGGATGCACGCCTGAACGAGAGCGCCGACGCCTTCCAGCACATCGGCGATCGCTGGCAGGCTGTGGCCAGGTTCTTCAAGGCCGGATGGAAAGCCGACGACCCGGCCGCCGTGCTGCCGGAAACGACAGCCCCGATGCTGGAGATCGCCGACCTGGAGCAGGCAGCATGGGACCGGCTGCGAGAACTCGTGCGCGGGTGACGTGATGCGCGAGATCGAGCAACTGCGGGCCACGGTGGAGGAATTCTGTAACCGCCCTCGTGCCAGAGATCGAGGCGCACGTGCGCAACCACCGGCAGAGACCTATACGCGAGAGGCGACGCCGCAAAGGATGACCGCTTTCATCGGCCCCTGACTCGTCCACTGTCACGCCGCCCCGCTACCTCACCGCAAGCGGACAACGTCCACAGCACCGGTTTGGCGAGATGCGGCGAGCGATCATGCCGCTGCGAATTCGACCACACTTCTCACGTAATCTTGCGGGGTGCCGAAATCAAAGCGCCGGCCATCTCTTATCTCCAGCGCGCAATACCCTTCCCGTTGTCTCTGAAGCTCTTGAGCATACGTTAGCTGAAATTCACCCCGCTGCCTGATGTCCTCTGTGATCATCTCTTCCAGGACTTCATAAATCGAGGGTGACAGTAGGTGCATGCCAAACCATCCCAGGAACTCATCATCCCCCAACCCCTCAACTCTGAGCTTCTCTCTGGCAACCTCAAGAGACGGCTTCTCGATAATGAGCGCAACATCAATCAAGTCAGCATTTGTTTGCCGCCGCTTGCCGGCGATCGTTCCATACCCTTTCAATTCGTCACCGCCAACGCGGTTGACCGCCGAGACAGACCTTCCTCCACAAGCCCTGTACGCCTGTATCAATTGGCTATGGCAAGATTCATTCCCTCCCCGAAACAGGTGATCTCCCAGACAAAGCAACACAGGCTCACCATCAGCGAAGGCTTTGCTCTGATATACTGCGTGCCCATAGCCTTCCTGGGCTTCTTGCACGGCGAACGATATGCGGTCCAGCGCGGCCCGCATTCTTTCGGCCTCCCGCAGCAGATCAGGGTGTTTCTCCAGACGTCTCAGGCAAGATTCCCCAGGGCCTCGAAGGTAATCGGTCACCAAGCTTTCTTCACCGCCCCTGACGATGATACAGATCTGTTCAATACCTGCATCTAGCAGGTCCATGATCTGATAATGCACCAGAGGGCGTGCGATTCCATCCGGGCCGACAACGGGGAAGAACTCCTTCTTGCAGGCGTGGGAGGCTGGAAACAGGCGAGTCCCCAACCCGGCTATCGGAACAACCGCCTTGCGGACGTTCACATTGATCGAATCCATCCCGTTGGCCCAAAGGTGTAGCGAAACGAACCAAACTCTATGGCACCAGGCGACGTCCCATCAAAGATGTCGGCGTCCAAACCGGTCAGTCGCTTGTATTCCCTCGTGATGGCAGGGATCTCCCTTGCCAGGGCTTCCTTCCTTCCGAAAACCGCAACCGTGCCTCCAGATCCACCGCCCGTTATCTTTGCCCCGTAGAGTCCTCCTTCTAGCCCTCTGGATCGCACCGCCTCCACGATGAAATCCACTTCAGGGACGGAAAGCAAGCAACTGTCTCGGTAGCTTTCGTGAGAACCAAACATGCACTCGCCGGCGGCAATCAAGGCATCTTCATCCTCGCCGGATGCTGCGGCTTTCAGGTGATCCATAAACGCCAAGACCCGGTGGTTTTCATACACGGGATGCAGGGTAGGTCCCAGGACGCGATACGTCGCATCCAACTGAATCTCAGTAATCGGGTCGTCATGAGTCCCATACTTGGCCAGAAACTCGGAGCCGACGGTGGTTTCAGGAAGAACATCTCGATAGTGCTTCTCAAACGAATCCACCGTGATCTCGGTGAGGTACTGCACCGGTTTTTCGCCATTCTGGACACGAATCTGATTGATGATGCGCTTTCCCATGAATGCCCCAATGCGAACGCTTCCATATTCGGCTCCTGCTACGGAGTGCTTCACCATCGAATTGATGCCCACAAATGAGGTTCCCTGGGGGATGTCGATTTCCCCCATGATGCTGCCTGGGCGGCACAGTATGTGGGTCAACTTCCCTTGGCGGCCGCTCGTCACTGTGATCTGGTCCATGATGCCACAGGGTGCGCCCACAACCAGATTCTCGGCCAATTGTCCCAATCGTGCCAGGCGAGATTCTGAGATGTCCAGTTGCAGATAATTCTGCAAGCAATACAGCGTCGCGATCTCCGTGGAGGCTGAGCTCCCAATACCCACGTTCATGGGCACCCCACTGAGCAGGAGCAGGCTGAAGCCAAAAGGCAGGTGCACAGACTCTTCTTTCAAGAGGGTGAAGATGCTACCACCAACGTAGGCCGCCCAGGAAGAGATGGGGTTGGACTTGCAGAGCTCGCGAACCTGCTCGTAAGAGACGAAGCCTTCCCCCATCTCAAAGTAGTCAAGCGGCATACGTGTTTCAACAGGTAGACTCCGACGATGTGCCTGCATCGTCCGGATGCGCAGCGTCCGATCTGTGCGCGGCTGTAGGGCGATGACCATCCCTCGGCCCAAGACACCTTCACACACATTGCTTCCGGAGTAGTCTGCAATACCCCCCATAACATCCAGGCGCGCCGGCACTCTGGTCACGAGAATCTCGCCGCTTCTGAAGAACCCTGCAAATCCGGTAGGATCACTGTACGGCTTTTTCAGAAGCGATTCAAACTGAATGATTTCCCTTGGTAGCTCTCGATCACTCAACATGCCAAGTACTCCCTCTGTGTGGAATGCCTACCTGAGCGACAGCGCAGGAACTTGCTGTGCAAACAGCCGGAGCTTCCTGGACCCAACCCCTTCTGTCTACTATACCCCAGGGAGACGGAGTGCAGAAGTCACCGGCCCATTCGCTCACCTGGGAGTATACCATTAACCTGTTGTTTCAGCAAGCACCTCAACGCTTGAAGAGTCGTACAGGTTTGACAACTGTCAAACATCGTGATACACTGCCTGCAGGGAGCCAAACGAACTCCTTAACCGCCCTACCCCGTAGCAGAGCGCTTGCTAGCACTCCTTGCATGAGCCTTTCATGCTTGGACTGCCCCTCGAAACAGCAACAACGAACACGAAAACACAGGAGAAAACAACATGTCCAACATCTTGGCAGACATCGCCAGCAATCTGTACAACGGCCAGGACAAAGCCGTCGCTGCGTTGGTTCAGCAAGCCCTGGACCAGGGCATGACAGCGGCCGAGGTACTCCATGGCGGCCTCATGGCCGGCATGGACGAAGTGGGCCGGGACTTCAAGGCCGGCGAGCTCTTCGTGCCCGAAGTGCTCATCGCCGCCCGCGCCATGCACGCCGGCATGAACATCTTGCGCCCGCTGCTGGTCGAAGGCGACGTGCCCTCGACGGGCAAGTACCTCATCGGCACCGTGCAGGGCGACCTGCACGACATCGGCAAGAACCTGGTCAAGATGATGCTGGAGGGCGCTGGCTTCGAGACCGTTGACCTGGGCACCGACGTCAAGCCGGAAGGCTTCGTGGCTGCCGTGCAGGAGCACCAGCCGCAGATCGTGGGCATGTCGGCGCTGCTGACGACGACCATGCCGGGGATGCAGGCCACCATCGAGGCCCTGCAGGAGGCAGGGCTGCGCGACACGGTCAAGATCATGATCGGCGGTGCGCCGGTGACGGCGGCCTTCGCCGAGAAGATCGGGGCCGACGCCTACGCGCCCGACGCGGCAAGCGCTGTGGACGTGGCCCGCAGCCTGGCGGGAGCGTGATGCTCAAATGACTGAACAACTTCCCATTGAAACGCTACATCCCACCATCCGCATGCTCTCGGACGAGCAAATCCAGGCCATTCACCACTCCAGCCTGGACATCCTCTCCCGCACGGGCATCGTGATGAAGCACGAAACCGGGCGTGAGCTGCTGCTCGACGCCGGGGCCTGGGAGTCTGGCGAACGGATCAAAATACCGGAGCACCTGGTGATGGCAGCCATCGGCTCCGCTCCCTCCCGCATCCCCATGCACAACCGGCTGGGCGAGCTGACCATGCCCCTGCAAGAGGGCCAGGTCTTCTTCGGCCCCGGCTCTGATTGCCCCTTCACCCTGGACGTGGAAACCGGCGAGCGGCGCCAGGCCACCGCCCAGGACGTCCGCCGCATCGCCCGCCTGTGCGACGGCCTCCAGCAGATAGACTTCATCATGTCCATGGGCACCCCCTCGGACGTGCCGACCATGGATCACTACCTGCACAGCTTCATCGGCATGATCCGCGGCTCGGTCAAGCCCAACGTCTACACCGCCCTCGACCGCTCGGACATGGAGGACATCTACCGCATCGCCTGCGCCGTGGCCGGCGGCGAGGCCGAGTTGCGCGAAAGACCCTTCCTGCTGCACTACGCCGAGCCCATCTCACCGCTGCTGTACAACGAGGAGTCGGTGGACAAGCTGCTGTTCTGCGCCGAGGTGGGCATCCCCGTCACCTGTCTGCCCTCGCCCAACACCGGCGGCGGCGGGCCGATCACCCTGGCCGGCGCCATTGCACTGGGCAACGCCGAGTGTCTGGCCGGGCTGGTGCTCAGCCAACTGGTGCGGCCGGGCACACCCTTCCTGTACGGCATGAACACGGCGGCGCTGGACATGAAGTCAGCCATCGTCAGCTATGGTGCGCCGGAGTGGCCGACGGGTATGGCCGCTTGCTGCGACCTGGCCCGCTATTACGACCTGCCGGTGTGGGGGACGGCCGGCGCCACCGACAGCAAAGTGGTGGACGCTCAGGCGGCCATCGAGGCCACGGTCACGATCATGACCGCCTTCCTGACCCGCTGCAATCTGGTGCACGACGTGGGCTACATGGAGTACGGCACCACCTCCTCGATGGAGATGCTGGTGATGGCCGACGAGATCATCCGTGACGTGCGCTACGTCATGGCCGGCGTGGAGGTCAGCGAGCGCACGCTGGCCCGGGAAGCGATCCACCGCGCCCGGCCCGGCGGCGGCTTCCTGGCCGACGATCACACGCTGGATAGCTGGCGCTGGGCGCAGTGGCGGCCGGCGCTGATAGACCGCACGCGCTACGATCGCTGGGTGGAGCAGGGCAGCAAGGACATGACCACACGGGCCAACGAGCGTGCCCGCCGCCTCCTGGCCGAGCACGAGGTGCCACCGCTGCCGCAGGCGGCGGAGGAAGTGATCGCCGCGGTGCTCAAGCAGCGTGAATCGTGATGCGTGATCCGTGATGCGTGACGTTGGAGCACGTATCACGCATCACGGATCACGTTTTTCCGCTTGCGGCTGGCAAGACTGGACCGCTAGCCTTACGTCATGAGAAGGTCCTGGTATCGGGAGGTGATACTGGTGCAAATGAAACGCTCGCTTCTTCTACTCACGAGTGCCTGTCTGCTTGCTGGCTTGCTGCTGATCGTGGGCGTGTGGGATGTGAGCCACGCCCAGGAGCCTGTTGAACAGACGGTGCTTTGCTTCCGCCGCAGCGCAGACGCCTTCTGCGCCCCCCGCCCGCTGGAGCTTGGCGGCGACCTGGCCGACCGGCTGCAGCGTGTTTTGCAGGCCCTGGTTTCCGGTCCCACACCCCAGCAGCGGGCCGCCGGCGTGTGGTCAGCCATCCCCCAGGAGGCCGAACTGGCCAACGTCACCGTGGAAGGGGCCCGGGTCAGCGTCTACCTGGTGCTGCCGGAGACGTATCTGGAGAGGTTCAACCCCCTGCTCTCCGACCAACTGGTGGAGCAGATCGTCAAGACGCTGCGCCCATTCCGCTCCGAGATCATGAGCGCCGCGCGCATCCAGGGCGGCTCCCCCGATGACCGCTTGATCGTGCACGTTTTGGCCCAGGACCCCTGGGACCCGGCCCATCCCTTCCGCGATCTCTCCTACTTCCTCTTCGAGCCGCCGCTGGAGCACAAGCCGAGAGGGGATGACACGGAGACAGGGAGACAAGGAGAAGAGACAGCAGTGCAGCGGCTCCTTCTCTCCGATGGTTTCCTGTCTGGCAAGGCGGTCTACGTCAGCGCCGGCCACGGCTGGTATTGGAACCCTGACTTCGAGGAGTGGCTCACCCAGCGCCCCGTCTGGGAGGATCTGGTCGAGGACTTCAACAACGCCGAGGTGGTGAACCAGTACCTGTTGCCTTACCTGTACAACGCCGGTGCCGACGTCTGGACGGTGCGGGAGCGCGACCTGATCGCCCACGAGATCACGGTCACCGTGGATGCGCCTGGCTATGGCCAGGCTGGGGAATGGCTGGATCCGACGGAGCCGATCACCGGTTCCTCGCTGATCCTGCCCTGGCGCTACGCCCCGGTCAGTGTCACGGCCACGGCTACCGCCACCTGGACCTTCACCCCCACCCAGACGGCGCGCACCGCTGTCTACGTCTGGTACGCTCACGGCCCGGACCGGGCACCCGACGCCCGCTACCGCATCAAGCACGCCGGCGGGAGCAGCGAGCAGCAGATTGATCAGACGGTCCACGGCCTGACCTGGCGCTACCTGGGCAGCTACCCCTTCTACGCCGACCAGCCGGCCAGCGTGAGCCTGGTCAACGTTTCCGACGTGCCGGGCCGCACCGTGAGCGCGGGTGCGGTTCGGATCGGCGGCGGGATAGGCAGCGAACTCGGCGCTGGAGATCCACCAAGTCCCACCGCCAGCGGCCGGCCGCGCTGGGAGGAAGCCTCCCGCTACTGGGCCAAGTACCAAGGCGCGCCTCCTTCCGTGTATCATCCATCCATCAACGACCTCTACGACGACGTTACGGCCCGGCCCCGCTACGCTGAGTGGGAAAAGCCCGAGGACGAGGACGGAGTCTTCGTCTCCTGGCACACCAACGGCTCCTGGGCCCACGACTGGCGGGGCAGCGAGAGTTACATCTACGATGGCACGTGGGGTGGGATATGGACACCGGGCTCGGACCTCTTGCAGTATTTCTTGCACCGCACGCTGGTCGAGGACGCCCGGGCTGGATGGGACCCGAACTGGGTGGACGGGGGCATGCAGGCGGACAACTTCGGCGAGGTGCGGCTGCTCCAGACCATGCCCGGGGTGCTCATGGAAATCGCCTACCACGATGACCCAGACGACACCCACGCCCTGCTGGACCCCCGCTTCGCCCAGCTCTCGGCGCGGGCCATCTACCGGGGCATCGTTCGCTACTTCGCCTATCGAGACGCGGTGGAGCCCGTCTTCCTGCCCGAGCCGCCGCAGGGGTTGGCCGTCCGTAACAGCGGCCCGGGAGAGGTGACCCTCGCCTGGCTTCCCTCGCCTACCGACGGTGACGGCCCGCTGGGCGACGCGGCCACGGGCTACCGGGTCTATGCCAGCCCTGATGGCTTCGCCTGGGGCGATGGCATCTCCGTGACCGGCACATCGTACGCCTTGGCCGGCCTGACACCCGGTCAGCTCGTCTTCGTGCGCGTCACAGGGGTCAACGCTGGCGGCGAGTCGCTGCCCACGCCGACGCTGGCGGCGCGGGCTGCAGAGCAGGGGCGGGCATCTATCCTGCTGGTCGAAGCCTTCAGCCGCAACGACCGCAGCTTCACCACCTGGCAGGACGATGGCGTGAGCATCGAGGACACGGCCGAGACCGGCCCCAGCCGGCGGTTGTTCGCCGATCGCACCAACCGTCAGGACTACACCATCCAGCACGGCACGGCCATCAGCCGTCCCTTCGACAGCGCCACCCGCAACATGCTTCACGCTGCGGGTGAAACCACAACCCCGCCGGTGGATCTGAACCGCTACGGTGTCGTGGACTGGATGGCGGGCGAGGAGAGTTCGCCGGAGGAGCCCATCCCCGCCGGTGCACCGGAGATGGCCCTGAGCCCGGCCGAGCAGGGGCTCCTGGCCGCGTTCATGGAGCGGGGCGGATCGCTCTTCATCAGCGGCTCGGAGATCGGGCTGGACCTGGTGCTGCGGGACAAAGGGCCGGACTTCTACCGCGATGTGCTGAAGGCCACCTACCAGGGGAGCAACGCTTTCAAGCGCAACTGGCTGCCCTACCCCAACAAGGTCATGCCCACGCCAGGTGGCCTCTTCGATGGGCTGGAGATCTTCCGCTTCGACGATGGCACCCACGGCACCTATGATGCGGACCGGGTGGACTACTTCCTGCCGCTGCCTGAGGATCGCCGCTCCCAGTCGGCCCTGCTGTACCAGGCCGGCATCGGCCACGCTGGCCTGACGTGGGATTCCGGCGGCTGCTCCCGGCTGGTCTACTTCGCCTTCCCCTTCGAGACCATCTACCCGGCCGAGACCCGCCAGGCGGTGATG